>ERZ773267.26-NODE-26-length-114709-cov-8.139542_pt1 | contig 114709 bp, 111 predicted proteins | sample MGYA00511959_ERZ773267 | MGnify/ENA primary metagenome ERZ773267 (study PRJEB29015, sample SAMEA2738165) | human oral metagenome | biome: human oral; feature: human-associated habitat; material: saliva | place: China | collected 2240 ...
AAGTGGTTAAGACACCGCCCTCTCACGGCGGGTTCATGGGTTCGAATCCCATAGGCGTCACCATCGAAATGGACAGGAGCCGTTTACGGCTTCTTTTTTGTTTTCTATCGTCATGAAAAAATGGGGGCGGGGCAGGTATGCTCTTCGTATCGATGCTTCTCATGGGCGGGATTATCGGTTTCGTCGGAGCGGGCGGCAGCGGCGTGATCATCACATTGCTCGTCGTCGGATTCGGCGTGCCCATCCATCAGGCGCTTGCCGTCGCCCTCGGATCTATGGCGTTCACGACGCTGTCGGGCGCAGTCAGTCACTACCGCGAGCGTGAGGTTGTTCCCCTAACGGGGGCGGTGCTTGGCGCGGGCGGCCTTCTCGGTGCACTCCTCGGTGCGGTGATTTCCAATCACATGGAGGCACCGAATCTCAGCCTCTTTACAGGCGTCATGCTCCTGTCGAGCGCCTTCCTCCTCTACCTGCGGATCTATCGTGCCGTGTGGCTCTCGGCGCATATCCACGTGCGTGAGGAGCTCTTGACAGGGCGGCGCCTCTATCTCTATGGACTGCCCATCGGCTTTCTCTGCGGTGTCCTCTCGGGTGCATTCGGCATCGGATCTGCGGCCTACATACAGATCGCTCTCATGGTTGTGTTCGGTGTGCCGCTCCTGCAGGCCATCGGAACGACGATGATGATCATTGTGCCGATCTCGATCAGCGGCGGTATCGGCTACCTCCTCTATGGACAGTTGGAGCCGTGGCTTTTCATCCAGACACTCGTCGCGCTCTCGCTCGGCTCGTATGCCGGGGCAAAGCTGACGCACCTCGCGCCGCTGCCGGTTTTGCGCTTTTGGATTGTTGCCCTGCCGACCATCGGTGGTGCGATTATGATTTTATTTCACTGATTATATTGCTGCAGAAATGATATAGAGAATGATTGGTATTGATCTTGGAACGAAAAGAGCCGTGATACGGAAATTACGCCGTATCACGGCTCTTTTCGTATGTATTCATAACGTTTTTGAGACCGCCGGCAATTAGCGCGGTAGCCAACTGATTCAGACTGACCCCCTCCGCTCTTGCCGTCAGAGCAAGACGGCGGTGCTGAATTTATCAGTGCTTCCCTAAATTTATCAGCGATCATCTATCGCTCAGCGACGACTTCACTGTTGTTCAGTGCGAAATTGAGCAATAGTCCGATCAATTCATTGCGTGAGCGCCCCGTCTGACCGGCGAGGTCGTCCAGGCGGTCAATAATATCTTCCCGTACGCGGATGGATAGGGTTTTATGCCCATCCTCTCCGCGTTTTTTCTTTGTGATTACTAGTTTCGTGGTCATATATATCACCTCATGGTTAGTTTATATATGAATGGTTATAAAATATATGATTGATATATTGTTGTAAAACATATCTATAAAATACTTAAGAAAACATAAAATATCTACGATATAGTGATTGAAAAAATATGTTATAAAATATGTTATAAAGTGTAGGTGAAAAATGAAGATAAATCCTGCTGTACAAGGGGGCGCCGAGCAGGGAAGCGCACGCGTCGGCAGGGGACAGGGAGCGTCTCTACCCATGGATGCTTTTCAGGCACTGCTCAATCAGGTGGAGAGCCGTACGCGATTCTCGGCACATGCAAAGGCGCGGATCGAACAGCGCGGCGTCGATCTCACGGCAGATGATCTCGCACGGATTGATGATGCGGTTGATCGTATGGCGGCAAAGGGCGTGCGCGATGCGCTCATTTACATGAGTCATGGGCTTGCCATGGTCGTCAGCGTAAAAAATCGCACGGTGATCACGGCACTCGATGACGCGAGTGCGAAGGAAAACATCTTTACCAACATCGACAGTGCTGCCATTTTGTAATATGTGAGGGGAGAGATTTATTATGATGCGTTCGATGTTTTCGGGGGTGTCAGGGCTTAAAGGACATCAGACCCGTATGGATGTCGTCGGGCATAATATTGCAAATGTGAATACTGTGGGGTACAAGGCAAGTCGTGTCACTTTTGCCGATACACTGTATCAGACAAGCTCAGGAGCATCTGCACCCACGGGGAACCTTGGTGGTATCAATCCGAAGCAGATTGGTCTTGGGATGAACGTCGCCTCTATCGATACGATCTTTGGCGATGCCAGTGCGCAGGGAACAGGAAAGAACACCGATGTTGCTCTTTCGGGGAATGGCCTCTTTATCGTAAAGAATGGGTCGGGAACGTATTATACACGTGATGGAGCTTTCGAGTTCGATGCGCAGGGCAACTATGTCTTACCTGGCAACGGTTCGTTTGTGCAGGGATGGATGGCACGTGAGAACGGTGAATTGGTAACGACGGAGCAGCCTGGTAATATCACGATCAAGGCAGGAAAGAGCATGCAGCCAGAGATGACAGGGGCTGCTACCTATTTGAACAATTTGAACGCCAACACGAAGGGCTATGAGATTGCGAGTATCGTTGCAAAGTATAAAGATGGAACGCAGAAGTCTCTTGCCTCCTATAAACAGGGAAATGTGGGCGTAATGTCTCTCGGGACGGATAGAAATCGGTCTGTCACGCTTGACGATGATGTAGCAGATTACAAGTTCACGACGAATGACGATCTGTGTGTGCCTGGTGCCACGCAGGGCAGAGCTCTGTTCAAAACGACAGTAACCTCCCTTGATCCCAATGGGCACAATATTGGGCTTACTTTGAAAAACAATCCGGATTCTTTTAGTATTCAGGAGCAGAACGGAACGACATTTTCAGATATTGAGTTCGATGTTAATACAGGCGGTCCTTATTCCATTGGACAGAATTTTACGATCATCGGTGAAATTGATACGAATGGCGTAACCACAAATGGTTCAGATCCTGGTGTGACAGAGTTGACACTGAAAAATGCAAAGATATTGAATTCGGATGGTACAATACTAAAGACCTTAACAAACAAGGTTAAAGCAAAAGTCCCGCCGCCAAAAGATTTTACTTATCAGGATGGCGATATGCCCAAATTTGGGATGAGCATTTCGAAGATGGAGGCAGAAACGGACGTTAAAGCTGCTACGCCTAATACATACAGCAACGGTACAAAGTTGGATGGGAACGAATGCACGAGGATGGCATCCTCGCCAAAATTCGCTGCAACGCAGCGATATATTGTTACAAAGAACGATCAGGAGTATATTTACAGAGGACGTCTTAACGGCGATGATGGTAAAGTAAAGAGCGTCACGCGAACGTCCAAAGAGGAGGAATCCGTCACCCTCACTACGAAGGATGGGCAGGTGTTTACTGGTGCAATCAATGGCGAGTATACGGTTGGCAATATGTATTACCCACCATCAGTGACAACGTTTACAGTTTATGATAGTCTTGGCGGGGCGCACAGCATTCCTCTCGTGTTCCGTAAAGTGGGGGCAAATGAGTGGGATATGAGCCTCGGCGCCGATGACGCCTATAGCTACAAAGAAGATAATGGAACAGAGGTCTCTGCGCAACTGACAAAGACTCGATTGAAGTTCAGCCAGACCGGGCATTATGTGAGCGGGGACGCAACTGTATCTTTGTCTTATAAACGGGAAGGTGCAGAGGAGCCAAAGTCGCATAAAGTGACTGTCAGCCTTGGTGCGCTCACGCAGTACAGCGGCAGCAGCACGATCAAGGCAGAGTCGGATGGCAATGCCGAAGGCGTTCTGAAGAATGTGACAATCGACAGTACGGGAACGATCACAGGCGTTTATTCGAATGGCAAGATCAAGGCGGAGGCACAGCTTGCCATCGCGCAGTTCAATAATCCGTCAGGGCTGACGCGTGCCGGAGGGAACTTCTTCCAGCAGTCGAACAACTCAGGCGCAGCAAATGTTAAAACCGCATCGGATCTCGGCTGTACGATTACACCGTCAGCACTTGAGATGTCCAATGTTGACCTTGCCGACCAATTTTCGGATATGATCGTTACTCAGCGTGGATTCCAGTCCAACTCGAAGATCATCACTGTTGCCGATGAGATGCTTGAAACGCTCATTAGTATGAAACGTTAATTGATTTTTCGCCGCTGCATCATTCTGGTGCGGCGGTTTTTTCGTATACCGTTTGCAAAAAATCCGGATAACTGTTACAATAAAAGAACAAATCTATTTTGAAGGAGTGATACGATGAGAATATGGATGGTATTGATGTTCGTCGTTATGCTGATGCTTTCTGTCTCCGGCTGCGGCGGGGCACAGTCGTCAGCAGAGGAGGGGAAGGAAGAGACGATGGCAGCATTCCAGCGCGTCGCGTCCGATGAGGCGCAGCGGATGATGGCGGAGAATACAAACTATATCATTTTGGATGTGCGGACGGCGGGGGAATATGCAGGTGGACATATCCCGCATGCCATCAATGTGCCGAACGAATCCATTACTGCGGCACCGCCAAAGGAGCTGCCTGACAAGGATCAGATGATCTTTGTCTACTGCCGCAGCGGGGCACGCAGTCAGCAGGCGGCGCAGAAGCTCGCGAACATGGGCTATACACATATTGTGGAGATGGGGGGCATCAACAACTGGCACGGCGCGATCGAGAAATAAGAAGCCGCTGGTAAAATTGCATCAAAAAGGGGCTGTTGCACGAAACAACGTGCAGCAGCCCCTTATCCGTTCTTTCCTAGAGTTTTGCGACGGGGGCGAGTGCCTTGACCTCGCCCGTGGCAGTCATTTCGACGCTTGTTCCTTCGGGTAGTCCCGTGAAGATCACGAGGCAGGCGTCCGATGTCGCATTTGCGCGGATGTAGTCGATGTCAAACTTCATCAGGCGGTCGCCCCTTTTGACCTGCTGTCCCGCCTCGACAAAGACCTCAAAGCCCTTGCCGCCAAGCGCGACGGTGTCGACGCCGATATGGAGCAAATACTCTGTGCCGTCCGCACTCTTCATGCCGATGGCGTGCTTTGTGTCGAAGACAAAGACGACCTCACCATCGGCGGGGGCGAGTACCTCACCAACCGTCGGATAGACGAAGAAGCCATCGCCCATCATCTTGCTCGCGAACGCATCGTCCGGTGCCTCCGTGATCGGGTGTACTGTTCCCGTGACGGGGCTGCAGAGCGTATGCTTTTCTCCTGCGGAGGGGGCCGTCTCTTGTGCCGCCGCTTCGGCGGGCTTTTCCTCAGCAACTGTGGCGGGGGCGTCCTCCGGCTCGACCTCGGGCGCTGTCTCAAGGTAGGTCTCAAGATTGGACTTGATAACGGCAACCTGCGGTCCATAGATGACTTGTACGCCCGTACCCTTGACGATGACGCCGACGGCACCCGTCGCCTTGAGGAGTTTTTCATCCACGAGGGACGCATCCGCGACGGAGCAGCGCAGACGCGTTGCACAGCAGTCGACCGAGGTGATGTTGCGCTTGCTGCCGAGCCCCTTGGCGATTGCCGCGCTCTTGGCATCGAAACCTGCCTCACCGCCGGCAGCACCGCCCGCTCCCTCGCGTGCCTTGTAGTCCGCCTTGGTGTAGAGTTTTGTCTCCTCGTCGTCATCCTCACGTCCCGGCGTCTTGAAGCCGAAGTGCAGGATCATCCAGCGGAAGATGAAGTAATAGAGGAAGAAGTAGACGATGCCGACGGGGATGACGTACATCCAGCTTGTCTTTGCCTCGCCCTGAAGTATACCGAAGATGAAGAAGTCGAGGAGTCCGCCCGAGAAGGTGAGACCCACGGCGATGTTCAGCATGTGCGCGATCATATATGCCGCGCCCGCGAGTACGACCTGAACGGCGAAGAGGGCAGGAGCAACGAAGAGGAACGAGAACTCGATCGGCTCCGTGATGCCCGTGAGCATACAGGTGAGTGCTGCCGAGAGGAGCAGTCCACCCGCGACCTTTTTCTTTTCGGGGCGTGCGCAGTGGTACATTGCGAGAGCCGCACCCGGCAGGCCGAAGATCATGAAGATGAACTCACCGGAGAAGTAGCGCGTGGCATCTGCACTGAAATGTGCGACATCCGGCGAGGCGAGCTGCGCGAAGAAGATGTTCTGACCGCCCTGGATGAGCTGACCGTCGATCATCATAGAGCCGCCGACGCCCGTCTGCCAGAATGGCAGGTAGAAGACGTGATGCAGCCCGAAGGGGATGAGCGCGCGCTTGATGATACCGAAGATCAGCGTGCCGATGTAGCCCGTGCCCGTGACAAGGCCGCCGAGGGCGAAGATGCCCTGCTGTGCAAGCGGCCAGACAAAGTACATGGCAATCCCGACGAAGAGGAAAACGATGGTCGAGATGATGGGAATGAAACGCGAACCGCCGAAGAAGGAGAGTGCATTCGGCAGAATAATCTTATGGTATCGATTGTGTAGGAGTGCCACGCCAATACCGACGATGATGCCGCCGAAGACGCCCATCTGGAAGGACATGATGCCGCAGGAGGGCGCGATTGTACCCTCGAGGACGCCCGGTGCGATCGTGCCGTCGGCGAGAATCTGCCCGCCGATTTTCAGCATGGCGTTGCAGGACGTGTGCATGACGAAGAAGGCGATCATGGCGGAGAGCGCCGCGACCTCTTTCTCTGCCTTTGCCATGCCGATGGCGACGCCGACAGCGAAGATGATCGGCAGATTGCCGAAGATTGTGCTGCCTGCGCTCGACATGATCGAGAGCAGCGCATGCAGTGGTGTTCCTGTGCCGAGCACTCCGCCGAGACCGTATGTCGCGATGGTCGTCGGGTTCGTGAACGACGCGCCGATGCCGAGCAGGATGCCCGCGATCGGCAGGATCGCGACCGGCAGCATAAAGCTGCGCCCGACGCGTTGGAGCACACTAAAAATTTCATCTTTCATAGTATTTCCCCTTTCTTCCCGCCTTCACCCCGTGCGTCTTCCCCTTTGGACGCACAATGTCAATCTAGTAGATGTACTGACACGATGAAAACGGTATTGATGAAATGATATATGGAAATTATACTGTAAACGCAGAGAAAGTGCAAAAGAAAATTAGACTTGTTTGTCATAGGTGATGTCAGAACTATTTTGTCCTGCGTTGAAATTATGCTATACTTGTAACAGATCAGTGAAAACTCAGAGATGTCGCTCGAAAAAATTCGTGAGATTGGACAGATGCACCACTTGCTCTGAGAATGCGGCGTATGTTATAATATGTGTGACTAATCTGTCAACAAAGGGGTGTCGGATGAAATGAGAGGCGCGGAGGCGGTTCTTGCGTGTCTGCGAGAGCAGGACGTGGATACGGTATTTGGATACCCCGGCGGTATGATTTTGCCGCTCTACGATGCACTCTATGGGCAGACGGAGATCCGTCAGATCCTCGTGACGCATGAGCAGAATGCGGCGCATGCCGCCGACGGCTATGCGCGTGCGACGGGGCGCGTCGGCGTCTGTATCGCGACCTCGGGCCCCGGCGCGACAAACCTCGTGACGGGCATTGCGACAGCGTACATGGACTCGATCCCGATGGTGGCCATCACGGGACAAGTCGATCTGGAAATGCTCGGACGCGATGCGTTCCAGGAGACGGACATCCTCGATGTGACGATGCCCGTGACAAAGCATAACTACAAGGTCAAGAACGCCACCGATCTCGTACCGACGATCCGCGAGGCGTTTGCACTCGCGCGCAGTGGGCGCCCGGGCCCCGTGCTCATCGATGTGCCGCGCAACCTCTTTTTCGAGGAGGTCGCCTATACGGAGCAGAAGCGGGCGGAGCATCAGCCCGGAAAGCCCGATGCGGATTTCATCATCTGCGCGGCCGAGGCGGCGACGGAGATTGTGAATGCAGAGCGTCCGCTTGTCATTGTGGGCGGCGGTGTGATCTCGGCGGGCGCATCGGCGGAGACCATCGCATTCATCGAGAAATACAGACTTCCTGCCGTTCACACCCTGATGGGGATGGGCGCCGTCCCCAGTACGCATCCGCAGATGCTCGGATTTGCCGGGATGCATGGAGAGAAAGCGGCGAACTATGCCATCGGTGCCGCCGATCTCGTCATCGCACTCGGCAGCCGCTTTGCCGACCGGCAGACGGGCAATCTCAGCAAGTACACAGCGAACCGCAAGTTCATCCACATCGACATCGACCCCGCCGAGATCGACAAAAATGTCGGCAGCAGCATTGGGCTGGCGGGCGATATGCGCGTGATTCTGAACCTGCTCATGCGACAGGAACCAAGGGATGATCTTGCTGCGTGGTGGCAGCAGATCCATACGTGGCAGGAGAAGTTCGACTACGATTATCATGTTGATCGCCTGACTGTGCCGTGGGCACTGAACCAGGTGGCGCAGATGACGACGGGCAAGCCATACGCCTATGCGACGGATGTGGGTCAGCATCAGATGTGGGCGGCACTGCATCTGCGTGTGGAGGAACCGCGGACGTGGCTGACCTCGGGCGGACTCGGAACGATGGGCTATGGACTCCCCGCGGCGATGGGCGCTCAGATCGCATGGGGGGATCGGCGTCGTGTCATCCACATTGCGGGCGATGGCGGCATCAAGATGACGGGGAATGAGTACTATACGATTGCACGTCTGGGGCTGCCCGTGATCTCGATCATCGCGAACAACCGCAGCCTCGGGATGATACGCCAGCTGCAGAAGGTGCTCTACAAGGAGCGTTATATTGCCTGTGAGCTGGACCATGAGATGGACTATGTAAAATACGCGGAGAGCTTCGGCATCAAGGCCGTACGTGTGTCGACGCAGGAGGAGTTTGCGGCGACACTCAGCAAGGCGTTGGAGGATCGTACGCACCCGCGTGTGATTGTGATGGATGTGTGGCGCAGTTTCGTGGAGCCAATGGCGAAAGGCGGTGCGCGCATTGACGAGTTCGTTGATTTCAAATAGAGCCGTACTGCGCGGTGAGCGCGGATTCTCTCTGCTCTCGACCCTTCTTGCCGTCATGATTCTGGCGGTGATCCTTGCGATTGCCGTGCCGCGCTTTTCCTCAGCGCTCGCGACCGCAAACACGGTGAAGGTGCAGGCGGATCTCACGGCACTCGATACGGCGATTGTCCTCTATCAGACGGCAAAGGGGAAAAATCCCACGGGCGTTGATGATCTCACGGACTACGTGACGGATCTGAAGCATCTGAAACCGCCTGCGGGGACGATACGCGCCGGCGCACAGGAACTCTCCACGGAGAATGTCTCCTATCAGGTAGAGAAAAAGGACGGTGTCTGGCGTGCGACCTGTGCAGGACGCACGGCGGAGGAGTATCATACACGGAACTAGGGGAATCGCTGATAAAATGAAGTCCGTCAGATTGGCGTAGATTTTTTCGTCCGAACAAGGAGGAAAACCGGACGCATAGCCAAAGCTATGTGGAGGATTTTCCGACGAAGTGCGGGCAAAAAAGATGCGCTAAGATGGCGGTGCTGAATTTATCAGTGCTTCCCTAGGATGTCTTGGAGGGGGATGGCGTGATGCAGGAGACAGCGCACACGTTTTGTCCGTCGCGCTGTGCCGCGTCTGTCCTCTGCCTGCTCTGGTGTGCGGGCAGTCTCGGTGTTCTCGCGACCTGCGGTGTGGGACTGCGCGGCGCATGCGGCGTGCTCTTTACGGCGGTGCTGCTCTGGCTCTCCTATCTCGATCTGCGCGATGGGATGCTCTATGACTGCATCACACTGCCGTTTGCCGTCCTTGGACTGATGGTCTCGGGACTGGACTCAATTTCAGATGCACTTTTGGGCGGGACGCTTTGCGGCGTCTTATTTTATTGTCTGTATCTTGCCGCGCGCGGCGGACTTGGGGGCGGTGATGTAAAGCTCGCCGCCGGACTTGGGCTCTGGCTCGGCTGGGAGGCGGCGATTGTCGCTGTATGGACGGCGTTCCTGCTCGGCGGCGCAGCGGCGGCGTTTCTTCTCCTCACGGGGCGCAAGAGCCGGCATGACGGCATCCCGTTTGGTCCATTCCTCGCCGTCGGCGGCTATGTGGGATGCCTCGCGGGGCGGCATCTCTGGCAGCTCTACTGGGGGGTGTTGTGATGCGGAGGGATGTGCGCGGCATGATGCTCCTGCACGTCCTGCTCGCCGCGTCGATCATAGCCGTGCTCGGCGCCGCAGCACTCCCGCGTGCGCGCTCTCTCTATGTGCGGGCGGCCGTGGAGTATGAGGCAGTGCATCTCATCGGTGAGCTGCGCCGCATACAGGCGGTCAGCCGCACGACGGCGATGCCGCTCTACATGCTCGGAGGGACGGCGGCGGGGGCGCGCGAACCGCAGCTCTACGTGCGGAACGGCGGCTATGAAATCGCGCCGCACGGCGGGGCGGGACGTGCCCATCGGATGCTTCCGCTCGTGCGAATCACACAGGTGACGGCGGACGGGAAACCCATGTCATTTGACCGCAACGGCGGCATCGGACAGGGGAGCAGCAACATGACCATCCGCATCGAGGCAGAGGGGCACGCGCGGGATGCGCTGAACGTCATCATCGATAGTGCGGCACGCATCCGCCTCCAGCGCGGAGGCCGCGATGAGGAATGACGCGCGCGGCTGGGTGCTCATGGAGGCGGTGGTCCTCGGCTGCATTGTACTTTCCGCCGCCGCCGTGCTCGGGATCTTTGCCCGCAGTGCGCTGCTCGAAGAGCAGTCCGCCACGCGCATGGATGCGGCGTTCTTGGCGCGGCAGGAGCTCTCTGCGATGGAGGCGGGACTTGCGCATGGAGCGTTTCCGACGGTCAGCGCGCCCTCGGTTCGCGTGAATGATGTGACCTATGCCCTGCGTGCAGATGTTGTGCGTCAGGGAGATTTTTATGATGTGACGCTGCACCTCTCGTGGCGCGTCTTGGGGCGCACGGAGACAGCAGACTACGTGCGGAGGATGAAGCGATATGATACGCAGGCGGCACCGTAGAGCAGGTGGGGAGCGCGGCGTTGTGCTGACGGAACTCGCCGTCAGTCTGCCGATTTTTGCGCTCCTGCTGACCTTTCTTGCCTTTGCCGTCGTGTGGGGCTGGCGCAGCTATCAGCGTACGGTCGCCGATGCCGAGCTGCGGCAGGAGATGCAGATCGCCATGGCGCGCATGACGGAGTCCGTGCTCTCCTCGTCGTATGTTGCGCAGGACACGCAGGGCATCTATCGGATGCGGCACAGCATGGAGGAAAAGCATGTGGGGACGCCGCTGGATTCCTATTGGCTCACCGGTGGCAGACTGGTGTATCAGACGTCTGCTGCACCGCTGACGGGCGGCTATGCGGGCGCAGGTGTGCACATCTCGTCGTTTTCCATACGACCGGACGCACAATGCCCGCGCCTCTATCACATCGAGATGACGGGCGAGAGCGTGGCGACGGGCAGGAGCTGCACTACTGCAACCTCCGTCTATCTGCGGGAGGATCAGGGTGGGCGGTAAAAAATCCCGGTGCGGGCAGGATGGTTTCGCCTCGGCGCTCGGACTGTGCATTCTCGCACTGCTCCTCCTCATCGCCATGGCCGCCGCGTCTCTGACACGCAGCGGCGGAACTGTCGCGGCGGAGTATGAACGTGAGATGCAGCTGCGCCTTGCGGCGGAGAGTGGTGTACTGACAGTGGCAGACGAGCTGGAGCAGCGTTCATCCGCTGCTGGGAAATTGTCTGCTGGGGAACGGCGGAGCGTTGCCGTGCACGATGTCCCCATGGCAGCGGACATCGACCTGCATGTAGTGATCGAGCCGCAGAAGGACGGAACGATCTGGGTTACTGCCGCCGCCGTAGATCAGCAGCATGATACGGATGTATCGGATGGTGAGCACTGGACGCGGGCGAAGATCGTCCGTGCGCAGATGGAAAAGAAGGATGGGCACTATGTTTGGCGTCGATGGTTTTAGTCTGCGCCCGCGTGAGGCGGTGGGCATCAGCGTGACGGCGGAGGGGCTGCGGCTCGTCCGCCTCGCTGCACCGGAGGAGAGGGATGGTGCGTGGACAGTCACTGCATCGTCGGGAGCAGCGTGTTCCTGTGACGGAGCAGATGCCTCTGCCCTTGCCGCTGCTGCCTGTGCAGCACTGCGTCCGCTTGGATGGGCGCACCTGCCGCTCGGGCTTGCGCTGCCTGCGGAGCTTGCCATGACGGCAGAGCGGGAACTCCCCGCAGCACTGACGGGGAGAGAGCTGCAGGCGGCACTCCTCTGGGCGATGCGTGCGGAGGCGGATAGCGAGGGACGCACACTGCCCGCCGATCTGCAGCTCTGCTGTGCTCCTATGGAGACGGATGCCAACATACATCGCTATTGGACGGCAGCCATGACGGAACGCCGTGTGCAGTCATATTTTTCGGCGTTCTCTGCGCGTGGCCTCCGTCTGCGTCAGCTGACGATCTGCCCGCGCGACGGCGGCACTCTTGCCCCGCTGATTGCGGCGGCACGGGAGCCGCAGATGCCATGGGAGGAGCCGGAGGAGTGCACGGGAGAGTGCGCCGCAATCTATGCGGGGCTGCTCGTCCCCGCGCCCTCTTCGTCGCTCTCTTGGCACGCAGAGCATCATATCATTCCGCGTCTGCGCCGCCGCGCGCCAGAGTTGATTGTGGGAGCGGCGACGCTCATCTTCGTCGCAATCGTGTCGGCAGATGCGGCCGGCCTGATGGCGGAGCGCACAGCGACAGAGACGGTGCAGGAGGAGCTGCGCCTTCATGATGCGGATGTACGCCGCATGGAGGAGTACGCGATGCGGCGTGCCGCTGTGGCAGAGCGTGAGCGTGCGCTGACGGAAGTACAGGCGGAGTCCCTGCCTCTGCGTGCGCTCCTCGTACACCTCGGTACGCTGCCGCTCAAAGGCATTCAGCTCACCGCGCTGCGCGTGGAGCAGATGTTGGAGATCGAGGGGGAGGCGGAGAGCTACGAGGCTCTCGCGACAATGACGGAACATATCGCAGCGGATGGCTTTTTCCATGCACCGCCGGTCTTGGCAGAGGCATCGCGGGAGGATGGATACATCCGCTTTGTCCTGCGCACGGATGGTTTGGGGCTGTGATGCGGCGGGGGACGGAGCGTCAGCGCCTGATGGTCGCGCTGATCTGGGGGTGTTTCCTTGCCCTTTTATACGCGGCCCTGCTGTCGCCGTATCTTTCTGCAGGGCGGGAGGCCGCGCGGGCGGAGCGCGATGCGGCGCGTGCTGTCCTCGCACGGACGGAGGTGTATCAGCGCACGATCCACGCAGATGCGCAGGCAGAGGATAGGCTGCGTCTGCGTGAGGCACGCCTTGCGGCTGCTCTGCCTGAGGAACATACACAGGGATCGTTCTTTTCCTCTGTCGAGCGCAGTGCTCGCCATGCGGGGGTGACACTTGTCCGCATGGTTCCGCATCCCGCCGTTTCGGATGGGGAGATCGTACGGCAGAGTGCTGAGGTTCACGTGAGCGGCGATTATTTTTCCCTGCTCTCCTTTCTGCGCGAGGTGGAAAGCGGGGAATGCACAGCCGTGTTCAAGGCACTAAGTCTGACCGCGGACGGCACGATGCTCCATGCCGTGATGACACTTGAGACAGCGGCGATGGCGGCGCACGAGCAGAGGGACACATGAACTTTTAATTGTTCGTTGGCAGGAAAAATACTTAATCTGTCGAAATTATTACAAATATATACATATATATACAAAGTGGGATGATCAGAGGGGGATTCACATGGGACAGCTGCGGTTTGTCACGGGGGGAGAATCGCATGGCGCGGCACTGACGGCAATCATCGATGGTCTGCCGGCGGGGCTGCAGCTCTCGCGTGCGGAGCTCGATGCCCAGCTTGCGCGCCGCCAGCGCGGCTATGGACGCGGCGGGCGCATGAAGATCGAGACGGATCGCGTACTCGTGCTCTCAGGGCTGCGCTTTGGCGAGACCATCGGCGCACCACTTACCCTGCAGGTCGTGAACCGCGACTTTGTGAACTGGACGGATCGCATGGATCCCTTCGGCACACCGACGGGGGAACGGATTACGGCAGTGCGCCCCGGACACGCCGATCTGGCGGGCGTGCTGAAGTACGATCGCAGAGATGCACGCGACATCCTCGAGCGCTCGAGTGCACGCGAGACGACGATGCGGGTCGCGGTCGGCGCAGTTTGCCGCCAGATCCTCACGGCACTCGGCATTGACATTGCCTCCCATGTCACGGAGATCGGCGGTGTGGCCGTCGATGCGGCGGGCATCCGTGCCGATGATATCGGAGTGACCAACTCCGACGATTTGAACTGCTGCGACGTAGCGGCAGGGGCGCGCATGAGAGAACGCATCGACGCGGCGAAGCAGGCAGGGGATACGCTCGGCGGCATCTTTGAGATCGTCGTGCGGGGCCTGCCTACGGGGCTCGGCACGCATACGCAGTGGGATCGGCGGCTCGATGGCCGTCTGGCGGGCGCACTCATGTCCATTCAGGCGATCAAGGGCGTGGAGATCGGCGCGGGCTTTGCGTGCGCACATCTGCCCGGCAGTGAGATCCACGATGAGCTCTATAGGGGCGCAGATGGGCGGCCCTATCGCAAGACCAACCGCGCAGGCGGCCTTGAGGGCGGCATGACGAATGGAGAGCCGCTCATCGTGCGTGCGGCGATGAAGCCCATCCCGACCCTGATGGCACCGCTGCAGACCATCGACCTCGCGACGGGGGAGGCGGTCTCGGCGAGCAAGGAGCGCAGCGACACCTGCGCCGTCCCTGCCGCGTCCGTGGTCGGTGAGGCGATGACAGCGTTTGTGCTGGCAGATGCCGTATGTTCGCAGTTCAGCGCGGACAACATGACGGATCTTCAGGCGTCGCTCAATTCCTACCGTGCACGGCTCGCCGAGGTGTGGCAGAACGCATGAAAAACATTGTACTGATCGGCTTTATGGGGACGGGCAAGACAAGCGTCGGACGCCTCCTCGCGGGACGGCTCGGCTGCGCCTTTCACGATCTCGATAAAAAGATTGAGGAGGCGTGCGGCATCTCGATTCCGCAGATATTCGCGCAGCACGGCGAGCCGTACTTTCGCGCACGGGAAAAGGAAGCCGTGCGCGCCGCCGCCGCGCGGAGCGGGCTTGTCATCGCAACGGGCGGCGGGACGGTCAAGGATGCGGAGAATGCTGCGATCCTGCGCGAACACGGTGTCCTCGTCGCGCTGACCGCCGATGTCGATACCATCCTGCAGCGGACAGCGGCACGCGGCGCGCGCCCCGTGCTCGACGGCGCCGATGCGGGTGATCGCCGTGCCGCCGTTGTGCAGCTGTTGGAGGAACGCCGCACCCTCTATGCGGGGGCGGACATTACGGTGGATACGAGCCGCCGTTCGCCGCTCGAGGTGGCGGAGTACATCGTACAGGCGACGCGGATATGGAGAAAGTGATATGAGACGTACGGTAGAGGTCGTGCTTGGTGCGCGCAGCTACGCCATCGAGATCGGCAGCGGGATGGATGAGGTGCTCACGGCGTTCGTCCGTGGGGCAGGATACTCCGCACGCGGCATGATCGTCACGGATACGAATGTCGGGCCGCGCTATGCCGCCCATACGGCAGAGCAGATCGCGCGCGGCGGCGTGGAGGCTGTGATCGTCACCGTCCCCGCCGGGGAGTCCTCGAAGTGCCTTACCATAGCGAACGAGCTCTATACGCGTGCGATTGAGCTGGGACTTGACCGCAAATCGCCGATCTTTGCGCTCGGCGGCGGCGTCGTCGGTGATCTTGCGGGCTTTGTTGCCGCGACTTACATGCGCGGCGTGCCGTTCGTGCAGCTGCCGACGAGCCTCCTCGCACAGGTGGACTCCAGTGTCGGCGGCAAGGTCGCCGTCAATCATGCGCTTGGCAAGAACCTCATCGGTGCATTCTACCAGCCCGACGCCGTCATCATGGATCTCGACCGCCTGCGGACGCTGCCCACGCGCGAGATCGCGACAGGGCTCGGGGAGATCATCAAATACGGCGTCATTGCAGATGCGGCGTTCTTCGCATGGCTGGAGGAGAATCGTGAGGATGTGCTCGCCCTCACTCCCGCAGCGGCATCTCACATGATCGCGTGCTCCTGCGAAATCAAGGCAGACGTCGTCCGTCAGGATGAGCGCGAGGGCGGCCTGCGCCGCATTCTGAACTTCGGACATACCATCGCCCATGCGATTGAGAAAGAGACTGGCTACACGCGCTACCGCCACGGCGAGGCAGTCGCCATCGGCATGATCGGCGCGGCGCGTATCAGCACGGCGATGGGACTCCTCCCTGCAGAGACGTGTGCTCGTATCGAGCGGCTGACTGCCGCGATGGGGCTGCCCTGCTCTGTCGAGGGCGCGTCGCCGGATGCGATGTACACGGATCTCTTTCATGACAAAAAGACCGTGGGCGGGCGGATTCACTGGGTGCTCGCCGAGGACATCGGCAGGGTATGTGTGCGCAGCGACGTACCCGAGGAGATCGTTCGCAAAAATATTTTAGGACTTTTTACCCCCCTACTCTTAAGAAAAAGACGCGATGAAACGAAACAATAGATAGGAGGTGACGGATGTATGAAGCGAAATAGGATGTCTTTCCTATTTATTGTACTGTTTGTGTTGGTTCTGGGCATCGGGAGCAGTGCGTCAGCAGAGGAGGAAACGCTGACGTGGGAATACTGGCAGGAGAATACCGTCGATACCAATGTCAAGGCGATGAAAACACAGCCCAACTTCGCTCCAAGCGATGGAGCGTGGGTGCCGTTTGACCCGCGTGAGGGTGCCGCTGTTCCCGAGGGAACGCGAAACGCATGGCTGCGCGTCCATGTTCCGGCGGATATACGGGGTGATGAGAGCTTCTTCTTTGCGACCATCGATCAGTCCGTCCGTGTCTATCTGGATGGATCGACCATCTATCGCTATGGGGTCAGTGACCCGCAGCTGGAGAAGTACGGGCGCAAGTGGCATCTCGTCAATCTGCCCGCATGGGCGGCAGGACGGGAGCTCATCGTCCGCGTGACATCGGACAATCCATGGGTGCTCACGCAGCTCAACCGCGTGCATATCGATAAGGAATCCGAACTTGTCAAGCGGATTTTTATCTATGACTTTCCGTATGTTGCGGGGGTGACGGCCATCATCATCTTCATGATGGTGATCGGCGTTTACTTTGTCGTCGATGCGGCGCGGCGCAGTATCTATCTGCGTCTCATGCTCTTCCTGACGACGTTCTTTGTCTGGATGTTCAGCTCCACGAACCTCATCTTCATGTGGATGGATTGGCCGGTTTTGTGGTGGCGCACGGAGCTGATCTCGTCCTACCTGCTGCCCGTTACGGGCAGCATCCTCCTCGTCGAGGTCGTGAACCGTCAGTACCGCTCGTGGATCATGCGGCTGAACAACATTTTCGTCGTGCTCCTCGTGGTCGGCATCATCGTAGAGATGATGGGGAAGTTCGGTCTCTATATGATGCAGTTCCCCTACGTGCCGGGACTCGCCGTCTGGGGCAGCTACGTCGCATACGCACTCTGGAAGTCGAGCAAGGCGGGCAACAAGCACGCCGCATCGCTCTTGATTGCCCTGCTCATCATCGTGCCGCTCGGCATCATCGATGCGCTCGCGTTCCAGTACCGTCTCTACGAAGGGCAGAGCTTCTTCACACCGTTCAGCATCTACACCATCGGCTTCTTCATCATCCAGCTCATCCTTGATCGTGCCGAGGCGGAGCGCCAGCTCCTGGAGCATGCCTCGAAGCTCGAGGAGGAGGTTGTTGAAGTCAAAAAGCGCATGGAGATCGACCCGCTCACGGGCATCTACAACCGCAACCGATTCCCGTCCGCGATGCGTGATTTCACGAAGATCGCACGGGATACGGGCGAGCCGCTCTCCCTCGTCATGTTCGACATCGATCACTTTAAGTCGATCAATGATACGTACGGGCACGATGCGGGCGACGAGGTGCTCTATGGCTTTTCACAAAAGATCCTCTCCTTCCTCGATCGACGCCATGTCCTCATCCGCTGGGGCGGAGAGGAGTTCATCCTGCTCTGTCTGCACTATGACGGAGATCAGGCGAAGGCATTCGCCGATCAGATTCGTGAGGGCGTCGCTGAGGCGCGCCTCCTGCCGGAGCGCCAGGTGACGTGCAGCGGCGGTGTCGGCGTCTGGAACGGGTCGAGCGACGACACGACGACGCTGGTCAAGCGTGCCGATACCGCGCTCTACGAGTCAAAGGAAAATGGGCGCAATCGTATCACGTGTGAGCCGGACTGGCAGAAGCACATGCCGCCGCGTCGCCCGAAGGAGAAGGCGCACGACAAGGAGGAGCGGGGAGAGTCCGTGAAGAATAACGTCGTCGATCTGCGGCGACGCTGAAAAATTTTTCTTGCACAGACCTTCATCTTGTGATATAGTCACTGGGTATGTGTGTGGGCGGTCCGCTGGGCGACAAAGGGTCGCGTATGAACGCCCGGATCGAAGGAGGAAAACCTATGAACATCATCGAAGTCCTGGAGAAGGAACAGCTCCGCTCCGACATCCCGCAGTTCGCACCGGGCGACACCGTGCGCGTCCATGCCCGCATCGTCGAGGGCACGCGCGAGCGTATCCAGGTGTTCGAGGGCGTTGTGATCGCCCGCCAGGGCACGGGTGTCCGCGAGACATTCACCGTGCGCCGCATCGCATCGGGCGTCGGCGTCGAGCGTCTCTTCCCCGTGCATTCCCCGCGTATCGCCAAGATCGAGGTGACGCGCCGCGGCATCGTCCGCCGTGCCAAGCTCTACTATCTGCGCGGTCTCACGGGCAAGGCAGCTCGTATTCGGGAAAAACGCTAGGGAATCGCTGATAAAATGAAGTCTGTCAGATTGGTGTAGATTTTTTGTCCTGTCAAGGAGACAAACCGGACGCATAGCCAAAGCTATGTGGAGGATTTGTCGACGATGGCAGGGCGAAAAAGATGCGCCAAGATGACAGGGCTGAATTTATCAGTGCTTCCCTAGTCGATGGAAGATGGGGACTGCTGCGGCAGTCCCTATTTTTCGCGTTTCTTTCATCTTTTTTCTTAGGAATCACAGATAAGATGAACTCCGTCAGAGCGGTGTAGATTTTATCCGTGCTTCCCGTATGGCTGGGAGGAGGCCTCTATGGAACAGGAAACATCAACGGCGTCGGAGATCAAGGACTGGATTGTCTCCATCGTCGTCGCCGTTGCTCTTGCGATGTTCATTCGCACCTTTATCGTCGAACTCTATGTCGTTGACGGACCGTCGATGCGCCCGACGCTCGAGTCGGAGCAGCGCCTTGTCGTCAACAAGTTCATCTACCGGTTCCATCCGCCCGAGAAGGGGGACGTGCTCGTCTTTCAGTACCCGCGCGATCCGAGCCGCGACTTCATCAAGCGCGTGATCGCCGTGCCGGGGGATACGATCGAGATCCGCGAGGGGCGCGTGCTCGTCAACGATCAGCTGCTCACAGAGGACTATATCCTCGAAAAGACGCGGAGCGAGTACCCGAAGGCGACGGTTCCCGAGGGGCATATCTTCGTCATGGGCGATAACCGCAACAACTCCGAGGACAGCCGCTTTGCCGATGTGGGATTCGTTCCGTACGATCTCATCAAGGGGAAGGCAATGCTCGTATTCTGGCCGATTTCGGCGTATAAGACGCTCTGACGGAGGACGACGCGATGCGCTTTGTATCATGGAATGTCAACGGCCTGCGCGCCGCCCTCAAAAAGGGGTTCATGGAGGCGTTCAAGGAGCTCGACGCCGATGCCTTCTGCCTGCAGGAGACGAAGATGCAGGAGGGGCAGGCGATCCTCGATCTGCCCGGCTATGAGCAGTATTTTTACAGTGCGGAGAAAAAGGGCTATTCGGGTACGGCGATCTTTACACGCGTGAAACCCCTCTCCGTGGCGTATGGCATCGGCACCCCCGAGCACGATCACGAGGGACGTGTCATCACGATGGAGCTCGATGACGTCTATCTCGTCACGGTCTACACGCCGAATGCAAAGCGCGCACTCGAGCGGCTCGACTACCGCATGACGTGGGAGGATGCGTTCCGTGCATTCCTGCTTGAGCTGCGTGCGAAAAAGCCCGTCGTCGTCTGCGGCGACCTCAACGTTGCGCATACGGAGATCGACCTCAAGAACCCGAAGAGCAACCGCCGCAACGCGGGCTTTACGGACGAGGAGCGCGGCAAGTTCACGGAGCTGCTCGATGCGGGCTTTGTCGATACGTTCCGCGCGCTCTATCCCGACCTCACGGGGGCGTATACGTGGTGGTCGTATCTGCGCCATGCACGCGAGACGAATGCAGGGTGGCGCATCGACTACTTCCTCGTCTCCGAGGAGCTGCGTGACCGCATCGCGGCGGCGGAGATCCATGCGGATGTATTCGGGAGCGATCACTGCCCCGTATCATTGACACTAAGGAATCGCTGATAAAATGAAGTCCGTCAGATTGGCGTAGATTTTTTGTCCGAACAAGGAGACAAACCGGACGCATAGCAAGGGCTATGTGGAGGATTTGTCGACACAGTGCGGGCAAAAAAGATACGTCAAGATGGCGCGGCTGAATTTATCAGTGCTTCCCTAAAGTAAGGGAGATTTATGGGAGCTCTGAAAGAAGAACTCGACCGCGAGATCGCGAAGCGACGCACCTTTGCCATCATCTCGCATCCGGACGCGGGCAAGACGACGCTCACCGAGAAGCTGCTGCTCTACGGTGGGGCAATCCATCTCGCGGGCTCAATCAAGTCACGCAAGACGCAGCGTCATGCCATCTCCGACTGGATGGAGATCGAAAAGCAGCGCGGCATCTCGGTCACGTCCTCTGTGCTGCAGTTCGACTATGACGGCTATCGGATCAACATCCTCGACACGCCGGGGCATCAGGACTTCAGTGAGGACACGTACCGCACGCTGATGGCGGTGGACAGCGCCGTCATGATCATCGACGCGGCAAAGGGCGTCGAGGCGCAGACACGCAAGCTGTTCCGCGTCTGCCGTCAGCGCGGCATCCCCATCTTTACCTTTGTCAACAAGCTCGACCGCTTCGGCAAGGCACCGCTCGATCTTATGGACGAGCTTGAAAACGTGCTCGGCATCCGCTCCTATCCGATGAACTGGCCGATCGGGACGGACGGCACGTATCGCGGCGTCTATGACCGCGAGAAGAACCGCATCGAGCTCTTTGCCGAGGACACGAGCCACGGGCAGGAGACGCGTGTCTCCGAGGTGTTTGCGATGGATGATCCCGCGTGGAAGGAGCGCGTCGGCGCGGAGGCCGCCGCCGCCCTTGCGGACGACATCGAGCTGCTGCGCGACGCAGGCGAGGCATTTGACCGTGCGGCGATTGATGCGGGGGCGCTGACGCCGATGTTCTTCGGTTCTGCGATGACGAATTTCGGCGTGCAGAACTTCCTTGAGGAGTACATTCGTCTTGCGCCGACCCCCGCACCGCGCAATTCCTCGGATGGTGTGCTCGCACCGGATGATGAGCAGTTCTCAGGATTCGTCTTTAAGATTCAGGCGAACATGAACCCCGCGCACCGCGATCGCCTCGCCTTTATCCGCATCACCTCGGGCAAATTCGACCGCAACATGAGCGTCTGGCATGCGCCGAGCGGCAAGCTCATCAAGCTCGCTCAGCCGCAGCAGTTCCTCGCGCAGGATCGCCAGATCATCGACACGGCGTACCCGGGCGACATCGTGGGGCTGTTTGACCCCGGTGTATTCGGCATTGGCGATACGCTCTGCGACCCCGCACACAAGTTCAAGTTCGAGGACTTCCCCGTGTTCCCGCCCGAGCGCTTCGCACGCGTCGCGGCAAAGGATACGATGAAGCGCAAGCAGTTCGTCAAAGGCATCGAGCAGCTGACGCAGGAGGGGGCGATCCAGCTCTTTGAGCAGGTCGGCGCGGGGCTTGACAGCTACATCGTCGGCACGGTCGGCACGCTGCAGTTCGAGGTGCTCGAATACCGCCTGAAGAACGAGTACAACACGGAGATCACGATGCAGATGCAGCCGTTCGAGACGGCACGCTGGCTCGCGTTCCCCGATGGGCGCGAGATCAAGCCCGCCGATCTGCGCGGCGCGGATCGCGGCATGTTTGTCCACGACCGAAACGGCAACCCCGTCCTCCTCGTCAACAACGAGTGGGCGCTTGGCTGGATTCGCGAGAACAATCCTGATCTGGAGCTCGGGCAGGTTCCATTTGACCGCAAAGAGGCATGAACAGAAAAACAGGAGATCACGTCAATGCACGACGTGATCTCCTGTTTTTTAGATTTGTGCAGTTGATTGCGGAATCGCCTGTGATAATGTGTTTTTGATGAACTGGTTCAGGGATAGATCTCGTTTTGCTGCTTCCAATGCCAGTCTGCGGTGCAGGTCACTTGGGATACGGATGTTAAAACTGCCCTTAAATTCTTTGTCCGGTACTTTGTTGTATTTTGCGCAGGCATCCAGATAGTTGTCAATGCAGTCATGAAAGGATGCCTTTAATTCGTCGACACTCCTGCCATGAAAGTTTAGGGAGTCATTGATGCCGAACACCTCACCGATGAACAGCGCATCCTCTTCATCAAATGAAACCTTCGCATGATAGCCCTTGTATTCCCACATAATTTGCCCTCCTCAGTATGCTCCGACCTCTTTCAAAAATTGAATAACTTTCTTGATTTGATAACGATACAGTTCTTTGCCCGGATGTGGACCGTCAAATGCCAGCACACGCTGTGTCTCCAGATGAAGGTAGCCTATGCCGGAACCACGCCCCCCTTGGAACTTTTCACAGCCACATTTTTTCATTAGGGCATCGAGGTCACGTATCGTGAAGTTGGTTGGTATAGGTGTGCGGCTAATTTTTTGGAGCAGCATTTCCTTTGTCGGCACGGAGATCACCTCGTGTATAGGAATCGCTGATAAAATGAGCTATGCCAATCTGGTCGTGCCAAATTTATCAGTGTCTTCTATAGTATAGCATGGGAAACATAAACGAGCAACTAATGTGTAGTTGCTCGTTTGTAAAGATATTATTTTTTTGCTGCAAACGCGTCATCCACCCAAGTGAGGACGGCGTCCTCGACGGCGTTTTCGTGCTCGTTCAGCGCCGCTCCTGTGGAGGTGATGTGCAGGCTGCGTCCGCTCTGATAGGCGATGACGATGTTATAGGCGGGATTCTGTACCGTCTCCGCCCGTGCACCGTAGTCGTTCTCGGCAGCGAGATTGTGCGCGTCGAGCATCGCACGAAAGTCTGCCTCACGCGCTTTTGTCCACGGGACGTAGTGCTCAGCGATATCCTGAAAGCGGCCGTCTGCGAACTCCTTGCCAACGAACTCGCCGAGGCAGGTGATGAAGTGCTCGCCGTCGATGCCGCGTGCCGCGAGCTCCTCGGCGGAGAGCGCGTTTTTCGCGGGGACATCGATCAGGCAGACCATGCGCATGAGCGTGCCGTCTGCGACAGGATGGCGAAACTCCATCGAGAGCTGCTGTATAGGAGTGTCCTCGACGGGAGCAGTTCTTGTCGCCGGTATGGGGGCTGCCTCGGGTGCCGCCCCAGCCTCTGCCCCGAGAAAGAGCAGCGGGGCGAATATCGCGGCACAGCAGAAATGCGCCGCTTTGTGTGCAAATGTCATCGTTGCCTCCTATTACAATATAAACATAGATCAGCGATTTCTTAGCTAAACAGATCGTTCAGTGCCTCGGTCATGGTCGGGTGGGTGTAGATGGCGGAGCCGAGCGCAGCCGCGGTAATGCCGTGGTCGATGGCCATTTTCATGAGACCTATCATCTCCTGTGACGCGGGACAGAAGAAATGCGCACCGAGGACGGTGTCGGTCTTTGCGTCAACCACGGCCTTGAGCATGCCGGCAGGCTTTTTGTAGACCTGTGCCTTCGGGATGGCGGCGACCTCCAGACGGAGGATGCGCACGTCAAAGCCTGCCGCCTCCGCCTGTGCCTCTGTCATGCCAACGCGCGAGAGTGGCGGATCGAGGAAGACGGAGTAGGGGACGGCACCGCGATTTGCCGTTGTGCGTGTTCCGTCGCCCACAAGCTGATCCTTGACAATGCGGAAGTCGTCGAGAGAGATGTAGGTGAACTGCAGGCCGCCCGCGACATCGCCCATCGCCCATATATGCGGAACGCTCGTGCACAGATGCTCGTCAACGGCGACCGCACCGCGCTCCGTCACAGCAACGCCCGCCGCTGCAAGATTCAGCCCCTCGATGTTCGGGCGGCGGCCCGTGGCAATGAGGATGGCGTTCGCCGCAAGCGTTTTCTCTCCGTCTGCCGTCTGCACGACGACATTCGCAGTCTCCGTGCTGTCCTCGATGCGCTGCACCTTTGCCCCCATCATAATATGGATGCCGCGATCCTTTGTATGCTGCAGGACGCGCGCGGCGATTTCTGCATCCTCACGCGGGATGAAGGCCGTGCCGTCCTGTACGACGGTGACGGACGACCCGAAGTTGGCATAGTATGACGCGAACTCCAGTCCAATATAGCCGCCTCCGATGATGACGAGCTTCTCGGGCAGCTCATCCAGCTCCATCATCGTCTCGCTCGTGTAGACGTGCGTGCTCTCTGCCGCACCTTTGATCGGCGGGACGAAGGGAAGCGCGCCCGTATTGATGAAAATACGCTCCGCCGTGACGGTCTGATCGCCGTCCGCGCCAGCGATGCGCACGGTATGCGCATCGACAAACGATGCCTCTCCATCAATGACGACAGCACCCGCGCCCGTCACCTTGGCGTAGTTCTTTTCGCGCAGCATTTTCGTGAGGCGGCGTTTCTCTGCAATCGCCGCACGATAGCGCTCCGCCTTTGCCGCAAAGTCGCCGCCCGCCGCTGCCGAAAGACGCGCGCTGTACTCCAGCGACTTCGACGGGATGCAGGCGACATTGATGCAGGTGCCGCCGTAGCGCTCCTTTGACCGCTCGACGAGTGCGACACTCTCGCCCCTCTTCGCGAGGAAGCCCGCAAGCGTCTTGCCTGCCTTGCCAAAGCCGATGATGAGGTTTTGATATGTTGCGTTCTGCATGGCTTGCTCCATTTCTGCTAAATTCTGTGTGACTGCTGTTATTATAGCATTTTTTGGCTCAATATAGAGAAATATTGTGAAAAAAACGGGACTGCTGTGCGAAGTTTGCAGCTTCGTGCAGCAGCCCCGTTCTACTGGAGCAGATATGTGTACCTTACACCATCTCCTCGGGATGGAATACCTCGTCGAACTTCTCTGCGGTGAGGAAGCCGAGCGCGACGCACGCCTCCTTCAGGCTGATGTTCTCATCGAACGCCTTGTGTGCCGTCTTGGCGGCGTTCTCGTAGCCGATGTACGGATTGAGCGCCGTGACGAGCATGAGCGAGCGGTGCAGGTTCTCGTGCATCTTCTCGCGGTTCGCCTTGATGCCGACGGCGCAGCGGTCGTTGAACGACTTGAGGGAGTCGGTGAGCAGGCGCGTTGACTGCAGGAAGTTGTAGATGATGACGGGCATGAAGACGTTGAGCTCGAAATTGCCCTGTGAGGCAGCAAAGCCGATGGCGGCATCGTTGCCCATGACCTGCACGGCGACCATTGTGACGGACTCACACTGGGTCGGGTTGACCTTGCCCGGCATGATCGAGCTGCCCGGTTCGTTTGCGGGGATCGTAATCTCACCGAGTCCGCAGCGCGGCCCCGAGGCGAGCCAGCGCACGTCGTTCGCAATTTTCATCATGTTGGCGGCAAGCCCCTTGAGCGCGCCGTGGGCAAAGACGACGGCGTCCTTGCTCGTGAGTGCGTGGAACTTGTTCGATGCGGTGACGAAGGGCTTGCCCGTCAGCTCGCTCGCCGCACGCGCGACGGCGACATCGAATCCCTTTGGTGCGTTGAGCCCTGTGCCGACGGCGGTGCCGCCGAGGGCAAGCTCGTGAAGGAAGGGGAGGGATGCCTGCAGCTGTTTCTTCGACTGCTCAAGCATATCGAGCCAGCCGCTGATCTCCTGCATGAAGGAGATGGGGACGGCGTCCTGCAGATGCGTGCGTCCCGTCTTGACGATGCCGTCGCTTTCTGCCATGAGGCGGCGGAAGGTCGCGGCGAGGAGGTCGATCGCGGGGAACAGCTCGTCCTCGATGGCGATGACGGCGGCGATGTGCATGGCGGTCGGGAAGGTGTCGTTCGAGCTTTGCGACATATTCGCGTGATCGTTCGGATGGAGAATTTTCTCTCCCGCGATCTCGTTGCCGCGGTTCGCGATGACTTCGTTGACGTTCATATTGGACTGCGTGCCGCTGCCCGTCTGCCATACAGCGAGCGGGAAGTGGGCGGCGAGCTTGCCGTCGAGGATCTCATCACATGCCTTGCAGATGGCGGAGAGCCGCTTCTCGTCCAGTTTGCCGAGCGTGTGGTTGGCGATGGCGGCAGACTTTTTCAGGATGCCGAATGCGTGGATGATCTCGGCGGGCATCTTCTCAATGCCGATGGGGAAGTTCTCGAAGCTGCGCTCCGTCTGCGCCGCCCAGTACTTGTCTGCGGGGACTTTGACCTCGCCGAGGGAATCATGCTCAATGCGATACTCCATGGATATGAACCTCCTGTCACAAGAAAGGATAGATATTGCGGTGTGCCGTCTGCATACGCCACGCAAACACTTCGTTGCGCAAGCGGTCTGCGCTTGCTTCACTAGCATATTGCAGGGACAGTTTAGAACCACAATATTCCGACAGGAACAGTATAGCACAAAATATTGCGATTGAGAATATTTATCTTGTGTTTATTTTTTTCACGATGGATTGTGCGAGGATGCCGATGCCCGTGCCGGTTAGGATGCCGACAACGCCGAGGAGCGGGGCGTAGAGAAGGAGCGCGCTGCTCTCCATGACGGCGGCGGCGACGAGCAGCTGCGCCATATTGTGGAGGAGCCCACCGACGGCGCTGATGCCGACGAGGGAGAGCTGTGTGCGCCGCAGGAGGAGCGCCATCGCTGCAAAACTTGCCAGTCCGCCCGCCATGCTGTAGAGGAGCGGAGCAAATCCGCCGCCGAGGAAGGCGGAGAGGAAGATGCGCAGGAGAAGAACGGCGGCGGCGTCGCGCGTGCGCGGCAGGATGCGGAGCGCGACGAGGGTGACGATGGCGGCAAGCCCGAGTTTCGCGCCCGGCACGGGCAGCGGCAGGGGGAGAAAGCCCTCTAGGAGGAAGAGAATGAGGGAGAGCGCGGTGAGGAGGGCGATGCGCGCCGTAAGACGAAGCGGTCTCATGTCATTTCACTTCGATCAGGAGTTTATGGGGGAGGCAGGCGATCACGTCCCCTTTTTTCTCCGCACGTCCCGTTCGCACACAGACCTGATCGGGGCAGTCCGCATGGACGACGGCAATACACTCCCCCTCGATGCGGATCGTGTTCTCGCCGTGTGCGTCCGCAATCGGTATGTCCTCCGTCCCCGTGTGTCCCGTGAGCGGGATGTCATAGAGCTGTGTGCCGTCCTGCGTGATGACTGCGTGACGTGCTGCACCGTCCGTGCGCAGCGCAAAAAATATTGCGCCGATCCCGCAGAGGAGGAGCAGCGCAGCGATCAGTATGAGGTCATTTTTCTTCATGGTCAGTCCTGCCTTGACGAATGTTTTTTATCACAGTACAATAAATAAGGGATCATTGCATTGTCAAATCCCCTGACTGAGCTCGCGCTGCCAATAGGCGAGGTCGGACTCGTTCAGCGGGAGGTCGACGGTCTGCCCGTTGTCATAATAGAAGCGCAGTCGAACGCTCACTGCCTTGCGGATGGCGGGCAGGCTGGCACGCGGGAACGCGAGGAACATCTTATTCTCGTTCTTGTAGGGGCTGTCCGCGCCCTCCACGGGATGTGGCGTATACTTTGTCGCCGCCTTTATCTCCCATGCCGCTCCGTCGGTGTAGAGGATGACGTCGGGCAGGAACTTCGCACCGTCGTAGCGATAGTCGAGCAGGGACAGCGTCGCGCCCTCAAGTCGTCCCTCTCCGGTATAGGATGCGCGAAAATCAATGGTCGCGTACGCAGAGAGGCTGCGTGCGCTGCGATGGTCGATGCGGTACGTGTACGAGAGTCCGAAGATGCCGACGAGGATGAGGAGCAGGGCGACGACAACGATCAGTTGGCGAAAGATGCTGAGCACAGGAACGCTCCTTTCACGGAAGGTTTCGCTCATTATAGCATAGGGGAAATGCTTTTGTCAGCTGTTTCCCGTGGATGTATGGGATGGCACATGGGAAATACAAGGGGGATATCATGGCGGTAAAACTATTTGTATCGGATTTGGACGGGACGATGCTGCCAAACGGCAATGTCGTATCCGCAGAGAATATCGCGGCGGTGCAGTGCGCCGTACGCGCAGGGGTCACCGTGACGATCGCGACGGGGCGGATGTTCGAGGCGGCACTGCCCGTCGCTGAGGCACTTGGCGTCGATGTGCCGATCATCGCCTACAACGGGGCGCTCATCAAGAGTCCGAGCGGACGCGTCTATGAGGAGTACGCCCTCGCCCCGTCGCTCGCACGCGACATCCTTGTGTTTGCTCAGACGCGCGGCTGGTACATCCAGAGCTACAGCGGGGGCGTGCTCCGTTACGCCGCTGCCTGCGAGGAGTCGCGCTTTTACGAGGATTCGCAGAAACTCATAGGCGAGGCGGTCGGGCAGGACGGGATGCTCGCGCATCTCGCAGGGAACTGCAAGCTGCTCCTCGTGACAGAGGGGCGCGACGTGAGTGAGGCGCGCGCACAGGAGATCCTGGGTGCGTTCGGCACGCATATTGACGTGACACGCTCGGCCGATCGGCTCGTCGAGATCGTCGTGAAGGGCGTCTCGAAGGCATCGGCACTCACGGCACTCGCGGCAAAGCTGGGTATCTCCATTGCGGAGACGATGGCGATCGGCGATGCGTACAACGACCTGCCGATGCTGAAGGCGGCAGGCACGAGCGTCGCCATGGGGAACGCCTTCCCCGAGGTCAAGGCGGAGGCGGACTGCGAGACGCTGTCCTGCACGGAGAACGGCCTTGCGGCGGCAATCTATACGTATGTGCTCGGCATGGGTGCGGATGCACCTGTTCCGATGCGGAGAGGATAAAGGAATGGCGATCAAACTCATCGCACTCGATCTCGACGGAACGCTCCTGACCTCGGACAAGACGATCACGGTGCGGACGAAGGATATCTTCGCACGCGCCATGGCGCGCGGCGTCACCGTCACCATTGCGACGGGACGGATGCTGTGCTCCGCGCTCCACTTTGCGCGGCTGCTCGGCTCGCGTGCGCCCGTCGTCTGCTGCAACGGGGCATACGTCGGCACGGGGGCGGAGACGCCGCTCTTTGCCCGCTATTTTGACCCCGCATTCGTCGGGGAGTTCCTGACGTTCTGTTATGCGCGGGACTGGTATGTGAACTGGTACAGCGGGGCGGAGATCTATGCGCCCACGTATCGGGAGGACTATTTCACCGCCTATCGGACGACAGCGCATTTCCGTGTCCACACGGCGGGGGAGGACTACCTGCACTATGTTGACGAGGTGCCGCAGTTCGTCCTGCGCGACCTCGATCAGGGGATTGCCCATCATGCACGCACCGTGGCGGAGGCGTTCGGCGATGCCGTCTGCGTCCAGCAGAACACGGGGACGAGCGTCGACATTACGCCGCCCGGCACGAGCAAGGCGGTCGGTGTGCGCGCGCTCGCCGATGCACTGGGGCTGACCATGGACGAGGTCATGGTTGCAGGCGATGCGGACAACGATGTGGAGATGCTCGCGATGGGCGCATTCTCTGTCGTCCCGGCGAACGGCCTTCCGGCGGCGAAGGAACGGGCGTCCTATGTCACGGCGTCCAACGATGACAATGGGATTGCCGCCGCCGTAGAAAAATTTGTACTGTAAGGGGGGACGATGATGGATATGAAACATCCCGCAGAGAAATTCCGTCCCGTGATCGTGACGGGGCTGTCGGGGGGTGGAAAGTCGCTCGCCGCGCGTTATATGGAGGATCTCGGCTACTTTTGTGTGGATAACCTCCCGCCGGTATTCATCCCGAAGTTCATTGATCTCTGCCGTGAGACGCACGGGCAGATCAGCCGTGCCGCCATCGTGGTGGACACACGCAGCCGTGAGTTCTTCGATGACTTTGTGCGCGTGCTCGGTGAGCTGGATGCGGGCGGCGTGCCCTACGAGCTGCTCTTTATCGAGGCATCGGACGACGTGATCATCCGCCGCTACAAGGAGACGCGGCGGCCGCATCCGCTCGCCCCGGATGCGCGTATCTCCGAGGGCGTGACGCGCGAGCGGAACCGTCTCGCACCCATACGGGAGCGTGCGACGCAGATCGTCGATACATCGAAGCTGCGCAAGGCGGAGCTGCGCGACATCATCCGCCGCCACTACGATGCGCCGGGCGCGGATGCGCAGATGAGCGTGAACATCCTGTCGTTTGGCTTTAAGTACGGCATCCCGCTCGATGCCGATCTCGTCTTTGACGTGCGCTTTTTGCCGAACCCGTTCTACATCGACTCCCTCCGCAAGAGGAGCGGCACCGTTCCGCAGGTCGCATCCTACATCGAGTCATGGGATGTGACACAGAAGTTTGAGGAACATCTCGACAACTTCGTCGATTTTCTCCTGCCGCAGTATGTGAAGGAGAGAAAAAGCCAGCTCGTGATCGCCGTCGGCTGTACGGGCGGGATGCACCGCAGTGTCTTTATCGCAAAGCATCTCTACGACCGTATCAAGAAACACTATGCAGCACGGCTGGAACATCGTGACCTCATGAAGAATGAGGTGCAGGAACACGTGAGCGAGGGATGACGAATCCATGCATCTGATAAAATGGCTCTATCCCGGCATGGGGTTCAAGCGCTGGCTCTTTGTCTTTGCGCTGGGCACGCTCCTTGTCGGACTTGGCGTTGCACTGATCTTCAACTATAAGTACATCGATGCCATCGAGGAGGCGATCTTCCGCTTTGTCTATACATGGCAGGGCAGCTACGACTACGGCTTCACGGCAGTGGCCGGCGCACTTGCCTTCCTCGTCGGCAGCGTTCTCATGCTCGTGGCGACGCGTCACGTTATCCGTTCTGTCATCACGGCCCTGATGCCTGAGGGCACGTCGGCGCGTCTCGTGGATATGGTCTACGAAAAGACGCGGCTCAGCCGCGGCCCGACCGTCACGGTGATCGGCGGCGGACATGGGCTCTCGGTGCTCCTGCGCGGTATCAAGGAACTGACGAGCAACGTGACTGCCGTTGTGACGGTGGCGGACGACGGCGGCTCCTCGGGGCGTCTGCGCGAGGAGCTCGGCATTATCCCGCCGGGCGATCTGCGCAACTGTCTCGTCGCGCTTGCCGATACCGAGCCGCTGATGGAAAAACTCTTTCAGCACCGCTTTGAGGGCTCAAGCGACCTCGCGGGACACAGCTTCGGCAATCTCTTCCTCGCGGCGATGGCGGAGGTCACGGGCGACATGGAGACGGCACTGCGCGAGTCCTCGAAGGTTCTCGCGGTCAAGGGGCGTGTCCTGCCCGCATCGAAGGAGTCCGTGCGGCTCGACGCGATCCTCGAGGACGGTACGGTCGTCGAGGGCGAGTCACGCATCCCCGAGGTGCCGGGACGCATCCGCCGCGTGCGCCTGTTCCCGCAGGATGTCGCACCTGTGCCCTCCGCCCTCGAGGCGATCCGCACGGCGGATGCGATCATCCTCGGCCCCGGCAGTCTCTATACGAGCATCATGCCGAACCTCCTCGTCAGCGGTGTCGCTGAGGAGCTGCGCAAAAGCAGCGCCCTCAAGATCTACATCTGCAACGTGATGACCCAGCCCGGTGAGACCGATGGCTATACGGCGTCCATGCACGCAGAGGCGATCCTCAAGCACGCAGGGCGCGGGACGATCGACTTCATGCTCGTCAACAACGCGCCGATCTCTGCCGAGCTGCGCAAACAGTACGCTGCACAGGACATCTACCCCGTTGCCGTGGACGAGGAGGCGATCAACGCCCTCGGCATCGGATTCGTTGCGGCGGACATCATCAGTCAGACGGATGCCGTGCGCCACGATCCCGACAAGCTCAGCCGCAACGTCATGCGCATGGTCTACGACTTTCGGGTGAACTGAGATGCCGTCCTTTGCTGCGGATGTGAAAAATGCGCTCTCGCGCACGGATGTCGACCGTGCCTGCTGTCAGACGGCAGAGCTCGCGGCGCTCCTGCGTATGGGCGCCTCCGTGCAGACGGACGGTGCACGCGGGGCGGGGCTGCGCTTTACGGCGGCGAGTGCTGCCGTAGCGCGCCGCGTCATCCGTCTGCTGCGCGCGATGGACGGCGCGATTGAGACCTCCGTTGCGATGGAGCGCATGCCGCAGCTGCGGCGGCGCACCTACATCGTCAATATTGCCGCCGGCGCAGCTGTGACGCCGCTGCTCGCGCAGCTCGGCTTTGCCGGTGGGAGTCTGCGCAGCACGAGCGATCTCGCCCTGCTGCGCAAAAAGTGCTGCCGTGCCGCCTATCTGCGCGGCGCGTTTCTCGGCGGCGGCAGCGTCAATCGTCCCGAGGCGGCGTGCCACCTCGAGATCACGGCGCGGAGCGAGGAGATGGCGCGTGCCCTCCACATGCTCCTGCGCCGTCTGCACTTCCCTGTCGGGCTGACCGACCGCCACGAGATGTACGTCGTCTATCTCAAGGAGGGTGACGCCGTCATGGATTTTCTCTCGCTCGTTGGCGCGGAGGAGGCGGCAGAGGAGATCGAAGTCGCGCGCAACCTCAAGGAAGTGCGCGCACAGGTGAACCGCCTCGTCAACGTCGAGACGGCGAACCTCCAGCGCGCGGTGGATGCGGCGGCAGATCAGCTCGCGGCGATTGAACGGCTGGCGCGCAGCGGACGGCTCGCCGCGCTGCCCGCCGACCTGCGCGAGACGGCAGAGATGCGGCGTGCCCATCCCGAGATCAGCATGGCAGAGCTGGCTGCGCTCTGCCACATCAGTAAATCAGGCATGAGTCATCGTCTGCGGAAGATCCGCAAGGCGTCGGAGGAGGAACAGGATTGATGCGAGGTATTGCGCGGCGTCTTACCCATGGACTGCCGCTGCCGCTGCTCATTATTTTGGCGGCTGCTGCATGGCTGCTGACGGCACAGCCGTCGGGCTTTCCCATACTGGAATATCACATGGTGAAGGATGACGCAAAACCGGATGAGGTGCGTTACGCCGTCCCACCCGCAGAGTTTGCAGCACAGCTGGACTACCTCGCGCAGGAGGGCTATACGACCATCACCCCGCAGGACTACGCACGTGCGCGCAAGGGCAAGCAGGAACTGCCCGCAAAGCCCGTAATCCTCTCCTTTGACGACGGCTATGAGGACAACTGGCGCGTCGTGCTCCCAATGCTGCAGGAGCGCGGGATGAAGGCTGTGTTCTACGTCGTGACGAACGACATCGGACAGCCCGGCTACATGACGTGGGACAACCTTTTTGATCTCGAGCACGGCGGCATGGAGATCGGCAGTCACACGGCGAACCACATCCCGCTCACGACGCTCACGCCGACGGAGCAGCGCGACGAACTGCGGCTCTCAAAACTGCTCCTTGAGTGGCGCGGGATGAAGACGATCTACAGCTTTTCCTATCCGAACGGCGCGTATGACGATACCATCGTGACCATGCTCGCCGAGGAGAACTACCTGACGGCGGTGACGGGCGAGGCGGGGCTCAATACATTCGAGACGAATCCGTATCGCCTGCACCGCGTCAACATCCCCGCGCCGCATCTCGGACTGACGGAGTTTCGCCTGCGGCTGCTGAAGGCAGATCTCGCGGCGCGTGCCGCCGTGCGGGTGGCAGAGCTGCCCGAGGGACTGCGTACGCCGATCGAGAAGCTGTGCAGCACGGTGCGTGGACATTGATAAGGAAAGGGACGATAGGGGAATGAACCAGGGGATCAAGGGGATGCGGGCGGCGGCAATGGCTGCTGTCCTGCTTTGCGCGGGGCATGCGGGAGCTGCCTCTCCGTACAGTGAGGGGACGACTGTGGTGCGTGAGCGCGGTGCGGCGGAACAAAATATCCATGAACACATTACAGGCAAGACGAACATCCGCGAACGTGTCGCAGGCATCATCGGGGAAACGACGCCGCCGCAAAACCCTGTATTTTCCCCCGGCCGCTCGCGCATGATGCGCCGCTGGGATGTGATGACGGAGGATACGGGCGGAACGCTGCTCTTTTCGGACAGCCCGGAGTATGTCAAGGAGAGCGGCATCCTCTATCGTGACACGGTGGAGGGCGATGCGCGTGTTCTCTACTATCATCTGAACGACACGGCACAGCCGAAGAAGGTCGCAGTCATCCTCGAGACGGAGGCCAACCTCGCCATCGTCTCTGTCACGCGCGGCGGCACGAGTACGCCGAGCACAGACTACCTGCGCGTCGGCAAGGCAACGCAGATCGCCTACTTCGACCCCGCGCAGCACGAGGAGCGCATCTACGTGGCGAAGGAGCGGCCGCGCCTGCTCTCCCCCGTGATGAATACGACCGTGCTCGCGCCCGGTGAGCTGGTCTACGGGGTTTACGACTTTCACGCCAATGCTCCCGTGCGCGTCTCCGTCGTCATGTACGGGGCAGATGTCGATCCGTTTTCCTTCCTGCGCACGGCGCGTGTCCTGCCGCGCGACGAGGTCGCCCTGCGCGGCACGTTCCAGCGTATGGATCGCGTCGTCACGCTGCCGCGCGCCTACGATCCCCTGCGGGATGGTGCTGCGTATTTCCCCATCGGCGACAACGTTCACGACATCTATCGCAGTGGCGTGGATGCAACGGACGGGACGCCCGTCGTCAACTACGGCAACTACGGCATCCTCTACCACATTGCGCTGCCCATGACGGGGCGCGGGCAGGTGCGCTGCTTCCTCAGTCCGCTCGGCGGCGTCTATGCGGGCGCGGTGACGGCCGTCAGCGACGGACACAGTCGCCTCATCGAGACGCCTGCGACACGCGCGTACTTCGGCGACCAGACGCTGCCCGAACCGCCGCAGATCGCACAGGCACGCACAGAGGGACTGCTCGTCCTCACACCGTATACGGAGCTGGCCGATCTCGGGACGTACAGCGCCGTTCATCCCGTCACCTTTACCTACTCGCCGCCGGGGGCGTCGAATTTGCCCGTGAACATCATTCTCTTGCCCGAATAACGGCAAAAAAATCTTGATTATGAGAAGGTATTTTTTTATCTCTGTGGAATAAATTAAGTGACAATGAAAGAGAGCATGATCCTCGGGGTGGATCAGGGAGGAAGAGATATGGCAGAAGCAGTGAAAGAAAATAAGGTTGCAGCGGAGACGGTCGATGCGAAGATCGATAACGAGCGCCTGATGACGTCGATCGAGCAGATTGCGACATCGACCCAGACTGTCTTTCAGGCGATCGAGCAGGTCGCTAAGAGTGCGACGGAGCTCGCAAAGGCAGGGCAGGAGTCCGTCCAGCAGGCGAAATTCCTCCAAGAGCGCAATGCCGACACGATCAAGGTCATCGACTTCATCACGAACATCGCAGGACAGACGAATCTGCTCGGCCTGAACGCAGCCATCGAGGCGGCGCGTGCGGGCGAGCAGGGACGCGGCTTTGCCGTCGTTGCTGAGGAGGTGCGCAAGCTCGCCGAACAGTCGCGTGAGGCGACGGAGCGCATCCAGGTGACACTGACGGAGATGAACCGTGCGGTCGAGGACATTTCGCATTCCATCGAGACGACGGGCTCCATCAGTGAGCAGCAGGCGGCCTCCACGCAGGAGATTACGGCGAACCTCTCGCAGGTGACGCGTGCCACCGAGCAGCTCAGGGACTACGTCAAGAGCCTCGCATAAGCAGTGCATGCAAAAGGACGGCAGACGAAGCGGTGACTTCATCTGCCGTCCTTTTTGCGTATCGCGTTACTTCTTCTTTTCTTTGCCCTTGGCGCGCTCCTTTGCCGCCTTCTCCTTCGCCTTTGCCTTATCCGTCGTCTTCTTCTCCTGCTGATATTTCGCGTAGTCCACGCCCATGCTCGCGAGCTTGTGCTTGATCGCCATGACGGGGTGGCGCAGGAACATCCCGCGCTGCGCGGACTTCATGATCGTGAGGAAATCCTGCGTCGCCTTCGCACCGAAGCACGGACGGTCGCAGCGGTCGCAGATCGGCTTCGTGATGCCGTAGGGGCAGCGATCCATTTTCGTAAACACGGTCGCGAGCAGTGCCGTGCAGGCGGGGCAGAGCTTGCCGTTCTTCGGCTTGTGATGCTTCGCGCAGTAGACGGCGAAGGTCTTGCGAATGTTCTCCTTCTCCTTCGGGATATTATTCTTCAGCTCGGGCGGCTTGCGCTTCGGCAGAAAACGTGAAAAAATACTCATTGGGTTCACCTATGCTTTCGTTTCGTGTTCTTGTATTTTCCTCTCCGTTTTGACATTTTACCGATTTTTGACAGAAAATGCAAGAGGAGGGAGGCGGCGTGACTTTTCGCGTCAAATGGGGTACAATAGGGCGCAAAGAGATAGGAGGATACGATGCGTAAAACGGAAAAATGGCGGATGAATAGTGCCACGGCGGATGAGACGCCTGCGGAGGGCGCCGAAGAGGGGCACCTGCGCCGACTGCTGACCAATACGATCAATACCATTGAAGATAATAAAACGCAGATCTTTGACATCTATGAGAATATGCGGACCGAGGTGGAGGAGACACGCCGCCGCCTTGCAGAGCTGAAGGAACGGGTCGGCGAGACCATTGAGCGCGTGGACGGACTGGCCGAGGATGAGCGGCGCGCGCGTCTGCGGCTCGCAGAGGTCAGCGAGAAGTTCACGGAGTACACGGAGGACGAGATCCGAAAGACCTACGAGGCAGTCTCCATCATCCAGATCAACCTTGCGATCGAGCGCGAGAAGGAGCAGTCCCTCCGCGTCGAGCGCGACAAGCTCGAGATCCGCCTGCGTTACCTGCTGAAGGTTGTGGCGCGGGCAGAGCACATGGCACTCTCCATCGGCTCTGTCGTCAGCTATCTCAGCACGCAGGTGAGCGGTGTCCTGTGGAAGATCGAGGCGGTGCAGAAGGACAAATTCGTCGGTGCGCGCATCATCAAGGCGACCGAGGAGGAGCGCTACCGCATCTCGCGCGAGATCCACGACGGCCCCGCGCAGGACCTCGCGAACAGCCTGTTCACGACGACCATTGTCGAGCGCCTGATGGATCAGGACATGGCGGAGGCAAAGAAAACACTCGAAGAGCTGCGCGGCGAGATTCGCAAATGCCTGACGAGCGTCCGCCAGATCATCTTCGATATGCGGCCGATGGCACTCGACGATCTCGGGCTCCCGCAGGCGGTGGAGCAGCTGATCGCCCTCTTTGGCGAGCGCGGCAAACTGCACGGGACATTCAGTCTGGAGGGCGACTACTATGCCCTGCCGAAACACGTGGAGATCGCCGTGTTCCGCATCGTACAGGAGGCACTCAACAACGTCGCCCAGCATGCACGGACGGATAAGGTGCGCGTGCGCATGCACTACACGTCGCAGGCACTCACCCTCCTGATCGCGGATGAGGGCGTCGGCTTTGCCCCCAACCAGATCGACGAGCCCGAGGATGAGGCGGAGGGCGATTCGCTCGACATGGAGGCGCAGCGCAAACGGCGCGGGCGGCACTTCGGCATGATCGGCATGGAGGAGCGGGCAAAGCTCATCGGCGCCGAGATCCAGATCCTCTCTGAGCCGGGCAAGGGGACGAAGGTACATCTGCGCGTGCGCAACCGCATGGTGGAGGACGCGTGAGCGCACCGATTGCCGAGGCTCTGCTCCGCTATGCGGGGCTGGGCGTTGCCCCCTATCACACACCGGGGCACAAGGGCGGGCGCGGGGCACATCCGCTGCTGCGTCGGCTGCTGACGGACGAGGGCCTACGCGCGGATGTCTCGCTCTCGGCAGAGCTCGATGACTTCCATGCGCCGACGGGCTGCATCCGTGCGGCGGAGGAGCTGGCGGCGCGCGCATATGGTGCGGACGCAGCATACTTTATGGTGAACGGGACGACGGGTGCTGTCCACACGATGCTGATGGCGGCGGCCGCGCCCGGCGATACCATCCTCGTGCCGCGCAACGCACACCGCTCCATCGTCGGCGCGATGATCCTCACGGGCGTGCGCCCCGTCTGGCTTGCCCCCGCGATCGACACACGGCTCGGGATCGCGATGGGCGTATCGTACGAGACAGTGGAACGCGCGGTACGGGAGCATCCCGAGGCGCGTGCCGCGCTCCTCATCCATCCGACCTACTACGGAGTGACCTCGGAGCTGTCGACGATTGCCGCGCATCTTCACGCACACGGGATGCTCCTCCTCACAGACAGCGCGCACGGGGCGCACTTTGCCTTCGCACAGGAGCTGCCGCCGTCTGCCATGGCGGCGGGCGCAGACCTCTCGGCGGAGAGCACGCACAAGATGCTCGGCTCGCTGACGCAGACATCGATGCTCCTTGCACGCGGCGGACGCGTGCCTGCCGAGCGGATTCGCGCAGCATCGGGGGTACTCCAGACGACCAGTCCGAACGAGATCTTTCTCGCGGCCCTCGATCTGGCACGGGAGCAGATGGAGGAGGAAGGAGCAGAGCGGCTTGGCACGCTCATTTACCGTGCCGATGATCTGCGGCGACGCATCAATGAGATTCCGGGGCTGTGGGCGGTCGGTGCAGAGCACATGGGTGCGCCCGGAATGGCGGCGCTCGATCGCACCAAGCTCACCGTGCAGGTGATGGGGCTCGGCATGACGGGCTTTGCGGCAGAGGAGGAGCTGCGGAAACAGGAGATCGCCTGTGAGATGGCAGATGCACGCAACGTGCTCTTTCTCCTCTCCTATGCGGACGGCGCACAGGAGACGGAACGGCTCTATGCGGCACTGCGCACGATGGCGGAGACCTGTGCGCCGCTCTGCACCTCGCGCGGAGCGAGGGAGGCGGCACTCTGTGCGCTGCCCCCACTGCCGGAGACGGCACTTACGCCGCGCGAGGCGTATTTTGCACGTACGGAGCAAGTATCTATGGCGCATGCCGTGGGGCGCATAGCGGCAGAGACGATCGTGTTCTACCCGCCGGGCATCCCCGTCCTCGCGCCCGGCGACGTGATCGACGCGGCGACCCTCCGCTATCTTCAGACGATGCGCGCGATCGGTGCACGTGTCGTGGGGGCGGCGGACGCGTCTCTCGATACGGTGACGGTAATTGCGAAAGGATAAGTATGGCACGCGGAAAGCTCTTTATCATCGAAGCGGGCGACGGCTCGGGCAAGGAAACGCAGACGCGCCTTCTCGCGCAGCGGCTCATACGCGAGGGGCATCGCGTACGCGCCGTTACCTTTCCCGACTATGCGGCGGATGCGTCGATGCCCGTGCGGATGTACCTGCGCGGTGACTTCGGCACGCAGGCGGACGAGGTGAATCCGTACGCCGCCTCGACCTTCTTTGCCGTTGACCGTTACGCCTCCTATCGGATGAAGTGGGGAGCGGACTATGCGGCGGGGACGATCATCCTCGCTGACCGCTATACCACATCGAACATGGTGCATCAGGCGGTGAAGATCGGGGACGCAGCGGAGCGCGATGCCTTCCTCGACTGGCTCTATGACTTCGAGTTCAACAAACTCGGACTGCCCGTCCCCGACGCCGTATTCTTCCTCGACATGGAGCCGTGTGCGGCAGAGCGCCTGATCGTCGCGCGTGCGCAGGCGAAGGGAGAGACACCCGACATCCACGAGCGCGATGCAGACTACCTGCGCCGCACCCACGATGCCTACGTCCTGCTCGCCGCACGCTGCGGCTGGGTACGCATCCCATCGAGCGCGGACGGTGTACCGTTCCCCATCGAGGAGATTCATGAGCGGCTGTATACGGCAGTGGGGAAGTTTTTGACGACGGGGAGAGAATCGCATGCCTGAAATCAGCCTGTTCTTTGGTATCCGTATCACGATTTACCACAACGATCATAACCCTCCGCATATCCATGCGGAATATGCAGGGAATAAAGCCACGATAGATATTCAGAATGCCAGTATTTTGAATGGGTACCTTCCCAATCGACAGCTAAAACTTGTCTTGGCATGGTGTGTTCTCTATCAGGATGAACTCATGCAGGACTGGGAATTGGTCAAGGCTGGCAGAGAGCCCAATCCGATACCGCCGATGATAAGGAGATGAGGAAGATGGATTCTCGTTTCTTCCCCGAAGTACTGCAGGTTGTCCCAGGGGATAACTACACCGTCTATGCGTATTTCAACGATGGCACGGTGCGTCGTTACGATGCATCGGAGCTTGTCATGCGCTCGGGCATCCTCGCACAGCTTCGTGACCGTAAGGTGTTCGTGGATCGTCTGACGGTGATGAACGGTACAGTTGCATGGGATATCACCGGCAATCGTGATGAAACGAAATGTATCGATATTGATCCGTTTACGGTCTATGCATCACCCGTGGTGAAAGACCCACTGGAAGAAGCTGTATGAAACCTCTCCGTATTACGATAGGAAAGTCAGTATCCTGTAAATGAAAAAGCCTCCCCCGTTTACGGGGGAGGGGGACCGCGTGAGCGGTGGAAGGGGCGAATACAGTGACATGTCAGGATGAGGAGTGTAAGAGCCGATTGTGATCAAAGAAGTCATCATCGTCGAGGGCAAGATGGACGTTGCAGCGGTGCGGCGTGCGGTCTATGCGGACTGCATCATCACCGACGGATTTCGCCTGCGCAGTGCGGCGATCAAAAATATCCGTGCCGCCTATGAAAAGCGCGGCATCATCATCCTCACCGACCCCGATACGGTCGGTGAGCGCATCCGTGCGCGCCTGACCGAGATGTTCCCGCGCGCCCGCCATGCCTTTATCCCCGTGGAGGACGCGACGAATGCAGGGGACGGCGACATCGGCGTGGAGCAGGCATCCCCCGCGGCTGTCCGCGCAGCACTCGACAAGGTACGCACGCCGATGGAAGAACCGGAGGAGACGTTTTCCATGAGTGATATGATGCAGGCGGGACTAACGGGAACGGGGGACGCCGCCGCACGGCGCGCACAGCTCGGACGCCGCCTTGGGCTCGGCTTTGCGAATGCAAAGACCTTTCTGCGCCGACTCAACACCTATGGCATTACACGCGCGGAGTTTACTGCCGCATTGGAGGACATGGAATGAACGCAAGTATCCCCGTGATCGCCGACCCCAAGGTCACGCGCCACATCCTGAGTGCCTTTCACCTGCGCGCGAGCAAGCGGCTCGGGCAGAACTTCCTCGTGGATGCGGGCGTGGTGCGCGCCATCGTGGATGCGGCTGATCTCAGCCCCGTAGACACTGTCCTCGAGATCGGCCCCGGCATCGGCACGCTGACGCAGGGGCTCGCCGAGAGCGGTGCGCGCATCGTCGCCGTCGAACTGGACAAAAAACTCCCTGCCGTCCTCGCCGAGACACTGAAGGGCTATGACAACGTGACCGTCGTGCCGGGCGACATCCTGAAGCTGGACATCCTCCGCATCCTGAACCTCGGTGCGGGAGAGCGGTTCAAAGTCGTTGCGAATCTTCCCTACTACATCACCACCCCGATCCTCATGGCACTCCTCGAACAGCATCTGCCCATCGAGCGCATGGTGACCATGGTGCAGAAGGAGGTCGCCGTCCGCATGACCGCGCGCCCCGGCTCGAAGGACTACGGTGCGCTCTCCGTTGCCGTGCAGTATCATACGGATGCACGCATCGTGATGGACGTGCCGCCGCGCGCCTTCATGCCCGCGCCTGAGGTCACGAGTGCCGTGATCGCCTGCCGCGTGCGCGAGACACCGGTCGTTCACCCCGCCGATGAAAAACTGTTCTTCCGTCTCGTTCGCGCCGCCTTTGGACAGCGGCGCAAGACCCTCCTCAATGCGCTCACGGGGGCGGGACTGACGAAGGAACTGTGCCGTGCAGGACTTGCGGCGGCAGGGATTGCCGAATCATTGCGCGGCGAGCAGCTCTCCCTCGCGGACTTTGCGCGGCTCTCTGATGCGGTGGGTGAGATCCTGCCGGAGGAGGAATGACCATGTTCTTTGACAGCCATATTCATACATCATTTTCTGCCGACTCGGAGATGCGGGCAGAGGAGGCACTCGCCCGTGCAGAGAAGCAGGGGATCGGGCTCGTCTTCACCGAGCATCTCGACTATGACTACCCGTCGGTGGGAGAGGAGCAGTTCATCTTTGATCCCGAGGCGTATTGGACGGCGTACGAGCCCCTGCGCACAGCGGGGAGCCTTTCGCTCGGTGTCGAGATGGGAATGATGACGAGCGCACGCAAAAAAAACGCCGCGTTCGTGCAGCGTGTTCCGTTTGACTTTGTCCTCGGCTCGATTCACTTTTTGGAGTGCAAGGATCTCTACTATCCTGAGACCTTTGCGGGGCGCGAAAAGGCGGAGATGTACCATGAGTACTTTACCGTCATGCGCGACGAGATCTACGCGCATCCCTTCATCGACGCGCTCGCGCACATCGACTACATCGCGCGGAATGCCACGTTCGCTCATCCAGAGATCAGCTATGGCGACTTTGCCGACGACATCGACGCCGTCCTGCGTGCGCTCATCGAGACGGACACCGTCATCGAGATCAACACGCGCCGTCTCTCCGCGCCGCGCGGCATCAAGGAACTCGCACCCGTCTGCCGCCGCTACCGTGAGCTCGGCGGACGCTATGTCACCATCGGCTCGGATGCCCACGTCCCCGAGGGCGTCGGACGAAACTACGACCGCGCACGCGAGCTCGCCCATGCCTTTGACCTCACTGTCGTCACCTTCCGCGAGCGGAAAATGCAGATTTGTGAGGGATAACCCCCATCGGCTCGCATGCTCGCCACTTCCCCCGCGTGGCGGGGGAAGCTAATGTGCCATTATTCCCCAAAGCCTTCCCCGTATGACGGGGAGCGGTCAACGTCAGCCAATCACACATCGCTGTCGCTCGTGTTCTTGGGACGTTTTCCCATACGACCTGTTACCCAATCAGCTTCGTCCTGTGGACTTGCTTCTTGGACAGGTCAGTAAGGGGGACCGCGTGAGCGGTGGAAGGGGGCCAACAGGTTTATCCATTGCCCTCTTTTTCTTTTCCTGCTATAATATAGGACAATGGATGGAGGGGATTCGTCGTGTTGAGTAATTTTTTTGTCGCACTCGGCGGCGTCGTCCCTCTGTTTTGTCTGATGGCCGTCGGCCTTTTCGTCAAGCACTCGCGCCTCCTTACCGAGGAAGAGCTGAGACACGTGAACAGTATGGTCTTCCGCGTGTTCTTCTTCTTCATGATGTTCTACAACATCTACATCTCTGACCCGCAGACGGCGTTTCAGCCGATGCTCATGATCTTCGGCGCGGGCGGCGTCCTCCTGACGGCACTCGTCTTCGGCGCGATCGTCTGCATGATCGAGAAGGACAACGCGCGGCGCGGACCGATGATCCAGGCGAGTTTTCGCGGCAACTATGTCCTCATGGGTATCCCCCTTGTCGGCAACATCTTCGGCGACGAGGCGATTGCGATTCCGACCATGATGATCGCCGTCATCGTTCCCCTCTACAACATCCTCAGCGTTTTTATCCTCGAAACCTTTCGCGGCGGGAATTTCAACCTGCCGCACATCCTGCGCGGTGTTGTCATGAACCCGATGATCCTCGGGGCAATCGCAGGGGCTTTGTGCCGTATCGTAGCACTGCCGATTCCCGCGCCCGTGCTGAAGCCCGTCGCACAGATTGCGGCGGCGACCACGCCCGTCGCGCTGATCATCCTCGGGGCGTCATTCCACGGCGGCAGCTATCACACACATCTGCCCCAGCTCATCTTCTCGGTCGCTGCGCGTCTTGTCCTCGTACCTGCCGTCGTACTCGCCTGTGCCGTCGCACTCGGCTTTCGCGGCGTCGAGCTCGTCACGCTCATCGCGATCTTTTCTACGCCCTGTGCCGTAGCGGGCTTTGCCATGGCACAGCAGATGCAGGCGGACGCCGAGCTCGCGGGCAACAGTGTCGTCTACAGCAGCGCGCTTGCCTGCTTTACCATCTTCGGCTGGGTATTTTTGTTCAAGACCTTGGAGCTGTTCTAAACAATTTGCTCCCCCTGTGTTATACTGTTGTCATGCGGCATACATGCTGCAATCACCTGCCATAAATCATATATTTATCGTTTCGATATGGGGGCTATTATGAACTATCGTGAGATTACATTTCCGGAAAACAGCTTATTCCTCGTCACAGGCGGCGCGGGCTTCATCGGCTCGAATCTGACCGAGGCGATTTTGTCGATGGGGCATAGGGTGCGCGTGCTGGACAATCTGCTGACGGGATACGAGAAGAATATTGCAGGATTCCGCAGCAACCCGAAGTTTGAATTTATCAAGGGGGATATCCGCGATGCCGCGACGTGCGACCGTGCGTGCGAGGGTGCTGACTATGTGCTGCATCAGGCGGCAGAGGTGAGCGTCCCGGAGAGCATCGAGCAGCCCGTCAGTTATACGATGACGAATATCATCGGCACGGTGAACGTGATGGAGGCGGCGGCAAAGCATGGCGTAAAGAAGATGACCTATGCTTCAAGCGCGGCCATCTACGGCGACGATGAGACGATGCCAAAGCGAGAGGAGATCGTCGGACGGCGGCTCTCGACATACGCGGTGACGAAATTCGTTGATGAGGAGTATGCGTATCAGTATACGCTGAATTATGGGCTCGACTGCTATGGGATGCGCTACTTCAACGTCTACGGGCGGCGGCAGGATCCGAACGGCGCATACGCGGCGGTCATTCCAAAGTTCATCGAGTGCCTCCTGCGCGATGAGCCGCCGACGATCAACGGCGATGGTGAGCAGTCGCGCGACTTCGTCTATGTGGAGGATGTCGTGCAGGCGAATCTCCTCGCCTGCGCTGCACCGCACGAGGCGGCGGGGGAGGCGTACAACGTCGCGGCGGGAAAACGGTCGAGCCTCAATGAGATGTATGCCGTACTCAGCAAACTCTTCGGCAAAGACCTGAAGCCTGTCTTTGGCCCCGAGCGCAAGGGCGACATCAGGCACAGTGGTGCGGACATCTCGAAGATAAAAAAGAACCTCGGTTATGTACCGGAGTACGATTTCTCACGGGGCATCACTGAGGCGATCCAGTGGTATAAAGAAAACTTGAAAGCATAATGAAGCGATAGGAGTGTTTCCCAAACAAATGAGAGAAGCACTCCTATTCTGTATGCCCAAAGAGAGATGTACAACACAGCATTTACCATGATTATGAGAGGAGCAGTCAAGGAATGATGACAGAGACAGAAAACAAATGGATGTTTCGTGTTCTCCTGCTCATGGCACTTGCGTCGAATGTCTCTACCGGAGTAATGGTGGGAGCGATCGCCCTTGGTGGACTGATTGTCCTCGCCGGCGTCCTGCGGCGCAGATCACTGCCTATGGCAGACACGGGCTTGGCGAAAGCAGTACTGCTCTATCTTATCGTGTGGATGGTCTGCGCTGTCGGCGCCAGAGAGCAGATGATGTCCATGCATTCTGTGATCGGTACATCATATCGCTTTCTGCCGCTCTTTTTCGTCCTCCTTTATGTCCGTACGAAAGAACAAGTACGACTTCTCGTTCTTGTGTTTGCTGTTTCTGTGTGTATCAATAACATCGTCTCTCTATGGCAGATTGCGGTGCACGGAGAGGTTTGGTGGCGTCCGAAGGGGCTTGTTCATAGTGCTACTTTTCTGGGCTCTCACATGCTGATGGCGATACCTATTTTTTTCTTCTTTTCAAGAAAAAACTACTTTCGTCCGATCGAGCGGCGTTTCCTTCTGGGAATGGCTGTCTTTTCACTCATTATCCTAGTTTTGAGCCAAACGCGCGGGGCGTGGATCGCCTTTGTTCTCGTCATGATCGCCTATATCCTTCTTGAGCGGCGGTTTCGCCGTCAGCTTCTTCTCGGCGGTACTATTGGAGTCCTTTGCATAGCTGGTGTCATGCTCCTATCCTCGAACTACAGTCAGCGTCTTGCGACGATCACAAACCCACAGATGCAGAGCAATTTGGAGCGTACCTATATGTGGCGTGCGGCTGTCTCCATGTGGGAGGAGCATCCTGTGACAGGTGTCGGCATGGATGAGTACGGCTGGTATTACAACACCATCTATATCCCGCCGGAGGCAAAGGAACGGCCGGTAGTTGAGGGACGCCCTGAGACCGGGCATGGGCATCCGCATAACAATATCCTCAAACATCTCTCCGAGGGGGGAGTCCTAGGGCTTGCTGCCTACTTCGTCTTGCATGGCTATATCCTCCTGCGCTTGTGGCGGCAGTACCGAAAGGAGCGCAATACAGCCGCGTTCTCCTGTGCACTCATGGGCATCCTCGTTTTTCTGGGCGTGCATCTCGAGGGGATGACCGATACGAACATCAACCAGCTGTCCATCTTGACCGAGTATTGTATGCTGATGGGACTTTCCCTTCTCGCGGGACAACTGGAGGCCGATGCGTGACGAGATCAATTCTTTTCGCATAGGTGCCTTTTCATCCTCGTGTCGACAGGGCTGCAATGCCTGCGTTGGTTGACATGCCGATCTGAACTACCTATAATGAAGTGAGAACAAGCGGAGGGATGTGGTACACCATGGGGAACAGAGCGTTTCCCATGTCGCAGAAGCTGGTGCTTCTTCTTGGCGATATAGGGATTGTCGTGTCGGTGTACCTCTTTGTGACTACAGTTATTTTGGTTCGCGGCAGTCTGATCAGTAATTTTGATCTGTATCAAGGAATGCTTCCCGTACAGGTTATCCTAACGGGACTTTTGTTTAATATCAATGGCCTTTACACCATTGAGCGCAAACGATTTGCCGAAATACTCCTCTCTGTAGCGGTCAGCATGGTGCAGATGCTCGTTCTTATGATGGCACTCACCTTTTTTATTCGTGAGTTTGCTTTGTCGCGCGGCGTACTCCTGTGGTGTGCCGGAATGGATTTTGTTCTCCTTGCCGCTTGGAGGCATCTGCTTTGGCGTTATGTCAGGGCACATCAGAACACACGCGGCGTCATGCTGATCGGCAGCGAGGAAGAGTGTCAGCATGTCTACCATCGCATGAAGCAGCAGCCGCAGCTTGCGATGGAACTTCGCTCCGTCTGTACAGACCTGAAGAACAGCGATTGGGAGACTGCGGCCGAGCAGGTGGACGTCCTCATCATTTGTCCCGACATACGACTTAAGGACAAAGCAAAGATTGTCCACTACTGCAATCTCCACGAAAAGCAGGCACTCCTGATCCCCAATGCATACGAGGTGTTCTGCAGCAGCATGACACTGGACAAGATCGATGATGTTCCCGTGTTTCGTCCGCAGTGTCTCCGCCTGACGCTGGAACAGCGCAGCCTGAAGCGCATCATGGACATCGTAGTGGCATTGTTGGGCTTTCTTGCCGCACTTCCGTTCATGCTCCTGACGGCGATTGCCATTAAGATTTTTGATCCGGGACCTGTTTTTTACAGTCAGGAGCGGGTGGGACGCTATGAAAAGCCATTTAAGGTGTATAAATTCCGTACAATGCGCGTTGATGCGGAAAAACTGAGCGGTCCCATGCTCGCGCAGGAAAATGACCCGCGTATTACCCGCCTTGGTGCATTCCTTCGCGCCGTTCGTCTCGACGAACTCCCGCAGATTTGGAATGTTCTCGTGGGGGATATGAGCATTGTCGGACCGCGTCCGGAACGTCCCTTCTTTGTCGAGCAGTTCAAGCAGGAAATCCCCGAATATGTCTATCGGATGAACGTCAAGCCCGGCATCACGGGGCTTGCACAGGTCTACGGAAAGTACAATACAACGGCGTATGATAAACTCATCTACGACCTCGTCTACATCCAAAACGCCGGCATTCGCATGGATCTCACCATCATCATCCAGACGGTACGTGTACTCTTTCAAAAAAGTGCGACCGAGGGGGTGCATGACGTGCGAACAAAGGACAGTTTGAAGGAGTTTGACATACAGAAGAATATCTATGGGGATTTTTAGCTGATGGCATATCTGTTTGAGGAAATTGATGGGAAAAGACCTGTTAAGATTTATCAAAGGTTTATCTGTACGGTATAGTTTTTATTTAGCCGCCTTTATCTTGTTATCAAATTTTTGGGGAGAGACAAGAAAATGTGTAAAAAGTTTAATTACTTCACTCGATGGACAAAGCGTATTTTTACAGCTTAGTCAAATGGGCGTTTTTTCTGCTCTCGTTAGTATGTTGTACTTTTCTGTATTGATGCTTATGGCGTCTTTTGTGGTATGTCATACATGGCATCGAAATAACTTAGTGTTTCAATCGGATATGTTGCGAACTTCTCTTATATTAAGCAACCTTATTATCATTATGGCAGGGATAGAAAACATATCATATGACAGTGTATATTCTGTATCTTTTTATAGTCTCAGTTTTGTCATAGTTGTCTTCGTGGTTCAAGCAGTGGCGGTTTTATGGGGGAAATCATTTTAGGGCGCTTCCGGCATCAACATTTTGTAGAAGAAATCATAAAAGGAGGAGTCGTGTGTGTTAAGCACTAAGGTCTCGATTATTACGGTAGTATATAATGCCGTTGCTACAATCGAACAGACAATCCTCAGCGTTGTGAAACAGGATTACTCAAATATTGAATATATCATTGTTGATGGTGGTTCGACCGATGGTACACTGGATATCGTAAAGAAATATGAAAAAAAAATCGCGCTTTGGTTGAGTGAGCCGGATCATGGTATCTATGACGCCATGAATAAGGGGCTTACTCATGCGACGGGGAACTATATCTACTATTTGGGTGCAGACGATTGTCTGCTTGCACCGACCTCAATCTCTCAGGTAGTGTCTTTCTTGCAGGATAATCCAGAGGTTGATGTACTTTGTGCTTCTGTCATGATGGTTGACTCTGTCTATCGTATAGAGAAAGTATATAGCAGCAATTTTTCGGAAGCAGATGTTTTGTCTGGATATAATACGCCGCATCAAGGCATGTTTGTGCGCCGCGAGATTCTGCAAAAGCATAGATTCGACACAAGTTATCATATCGCAGCTGACTATAAGAATTTCTTGAAATTTTACTTGGATCCGGATATCGCGCTACAGAAGACGGACTTGATCGTTGCATATTATGCGAATGATGGTATCAGCGGAAATGGGACAGAGGCGCAACGCATGGAAGATGTTCGCGCCCTAGAGGAAAATGGGATCCATGCAGCTGCTTATTATGCAAAGATACAGCAGGAAAAATCGTCTCAGATGAAAAACATTCTTCGGTGGATGTTTGATAAAACAGAAATCTTGCGGCAGATTCGTCTGCGGCGTGGATGGAAGAAACATCGCTGCGAATGGGAGGCGTGCCGATGGTGCAAACGGTAGAGGAAAATACCATGCATTTGTTCATACTTTCATCGCAGGTCGTCTATCCTCCCACGGACGGAGGGAAGCAGGGCATCTATTACCGGATGAATGCCTTAGGAACGCGCACGCGCGTGTCCGTCTGCATGGTGAACAGTGCGAATATCGCCGCTGCGGACGGCGGCTTTGATGCCGTTCACCACGTTCGTATTATCCCGCAGATATTAAAGCCTAGCAAGGAGTGTAGCCACTTCGAACTCGTGTGTCAGACCGTGCATTGGCTCACCAGTGGATTGCCGCGTCAGGCGTTGGTGACAGATTCTGCGGAAGTGCGCAAGCAACTGATGGAGTATATCAGAGAGACAAGGGTGACGACTATTCTTTTAGAATCTCCTTTTGTTGCGCCGCTCCTAGACTTTCCTCAGCTTCGGAAATGGAACGTCAAAATCGTTGTCGTTCTGCATAACATCGAGCATCTTTATTTCCAAGAGACGACGACTTGGCCTGCTCCCTTACGCAGCATGGAGTATGAGCGCATCAAAATGTATGAACTTCAGATATTGAGGCAAGCCGATCTTGGGATTTCTATATCTCCTTGGGATGCACAGTATTTCAAAGAACAGCTTGGTGCTTCCAATGTCGTCTATCTGCCGTCAGTACTTCCGAGGAAGGATACACGTTGGCATTCTCAGAATTCTAACTATATCCTGTTTACGGGAGGGCTGTCCTTCCCACCGAACTACGAAGGTATCGTATGGTTTTTGGAGGAAGTTTTCTCACGGTACAGAGAACGATTTCCAAAGATGGAACTTTGGATTACAGGCAAGCGGTCGGATGCGGCAGAAAGACTCGCTCGTACATACGACCATGTTCATTTGACGGGGTTTTTGACAGATCCAGAACTAAGAAAAGTAGAATGTGGGTGCAGATTTATCATTGTCCCCATCTTGAAAGGCTCCGGAGTCAAGGTGAAACTTTTGGATGCAATGGCGATCGGTGCCCCTGTCGTAACAACTTTGCATGGACGGCAAGGAATATTTGGTGATACACAGAAAGCGGAAGCCCCTTTTTTGTGTGGTGAGGATGCCGATATGTTTTTGCAGCATATGTATGATCTGACAGAAGATGTTGATATGGCTACTTCGTTGGGGGAACGGGCACAACATTTTTATGATACGACCTATGCTAGTGAGGAAAATGTTGATAAATGGTTGGAGGTATGTCGAGCCAGCTCCGAAATGGAGAACGAAATGTGCTGATGGACAGGAAAAAAATTCTTTTTTTGACGACACAGGTCGTTGTGCCCCCGACTGATGGAGGAAAGCAAGGCATATATTATCGTGTCCGAGCGATTGCCGAAAAACAAACGACACTACTCGTGATGTTCAATCATGGGGGCATAAAGGATGTGTTGAAAAAAAGCAAACCATACTTCCCCGATGCTATGAGTATTTCTCTCATCGAGCCATTTCAAAGGGATGTAAAGGGTGCGTCTTGGTATGATCAGATTCGATGGGGGATCTCTTGGTTTCTGGGGGGGCGATGCCGATGGGAAAAGCTGCTCTCCTCGCAGCAGATCACGGATGCACTCATGTTGAAAATCATGGAAAATGACATTGGGACGGTTGTTTTAGAAGGTCCGTTTGCCGCAGCCTTGCTTGATGTTCCACAACTAAAGCGAAAGCATATCAGGATCGTGCTGGTTGAACACAATGTAGAATACAAGTATTTTTTGGACAGCCTGAAACTTCCTCACTGGATTGCCGGATTGGAAGCACGACGTATTTATTCTATGGAAAAAAAAATCGTGAAATGTGCTGACCATACGATATGTATTTCGCCGCAGGATGCGCATGATCTGCAAAAAGAATTTGACACAACAAGCATATCTTATTTACCATCTGTATTACCTAAGAAAGAAAAATATTGGAAGACGAATGCCTCAAAAACAATCATCTTTACAGGAGGATTGTCGTTTTATCCGAACCTGCATGGTGTTATGTGGATGCTGAAACATGTGTGGAGCTCCTTTTTGGAAAATTATCCAGATTACAAGCTCGTCATAACGGGGAAGGTCAACGATACGATCAAAAAAAAATTGGCATTGTATCCAAACGTTGAATATAGCGGCTTCCTCTCGGAAGAAGAGCTGGAACAACGTATGATCGGGGCACAGTTTGCCGTTGTTCCAATCATTAAGGGCTCGGGGGTAAAGGTCAAGCTGTTGGAGGCCCTCGCGTATGGTATGCCGATTGTCACGACGGAAGAATGTCACTGCGGTGTATGGACTATGACAAAGGAAGAAGCACCATATATGCATACGAGCGACCCACAGCAGTTTCTAAGATATATGTGTCGTATGGCGTCCGATGTCGGTGTACGTGAAAGTATGGGAACGACCGCGAGAGCATTCTTTGAGGAGACGTTTGCAAGCGATGCCAATGTAAAGCAGTGGGTGTATGTATTGAACGGAGAAGAGGAGATGTAGGATGATTATTACACGTACACCGTTCCGTATGTCTTTTTTTGGCGGCGGTACAGATATGGCTTCCTTTTACGAACAATATGGCGGCGCAGTGCTTTCCACAACCTTTGATAAATACTGCTATGTCAACATCCGTCATCTGCCTAGATTCTTTGATTATCAGACGCACCTTACGTATTCGCAAACAGAGTATGTGAACTCGATCGATGAAATCAAACATCCATTGATACGGGAAGCAATGCGGAAACTGGATATACGTGAAATCCGCTTGATGTACGATGCAGACCTCCCTGCACGATCCGGCCTTGGAACAAGCAGTTCATTTGCGGTAGGTCTTTTGAATGCGTTCTATGCACTCAAAGGAAAATGTGTCGATCATAAAAGACTGGCAGACGAGGCAATCTATATTGAGCGGGTTATATGCGGTGAGGCGGGCGGTATTCAGGATCAAATTGCAGCTTCTTTCGGGGGACTGAACCGCATCGACATGAACCGTGAGGGCTATATAGTTCGCCCGATTGTCTTGTCGAATTGTCGTAAGAACGAACTAAATTCCAAGCTCATGCTGTTCTTTACGGGGTTTACCCGCTTTTCTGCAGATATTCAGAAAACCGCCGAAGGCTGTCTAAAAGATAAAACGGACATGTTGCTGAAGATGAAATCGTTGGTAGATGATGCAGAACAGATCCTGACCTCTAAGACAGATCTGCGTGAGTTTGGGCGTCTTCTCGATGAATCGTGGAGATTGAAACGGGGACTGAGCACATCCGTATCTACGAATGCGATTGATCTGCTCTACGACAAGGCTCTGCAGGCAGGTGCGATTGGGGGAAAGCTCTTGGGCGCAGGCGGCGGCGGTTTTTTGCTTTTCTTTGTAGAAAAAGAAAAACAGCAGGCAGTTCGCCGAGCCTTGAGTGACTTGCTCTATGTTCCGTTCCTTTTTGAAAATACGGGCACACAGGTCATTCACTATACAGCAGAAGATTACGAACTGGACGAGTAAGAGAAATTTTGCTATGGAGATTATCATATTGGCAGGTGGTTTCGGTACACGTCTGCGTACTCTGGGACTGGACGTGCCAAAGCCTATGGCACCGATCGGGGCGAAGAGGATACCCTTCTTGCAGATTTTGTTGGACTGTGTCCGGCGATACGGTGCAGACCATATCGTTTTGGCGGTCGGGTACAAGCGTGAATCTATACAGGAATACTTTCGGGACAGCTACAATGGAATTCCGATTACGTATTCCGTGGAAGATACACCATTGCTTACGGGCGGAGCGGTCAAGCAGGCTCTCCAATCCTGTGCAGAAAACGACGTTTTCATCATAAATGGAGATACATACTTTGACGTAGATTTGTGCGAAATGATGCACTTTCATTGTAATATGGGAGCGGATGTTACGGTTGCCGTAAAGGAGATGAAGCATTTTTCGCGCTATGGAACGGTTCGTCTAGAGGATGTAAGAATCACGGCTTTTGAGGAGAAAAAGCCGATGGAGTTGGGACTTATCAACGGTGGGATTTACTGCATGAGACGGGACGCATTGGATCTCATTGAGAGCAAGTCTTTTTCATTTGAAAAGGACTTCATGGAGAAATTCGTGATGCAGAAAAAAATCTTCGCATTTGCATCGTGCGGAGATTTTATTGATATTGGTATTCCATCGGATTACAATGCGGCACAAGATATGAATTTTTCCTAAAGGGGGTGAGGCGTTTGCGATTGTTGTTTCTTTCGCCAAGATTTCCCTATCCGGTTCACAAGGGGGATCAACTGACGGTGTACCGTCGTTTGCTTGCGGTGCATGAAAAACATGAAGTTACGTTGTTGAGTTTTTCAGACTCCATGAATCCCGATGGAATGGAGCATATCCAATCACTTTGCAGGGGCGGCGTTTACCTTGTCCAGCATGGCTCTTATGCCCCCTTTTTTTATGGTGCGCTGAAGGGAATCGTGTCCTCGCTGCCGCTTCAAGTCCTTCTCTTCCAATCAAAACAGTTTACACAGTGTTTGACAGAACTCCTTCGACGGGAGCATTTTGATGTAGTTCATTTTTTTATGCTTCGTATGGTGCCGTATCGAAAGTATGTCAGAAATATACCTTGTGTCATAGATCTGGTCGACTCCATGAGCCTGAACATCGAGCGGCGCATCCCGTTTGAACATGGAATCAAAAAATGGGTGTTTCAGGAGGAACTTCGACGGCTCGTTCGCTATGAACGGTTCATTGGTCCAATGTTCTCCCATATGATGCTCACGAGCGAAAAAGATGAGGCGTATTTTGATGCGGACAACATCACACTGATTCCCTCGACCGTCTCCGTGGATGAGTTTTATCCGCGCATGGAGATGCACGATCCGCATCGGATGATCTTCTCCGGGAATCTTTCCTATGCGCCCAATATTCATGCGGTACTCTGGTTTTTGCAAAATGTATATCCTGTCTTGCTGAAGAAACAAGCTGTGTTTGAATTTGTCATCGTCGGGAAGAATCCTGCGCCGCAGATATTGAAAGCAATCGAGGGAAAACAACAGGTGCGTGTCACAGGCTATGTCGACTCGATGAACGATGCACTGAATCAAGGTGGTGTTGCCGTTGCACCGATGCAGTCGGGGTCAGGAATGCAGGGAAAGATTCTTGAAGCGATGGCATGTGGACTCCCTGTCGTCGTGACTTCCTTGGGGAAAGGTGCGATTGCAGCGACAGAGACAGAGGGACTTTTTGTAGAAGATACGGCAGAAGGTTTTGCCAAGCGACTGATTCTGCTCATGTGTGACAGAGATCGGCTTAAGTTGCTTGGGAAACAAGCACGCGGCTATATCGAGCAGCATCACGATACGGCAAAGACGAATATGGTTTTAGAGCAGATTTACCAACAAGCTATTTCGTATAATGATGTGCATTCTTAGAGGAGCGAACAGAATGTTGCGCAAGAATATCTAGAGCATGGTTGGTATGCTCAATTTTTCGTATAGCACCCTTGACGTAATCGCCTTCAAATCAATGAGGGTGGAAAGCAGTTTAGAGGAGAAATGTGATGAGTAAGATTCAATACGGCGTTTTTTTCCTTTTGTCTGTTATTTTTCCTGTTTTTATGGGATATGTACAAATTTTTTCTGATGACATGTTTTCTCTTCCTTTCGCATTTCTTCTCGGCGTTATGATGGCTGTGGTCTATGCGGTGCAACAAAAATTTTCAGGTAGACTTATAGTGAGAGGAATGTTTATTCTTCTTATTATTTTTTTCCTTAGTGGAAAATGTTTCGATTTTTCCTATGATGGCCAGGCCTATCATCAAGAGGCTGCTTATAACTTGGCGAGTGGATGGAATCCCGTTTGGGATGGAGCAGACGATGTTGACTTGTTGACGGAAACGTATCCTAAGGCACTATGGCTGTATGCTGGTATGTGGTATAGTGTAACTGGGAATTTGCTGGTTGGTAAAGCATATAACATTATCCTAGCATTGGCTGCGATGCTTTTTATCAATAATATTCTCAAAGAGGTTCTTGGGTCAGGAAGAAAAAACGTTCGAATAGGAATTACGTTGCTTTTGGTATTCAACCCTGTTGTGTTGGCACAGTTGTTTTCTTATTATAATGATGGGACTGTGTATTTGCTTCTTATACTCTTGTCAGCTACTATCTATTTAGGCTTTTTTTCAAAGGATGAGTTTCTTTCTAAAAATATAGCAAGTATGTTGATAATTACATTACTGGCTATTCTTTGTAATACTAAATTTACTGGGGTGGTGTATGCAGGAGCATTCTCCTTTTTTACCATGATTGCACTTCGGCTGAAAAAGAGAAAAGATATTTACCGGCGGGTAGCTGGGCTTTTGTCGGCTGGGCTTATATTGGGAACATTGGTTATCGGATTTAATCCGTATGTCACAAATACGATACGACATGGTCATCCCTTTTGGCCTTTATTGGGAACAAATACAATTGATATTATTACACCGCATGAACATCCAGATTTTTTGAAGCAAAATCGTGTTGTAAAACTGGTCTGGTCACAACTAGCTGAAATGAGAAGCAAAACAATTTTCAATCGGAAGGAAGCAGTGGAGACGTATGGTTTGCCTCGGATAAAAATTCCTGGGGAGATCAAATTCCAAGAACTGCTGGAAGCGAAGTCTGAAGACACACACATTGGAGGATTTGGCCCTTGGTTTAATATCGTATTTTTGTTGGGATTCGCTAGTCTTGTAGTTGCAGCAAAAAAGAAAATTTTTTCGAAAATTGAATGGCTGCTTTTAGTGGGGATTTTAACTTCTGTTTTGTTAAATCCGGAATGCTGGTGGGCTCGGTATGCTCCTCAATTTTATTTGTTTCCAATATTAACACTGTTGCTCTTTATTTATCGTCGACATTGTTCGTACAGATGGTGTGTAATATTGTTGCTTCCTGTGATCATTAATATTCTACTGGTAGCAGCTCCTGTACTCGCCAAGCAAGTCGTTTTTGAATACCGTTTCTCAAGAGATATGAATAAAATTGAACGAGCCGCTCATGAGACAGGATGTCCTATACCCGTCGTTTTTACTGACTTTTCAGTTGATCGAATTACATGCTTTGAACAACGTGGTATACCATATGATATAGTAGATGAATCTACTATATCGCCGATAGAAGAACCAATGTTTATATCTGGAACCCATAAGAAAATTTTAGTTTATAGTTTGGATGATTTTCAATGAAGGAGGCGATTGGTATTATTTGGCGATTACTTCGTGTGCGACAATATACAAAAAATTTATTTGTTTTTGCTGCACCGCTATTTGCAGGAGTTATTTGTCAAACTGAGATCCTGATACAGAGTATTTTGCTATTCTGTGCCTTTTGTTGTATTTCAAGTGCAGTGTATATCTTTAATGACATTCGCGATATTGATAAAGACCGTCAGCATCCGCAGAAATCAAAACGCCCAATTCCAAATGGGGAGATATCCACACGACATGCTACCGTAGTAGGTGCGATCCTTTTAGGTGTAGGCTTTGTTATACCAAATCAAATTGGGATCGAATACTTGCTTGCCGCATATGTACTTTTGAATATCATCTATACTATGCACGCTAAACATGTTGTCATTCTTGACGTGATGTGTATTTCTTTCGGTTTTGTCATACGCGCTTTAGCAGGTATAGTTATTATACCTTCTCAAATCACTAGCTGGTTTTTATTGTGTGTATTTATGCTTTCGTTGTTCTTAGCATTAGGAAAAAGACGCGCAGAGTTGGAACTTTTTAGAGATGAACGAAAACGCCAGAGACAAGTGCTTCAATCATATACACTGCCTTTTGTAGATCAGTTGATTATGATCGTAGCAGCTATGACATTGACTAGCTATTCGCTCTTTGCGGTGAATCAGGGACACGGAGAGAATGAGATAATCGCCCCCATGGTTTTTACCGTACCACTCGTAGTTTATGGTGTTTTTCGATATTTATATTTAATTTATGTGAAGGGGGAGGGCGGACAACCGGAAGAGCTGTTATTACGAGATAGATATATTTTAGGCATAGGCATCGTGTTCATTGCGGCGATATTCTTTTTGCGAAATTTATAGCAGTATGGACAAGAAAGGGGTAATAGGTGAAAAAGCCACTCAATACATATAAATTCCTAATCTTTGATGTAGATGGTACAATCTATTTTCAGCAAAGAATGAGATTTAAGATGTTGTTGGATATGATAGCTTTTTTTAGCACTCACCCGTGGTGTCTATATGATTTAGCCATTCTGCGAAAATTTCGTAAGATGAGATCTGATCCTCGCTTTCTTTTTCAACGACATGTGTCCTTGTACTCAGAACAATTTGAGCAGGTTTCTCTTGAGCTTGGCATTTCTCGGGAACGAGTGCAGTTTGTCGTAGAGCATTGGCTCTATAAAAGACCACTAGAATATGTATATGAGGCGGCAGATGTGAAACTTGTTGCCTTCATAAAAAAACTTCCTATTGGACAATATGCTTTTTATTCCGATTATCCGGCTCAGGATAAACTTTCCCGACTTGGAATAAAAACGGAGCACATATATGATTCTACACAACCTGAGATTAACGTATTAAAACCGAATCCGGATGGACTTCTCTATATCATGAAGACGTTAAAGTTGAAAAAAGCTGAGTGCCTTATGATTGGAGATCGTGATGATCGCGATGGAGAATGTGCGCGGCGTGCTGGTATAGATTATTGCATTTTGCCGGTTGGTGAAAAAGATAGAAGTCGTTTCGTACACAACAATTCTTTTATCGAGGGAAAATAGAACGTACTACATTGTGTAATTCTTTGAGGAAATCATCTTATAATTTAAATGAGGTATTACTATGAAAAAAGCACTAATCACCGGTATTACAGGACAGGACGGCTCCTATCTGTCCGAATTGCTGCTCGAAAAGGGCTATGAGGTGCATGGTATCATTCGCCGGCACAGCACGCCGTGTACGGAGCGGATCGATCACCTACTGTCTGATGCGCAGTATGATGGACGTCTCTTTCTCCACCATGGTGACTTGACGGATTCGAGCAATGCACATGCACTGATTCGAGAGATTCAGCCCGATGAGGTCTACAACCTCGCTGCACAGTCCCATGTTGCCGTATCGTTTGAGGTGCCGGAGTATACGGCGGAGGCGACGGGCGTCGGGACGATCCGTCTCTTGGAGGCAGTTCGCCAGAGCAAGCCGGATGCACGGTTCTATCAGGCATCGACCTCGGAGCTTTTCGGCGGGCTTCCGGATACGGCGCCGCAGAGCGAGGCGACGCCCTTCTATCCGAAGTCGCCTTACGGTGCGGCAAAGCTTTACAGCTTTTGGATCACGAAGAACTACCGCGAGTCCTATGATATGTTCGCGGTCAACGGGATTCTCTTCAATCACGAGTCGCCACGCCGTGGCGAGACCTTCGTGACGCGCAAGATTACGCTTGCTGTTGCCCGCATCATGGCGGGGAGACAGGAGAAACTCTCTTTGGGCAATCTCAATGCAAAGCGCGACTGGGGCTTTGCCGGGGACTATGTTGAGGGGATGTGGCGGATGCTCCAGCAGGAAACGCCGGACGACTATGTACTCGCGACGAACGAGACACATACCGTGCGCGAATTTGTCGAGATGGCTTTCCACGAGGCTGGCATTACGGTCGAGTGGCGCGGTGAGGGCGTCGAGGAAAAGGGCTATGATGCCAAGTCGGGGCGACTGCTCGTCGATGTCGATCCGCGCTATTTCCGTCCTGCTGAGGTGGAGCTCCTCTGGGGGGATCCGTCAAAGGCAGAGAAAGAACTCGGTTGGCAGCGCAAGGTGTCTTTCCCAGAACTTGTCCGTATGATGGTACGGGCGGATATGGGAGATGGTTATTGAGAATAACGATGTTGATATAATAGAGAGTGGGGCTCTGGAAGGAGGGATACTGTGTTACAATCCCCAAAGAATACAATTTTGACTTTATGATATATGATGACGGAGCCAGAAAATAAATATTTTGATCGTAAATCGGCACAGATTAAGCCCTCGGATTTGGCTCCGTTGGTTGCCGGCTTTGCAAATGCTGAAGGCGGAGCTATTGTTGTTGGTATTAGTGATAAAACACTTCGCGTGGAAGGTATTAATGCGGTCGGTGAAGATAAGATCAATGCTTTTCTCAACATGGCGAAGGATTATTGCAAGCCTATGCCTCAGATGCAGGAAGAATTTTTGAACATTGTCAATGAACATGGAGAACCAGATCGCATTTTGTTGCTGCACGTGGAGGCCAGCGTAGATCGGCTGATTTATATGAGTAATAATTCGGTTTATTTGCGTATTGGAGATAGAACGCGTGAAATCAGAGGTGGGGATATACGTCGACTTGAATATAGCAAGGGGACACGCCACTATGAAGATGAGTGCAATATGAACGCGAACCTCGAAGATTTGGACGAAAACTTGCTGTCTCAGTACAAAGACCATAAAGAACTTCGCAATCTGCTTGCGAAGTTTGTGAAGTACTTGTGAAGATTGTGAAGTTGGTTTATGAAGTATGAACAAAAATGATGATACATGCCGCGTAGATATTTGTAGATCGTTGAATCTGTGATACAGCAGTTATCAGATTGATAAATTCTATGGAGGACGCATATGCACATTGTCCTGCTTTCGGGCGGCTCGGGGAAACGGCTCTGGCCGCTGTCGAACGACATTCGTTCCAAGCAGTTCATTCCGATTTTTCGAGGGAGTGACGGTGCGCGTCACTCGATGGCGCAGCGTGTCTGCGGACAGGTACGCCGTGCGATTCCCAGTGCACAGATCACGATTGCGACATCGAAGGCGCAGGTCTCTGTGCTGCGGAACCAGCTAGGTGATGCAGTCGATATCTGTGTTGAGCCTTGTCGTCGCGATACGTTTCCTGCGATTGCACTCGTTAGTGCCTACCTGCACGATGTGAAAGGCGTCGATGAAAACGAAGCCGTTGCCGTCTGTCCTGTCGATCCATACGTGGAGGATAGCTATTTTTCTGCCGTGCATCAGCTGACACAGCTCGTGGAAACAGGAGCGGCGGAACTGATGCTGATGGGGGTTGAACCGACCTATCCAAGTGAGAAGTATGGCTACATCCTGCCGCAGAACAAGGAGGCTGTGAGTCATGTCCTTTCCTTTCGCGAAAAGCCGGATGCAGACGCGGCACAGCGATATATCGACGAGGGAGCCCTCTGGAACAGCGGCGTGTTCGCCTATTGCCTAGGCTATGTGCTGACACGGGCGAGCCAGCTTCTCGGCTGTTCGGATTATGAGGGGCTTCTTGCCGCGTATGAGAGCCTTGAGAAGATTAGTTTCGACTATGCCGTTGTCGAGCATGAGACTAACATCGGCGTGCTCCGTTATGGCGGCGCGTGGAAAGATCTCGGCACGTGGAACACGCTGACGGAAATCATGGAAGAGACGGCACTCGGGGATGCCGTGCTGGATGATGGATGCCGTAATACGCATGTGGTCAATGAGATGGATGTTCCTGTGCTCGTCATGGGGGCGCAGAATCTCGTCGTAGCGGCGAGCCCCGAAGGGATACTCGTCGCGGACAAGGCGGCGTCGAGCTACATGAAGCCCTATGTCGAGCGTATCAGCCAGCCGGTCATGTTCGCAGAGAAGTCATGGGGAAGCTTCCGCATCATCGATGTCGAGGAGGAGAGCCTGACCATCAAGGTCACATTGAATGCGGGGCACGCAATGAACTATCACAGCCATACACATCGACGCGAGATTTGGACGGTGGTCAGTGGCTGCGGCACCGTGCGACTCGATGGCACGGAGTGTCCTGCTGCTGCGGGGGATGTGATCGACATTCCCGCAGGGATGAAACATAAAATCAGCGCGCGGGAGCGCATGGTAGTGATCGAGGTGCAGGTGGGATCGTCCATCTCGAAAGAGGACAAAGTAAAGTGGGAAGAAGAGAACTGAGGACAGTGTGATGATGGAAAATAACGCAAAAATCTATGTCGCAGGACATCGCGGGATGGTCGGCTCAGCGATCTGCCGCGAGCTGAAACGTCAGGGCTTTACGCGTGTTGTGACGCGTACCCACACGCAGCTTGATCTTTGCCGACAGGATGATGTCGATGCTTTTTTTGCAGCAGAAAAACCGGAGTACGTTTTTCTGGCTGCTGCAAAGGTCGGCGGAATACAAGCAAATTCGGAATCACCTGCCGACTTTATGTACCAAAATATGATGCTTGAGATGAATGTTATTCATGCAGCATGGCAGAATGGGTGCAGGAAACTGGAATTTCTTGGCTCGTCCTGTATCTATCCGCGTCTCGCGCCGCAGCCGATGAAGGAGGACTGTCTGCTGACGTCGGCACTCGAGGAGACGAACGAGGCGTATGCCCTCGCAAAGATTGCAGGGCTGAAGTACTGTGCCTACCTCAATAAACAGTATGGGACAGACTACATCTCCGTGATGCCGACGAATCTCTATGGTCCCAATGACAACTACCATCTGGAGCACAGCCATGTTCTCCCCGCGCTGATTCGGCGCTTTCACGAGGCAAAGGAAGCGGGGGCACCGTCTGTGACCTGTTGGGGTGACGGATCACCGCTGCGTGAGTTTCTCTATGTCGATGACCTCGCCAATCTCTGCGTGTTCCTTATGAATCACTACAGCGGCGATGAGACGGTCAATGCGGGAACGGGGAAGGAACTCTCGATCCGCTCTCTCGCGGAGATGGTTGCCCGAGTGGTCGGCTATCGCGGTGAGATCCGCTGGGATACGACGAAGCCAAACGGCACGCCGCGTAAGCTGCTTGATGTCTCCAAGGCAGAGGCTCTGGGGTGGCGGTATAAAACGGAGCTCGAGGATGGGATCCGACTTGCATACGAGGATTTTTTGAACAATCCGATACGGGCGGAGCGGTAGATCGGTGCAGCATCGTTTTGACCGTTGCAGTGTTGGCATATATTGACAGACTGTCTGCATGTATCTATACTGTTGTTTATTAGATAGACGTTTTGTCATGGTGGCGTTTTATTTCAATATATATGGGGACGGGGAGTCTTTTTATCGATGAAATTATTCTTTCGGATTTTCTCGATCTTTACACCGCGTGAACTCAGGCATTGTGCCTTTCTCGTTGTTGTGATGATATTCGGCGCTGTTCTCGAGGCAGTCGGCATTGGAGCGATCCTGCCGCTCATCTCGCTGATGGGACAGCCGGATTTCCTTGCTCGTCATGCAGAGATTGCAGCGTATGCGGCGAAGCTTGGGATTACGACGCATACGGGGCTGATCATGGGACTGGCGGGGGTGCTGATTGTCCTCTATATCCTAAAGAACATCTATCTCGCATGGCAGCTGCGTCTGCAAATCGATTTCTCCCTGTCCAATCAGATTCACTTTTCGAAGGAATTGATGGCCAACTATCTCGCAAAACCCTATCTCTTTCATCTCAATCATAATACCGCTACACTTTTGCGAAATGTCAACAGCAGCGGTGTTGTTATTTTTTCCAACATCTTGATTCCAACCTTTCAGCTTCTCACCGAGATCGTTACAGCACTGACGATCTGGCTGGTGCTGATCGCCGCCGATCCATTCACCGCGATTATTGTTGCGGGCGTTATGGGGGGGATGATCTATGCACTCCTGCGCTCCTTTCGCCGTAGTATGGAGAAGACGGGACGGATACAGAATGACTTTGCCGCGCGCTACATCCGCTCCGTGAATCAGGGGCTGGGCGCAATCAAAGAAACGAAAATCATGCGTAAGGAAGAGTATTTCCTTCGCGAGTTCGAACAGAACTATGAGCAATACGGCGTTGCCAATCGCCGTTTTCTGTTTTTGAACCAGCTTCCGCGCATGATTATCGAGACACTCGTCGTATGCGCGCTTCTCCTGCTCATCATCGGCAAACTCGCCGTTGGCTATGCGCCGTCAGAGATAGTTCCGCTGCTCGGTGTTCTGGCGCTAGCGGCATTTCGTCTGATGCCGAGCGCAAACCGTATCGTGAACCTCTCGAATGGCATCAAGTTCCAGCTGCCGCTGTTTAACGAACTGTATCGGGAGCTGATTGCCATCAAATCCCGCAAATATCATCACCGACAACTCAAAATCGCCGATGTACCGCCGCCGCTCTCCTTTGCGAAGGAGATACGTGCAGAGCATCTGGGCTTCTCGTATCCTGCCGGTGAGGAAGTGCTGACGGATGTCAGTTTTTCTGTCCCCAAGGGGAGCTTTGTCGGTATTGTCGGTCCATCGGGCGCGGGGAAAACGACCTTTGTGGATATTCTGCTTGGGCTGTTTCTCCCTGCACGCGGCAAGATCACCGTCGATGGTGTTGATATCCGCCATGACTTGCGCGCGTGGCAGGCGAACATCGCCTACGTCCCGCAGTCCATCTATCTGACCGATGCGACCATCCGCGAGAATGTTGCCCTCGGTGAGTCGCCGGATGAGATCGATGATGAGCGCGTACATCAGGCACTCGCTATGGCGGAGCTTGATGATTTCGTGCGTGCGCAGACACAGGGAATCGAAACGATGGTCGGCGAGCGTGGCGTCAAGCTCTCCGGCGGTCAGCGCCAGCGCATCGGCATCGCACGAGCCCTCTATCAGCAGCCCGAAGTCCTCGTCCTCGACGAGGCAACCTCGGCGCTTGACAACGAGACAGAGCGGAGTATCACCGACACGATACTGAAGCTGAAAGGGCAGATCACCATTATCGCTATCGCACACCGCGTCAGTACATTGGCAGAGTGCGATTTCAAGGTGCGATTTGAAGATGGCATGACCCAAATTATATCCGAGTGAAAAGAGGAATAACGGTGCGCATATTGGCAGTCATACCGGCTCGCGGCGGCTCTAAGGGGATTCCACGCAAGAATATACGCTTGATGAATGGCAGACCTCTCATTTCGTATGCGATTGAAAACGCTCGTGCCAGTCAGTACATCACCGATGTTTTTGTATCGACGGACAGTGCGGAGATCGCAGATATTGCACGCTCGTATGGGGCCCACATCGTTGAGCGTGATCACTGTCTTTCAAGTGATCTTGTTACGTTGGACCCTGTTATCTTTCATGCAAAAAAAGAAGCAGAGAAACAATGTAATTGTACGTTTGATTATATCGTTACCATGCAGCCAACCTCTCCTCTCTTGCGAGTGGAGACGCTGGATGCAGGAATTGACTATACGATAAGGGAAGGTTTTGACACTGTCATCAGTGTCGTAAATAAGCCGCACTTGTCATGGGGACGTGATGACAGCGGAAAACTCTGTCCGCTCTATCAGGAACGAAAAAATCGGCAGGAACTCCCTCCTCAATATATGGAGTCGGGGGCTTTTGTGGTGGCACGGGAGGCATGTGTCAAAGAACATACACGTATAGGTGAAAAAATATCTGTCTTTGAAGTAGATGAGCGTGAGAGCATTGATATTGATAGCGTAGGGGATTGGGTGCTGTCTGAAAGCTTGATGCGTCGAAAAAAAATACTGTTTCGCGTTGACGGGTATGTTAAGCTAGGACTCGGTCATATCTATAATTGTATTACATTAGCTCTCAGTATGGTTGAGCATGATGTTCTTCTCGTTACCCATGAGGATGCAGAACCTGGGATAAAGAAAATAAAGGAGACCAATCTCCCATATCGAACATTCCGAGAAGCAACGGAGTTAAAAGATATTATTCAAGATTTTCAACCAAATGTATGGGTGAATGACTGCTTAAACACGTCCAAAGAGTATATCGAATGGTTGAAAACAATGGTTCCACGTGTCGTTACGATTGAGGACTTGGGAGAAGGTACAAAGGCTGCGGATGCGGTAGTCAATGCCCTCTACGATGAGAATGAACCACGCCAGAATATTTACAGTGGATATCAGTATGTTTGTCTCCGTGACGAGTTTCAAGTAGAACAGCCGAAGAAGTTTTCACCGACAGTAAAAAATATAATTGTCATGTTCGGTGGAACAGATCCTTCTAATTTGAACTGTCTTGTTTATGATGCAATATTGTCGCGAATCGAGCGATTTTCCGGCATACGTTTTTACTTCATCACGGGAATTGGATATGACAATGAAATCAATGGCGTGGTCACCCGCCCCAAAGAGAATATGTTCGTCTACCCGAATGTTCCTCGTGTGACGAAGTATCTAAAAGAGGCTGATCTCGTGATTATGGGGCAAGGGCGCTCTATCTTTGAGGCTGCCTGCATGGGCGTTCCTGCTGTCGTTCTTTCGCAGAATGAACGGGAGACAACCCACAGCTTTGCACAGATGGAACATGGCTTTTTAAATCTAGGGCTGGGGAATGAAGTAGATCCGTCACTGATCACCAACACCTTGGAGTGGCTGATCCATACGCGAGCAGTACGAGAAAATATGCATCGACTGATGATGCAAACACCTTTGAAAAAAGGATTGGAACGCGTGAAGCAAATTATCTTGGGGGAATACGACGTTGAGCATGATCATCGAACGCTGTAAGAATAATGAGTTCTCCTTAATTGCTGAAATTGGTGTGAACTACTACGATATAGCAAGAAAACTTAATATATCTTTGATGGATGCAGCAAAGACAATGGTTCTTTCTGCAAAGAATGCAGGGATTCACGCAGTAAAATTCCAATCATACAAAGCGGAAACACTTGCGTCAAAGTATTCCCCATCCTACTGGGATACGTCAGAAGAGCCAACAACTTCACAGTATGCTCTATTCAAGAAGTTTGATCTTTTTGGAGAAGCAGAGTATCAGGAAATCCATGAGTTCTGCACTCAGGTGGGGATAGAGTTTTGCTCGACGCCGTTTGATTTTGAATCAGCAGACTATCTGGATGCGATGATGGATGTTTATAAAATATCATCATCCGATCTTACCAATCTTCCTTTTATTGCGTATATGGCAAAAAAAGGCAAGCCGATTCTTCTTTCTACGGGAGCCTCGAATCTGGATGAGATTCATGAGGCGGTCGACTGCATCCGCCAATATAACGACAGAGAACTTGTATTGCTTCATTGTGTGTTAGAATATCCTACGCCATACGAGCATGCGAATCTGAGCAAGATCAATGCTCTCAAGCAAGAGTTCCCACAGGTATATGTCGGTTACTCGGACCATACGAAGCCGGATGCGTCGTACGATGTGCTAAAAACAGCATATCTCTTAGGCGCGACAGTGGTGGAGAAGCATTTCACGCTGGACAAGACATTGCAGGGGAATGATCATTATCATGCCATGGATCCGCACGATGCGGAGGAAATCCTAGCGGCAATCGAGCACATAGATTGTCTGAAAGGGACAGCGAATCTGGAGGCTCTTCCTTCTGAAAAAGCAGCACGTGAAAATGCGCGCCGCTCCATTGTCGCGGCAGTGGATATTTCGGAAGGGACTATTTTGACGGAGGATATGCTTACCTTTAAACGTCCGGGAACAGGCATTTCGCCGCGTGATTTGCCAAGAATCGTGGGACGAGCTGCGCGGACTGATATAAAAAAAGATTCCCTTTTGAATTGGCAGATGCTGACCGGCAATATGTGAGAATATGCATATGTAATCGATAGAAATCCAGACTGCTTTCGGAGTGTGAGAATTGATGAGTATAGGCAAAGAGATGTATGCACTCTGCGACCGACTATTTCCTATTTGCCGCAGCATTACAGGCGATGGCGTTCGTGAGACGCTGCGTGTTTTGCAGAGCATCTGCCCTGCGATGACGCTGCATGAAGTTCCGACAGGGACACAGGTTTTTGACTGGACTGTGCCGAAGGAATGGAATATCCGTGATGCATGGATAAAAAACAGCAAGGGCGAGAAGATTCTTGACTTTGCAAAATCAAATCTGCACGTCATGGGGTATTCGATCCCTGTGAATCAGAAAGTAACACGGGAGAAACTGCTCCCACTCATCCATACACAGCCCGATCAGCCGGACGCAATACCATACGTTACAAGCTACTACAAGGAACGCTATGGTTTTTGTATGTCACAGCTGCAGAAGGACACACTCCAGGAGGACACATATCATATCTATATCGACAGTGATTTGAAGGACGGAAGTCTGACATATGGGGAGATCTTGATCCCTTCGACAGAGGGGAATAAGGATGAGATTTTTCTTTCGACCTATGTCTGCCACCCGTCTATGGCAAATAATGAGATGTCCGGTCCTGCTGTTACCATTTATCTTGCCAAATGGCTGTGGGAGAAAAAACATCGTCGATATAACTATCGCATCATCTTTATCCCAGAGACGATCGGCGCGATCACCTATCTTAGCCAGCACCTGCCTGAAATGAAAAAAAATATACGTGCTGGATTCAATATCTCTTGTGTGGGGGATGATCGGACGTACTCTTACGTTGCCTCTCGATATGGCAATACGCTTGCTGATAAGGTCGCGAAGAATGTTCTGTCCTTTCGTTATCCTGAATACAAGCGGTACTCGTTTCTTCAGCGCGGCTCCGATGAGCGCCAGTACAATGCACCGGGCGTAGACCTGCCCGTTTGTGCCGTGTGTCGCTCTAAGTATGGTGAATATCCCGAATACCATACGAGTAAAGATGATATGGGGCTGGTTTCGCCAACCGGACTGCAGGGAGCGTATGAAGTTTATCGTGACATGATCGAGGCGTTGGAATATAATCATAAGTATCGTATTCAGTGCCTCGGTGAACCACAGCTGGGGAAGCGGGGGCTATATCCAACGATCAGTCAGAAGGGGAGTTCCGGTGCTGTGAGAGTTATGTCAAACTTTATTGCCTATGCAGACGGGATGAATGATCTGATGGATATAAGCAGCATTATAAAAGTACCGGTGGAAAGACTTGTTACGGTGATAGAAAAATTACAGGGAGCAAAATTGATTTCTGTTGAAGATAAGGATGAAGTGGAATATGTATGAATTTGTTGACGAGGATTTTGAATCCTTGGATTCGTGCCCGTGGGATGATGCAAGTGTAGATGAGGCAACGTTTTTATATCAAGATGATATGGGCTGCGAAATTGTCCGGTGTTCGGAATGTGGGGTTGTGTACGCAAAACAGCGTTTGAATCAAAATGGTCTTCCGAAGTATTGGGGAGACTATTTGTCACGTGTGCATGTTCATGACCCCGCGACGGTAGACAAACGTAATAAAATGTATGAGCTTGACTATGCTTTTTCACACCAGTATGTTTCATCTGGAAGAGTTCTTGATGTAGGGTGTGGAAATGGTTCATTTATGGGGGCCTATGAACGACATGGCTATGATGTATACGGCGTTGAATATGGGAAAGAAGCAGCAGATACAGCAGGAAAAACTCACAGAGTGCGATATGGTGTATTTGATGAAATGAACTTTGGTGACGAACGCTTCGATCTTATTATCTTTCGTGGTGTGCTCCAGTATGTGCCCAACCCCAAAAGTTACCTGCGCAAAGCTGCTTCGATGTTGAATAATAGCAACTCGAAAAAAACTGGAGGGTGCCTGTTTATCACAGCACAGCCCAATGTACAATCCTTGGGCTTTCGGTTATTTGGAAAGAATTTTACGCAGCCGGTCACAGGCGCCGACTTTATTGGGCTTCACGAGTATGTACTAACTGAGTATATGAGCGAATTAGGAATGAGAAAAGTCGGCGAACGTTATTTTTATCCAGAGACACCCTACGCAGATGAAGAAAATGATTTACTGAAAATGGCAAGAGCTGTTCAGTACCGACGTGAAGGAAAAACGGTCGATTTCAAAGCACCTGCGTACTGGGGGAATATGATGACACTGATGTATGAACGTGTTATCTAGGTTTTGAGGTTAGTCGGATATGGGCTATTATGGCTACGTCAAGATATTTGTATAAAAGACTTTTTAGGGCTCATTGTAAAATGAAATCGGACATATAAAAAGTAGAACACACGGAATCAATCTGGTAAAATCTCTTTGCCAAAACACCAGGAAGTTATGTATGGCTCTAGCATATTCTGCCACAAAACGCCGTGCTCAAACACCCAAATAGCTTTCAGCGAGGGCAGATTCAGGAGTAGTTACGCCCTGGTGTCCCTATGGTGAAAATCGCCAGAAGCCTCGACAACGCACGTTCTACCTTGTATGTGGAAATAAAGCGCGGTACCGTTGTGCAGAAACACTCCGATCCATCTAACTATGAACCGTAGTATTTTGCCCAGACGGAACAAATCCAGTATGGGCGTCATCGTGAAACCTGCAAAAGCCTTTCAAGATCCATGTGGTGCAGGAGTTCATCAAGTATGTAGAAATCTTTATTATAGAGCACGAATATGGATCTGATACGATCTGTGGTCGTGCCAAACGGATGAAATTGTTCGATGTTCAGGTCTGTGCGAAGACGATACAACTACATTGCAATGGGCCTGCTTAAGGTAAGAACATTGATCTGGGCCCACAGATGCGCCATTAGCTGAGTGATGATTTGAATGAATGTTGATGGAGCGATAAGGTTGAAAGTACATCCGATAAATAAAGACACACGAAAACAGGTCACTGTGTGACCGAAAAACGTCTATGAGAGTATATCAGGCAGATTGTGGGGCAGTCACCAAGTACCCCTGTCTCTGCAAGATATAAATGGCTTCGTTTACAGAAACCTCGCGATTCCTCGGAGGAGTATCTGCCTTGCGGTAAAGCGCGGGATTGTACTTCTCCTTCCTCTTGATGATGTTGTAGATCGCAGTCAAGAGCATACGTGCAATCGCAATGATCGCCTTCTTGTGACCGCGCCGTTTCTTCAGATTCAGGTATCGGCTGCGAATCTCGGGATTGCTTTTCTTGCGAATAGCACATAGGGCACACTGGACAAGAAGCGGTTTGATGTATGCCCCGGCTCTGCTGATACGCGTTGTCTTTTTCTTTCCGGCACTCTCGTTGTTCTGCGGCGTAAGACCAGCCCAAGAGCAAAGATGCTTGGCGCTTTGGAACACGGACATATCCGCGCCGATTTCGGACAGGATGCCGATTGCGGCGAACACCTGGATACCCGGCACCGTCAGAATCAGGTCGAGTGTCGGAAGATATTTTTCTGCAAGTCCGAAGATCAGCACCTCCAGAGACTTCTTGCAGACTGCGAGGTTTTCCATGTGGGAGCGAATGACACGCAGCTTTCCCGCCTGTTGCGCACAGATGTGACCATCTACGGCGGCTTGGATGCGATCCACAGAAGCTTTGAGCTTCTTGTTTAAGAAAGGCGTTACATCAAAAGGCACATCGTTTTCAAGAAGCCGTTGTGTGATGGCAGAGGCAGTTTTGCCGAAGACATCCGAGAACACATCATCGAGCTTGATGTTGGAAACGGTAAGGCAGTTTTGGGCACGGTTCTTCTCTCCGGTGGAGAAACCTGTGAGCTTGGCGCGGTAGCGCATCAAATCTCTGAGCTGACGGATATCGGCAGGCGGGATAAAACTGCCGCAGACGAGACCGTGCTTGAAAATATCGGCAATCCACTTCGCATCCTTCTTGTCGGTCTTCTTGCCACGGATGGCTTTTACGTACTTGGGATGTGCGAGGGTGATCCGGCACGATGATTCAAGGATGTTGTAGATAGGAATCCAGTATTTTCCGGTGGACTCCATACAGACATCCGTGCAGGAATGCGCGTGCAGCCATGCGGCAAGACGGCGCAAATCGTCGGTAAACGTGGAGAAGCGTCCGGAGCGGTAGGTGGTGACGCCTTGGTCATTTGTGGAAGCGATGCAGGCAACGACAAACGACTTGTGGACATCCATACCGCAACAGACGGGATAGACAATCTTCAGCATAGGCACAACTCCTTTACAAAATAGTGAGGGGACAGGCAGTGACTGGAGACTCGCTGAAAGATTGAAGTAATGTCTCTCCAAAGATAAGGTTACAGGGGTCTTGGCCCTTTATTTGTGCTTGAAAGAGCCTCCGGCACACATAACGATTCAGTTTCGGCAAAAGCCGATCCTGCTCACCTCCACGTGCTCTGTAGTGGGCCTGTTTCCTCACTTCTATTTTAGCAAAGCTTGTTTTGCTGCGTCAGGGGCATATTCTTTCGTAACAATTTTGTGCCTTGAAGCGTAGCGGAAAGGAATGGTCATAATGATGAAAAATATCTTGCTTTTAACGAGAAATGATGGCTCTGACGGTATAATAGAAGCTCTGATGCAATATAATGATGTCCATATTGTATTGGCTGTGACAGGCACTCGTGAAGAACGGGAGGTTGCAGAATCCTATAAGGAACGCATAGATTTAATATACGCATGGATAGAAGGAGATCTCTCTAACCTCGAGGATGTAACCGATTTGGACTATACGACAATTTCGCAATGTAAGGAGGTAGAGAGTGATTTTGAGGATGGGACAGGACGTTTTATTCAAGATCATGCAATGCGGAGGTACAGATACTATGCATCGCTGTCATTTTGGAATGGATTTTTTAAACGAAACACGATAGATTGTGTGATCATACGTGGCTTGACTCATGGCATGGTGCATGATGTCATTCCATTGTCCTTTGCAAAACGAAGGAATATTCCATGCTATCAGCTAGAGGATAACTATTTTTCTCTAGGTTCATTGTTTCTCCCAAATGAAGGTCGGTATATGGATATTTCTTTAGGGATGAAGTTAACACCTGAGCGTTGTATGTACTATTCCTTAGGCACAACAAAACCCATAAAAGTGGGGATAAAGACATTGTGTGCTCGGGCTTTAGAAAAAATAGGAGGATATCTTTTACTGAATTCAGTAAAAGATATTCTACATGGAAGAAAACAAAGATCTTTATTTGGCATACGCTATTCAGAGTATACTATTACGAGAGCACTTCTGTTGTATTTCGAGTATAAAAGATCATACTCTTACATGAAAAGATTGAGTCAAACGGTAAATTATAGATGTAAATATGTTATATATTATCTGCATTTTGAACCGGAGGCGACGATTCAGGTTAGATGTACGCTTAAGAGCCAATTAGTAGCCATTAAGATGCTGTCAGAGTCTTTGCCTAAAGGCTGGACGCTTTATGTAAAAGAGCATCCGCATCAGTACGCGATAAATAAGAGTGACATGGGGCTCGGTTATCAAATTTTAGCAGTGAATAAATATAAGAACAAAAATTATTATGATAAAATAGCTTCGATGCCTCATACGATATTGGCTTCACCAGAAGAATCGTCGGCTCAAATTAATAAACATGCAATGGCGATTGCAACTTTTAATGGTACGGTCGCTATTGAGGCAACAACAGAAAAAAAACCTATTCTACTATTTGGGGCTGAGACGACGTGGTTACAGCATTGTGATGATTTCATGAAAATCACCTCGTTCCAATCTTGTAAAAAAGCGTTAGAGAAAATTTGTACAGGCTGGCAACCTCACTATAGGGATCTAACTCAAGTCATGAACCGATTTGCCTATCCAATTACACCAAAGGGAGCTGGCGAGGTGATCAGAAAAATCATGGAGAAAGAGGGTGTAGAGAATTAGAACAGAAAGAGTACACTGTTAGATTGCGGAAAGGTTTTTATGAAGAAAATGACTATAGTCTGTGATTAGGCTTTCATACTTTTGTCATCCTAATTGCGTGTGGGGGCAGGAAAATGTTGCTTGCTACGGCATCTCGCCTCATGTCTTATCTAATGAGAGTATGGGAGCGTATTTATCATTTAGACCAACGAAGATATTGTATTGCTGGCAGTAATACAATGTTCTATCGACAGTCCAATATAAATAATATGTCTCATCAACGAGAGAATATCATAATAGGAAAAAATGCGCATATTCGTGGCGAGATTCTGGTTTATCCCTATCGAGGGAAAATTTGTATTGGCGATGATTGCTATATTGGAGAGGGGACGAGAATATGGTCTGAAATGGGGATTAGCATAGGGAATCGCGTACTTATTGCCCATAATGTTGATATACACGATTCCAATGATCATCCTATGGATAAAGAGGAACGCCACAATCATTTTATGTCCATTCTTCGAGAAGGATTTCTCGAAGAATTTGATCTGAGAGGGCGAGAAATTCGTATTGGCGATGATGTGTGGATCGGGTTTGGTGCATGCATCATGAAAGGGGTAACGATAGGAGAAGGCGCAGTAATTGCTGCACATACAGTTGTGACAAAAGATGTGCCCGCGAATGTCGTTGTTGGCGGGAATCCAGCACACATATTAAAACAGGAGCTAGTATCATGCTGAATATGATAAGAAAGCATACCCGAAGCATCAAGTTTATTGAACAAGAGATGCTGCAAATACGATATGCAATTGGCTGCATGGAAGCCGCAAACGTCCACAAGGGCGATGATCTTCGTGAGTTTCAAGTTTTCTCTCAATGGGGCGAAGATGGGATTATACAATGGCTTATTCATAATCTCGAAATTAAAGAGAAAAGGTTCATAGAATTTGGCGTTCAAAATTATATAGAATCCAACACTAGATTTTTACTTATGCATGATAATTGGGATGGTTTAATTATCGATGGAAGTGAAGAAAATATCAATTTTATTCAACACGATGATATCTATTGGCGATATAATTTGTGTGCTGTTTCTCAGTTTATTACAGTAGATAATATTAATGGGATTTTTAAGAACTATGGATTCGATGGAGAAATAGGTATTCTTTCTATTGATATTGATGGAAACGATTATTGGATATGGAATGCAATTGAGAGCGTATGCCCTGATATTGTTATATGTGAATATAACCATAGATTCGGGGCAGAGAGAGCTGTAACTGTACCGTATGACGCGGCTTTTATGAGAGAAAAAGCGCATTATTCCTGTATCTATTATGGTGCATCAATACAGGCCTTTGTACAGTTGGCTAAAAAGAAGGGATATTCCTTAGTGGCAGGAAATTCTAGCGGAAATAATATTTTTTTCGTACGGGATGAACTCTTGAATAACACTGTACGAAAAAGAGCTGTTTCAGAATGCTTTAGACAAGGAAAATTTAGAGAAAGTCGTAACCCAAATGGGTCATTAGCTTTTCTTACACTAGAGGATGAACAGCGTTTATTGGATAAGCTCCCTGTTGTAGATGTGAATATCTGATAGAGTAAGAAACGGACCAGTATGGAGGGGAATGTGAAATATTCTGTTATAGTGACAGGTGCACATGGCTTCCTTGGTCGCTATGTGGCGAAGACATATGGTCAGGCGGGCTTCTATGTCATCGGATTGGGGCATGGGAGTTGGAGTGCTTCTGAAGCGAGAGAATGGGGCGTTGACGAGTGGCATCATGCTGATGTGGATATGGACTCGCTGCAAAGATATGCTTCAGATGTGAGTATCATCATTCATTGTGCGGGAAGTGGATCGGTCGGCTTTTCCCTGTCGAATCCAATGAAGGATTTTGAACGGACAGTTTGGACAACGCATTATGTGCTTGAATACATTCGCACATGCTCTCCGAAAACACGACTGCTGTATCCATCCAGCGCGGCAGTTTATGGGAGTCAAGAGCATCTTCCTTTGACAACGGACATGATGCCAAATCCGATTTCTCCGTATGGAGTGCATAAAAATATTGTCGAAGAACTGTGCGATATGTATGCGAAGCAATATGGCGTTCAGACTGCGGTGCTTCGGCTGTTTTCGGTCTATGGCAATGGTCTGAAAAAACAACTCCTTTGGGATGCCTGTAGCAAGCTGTCACAGGGGATCAATAGTTTTTGGGGTACTGGTGAGGAGACACGGGACTGGGTTCATGTATCCGATGTGGCAAAGGCGTTTCTGATGGCAGGGGAGAAGGCGTCGCCCAAGTGTCCTGTGGTCAATGTGGGAACGGGCGATGCAGTGAAGATCAAAGATGTTCTGGCTATCCTTTTTGAAGCATACGGAGCGCAGGAACGACCGGTTTTTGGCGGGGAAGTCAATGCGGGGAATCCGAATCATTATGTGGCGGATGTTGCTGCGATGACTGCGTGGGGGTGGCGTCCCTCTGTCGATTTGACACAGGGGATTACGGAGTATGTAAGGTGGTATCGGGAGCATGGTGACTGTAGCGTTCGTGCTTGATCTATCGCACAACTGGCTTGGCGGAGTCAATTATTATCGGAATCTCCTTACTGCGATTTCGCGATATGGATCGGACGCGATTCGTGTCAAGGTGTTTCTCCCCAAGGGGCAGGATATGGATGCGTTTCGTGATCTCTCAAATAATATTGAGTTTGTACCGCTATCATTTCCTGCACGATGGACACTTCCTTGGTTCGTGCGAAAACTGTGGATGAAATTTTTTCATGAAGACCGTTTTCTAGCGCGGCATCTTCTTCATCACGGCGTTGATGTTCTCTCTCATGCGCCGGATTCCGTTTGTTGTCCGGGGGTAAAAAGTATCGCATGGATTCCGGACTTTCAACACAAGTATCTGCCAGAGTTTTTTTCAAACGAAGAACTTTCGCGTCGAGATGCAGATTTTGAGCGTATGGCAGCGTGCATGGACAAGGTGATCCTGAGCAGTGAGACGGCAAAGGATGATTTTATAAAATATTATCCGCAGTATAAAGAAAAAGCATGTGTCTTGCGTTTTGCTCCCGTTTTGGATTTCGATTCGCCCAAACAGGTGAATTTGGTTGAGGCGAAATATGGTATTGTAGGGAAGTATTTCTTTCTGCCGAATCAATACTGGAAACATAAAAATCATAAAGTGGTTCTACAGGCATTACGCATTCTAAAGGATGAAGGAAAGTTTGTCCGCGTCGTATCAACGGGGAATACGAGTGACTACAGAGCACCGGGGCATTTTGCTGCAATCGAGGCGTTCGTTAAGGAGTACGAACTCGGCGACCGCTATTTGATCTTGGGCATGATTCCCTATGCCGATGTGCAAGCTTTGGCAGAGGTTTCTTTAGGTTATATCAATCCTTCGTTCTTTGAGGGATGGAGTACCACGGTAGAGGAAGCGAAGTACAGGGGGAAGCCGATCCTGCTGTCCGACCTGAAGGTGCACAGAGAGCAAGCACCCGCGAAAGGTGTTTTTTTCGATCCAAAGAATGCTGAGGATTTGGCGAAGAAAATGTGGGATCTGTGGCAACAGCCGACGGCGAATGAAGATCTTGATGTGTTGAAGCGGGTGAACGAGGAGGCTCTTCAAAAATTTGCACAGAACTATTGCGAGATTGTGCAGTCGTCATGATAGATGACTGGATAAGGGTTGATCTGTTGTGTTAGCATGGTTAAAAAACAGTGTATCTATTTTTTCCACATTTGTCGGTGTTGTAGGAAGTTTTTGTTTTGGATAATATCTCCTTCGTATCTCCTTCCGAGCTGGATATTTATTTTATTGATTATCATAACGCTCTTTGTCACATGGATATTGAGCGTACGAATCATAACTATGAAAAAGCCTGTTACTCACTTTATATCCACTATAATTAGTTGTGATGAAGCAAACAACAGGTTGTTATTTAGAGTGAATATCCAGTCTGTTATAACAATCGGTTCATATGTGATGCTATATCGCATGGCAAATGGCTTTGAAGAATATGTTGCTATTGCTAAAATCAATAACATTCAGGATAGTGGTGTCATACAAGCTGAACTGATCGTACCTAAAGAGCAATTGAATATTGCTAATGAAGTGTTGATTGTAAAACCCACGTTGACAGCGGATGCAATAAAGGCGTTGTTTGAGGAGAACCAATAATGTCAAAGGTTTTTAAGGTAGCAAAAATATTAGATGATGATATGAAATTAGTCCTAAATGCTGGAACAAATGAAAAGATAAAAGAGGGATATAGGTTTTTAATATATTCTCTTGGGGAAGATGTTTTGGATCCAGATACCAAACAATCCCTAGGTCCGTTAGAAATTATAAAAGGGACGGGGGTTGTTGTGCATGTGCAAGAACAAATATGTACCATAGAAAGTGATATGGAGATAAAAGGGAAGACTATTCAAACGAAAGTAAAACCTCCAGAATGGAAGCAATCTATTTTTATGTATGGAGAGGGAGAACGAACTGAAATACGACAAGAAGATCCCATGGAAAAACCCTTTGACAATCCGGAGGTTGGTGACTTTGCTAAATATATCCCTTAAGACTATAATATGAGAATCGTTGATAAAATGAACTCCCAGATTGACCTGACCTCCAAAAGCTAGTTTTTCAAAGTCTAACTTCTGGGAGTTGGAGTGGTAAACTAAAACTGGACACAGAGGGGGTAGAAAATGGACACTGCTTACAGTATCCTGTGCACAGGATAACAAGCAGTGCACAACATCTCTCCCAATGTAGACAGGAGGTTATCACATGAAGTACACCAAGGAGGAACGGCTTACCATAGGACGTCGTATATATGACGGCGAACTCACAAGGTATGAAGCAGCCGAAGAATACGAGATCAGCGAGCAGACCGCACGCCATTACATGCGGCTGTACCGCGATGTCAACCATCTTCCGCCGCGAAAGCTCGCGCAACATATCTGTGGCCTTGCCAAAACAAGATCTGCGCCGGCTCCAACGGGGCTGGAAGAACTCCAATCCATGACAAAAGAAGAACTGATCGATGCCCTCGCGATGGCAAAAATCACGGAGGCACGCTTAAAAAAGGCTATCTAGTGGAAGGAGTTGGTGTGCACAAGAAGTTCATTCCTATCGGCAGGAAGAGTATCAAGTAGTTATGGAGCTTTCCGGTCAATTTCCCGTTCAGATGCTCTGCGAAAGAATCGGCATCCCGCGCAGCAGCTTCTACCACTGGAAAAAGAGTGTGATGGCGAATTATGGAAGGTTGTGTAAAAGATGGCTATAAGATTAGTGCTCAATGATAATGCAAGGTGGTCATATGCTACTGCTGAATATTATAAGAAACATCAAGATGCTTTTCAGGGGTTTAGCTTGACAGAGTATCAAAAGATAATCTCTGCGGTTTGTGCAGATGGCGGCAATGCTAGTTGTAATAAACGTGCTGATGGATGCAATAATCATTTTTATGAGATATATGATGAGGATTTTCTGGTAGGAGAGATTTGTCTGACCAGAGTTATCGATGATAAATATAATGATGTTGTCATAGACAAGGGGTGGGAGATGAACTTAGCAATTTATGATGATTATCAGAAACAAGGCTATGGTCGAAGAGCAATAGAGAAACTTTTTGAGATACCAGAACTCAATACATTATATGCGTGTGTTAATTCCACAAATCCTTTGAAAGTGAGAATTGAGAATATGCTCCAAAAATTAGGGTTTAACTTTGATGGGCGTGACTCTGGGTACTGGATAAAAAATATTTAGAGCTAAACTGCCTAGCGCTTGTGACTTTGTAGCAACGAATGCAAGTCGACTCTAGGGCAAAAGAGGATTACCGCGCGACATCGGATGTTGATCTGGCTATTTCCTGTGAAAAAAGCATCAGAAGTTTGTTGGCTGATGCCTTGGTTGAGAGTAGCTTGTCGCATACGCTTGATGTCGTTGTGATATTGTCAAGAACAGTTGACAATATCACAAGGAGGCAAATTGCAAGTTTAATTGTCGCAAGGTCTCGTTAAACTTTTAGCGAGTTATATCATCGCAGCATACATATCGTTTGCTGACTTATATCCGAAAATCTTGCGTGGATAGTCGTTGACCCAATCCTCGATCCGCTACAGTTCCTTCGGCTTCAATTTGCTGAAGTCCGTTCCCTTGGGAAGAAACCTGCGCAGCATCCGATTCCCGTTTTCGTTGCTTCCACGCTCCCAGCTGCTGTACGGATGCGCGTAATATACCTCGCCGTATTTGGCAGCACGCTTTATTCCTTCGCCATCCAAAAACTCTGCCCCGTTGTCCGCCGTGATACTCTTGAATACGTGCGTAAAGTCTCCTTTGACGCGTCGCTACAACCGACGAAGTGCTTGCAGTACTCCTTTTTGGCTCTTATTCTTTATTAGAACGTAGAGTGATTTCCTCGTCTGCCGTTCGACCAATGTTAAAATTACCGGCTTTGTCCCTTTGCGACCGACGACCAAGTCAATCTCCCAATGTCCAAACTCCTCTCTCCGATTCACTGGCTCAGGGCGCTCGTCGATGCTTTTCCCATCCCGGTTATTCCACGCAACACTGCGTCTGCTGTTTTCTGTCTGTTTGCCCTGATTCTTTTTGTATAGGAGGTCGTCGTTTGTGAGTTCGAGAAATAACTGCTGATCGATATAGTTATACAGGGTCTTGACACAAATGCGGACATCATAGCTCCAGCCGCGTTGACAGAGCTCACCGATAACTGCCGCAGGAGACCATTTTTCTATTTTGATCTTATGCTCGATGTGTCGAGCAAGCGCGTGATCTTTATCGATTTTCAGGCCACGACCCTTACGAGCAGCGTTTTCCTCATGACGTCTCTGTGCTACATCGGCAAGATACACCCACTGTACCTGCAGGTCTCCACAGGTCGTAATATTCTTCGTCGCAGGTTTGAGCTGCGCTGTCATTCCCAGACGCCGCTCCCGCTCAATCGTACGCTTGGAGCAGCCGATGTATGCGGCGATTTCCTGCGGCTTCAACCCAGCCTGAAAATAGGCTTCGATTTTGTACCGATCCCGCTCCGTCAGCTGTTTCCATTTCCCTGTTTTTGTAGTACAATGATTCTGTTCCATTTTGCAGTCACACCTTCAGTTTCTTTTTGTGTTGTGACTAAAAGTTTAACTGAACCGTTTGCAAAATGGAACTTTTTGCGTCAATTTATTTTACAACTTACGTTGCGAGCCGTCTGCAGTCAATAAAGCCGAATGTATGAACTTTATTGACTGCAGAAAGTGTAAGCAAAAGGAATATCACATTTTACCGCAAGTTGCTCCATGTTACAAGGTGGGGGAGATCAGTATGATATTATTAGCTGTTCTTGGCAACATCAAGCGCCTATCACGCACCAAGTCCGAGAATCTTTACTTATGAGATCAAGTGCGTGGCGAGAACATAATATTGTGAGATAGTATATTCTTGAAAGAGGAATCATGAAACGGCATTGAGAAGGCTTGCTTTCTTGATGTCGTTATTTATTTGATAAATCAAAGAAGAAAGAAAAAATTTTGACAATAAGAAGGGTAATTGATAGTTTCTGATGAATATAAGAATTGAACCTATCAACATTGAGGTGAGCTGGAAAGATTAACGTACTATACGTATCTGAGTGAAAGTGAATAGGGGGAGAGGAATGTCTAAGGTAAATTTGTTTCACTATGCGACGAGTGAGCTGTCACAGGATGCTTTTATTTGCTGGCTTTTGGCTCATGGGATGGAGGAGCACCAAGCAGAGGATCCGCTGCTCTGCGCGTGTGCGCTTGACTTCATTCGCCGAGTACCGGGACTGGAGAATGCGCAGCAAATCGATGAGATCAAACAGCAATATTTGAAAATTGATGTACTCGTCATTGTCGGGGATATGCATGTTATCATAGAGGATAAGACCTATACGAACCTCCACGACAATCAAATTGATGTCTATACGAACAGTCTTGTTAAGGAAGGAATTCCACAAAGCCGTATCCGAACGGTGTTCTACAAAATAGTGGAGCAGCCCAATCGTGAACGTGTAGATCGAGAGTATACACGTTCCGACATTCTCGACATTTTGCGCAAGTATAAGGCCTGCAAAAATGATATTTTTCAAGATTATTTGGTGCACTTGGAGCAGATCGAGGCTCGCACAGAAGGATTTAAGCAGCTCTCTATCAATGCATGGGGATATGACGGCACACGTGGTTTCTTTGCGAGCCTGCAAAATAGACCGTCAGAGTACGATGTCGAGGGCTGGGGCTACGTGAACAATGCTTCCGGCGGGTTTATGGGGATGTGGTTCCATATCTTTGATGCAGAAACTGTGTTGAAAGCGATGGGGATCAATGAACATATCGAGGATCTGTATTTGCAATTTGAAAACGATGTCCATTTCTCGGGGACAATGGATGAGGCGGAGCAGGCTGGTGCTTATATACTGGCGGTGAAGCTGCGAGCAAACATCGATGATAAAAAGGATAACTTCCGTGATGCGGCTGAGATTCGTCGTGAACTCTATGAGGATATCAGGAAAGTGCTGCCGGACTTTGCTAAAAAGACATTTCGGCATGGTGTGTATATGACGGTCGGATATCTTGCCTATGATGAAAAGAATTATGATAAGAAGGCAGCGGATATCAAGAAGGCACTGAACACTGTTGTGACAGAGTGGATCAGAGGAAGAGGTGTATCGTCTGATACATGAGATGGGACATCGTTTATGAGTGACATGCAGCCTAGCAGGAAAGAGGGATCTATATGCTTGAGTTCGATGGGATTAAACGATTTTCTTCCGTGTACGCAGGGGCGATTGCTCTTGCTGTTTTTGTGATTAGGAAACTGGCAGGATATGTTGAATACTTATTCTTTCCGGTGGTGAGAGCAAACTGTGCCTTTCGGGAGGGCGTTCTCTCCTTTGTAAGGATGGGGATAGCTCCTACAAAGGAAGAACTTCAAATCTTGAAGAGAGGAGTGAGTGAGCGATACGCTGTTTCGCCATGTCAAATGGCTGCAGTTTATTCTATTTTGATGGATATATATATACGGAGACGCTGTGTTCTAAGGACTATAGCACAGCAGAGAAGCGAAGGATCCGAGCCTATCTCATCAATTATGGGAAAGAATATCGCGATAAAGTGATGCCGTATAAAACAGATCGGAAGGAGTTCGTTCGCGACCTGGTATTTACAATGATAGTGATGTCTTTGACATCATCCGCCAATTTGCTTTATAAAGGTGTTGCCGTGAATGAGAGCAGTGTTCTTCTGTTGGTAGGCATAGGTTTTTGTGGTGCGAGTATATTCAATATACTGCTGAATTGTATTTTTGTCCGCTATGTTGATTCCCAACAGAGGCGTAAGGCTTTAAAAGCCATATTGGCAATTAGGTGTCTAAGTCACCAGAGAGTGTGATGATTTTTGGGGCACTGCCATTCGGGCATATCGGAAAAAATGGATAAAGACTTCCTGCGCCCGGATGGGCGAAAGGTTGATTTACAGGGATTATCCGTCGAAATTCACTAAAATGGGAGTGACTTTCTATTTATGCCTTGCTCACGCCGAGTTCACGCATAAGGGCATTTTGCAGGATGTTCGAGAAGTTGATATTGTGCTGCACGGCGAGCGTATCGAGCCAGCGTGGAATGGACAAGTTCTTTCGCACTGCCTTTGTATCGTGCAGTTGGCGATAGGCTAGCGTATCCGCGCTGATAAGAGTCGCAAAACTGCCGTTATCGCCGTTCAATGAGGAGATGGGGGAAGGAGCAGGGGGTTCCATGTGCTCCTCTTCCATATGCCACAGCATGAGACTGAGTGCGTCGGCTGCCATGTCGAGCCCCTCCGGAATGGTGGATGCCTGTGTAAAGCAACCGTCAATGTCGGGAAACGAGATGAAGAAACCGCCCTCTTCGGGCTGAAAAAGAGCGGGGTATACGTATTTCATAGAGGGGCATCCTTTCTATACGTTATTTCAATCCTGCTTGCTTCATGATGGCGTTCGTGAGTCCCGTTCCTGCCTCTTGGCTGCTGTGGCGCGGGACAATGATAGCATTTGTGCCATTGTCAAAGATATCTTTTAAGGGAGAAAATATATATGCTATAGACTTGGCACCGTCTGAGGATTGCCTTGGCTTGCTAGGCAAACATATTAAATCAAAGTTTAAATTAGAGAAAACATAAACTGTCGCGCAATTACATTTCCCCCAAACAGCTTATTCCTCGTCACAGGCGGTGCGGGCCTCATCGGATCGAATCTGACCGAGGCTCTGCTCTCGATGGGACACAGAGTACGCGTTCTGGATAATCTGCTGACGACATACGAGAAGAATGTCGCAGGATTTCGTGACAACCCGAAGTTTGAATTCATCAAGGGGGATATCCGTGATGCCGCGACGTGCGATCATGTGTGCGAGGGCGTTGACTATGTGCCGCATCAGGCGGCAGAGGTGAGTGTGCCGGAGAGCATCGAGCAGTCCATCAGCTATACGATGATGAATATCATCGGCACGGTGAATGTGATGGAGGCGGCGGTAAAGCATGGTGTAAAGAAGATGACCTATGCCTCAAGCGCGCCCATCTACGGCGATGATGAGACGATGCCGAAGCGGGAGGAGATCGTCGGACGGCGGCTCTCAACGTATGCAGTGACGAAATTTGTCGATGAGGAGTATGCGTATCAGTACACGCTGAATTATGGGCTCGACTGCTATGGGATGCGCTACTTCAATGTCTATGGACGGCGGCAGGATCCAAACGGTGCATACGCGGCGGTGATTCCAAAGTTCATCGAGTGCCTGCTCCGCGATGAGCCACCGACGATCAACGGCGATGGGGAGCAGTCACGCGACTTCGTCTATGTGGAGGATGTCGTGCAGGCAAATCTCCTCGCGTGTGCTGCACCGCATGAGGCAGCCGGGGAGGCGTACAACGTCGCGGCGGGAAAACGGTCGAGCCTCAATGAGATGTATGCGGTGCTCAGTGCGCTGTTCGAGAAGGACTTGAAGCCTGTATTTGGCCCTGAGCGCAAGGGCGATATCCGTCACAGTGGAGCGGACATCTCAAAGATCTGTAAGAACCTCGGCTATGCGCCAGAATATGATTTCGAGAAGGGAATCAAGGAAGCGATCCAGTGGTATAAAGAGAATTTGTAAAAGTGAAAAGACACCTCATGGCTCTCCTTATTTGAGCAAGTGATGGTGTCTTTTTGGTGGAATTGATACGATGGATGAGGGGCGTATAGTACAGTATTGCATCTTTATTCACATAGATGCTCCAATACCTCTTGATCCTTGCGGGATCGTTTCTGCCGGTTTTTTTCATTTAAAAGGTTGAATATGGGGAGAAATATGACGTTCGAAAGAGCAGAGAATACAAAAGATGAAATAAAAAGACACCAATAAATTTCTTGGTCTAAATCCATTTTCATCAAGGCATAGGAAAATAGAAAAAGAGCAAAAATTAAAAAAGTAACAATATACCATTCTCTTATAAAAATGCTCAAAGATAGTTTGTTCTTTATCCAGTTTTCACTAATTCTTTTGGCATAGCACTTGAAATTGTATTTGAACTGCCGCTGATGCTGTGTATCGACAGGAGGAGATAACATGTAGTTTGTGTATACGACGCATAAAGCTGAAGAAACACTGTTCATTTCGGTAGGATTGAGTTCGTGCTTTTGTGCGATAAATCGTTTTAATATGGTGACTTCGGCGGGAGATGGCGTGCACCCCTGCATAATAAAATTGGACAACATACGTGAGAAGTCTTCATTTGCGTTCCTTCGACGCAATGACTGTTCCTTTGCGCTACTGACACATAATTTATACATCGCTACGCACAATGCACCCGGAGAGAAAGATTGAATTGTTGCCCAGAGATCCATATATGCCTCCCGATGTTTGAATTCCTCTCGAATGAGGGGCTAGATCAAATTACCGAGGTTTGTGTGTACTCCTCGCTCCGTCACAATCGCCGTAATCAGCTCGTGATCGGTGACATCGAATGCAGGGTTATAGACGTTTATTCCCTCGGGTGCCATGCGTTCCTTGTACCACATATCGGTGACTTCGGCGGCGGGGCGCTGTTCGATGTGGATGTCGGCACCTGTTGGGGTGTTCATGTCAATGGTGGAGGTGGGGGCGCAGACGTAGAAGGGGATACCGTAGTGTTTGGCGAGGATGGCGACACCTGATGTGCCGATCTTGTTGGCGACGTCGCCGTTGGCGGCGACGCGGTCGCAGCCGACGAAGACGGCGTCGATCCAGCCGTTTTTCATGACGGTGGATGCCATGTTGTCGCAGATGAGGGTGACGTCCATGCCGGCGGCACTGAGTTCGTATGCGGTGAGACGTGCGCCCTGCAGGAGCGGGCGAGTTTCGTCGGCAAAGATGCGGAAGTTGTAGCCTTTTTGGTGGCCGAGGTACATGACGGCGGTGGCGGTACCGTATTTGGCGGTGGCGAGCTGTCCGGCGTTGCAGTGGGTGAGGAGTCCCATACCAGGTTTTACGAGGGTGAGCGCGTGCTCGCCTATTTTTTTGCAGATGTCGATGTCCTCTTGCTTGATACGGAGGGCTTCGTCACGGAGCAAGCTGCGGATCTCAGGGATGGATTTGTCCGCAGCGTTTTTGACGACAGCTTCCATACGGTTCAGTGCCCATGAGAGATTGACGGCGGTGGGACGGGAGGAGTTCAGGTAGTCGGCCGCCGCATGAAAGCGGCACGCGAATTCGCTGTAGTCGTCGGTGTCTATCTCAAGTGAGGTGAGGTAGATGCCGATGGCAGCGGCGTCGCCGATGGCAGGTGCACCGCGCACCTGCAGCTCATGGATGGCCGTCCAGATTTCGCCCTGCGTTTTGAGATGGAGGTATTCGGCGCGGTTTGGGAGTTTTGTCTGGTCGATGATGATGAGGGCGCGCTCCTCTTCGTCGAGGGCGAGGGTTTCCATGTCGAGGATGTTTGTGGTCATTATATGCCTCACTTCCAAAAAATAAATGTGCCCCCACCACCGCAAGCGGTCCCCCTCCCCCGTCATACGGGGGAGGCTAAAAAGAACGGATACATCGACTTGCACTCGTCACCTCGTCATACGGGGGAGACTGGCAAGAATAATCACGGGGGTGGTTGAAAAGAACTAAACCGTCGGATACTTCCACTTTGCTAGTTCGTCCGCCGGAATGGTCGCAGGCTCATGTCCGAGGACGGTGAGGGTGCGGTAGTAGATGTCGGCGAGTTCTTCGACGTAGCTTGCGCGCAGGAGCGCTTCCTTGAGGTCGGCGGCAACGGCGACGACGCCGTGTGCCTGCATGAGGGCGACATTGGCAATGGAGAGCGGCTGGAGAACATTTTCTGCAGCCGCACGTGTACCAGGTCGACCGTACGGCGCGACGGGAACATAGCCTTCGCGGCAGCCGAGGAGGGAGAGCTCGTAGACGATGGCGGGGATGGGCTTATTCATGACGGCAAAGGCGGTCGCTGCGCACGAGTGTGTATGCGCAACGGCGTGTATGTCGCTGCGGGTCCGATAGATGGCACAGTGCATCATCAGTTCGCTCGTCGGTCGCTGTCCGCTGCAGGCCTCGATGGTGTGTCCCGTGCTGTCAATGACGACGATGTCGTCCGTCTGCATCTCCATGCGGTCCATGCCCGTCGGTGTGATGCAGATATAGCCGCTCTCTATGTCGCGGATGCTGAAATTGCCCGCACGATGACGGCACAGCCCGTCGCGTTCCGCCTGCTGTGCATAGCGGAGCACCGTTTCTTTGCATGCTTCCAACATAATGCCACACCTCCTTGTTCATAGTCATATTTTAGCGAAAATTCACGAGGCTTTGCAAGCATTTTTCGTCAAGAAATCATGAAAATGAGTGGCGATAGAAGGATAAACAGTTTGACTTTTATTGGGAATAGTTTATAATATAAAGTGTAATGAGCGCGCGGCAGGCAAGCCTTGCAGCGCATGATGTTTAGGGAACGCACAGGGGGTATTTCAATGGCAGTAAAAGTTGCTATCAATGGATTCGGTCGTATCGGTCGTCTCGCCTTCCGTCAGATGTTCGATGCGCCCGGCTATGAAGTCGTCGCAATCAACGATCTGACGAGCCCGAAGATGCTCGCCCATCTCCTGAAGTATGACTCTACGCAGGGTCGCTATAAGTATGCAGATTCCGTTGAGGCCGGTGAGGACTCCATCACGGTCAACGGCAAGAAGATCAACATCTATGCACAGGCGGATGCAACGCAGATCCCCTGGGGCAAGCATGATGTCGATGTCGTGCTTGAGTGCACGGGCTTCTACACGGCAAAGGCAAAGGCCGAGGCGCATATCAAGGCCGGCGCAAAGAAGGTCGTTATCTCCGCTCCTGCGGGCAACGATCTCCCGACGATCGTCTTCAACGTCAACCACAAGACGCTGACGAAGGCAGACAAGGTCATCTCGGCGGCATCCTGCACGACGAACTGCCTTGCACCGATGGCAAAGGCACTGAACGATCTCGCTCCGATCAAGAGCGGCATCATGACGACGATCCATGCCTACACGGGCGACCAGATGCCGCTTGACGGCCCGCAGCGCAAGGGCGACCTGCGCCGCAGCCGTGCAGCAGCAGTCAACATCGTTCCGAACTCGACGGGTGCGGCAAAGGCGATCGGCCTTGTCATCCCCGAGCTCAACGGCAAGCTCATCGGCTCGGCACAGCGCGTTCCGACCCCGACGGGCTCGACGACGCTCCTCTACGCGGTAGTCGAGGGTAAGGTCACGGTCGATCAGATCAACGCACAGATGAAGAAAGAGGCGACGGAGTCGTTCGGCTACAACACGGACGAGATCGTCTCCAGCGACATCATCGGCACGACCTATGGCTCGATCTTCGATGCAACGCAGACGATGGTCAGCGACACGGGCGACGGCAACACACTCGTCCAGGTCGTCTCCTGGTACGACAACGAGAACAGCTACACGAGCCAGATGGTTCGCACGATCAAGTACTTTGCTGAACTCGGCTGATAAGTAAACATTGTTTTCTTGGGAGGGCAGGATATGCTCCATGCGCTCCTATAGCATACGATCTTTCGAGGTCCGGCCGATGTTTGGGCCGGACCTCGTTCCTTTATGGAGGGGACAGCATGAACAAAAAGACAATTAAGGATATCGACGTCAAGGGCAAGAAGGTATTCGTCCGCGTGGACTACAACGTTCCATTTGATGCCGAGATGAACATCACGAACGATACGCGCATGGTGCGCACGCTGCCGACACTGAACTATCTGCTCGACGGCGGCGCGGCGCTCATCATCGCCTGCCACATCGGCCGTCCGACTGAGGCACGTGAGGATAAGTTCAGCACGAAGCATCTCGTCAAACATCTCGCAGAGCTCCTCGGCCGTGAGGTCAAGTGGGCATCCGACTGCGTCGGCCCCGAGGCGGAGAAGTTCGCAGCAGGCCTGAAGCCGGGCGAAGTCCTCCTGCTCGAGAACCTGCGCTATCACAAAGAGGAGAAGAAGAACGATCCTGCCTTCGCAAAGCAGCTCGCATCGCTCGCCGATGTCGCTGTGGACGATGCGTTCGGCGTTTCGCATCGTGCACATGCATCGAATGCGGGCGTGCCGAAGTACATCGAGACGGTCGCGGGATTCCTGATGGAGAAGGAGATCAACTACATCGGCAAGACGCTCGAGAACCCGCAGCGTCCGTTCGTTGCGATCATCGGTGGGGCAAAGGTCTCCGACAAGATCGGCGTCATCAGCAACATGATCGAGAAGGTTGACACGATCATCATCGGCGGCGGCATGGCTCATACCTTTGATGCGGCGAAGGGACTGCCGATCGGTGACTCCCTCTGTGAGCCGGACAAGATGGATCTCGCCCGTGACCTCCTCAAGAAGGCCGAGGCGAAGGGCGTAAAGGTTGTCCTCCCGCTCGACGTCGCCGTTGCGAATATGTTCCCGCTCGCCGACGAGGCAAAGTGGAAGGCCGAGGGCAAGGTCAAGATCGTCGATGTCGACAAGGTCGAAAATGGCTGGCAGGCACTCGACAGTGGCCCGAAGACCTCCGAGGAGTATGTCAATGCGCTGAAGGGCGCCAAGACGATCATCTGGAACGGACCGATGGGCGTCTTTGAGTGCGACGAGTTCGCCAAGGGCACGCTGGCCGTGGCAAAGGCGGTTGCGGATGCGACTGAGGCCGGTGCGACGAGCATCGTCGGCGGCGGCGACTCCATCGCGGCTCTCAAGAAGACGGGGCTGACGGACAAGATCTCCCACGTCTCGACGGGCGGCGGTGCGACGCTCGAGTTCCTTGAGGGCAAGGAGATGCCGGGCATCGCAGCCATCGCAGACAAGTAAGAACATTTACGTTTGATACAGAAGGAGAAAACTATGGCACGGACCCCGATTATCGCCGGCAACTGGAAGATGAACAATACGATCGCCGCAGGCGTTTCGCTCGTCAAGGAGCTGATCCCGCTCGTCAAGGATGCAAAGGTCACGGTCGTCGCCTGCCCGACGGCAACGGCACTCGCCGCTGTCGCCGATGCGGTCAAGGGCACGAACATCCACATCGGTGCGCAGAATGTGCACTGGGAGAAGAGCGGTGCCTATACGGGCGAGCTCTCGACGGATATGCTGAAGGAGATCGGCGTGGACTACGTCATCCTCGGCCACAGCGAGCGCCGCGACTACTTCGGCGAGACGGATGAGGGCGTCAACAAGCGCGCTCGTGCTGCATACGCAGCCGGCATCACGCCGATCATCTGCTGCGGCGAGTCGCTTGCCATCCGCGAGGCGGGCACGTATATCGCGCACGTCGTTGCGCAGATCAACGCCGCGCTCGAGGGCTTTACGGCGGACGAGGCAGGCAAGCTCGTCATCGCCTATGAGCCGATCTGGGCGATCGGTACGGGCAAGACGGCAACGTTCGAGCAGGCAGAGGAGGTCTGCAAGGCGATCCGCGAGGCCGTCGCGAAGAAGTTCAACCAGCAGGCAGCCGATGCGATCCGCATTCAGTACGGCGGCAGTGTCAAGCCGGCGACGATCAAGGATCTCATGCAGCAGCCGAATGTCGACGGTGCACTCGTCGGCGGTGCCTCGCTGAAGGCACAGGATTTCGCGGCAATCGTGAATTTCTGATTATCGTATTCTCATTTTGTATGGCGTGGATTTTCCGCTCAGCGGAAATGAAGCGCCATACGAGTTTTGAGCGAAAGCTCTTAGAAAGATATCAATATTATGGCAAAACTTAAGAATGCGCCTGTTGCGCTCATCATCATGGATGGATTCGGAGATGGCGATCCGAACGATCTGAAGTACAATGCCATCGCCATGGCAAAGACGCCTGTACTCGACGGCCTGATGAAGGAGTTCCAGCATACGGAAATCCAGGCATCGGGGGAGTACGTCGGCCTGCCGGACGGGCAGATGGGCAACTCCGAGGTCGGGCATACGAACATCGGCGCAGGGCGTATCGTCTATCAGCAGCTCACACGCATTATGCGTGATATCAAGAACGGCGACTTCTTTAAGAATAAGGCGCTGCTCACCATCGTGCGCGGGGTCAAGGAGCACGGCGGCGCGCTGCACGTCATGGGGCTGGTCTCCCCGGGCGGCGTGCACAGTCACGACGATCATCTCTTTGCCGTGCTCGAGCTCGCGAAGCGCGAGGGTCTAACCGAGGTCTGGATTCATGCCTTCCTCGACGGGCGCGACGTGCCGCCAAAGAGCGCGCAGGAGTATCTCGAGGCGGTCGAGAAAAAGGCGGCGGAGATCGGCGTCGGCAAGATCGCTACGGTCAGTGGGCGTTACTACGCCATGGATCGCGACAAGCGCTGGGAGCGCGAGCAGCTCGCCTATGAGGCGATTGCCCACGCGAAGGCAAAGACCGTGGCGAAGTCCGCTGTGGCAGGACTGCTTGCATCGTATGCGGATACGAGCGAGAAGCCCGAGGGCGTGACGGATGAGTTCGTCGTGCCATTCGTGGTCGAGGGCTATCATGGCATGAAGAACGGCGACGGCGCGATTTTCTATAATTTCCGTCCCGACCGTGCGCGTCAGCTCACACATGCCTTTGTGGATGCGAAGTTTGACGGCTTTGCACGCGACGAGTCGCTGAAGATCCCCTTTGCGACGTTCTCGGAGTACGAGGCAGGGATGAACGCACTCGTGGCGTTCCCGCCCGAGGAGATCGACAATACGTTTGGCCAGTATGTGCAGGATCTCGGCTATACCCAGCTGCGCATCGCGGAGACGGAGAAGTACGCACACGTCACATTCTTCTTCAACGGCGGCGTCGAGCAGCCGTACAAGGGTGAGGACCGCATTCTCGTGCATTCGCCGAAGGTGGCGACCTATGATCTGCAGCCTGAGATGAGCGCGATCGAGGTCACGGACAAGGTCGTCGAGGCGATCAAGTCCCGTAAGTATGACTTCATTATCCTCAACTATGCCAACTGCGACATGGTCGGGCATACGGGCGTCGTTCCTGCCGTCATCAAGGCGGTTGAGACGGTCGATACCTGCGTCGGACGGTTCGTCGATGCTATCCGTGAGGTTGGCGGCGAGGTCTGCATTACGGCAGACCACGGCAACGCGGATAAGATGTGGGACTACGACAACAATCAGCCGTTCACCAAGCACACGACAAATCCTGTGCCGTTCATCGTCGTCTCTGACCGCGTGAAGGATATCCACAAGGGGGCGCTCTGCGACATCGCGCCGACACTCCTCACGCTGGCGGGGCTTCCCATTCCGAAGGAGATGACGGGCAAGCCGCTCGTGACGCTGAAGTAAGACCATTTCGTTTCGTCTCGGAAAGGACGGGTGCATGCCACCTGTCCTTTTTCGTTTGAAAGAGATTGGACAGAATGGTATACTAGATCATATTTACTTCATGATCGGAGGCTTTTATGCTGCGCTTTCTCATTCTCCTGCGTGCCATGCGGCACAACATCGCCCTGTTGCTCTACGCAATGCTGCAGCGCGATACGCCGCGTGTCGTGAAATTTCTCTTTCCACTCTCGCTGCTCTATCTCATCAGTCCCGTGGACATCATCCCCGATACGATTCCGCTCGTGGGGGCGGTGGATGATATGGTGATCCTCCCTGCGGCGACGTCGCTGCTGATCCGTATGCTGCCCGCGCATACGCGCGCGGAGGGCGAGCGTCGCGTGGAGCGTTACGGTACATGGCTGCTCATCGGCGCATCCATTCTGATGGTGCTGTGGATCATCATTTTCATCTGGGCGCTCATCAAGGTGTTTTCATGAGGCTCTACATCGCGGAGAAGCCGAGCGTCGGCCGCGCGCTTGCCGCGTGTCTTCCAGCGCCGCACAGCAAAGGTTCGGGATGGATCGAGACGGGTGGCGGTGTGGTGACGTGGCTTTTTGGGCATGTGCTGCGTCAGGCGGAGCCGGAGGAGTACGATCCTGCGCTAAAACGCTGGCGCGCAGAGGATCTGCCGATCCTGCCGAAGGAGTGGCAGCTCGTTGTGAATGAGAGCGCGGCGCAGCAGTTCGCCGTGGTGAAGGGGCTGATCGCGCGCGCCGATGAGATCGTGCACGGCGGCGACCCCGACCGCGAGGGGCAGCTGCTCGTCGATGAAGTGCTGGACTATCTCGGCAACACCAAGCCCGTGCGGCGCATTCTCATCAATGCGCTCGATGACAAGAGTATCCACGATGCACTGAATGACCTGCGCGATAACGGGGATTTCCTTCCGCTAAAACGTTCGGCGCTGGCGCGTGCACGCGCGGACTGGCTCATCGGGATGAATCTCTCTCGCGCCTATACGCTCGCAGCGCGGCGGGCAGGTCATGCGCGGCTCGTCCTGCCCATCGGCCGGGTCAAGACGCCGACGTTGGCACTCGTCGTGCGGCGCGAGCGCGAGATCGAGCACTTTACGCCCGCGACCTACTATCTCGTCGATGCACTCTTTCGCACAGCGGCAGGAGAGACGTTCCGTGCGCGGTGGAAGCCGTCGGAGGAGCGTACGCCGCTTGATGCTGAGGGGCGGCTCGTGGATCCTACGGCGGTCAATGCTGCCGTGGCGTCGCTTAGCGCGCCGCCTGCGGACGGCGTGGTGACGAAGTATGAGCGCAAGAAAAAGGAGGAGCCGCCGCCGCTGCCCTTTTCACTCTCGGCACTGCAGGTGCTCGCGGGCAAACGCTATGGCTATGAGCCGCAGCAGGTGCTCGATACGGCACAGAAACTGTACGAGGAAAAGCTGACCAGTTATCCGCGCTCCGATGCAGAGTACCTGCCCATGAGCCAGCACAAGGATGCGGCGAAGATTCTCGGCAATCTCACCGCGCTCCCCGATACGCCGCTTGCGGCGTGGGCACAGGCCGCAGATCCGGCGAAGAAGTCGCGTGCGTGGAACGACGCGAAGATCTCAGCGCATCACGCGATCATCCCGACGACCGTGCCTGTAAATCTCGCGCGGCTCACGGCGATGGAGCGCAATATTTACGAGCTGATCGCGCGTGCCTATATCGCCCAGTTCTGCCCGAACTACGTCTATGATCAGACAAAGGCGGAGGTGACGCATCACGGCGAGACGTTCACGGCGCGCGGGCGCACGGAACGCACGGCGGGATGGCGCACGATGTACCGCACGGGGAAGAACGAGTCCGAGGATGCAGAGAAGGAGGACGAGGAAAGCGCGGTTCTCCCGCCGATGAAAAAGGGCGACGCGGCGGCGTTCGTCTCAGCGGAGATGAAGGAGCGGCAGACGAAGCCGCCCGCGCGCTTTACGCCTGCGACGCTGCTCCAGGGGATGAAGGAGATTCATAAGTACGTCAAGGACGAGGCGGCGAAAAAGATGCTGCGCGATGTGTCCGGCATTGGGACGGAGGCGACGCGCGCAAGCATCATTGAGGATCTCATCCGCCGCAAGTTTCTCCATGCTGCGGGCAAGAAGAAGGTGCTGACGCCGACGGCGGAGGCGTACCTGCTCATCGACGCACTGCCCGACACGATGACGTACCCCGATGCGACGGCGATCTGGGAGGATCAGCTGCACGCGATGGCGGACGGCGTGGGGACGCCTGAGGAGTTCCTCGCAGGGCAGGCGGCGTTCGCACGTGATCTCTGTGATGCAGCGCGAACGGCGCAGATCGCGGGCGGCGAGGGGATCCCATGTCCTGCCTGCGGGCGCGGCGTCATGCTGAAACGCAAGGGAAAGCATGGTGACTTCTGGGGCTGCTCGGCATTCCCACAGTGCCGCATGACGGCGGATGATGCGGGCGGCAAGCCGAACTTTGCCGGGCGGCGTGTGCCGCGCGGCTCTGCGGGCGAGACGGGCACGCGCCCCCCTGCCGCCGCGATGACGGCGCGCCGCAGCTATACGCCGACGGCAGATGAGCAGGCGGAGATGGATGCGCTGTTTTTTGACCAGTAAGGTGAGTTTTTTCTATCGCCCATGGTGCCCCCACCACCGCAGCGGCGGGGGAGGCTTTGGGAAACGAGGACTGCCAAGCGAATGCGCGGCTATAGGGGCGCCTGAAGGATACGTCTGCTGAAGCTTAGGAGGATACGATGGACTTTACATCACTTGGCGTGCCCGCGCCGCTTGCGGCGGCACTGGCTGCGCGCGGCATCACGGCACCCACGGAGATCCAGGCGGCGTTCATCCCTGCCGCGTGCGCAGGCGAGAACCTGATCGGTGAGGCGCCGACGGGAACGGGCAAGACGCTCGCCTACCTCCTGCCCGCACTCATGCGCATCGACCCCGCCGTGCGCGCGGCGCAGGTACTCGTCCTCGCGCCGACGCATGAGCTCGTGATGCAGATTGCCGGCGTCGCGCGGGAGCTCGTACAGGCGGCGGGGCTCTCTGTCGGTGTGCAGGCACTCATCGGCGGGGCGAATGTGCAGCGGCAGATTGACGCGCTGAAAAAAAAGCCTGCGCTCATCGTCGGCTCCGCGCCGCGCATCGTGGAGCTGCACCGCCTCCGCAAACTGAAGCTGCAGGAGGTGCGTCTCTGTGTGCTCGATGAGTTCGACCGTCTCCTCGGCAAGCAGCACAGCGCGGAGGTGCGTGCCGCACTGCATCTCCTGCCCCGTGAGCGGCAGATGCTCCTGCTCTCGGCGACGGCGACCGCAGGGGCTGTGCAGGCGGCGGAGGAGATCTGCACACCGCGCATCATCCGTGCGGCGGCGCAGGAAACGACGTGTGAAAACTACTATCATATTGTGTCATTTCGTGATAAAATAAAGGCTGTGCAAAAATTGACGCGCCGCCTGCCGATTCGTCGCGGGCTCGTCTTTGTCGGACGCAGCTTCGATGCGGCGAAAGCCGTGGAGAAGCTGCAGTACGAGGGCATCCGCGTCGCTGCTCTGCTCGGCGGCGAGCGGCGCGACCAGCGGCGTGCTGCTCTCGATGCGATCCGCGCGGGGCGTGCACAGCTCCTCATTTCCACCGACCTTGCTGCACGCGGTCTGGACATCGAGGATGTGGACTGCGTCGTCCAAGTCGATCTGCCCGAGGATGTGCGCACCTATCGTCACCGTGCGGGACGGACGGCACGCGCGGGCAAGGCGGGCACGGTCATCTCGCTCGTCGATGCAAAGGAAGTGGAGCGGCTGAAGACACTCGCCGCGCGCATGAAACTCGATGTGAAACAGCTCGATTGATTGCCCTGCCTAAAGGAGGCCTTGATTCGTGGACATATTGCCCACATTACTCGATTTACTGCTCGTTATCTTTCTGATCTTTATGAACGGCTTCTTCGTCGCCGCAGAATTCTGCTGCGTCAAGATCCGCCCGTCGCGCCTTGAGACGCTGATCGCCGAGGGCGTCAGCCGTGCGAAATACGCCAAGCAGCTGACCGATCACCTCGACTCCTCGCTGTCCGTGACGCAGCTCGGTATCACGCTCGCCTCGCTCGGCCTCGGCTGGGTGGGCGAGCCGGCGATTGCCGTACTGATTCTGCCCGCGACGCAGCACATGGGGCTGCCGGATGAGGTCGGGCACACGGTCGCGCTCGCGATCGCCTTTACCCTCATCACCTCGCTCCACATCGTGCTCGGCGAGCTGACGCCGAAGTCGATGGCGATCGCCAACGTGGAGCGCATCCTCCTCGCGATCGCGTTTCCCATGGTGCTCTTTGGCCGCGTCATGCGCCCCTTTGTCTGGGTGCTCAACACGGTGGCAAATCACATCAGCCGCAAACTCGGCTATGAGGTCAAGGGCGAAAACGAGGACGCACACACGGAGGAGGAGATCCGTCTCCTGATGAAGGAGAGCTTCCGCCAAGGGCTCATCAACAGTACGGAGGCGGACTTCGTTGACAAGGTCTTTTCCTTTACCGAGCTGAACGCACGTGAGATCATGGTGCCGCGCACGGATATGATCTGCCTCTATCTCGATGATCCACCCGCCGATCGTATCAAGACCATCATCGAGGAGCAGCAGACGCGCTATCCTGTCTGCTACGAGGACAAGGATCACATCATCGGCTTTATCCATGTGAAAGATCTCCTGCCGCCACTCATGCGCGGGGAGCGACTGAATCTGCGCCGCTACATCCGCAAGGCACTCATTGTGCCCGAGAGCATGGACGGCAGTATTCTCCTGCGCACGATGCAGGAGCAGGGCTCGCAGCTGGCTATCGTCGTCGATGAGTACGGCGGAACGGCGGGCATGGTGACCGTCGAGGACATCATCGAGCAGATCGTCGGCGACATCCGCGACGAGTTCGACGTTGAGCGCGAGAGCGTCGAGTGGCGCGGGCTTGATATCTGTTCCATCGACGCAAAGCTGCTGCTCGAGGAGGTCGACGATCTCCTCGGCGTCTGCATCGTGGATGAGGATGTGGACAGCATCGGCGGCTGGCTCTATGACCAGCTCGGTGAGGCGCCGCGCGTCGGGCAGATGGCGGCGCATGCGGGCGCACTTCTCTATGTGGAGGAGGTAGAGGGCATCCGCATCACGCGCGTACTGCTGCGTATGCCGCATACGATGCTCGTGGTACAGGAGCTCCCGGCCGCCGGCGAGGAGAAGTGACGGAATCCGCATGGCGGTGCGGATACATTTCGCTTGCCACGTTCGCGTTCTCTGTGTTATGATTACAAAATATCGTTCGTTTTAAAAAGGAAGGGGCTTTTTCTTGCTCACGCTTTTAATGGTACTTGATGCAATCGTCGCGATCATCCTCATCGCGTCTGTGCTCGGGCAGGAGGCAAAGTCTGCCGGCATGGGCGGCTTGGACGGCGGCGAGGATACGGTGTTCTCGGGCAAGGCGCGCGGCATGGATGCGCTGCTCGCACGCGTGACCGTCGTGTTCGCGATTTTGTTCGGGGTGATTACGATCATTATCGCGCGGCTGTCGAGCTGACCGTATTCGTGCAGGAGCCCTGCTGCCGCTCTGCGGGGCAGGGCTTTATTTTGGGATGCATGGAATCGTTTTGTCGGAAGGGGGATACGTCATGCATTTACTGGGCGCAGAGCCTTTTTTTCTGCTGGGCGGACGGCATGGCGTCCTCCTCATTCATGGATTCACAGGGCTTCCCGCTGAGCTGCGTCTCATGGGGGAGCACCTTCATGCGCGCGGCTTTACGGTGCTCGCCATACGACTTGCAGGGCACGGGACAACCGCAGAGGATCTCAGCCGTACGGAGCATGAGGACTGGATGGACTCTGTGCGTGACGGCTACGCGATTCTGCGTGGTGCGTGTGACGACATCGCTGTCGTGGGGCACTCGATGGGGGCGATCTTTGCCCTGCTGCTTTCGGTCGAGGCGGAGGTCACCTGTGTTGTGAGCCTCGGTGCGCCACTGATCATTGCGCGCGAGCAGGGGATCGAGCATCTGCCGACGCGCGCGGCGAGCGTCGGTCGCTATGTGCCGAAGGCGCGCCGCAAACTGGAGAATGTCCCGCAGGGAGCGAACAACACCTATCGGCGCATGCCGCTCGTCTCCGTCCATGAGATGATGGATGTGATCGCCGCTGCCCGCAGCGAGCTGGGAAAGGTGCACGCACCGCTCCTGATCGTCCACGGAGCGCGTGACCATACGGCGGATCCAAAGAGTGCCGAGGAGCTGCGCGCACACGTGGCAAGCACGGACTGTGAGACGGTGATTCTCCCTGATGCGGGGCATCTGCTTCCGCTCGACGAGGGGGTCAGGGAGCGCGTATTTGAGCGCACGGCAGATTTTTTGGAGAAGGCTGTGCAGGGAAGAAGATCGTAGAAACGAAAAAAGAGGAAAATATGGAACAGGAACAACTGGATACGCTCAAGGAGAGGATCTACGCCTTTATGCGGGAGGACGCCTATCGCCCGCTGCCTGAGGCGGAGCTGCGTACGGGGCTGGGGCTCCCGGAGAGCGAAGGGAAGGCGCTCTCCGATGCTCTTGCTGCACTTGAGGCCGAGGGTGCGGTCATCCGCAACCGCAGCGGCCTTTATGGTCTGCCGAGCCGCATGAATCTCGTGGTGGGGCGGCTCTCCATGTCGCCGAAGGGGTTCGGCTTCATCATCCCCGATGTGCGTGAGACGGAGGAGGAGACGGATGTCTTTGTCCCCGGCAGTGCGATGGGGACGGCGATGCACGGTGACCGCGTGGTCGCACGCGTCACGCCGTCCGAGCAGCCGGGACGCGCGCGCGAGGGGGAGATCATCCGCATCCTCGAGCGCGTCAATACGCATATCGTCGGCACGTTCGAGCGCAGCAAGGCGTTCGGCTTCGTCACGCCCGACAGCACGAAGATCGGGCGCGATGTCTTTGTGCTGAAAAAGGACTTTGGCGGGGCAAAGACGGGCAGCAAGGTTGTCGTTGAGCTCACGAAGTGGCCGGAGCAGCGCAGGAGCGCCGAGGGGCGCGTCGTCGAGGTGCTCGGCAAGACGGGCGACCCCGGCGTGGATGTGCTCGCCGTCATGCGCGCCTATGATCTCGATGAGAAGTTCCCGCCCGATGTTGCAGAGGCGGCGGCGCGCTGCCCGAAGGATCCGCTTCCCGAGGAGTATGCAGGGCGGCGGGATCGACGTGATTTCCCCATTGTCACGATTGACGGTGAGGATACGAAGGACATCGACGACGGTGTCTACGCCTATGAGAAGGACGGCGGGTTCTTCCTCGGCGTCTATATCGCCGATGTCAGCCACTATGTCCGTGCGGGCGAGCCGCTCGATCGTGAGGCGGCGCGGCGCGGGACGAGCGTCTATCTCGTCGACCGCGTGATTCCGATGCTCCCGAAGGAGCTGTCGAACGGGATCTGCAGCTTGAACGAGGGCGTGGATCGTCTCTCGATGGCGTGTGAGATGGAGATCGGCATGGACGGTGAGGTCAGAAACTATGAGATCGTGCCGTGCGTGATCCATGTTGCGCGCCGCCTTACCTATACGCTCGTCAACCGCGTCCTTGCCGGTGATGAGCCGTTCGTCTCGGACAACGGCGACATCCGCCCGATGCTTGAGACGCTGCGCCGTCTGCGCGAGGTGCTGCGTGCCAAGCGTCATCGGCGCGGCTCGATTGACTTTGAGCTGCCCGAGGTCAAGGTAAAACTCGATGCCGATGGACATCCCGTCGCGCTCGAAAAGCGTACGGGCTCGATCGGCGAATCCATCATCGAGGAGTGCATGCTCGCGGCAAATGAGACCGTGGCGCGTCACATGGAGCTGAAGGAAGAGCCGTTCGTCTACCGCGTGCATGAGACGCCCACCTCTGAGAAGATCGAGCGTCTGCAGAGCCTCCTCGCGGCACTCGGCCTGCGCCTCCATGTCGATGAGGACGGCAAGGTGCGCCCCTCCGACATCCAGCAGGTGCTCGACCGTGTCAAGGGACAGCCTGAGGAACGCATCATTGGGGCGGTCGCCCTGCGTTCGATGCAGCAGGCACGCTATTCGACAGCGAGCCTTGGGCACTTTGGCCTTGCGGCGCGCTACTATACGCATTTTACCTCGCCGATCCGACGCTACCCCGACCTCCTCGTGCATCGTCTCCTGCGCGAGACGTTCGCCACGGGGCATATCGCGGCGGAGAAACGCGAGCGTCTGCGTGCGCTCCTCCCCGAGGCGGCGGAGCACTCCTCGGCGCGTGAGCGCATTGCCATCGAGGCGGAGCGCGAGACGACCGATATGAAAAAGATCGAGTACATGGCGCAGTTCGTGGGTGAGACCTACGAGGGCGTCATCAGCGGCGTGACGGCGTTCGGTATCTTCGTCGAGCTCGAGAACGGCGTTGAGGGACTGGTTCACGTCTCGACCATGATCAACGATTACTATACCTACGTCGAGGATCAGTATGCGATGGTGGGCGAGCGCACGGGCACACGCTATCGCCTCGGCGATACGGTGACCATCATCATCACGCGCGCCGACGTACAGGCGCGGACGCTCGACTTCGTCCTGAAGGACAACGGCGTCTACGACCCGAACGCGGCCGCTCCTGCGAAACGCGGCGCTGCCCCGCGCCCCGCGAAGAAGGAGGCGGGGACGGAGCAGACGCGCAGCCCGCGCCGCAGGAAGGGCGAGCGCCGCGACGCTCCCGTCGCTGCAGCGGGCGAAAGCCATGGCGAGCGGCGCAGGAAAACGCGCGGCGCACATGGTACGAGCGGCAGACATGCCCAGAAGGGCGACCGCGCCGCCCATGCGGCGGCGGAGAGCGTGCCGCGCAAGGCACGGACGGACGGCAAGCCGGCCTCGCGGCGCAGTGAGCGCGGCGGAAAGCCAAACGCAGACCGCCCGCCACGCGGCGGACGCAGTCGCAGTGAGAGCCGTCATGACGATGAGCGCAGCGGACGCGACTATCACCGCGTCAAGGTGACGGGGCTCAACAGCGCGGTCTGGCCCGATCCGCCGGGCTACCGCAGCCGGAGTGAGGAGCCGGAGCGGACGGAGAAGCCGCGCCGTGCGCCGCGCCCCGCACGCCGCATGAACCGCAAGACGGAGGGCGGCACGCGAGGCACCGAATGAGGAACATCAATGGGAAAGAAAAACGAGGGCGTACGGATCGCCTGTGAGAACCGCAAGGCGCGGCACGACTACTTTATTCACGAGACCTACGAGGCAGGGATGGAGTTGGTCGGTACGGAGGTCAAGTCCCTGCGCGCCGGCAAGGCAAATCTGCGCGACAGCTACGCCTACATCAAGAACGGGGAAGTATTCCTCGACCACATGCACATCAGCCCCTACGATCAGGGCAATCAGTTCAACCATGACCCGCTGCGCGTGCGCCGCCTGCTCATGCACAAGGCGGAGATTCTGAAGCTCTTTGGCAAGACGCGAGAAAAAGGCATGACGCTCATCCCGCTGAAGGTCTATTTCAAGCGCGGCCGTGCCAAGCTCGAGCTGGCACTCGCGAGCGGCAAGCACAACTACGACAAGCGGCAGTCGCTGAAGGAAAAGGCGGCAAAACGCGAGGTGGAACAGGCACTAAAATCGCGTCAGCGCGGATAGGATTGTTTTTTGGACGGAGGATTTATGCAGGAAAAGGAAGCATCGCCCGCCCTTCGGCGCGGGCTCAAGAACAGGCATCTCCAGATGATCGCCCTCGGCGGCGCGATCGGTACGGGGCTTTTCTACGGCTCTGTCTCGACGATTGCGCTCGCGGGGCCGGCGGTCATGCTCGCATATCTGCTCGGCGGCGTCATGATTTTCTTCATCATGCGGATGCTCGGCGAGATGGCGGTGGATGAGCCGGTCTCCGGTTCGTTCAGTCACTATGCGGGAAAGTACTGGGGCGACTTTCCGGGCTTCCTCTCCGGCTGGAACTACTGGTTCAACTACATCATCGTTTCTATGGCAGAGCTGGCGGCGGTCGGCATCTATATGAATTTTTGGCTGCCCGATCTGCCGCAGTGGCTCTCCGCGCTCGTCTGTCTCACGGTCATCACCATCCTTAACCTCACGAATGTGCGTGCCTACGGCGAGATGGAGTTCTGGATGGCACTCGTCAAGATCACGGCGATTGTGCTCATGATCGGGCTCGGCGGCTGGCTGCTCGTGACGGGCGCACCGTTCCCCGAGAACATCAGTAACCTCTGGGCGCACGGGGGATTCCTGCCGAATGGCTGGTGGGGCTTCCTCCTCGCGACGGCGGTCGTCATGTTCTCGTTCGGCGGCATCGAGCTCATCGGTATCACAGCGGGAGAGGCGGAGGATCCCGACCGCACCATCCCACAGGCGATCAACCAGGTGATCTGGCGTATCCTCATCTTCTACGTCGGCACCATGGCGATTCTTATGGCTCTCTGGCCGTGGAACGAGGTCGGCGCGGATGCGAGCCCCTTTGTCCAGATTTTCCGCAACGTCGGCATCCCTGCGGCGGCACATATCCTGAATTTCGTCGTGCTCACGGCGGCAGTCTCGGTCTACAACTCCGCGATCTACAGCAACAGCCGTATGCTCTATGGACTCGCACAGCGCGGTGATGCACCGCAGGCACTCTGCCGTCTCTCACACCGCGGCGTGCCCGTGCGCGGCATCCTCATTTCCTCGGGGATGACGCTCATTGTCGTCTTCCTCAACTACTTCTTCCCGGGGGACGCATTTCTCTATCTGATCGCGATTGCGACCTGTGCGGCGGTCATCAGCTGGACGACCATCGTCGTCACCCATCTGAAATTCCGCAGACAGTGCGCGCGTGAGGGAAAGCCGATCAAATTCCGTACACCGTTCTATCCGTGGATCAACTACCTCTGCCTCATCTTCCTCGCGGGGGTTGTCATCATGATGGCACAGATCCCCGGGATGCAGATTGCTGTGCCGATCCTGCCCGTATGGCTGATCGTGCTCTGGCTCGGCTATCGGTCAAAGCGCAAGAGGGAAAACGCATAATCGCTTTGCCCGCCTTCTGCTTTCTAAGCCAAGCTAAGCCTTCCCCGCTATGACGGGGAAGGGGACCGCGTCCGCGGTTGAAGGGGCACACAAAAGGCGCTGCACGAAGTTTTTGCTTCGTGCAGCGCCCTTTTCATGTGGTGCAGCGATTGTGCCGCAGCCCCTTTCTATGTCATCACTTTTTGAAGAAGCATACGCTGAAAGTGATGCAGACTTCTCCTTAGAGGAGTGTAAGATACTTCGGTTGATCGTTCTTTGCAATGTTTAGTGCATCCATCGCAGCCTCAGCGGTGATGCCCATGCGCTGAATAAGACTCTTGATATTCTTTATACGTTCTGTTTCTGCACCGCGAATTTCACCACGAACCTCACCGCGAACTTCGCCAATAGCAATACCATCGTTATAGATTTCTTCCATTACCTTGCACATAGTGGCAACCCCCTTTTCGTTTTCTTTGAAAAAGCGTACGCGCTCGGCGAGCACGTCGCTATACATATCGTTCGGATCAATGCAAAAGAAGTCGTGCATGAGACGCCCCAGCGGGCTTTCACTTTGATATTCTCCATTGACGTAGAGAATATGCGCACCGTCGTTGAATACCTCCTCGGTGTCCTCGAATGTTCGCCGCACCGTGTAGAGCGGTTTCCCACGTTTCCATACGTCATGTTCGGTGATAAAGATGACGTAGGTCTCCGGCAGATCGGGGAAGAGCGTTCCCTTGCTGACCTCACGCGAATCAATCATGCTGCTGTTGAACCTCGCTCGACGTGGAATTGCCCCCTCGTCGCTGCGCTGGATCTCCACATCGTAAATGGTCTCGCCATCGGTCGCAAGTGCGTCGAATCGTACGGCACGTCCATAGAGATTCGGCACACTCTGCTGCGTGATGACCTCTGTCACGCGCAGACGATCATTGCCAAGCACAGCACGAAGCACGACCTCCATACAGGGAATATTTCCGTCGAAGCAGCTGTTAAAGAACATGTCATCCATCAACCGAAGCTGTTTGATCTTCTCAAGGTAGCGATTTTTCTTTTGGTTAATATCCATGCGCATCACCTCAGATCAAATGATCTGCCTATATTTTATCGGGATTTTGGCTTTTTTGCAAGATTGTCATTTCTCGTGCGTGCCAAAAATATAATCGCCCATTCATGATTGTATCACAGAATAAGTGCCGCAGCACCCCTATGTTTTTTGGTGTACATCCATTGTCCGCACCTTTGCACATTGGTCGGGTGTGAGGGCGATCTTGCCGCGGTCGAGGGAGAGTATCCCCTCTGTACGGAGGCGTTCGACGCTGCGGTTGACCGTCTTCAGGCTCGTGCCGATGGCATCGGCGATGTCCTGCCGCCGCATGGGGAGGCGCACGGCAGCATCGGTTGCGGGCAGCTGCTTTTGCAGGTAGGCGAGGAGACGCGACTGCACCGTCAGGTATTTGATCTGACCGTATTCGTCCGAGATGGGCCATGATTTTCGCGCGATCATGCAGGCGACGGAAAATGCTGCCGCTGCGTCGTGCTGGAGCCATGCACCGAACGCGTCGATGCTGATGGCGAGCAGATCACACACCGTCTCTGCTTCACATGTCGCGGCATAGTACGGCGCACCCGCGAGAGCCTCGTACTCACCGAGGAATGTGGGCGGGTCGACGACGGCGAACACATAGCGATCACCGCTTGCGAACTCGTTGATGATACGCACGCGTCCCGCGAGGAGAATGTAGACCGTGTCGGCATGCGACCCCTTGCAGCGGATGATTTCGTCGGGCTGGAATGTGAGCGGACGTGCCGTGCGCAAGAGGTGCAGCGGCACTTCGGGAAATGACGGCAAAAGCATGGTGATGCTCCTCTTTGTATGGAAATCGCTGAATTTATCCGTGCTTCCTATAAATTCTCCTCTATTTTAAGGAAGCACTGATAAATTCGGTACAACCATCTTGACGCATCTTTTTTGCCCGCACTTCGGCGGAAAATCCTCCACAGAGCACCACTCTGCGTCCGGTTTTCCACCTCGTTCGGACGAAAAAATCTACGCCAATCTGGCAGACCTCATTTTATCAGTGATTCCTTAACGAATAAAATTCGCGCTGAAAAGTCACATGTCCTTTTTTTTCGCTTATTTTATTTGATATACTCGGATTAAAGGGGGGATGAGATATGAGTTCGAACAACGTGCCAAACAGGCGCGTGGAGGTGATGGCGGGGCTGACATCGTTCTTTGCCATCTCGTACATCGTCATCGTCAACCCGCTGATCCTTGCGGACGGGGGGATCCCGGCGGAGTTGAGCGTGTTCGCGACGATCTTCGCCTCGGCGATCGGGTGCCTGCTGATGGCGTTTTGGGCGGATGCACCGATCATTCTGACGCCCGGCATGGGCATCAACGCATTCTTTACGTATACCGTCGTGGTGAACATGGGCTTTCGCTGGCAGGAGGCTCTTGCCATTTCGCTCGTCTCAGCGCTCATCTTCTTTGCGCTGGCGGTGACGCGTGCGGGCAGAGTGCTGGCGGATGCCGTGCCGAAATCGCTGAAATATGCTGTGACGGCGGGCATCGGACTGTTTCTCGTGGAGATCGGTTTGGAGAAGGCAGCGTTGATCCGCGCCGGCGAGAACTCGATCCTCGCGCTCGGCGATCTGCGGAATCCCTCTGCGCTGCTCGCGCTCCTCGGCCTCGTGCTGAGCCTGCTGTTTTACCAGCGGCGGGTGAAGGGCGGATTTTTCATCGCTATCCTCATTGTGACGGTCATTGCCAATGCGCTCGGTCTGGTTCAAGCCAATACGATTGAGATCGACATGACGCGGCTCGGTGAGTACGGTGCACTGCTCTTTGCAGAGGACTTTTCCTCCATGCTGACCGTTTCGTTTTGGCTCGCAGTATTCTCAATGACGATGATCCTCGTCTTTGAATCCATCGGCCTGCTCGAAGGACTGCTGCCCGATACGGCAAAGTTCCGCAATGCATTCCGCGCCTCGTCCCTGACGGCGGTGCTGTCCTCGGTGCTCGGAACGAGCCCGACCGTCGCTGCCGCAGAGAGTGCGGCGGGCATTGTCGAAGGAGGGCGGAGCGGGCTGACGGCACTCGTCGGCGGCGCATTGTTCCTGCTCACACTCGTCTTCATTCCGCTGCTCGCCTACGTTCCACAGGCGGCTGTCGCGCCCGTCATCATCATCACGGGCGCACTGATGATGCAGCATCTCGAAAACATCCAGTTTCAGGATTTCTCCGAGTGGTTCCCTGCGTTCCTCATCATCGTGCTCATCCCTCTGACGAACAGCATATCGACGGGGCTCGCGTTCGGTTTCGCCGCGCACCCCATGATGAAAGTGTTCACGGGGCGCCGCCATGAGCTTGGAACGCTCTCCTACGTCCTCGGCGTACTGTTTCTCCTGCAGCTCGTCTTTGAGGCAGCCCAGTGACATAGACCGCTATGGCGGTTTACGATAAAATTTTTCTATCATGACGAAAGAGAGGTACACATTATGCCAACCCCACACATTGCCGCAGCGAAGGGCGAAATCGCCGAGCGCATTCTCCTGCCGGGTGACCCGCTCCGAGCCAAGTACATCGCCGAGAACTTCCTCGAAGGTGCGAAGGAGTACACGAACATCCGCAATATCCTCGGCTACACCGGCACGTACAAGGGACATCCCATCTCCGTGCAGGGGACAGGCATGGGGATGCCCTCGATCTCTATCTATGTCAACGAGCTCATCCGCGAGTATGGCTGCAAGACGCTGATCCGCATCGGCAGCTGCGGCGCGTGCCACAAGGATATCCACATCCGCGACGTTCTCATCGCACAGGCGACGACGACCGACTCCTCCATGCCGCGCAACATCTTCGGCGCTTCGGTCAACTTTGCACCGGTGGCGGACTTTGACCTGCTGCGTCACGCCTATCAGGCAGCGGCGGACAAGGGCATCTCCGTGCGCGTCGGCAACGTGATGTCGCAGGATCGCTTCTACGATGATGAAATGGACATCCAGAAGCTCGCGAGCTACGGCGTCCTTGGCCTCGAGATGGAGGCTGCGGCACTCTACCTCATCGCGGCGAAGTTCGGCGTGCGTGCGCTCGCACTCTTTACGGTCAGCGACCATCTCGTCAGCGACGAGCCGCCCTCCACGGCGGAGGAGCGTCAGACCTCGTTCAGCGAGATGATCGAGATTGCACTGGAGGCGTCCATCGCCTAACGGAGGGAGGAGACAGCAATGACTGGTATCAAACGCGTATTCATCATTGTGCTCGACAGCTTCGGCATCGGGAATGAGCCGGACGCAGCGGATTTTGGCGACGGGAAATGCAACACACTCGCGTCGCTGACGACCTCGCCGGAGCTGCACGCGCCGAACCTCACGAAACTGGGGCTCTTTAACATTGACGGTGTCGGCTGCGGTACGCCGGCAGACAGCCCCATCGGCGCTTTTGCCCGCCTGCGGGAGCTCTCGCGCGGCAAGGATACGACGATCGGACACTGGGAGATCGCGGGCATCGTCTCCGAGCAGCCCATGCCGACGTATCCAAATGGATTCCCACCCGAGATCCTTGAGCGTCTCTCGGCGGCGTGCGATGGAAAGAAGATGCTCTGCAACAAGCCCTATTCCGGCACACAGGTGATCCATGACTACGGGCGCGAGCAGGAGGAGACGGGCGGTCTCATCGTCTACACGTCGGCAGACAGCGTGCTGCAGATCGCGGCGAACGAGGCCGATGTGCCCGTCGAGCGCCTTTATGAGTACTGCCGTGCGGCGCGCGAGATCATGCAGGGGGAGCACGGCGTCGGGCGCATTATTGCACGCCCGTATGTCGGCAGCTATCCGAACTACGAGCGTACCGCACATCGTCATGACTTCTCCCTCGATCCGACGGGCGATACGATGATGGATGCACTCGTGCGCAAGGGCTGTGAGGTCATCGGGGTCGGCAAGATCAGCGACATCTTTGCGGGACGCGGCATCACGCGCAGCACGGGCGTCAACGAGAGCAACGCCGACGGCATGGAAAAGACGCTCCGCATCCAGCAGGAGGACTTCACGGGGCTGTGCTTTGTCAACCTCGTTGATTTCGATATGGCGTATGGGCATCGGCGCGACATCGCAGGCTATGCGCGCGCGACGACGGAGTTCGACGTGCAGCTCGGCACGTTCATGGAGAATATGCGCGAGGACGATGTGCTGATGATCACAGCGGATCATGGCTGCGACCCCGGCGCCCCCGGCACCGACCACACGCGCGAGTATGTGCCGCTCCTCGTCTATGGCGCACGGATCCGCCCGAACACGAACCTCGGGACGTATCCGACGTTCGCCATGATCGGCGCGACGGTGGCGGATATGTTCGATGCAGTGCTGACGACAAAGGGCGAGAGCCTGCTGCCGCGCATTCTTGCCCGCTGAGGAGGATGTACCCATGCGCATGTATGACCTGATTACGAAGAAGAAGCACGGCGGCGAACTGACTGCCGAGGAACTGCGCTCTATGGTCGAGGGCTATGTTGCGGGGGAGATTCCGGACTACCAGATGTCCGCCATGCTGATGGCGATCTGGTTCAGCGGTATGACGGCGGAGGAGACGACCGCACTGACGATTGCCATGGCGGACTCGGGCGACCGTGTCGATCTCTCGGCGATTGCCGGCAAGAAGGTGGACAAGCACTCGACCGGCGGCGTCGGCGACAAGACGACGCTCATCTGCGCCCCGATTGTCGCCGCCTGCGGGGGACGCGTCGCAAAGATGAGCGGGCGCGGTCTCGGACATACGGGCGGCACCGTGGACAAGCTGGAGGCAATCCCCGGCTATGAGACGGCGATCTCGCGGGAGAAATTCTTCTCCATCGTGAACGAGTGCGGCGTCTCGGTCATCGGCCAGTCGGGCAACCTCGCGCCAGCGGATAAGAAGCTCTATGCGCTGCGCGACGTGACGGCGACAGTTGACTCCATCCCATTGATTGCATCCTCGATTATGAGCAAGAAGCTCGCCGCAGGCTCGGACTGCATTCTGCTCGATGTCAAGACGGGCTCGGGCGCGTTCATGAAGACGCTCGACGATGCCATCGCGCTCGCGCAGACGATGGTCGCCATCGGCGAGGGGGCAGGACGGCGCACGGTTGCGCTGATCACGGATATGGATACGCCCCTCGGTCACGGTATCGGCAACAGCCTTGAGGTCGCAGAGTCGATGGACGTGCTGCGCGGCAAGGGGCCGCGTGATCTGACGGAGGTGTCGCTCCAGCTCGCGGAGAACATGCTTTACCTCGTCGGCAAGGGGACGATCGAGGAATGTCGCCGCATGGCGGAGCAGTCGATTGCGGACGGATCGGCATTCGAGACGTTCTGTACGATGGTGCGGCGGCAGGGCGGTGACGATGCCGTGCTGCGCGACGCATCGAAGTTCCCGCAGGCAGCTGTGCAGATGGAGATTCGCGCGGGGGCGGACGGCTATATCACCGCCATGGATGCGGAGAAAATCGGCGAGACGAGCGTTGTGCTCGGCGCAGGGCGTGAGACGAAGGACAGTCCGATCGATTTCGCCGCCGGGCTTATCCTGCATAAGAAGTACGGCGATGCAGTGACGTCGGACGATGTCATCGCAACGCTCTATACCGAGAGCACGCAGCGCGGCGAAAGCGCGGCGCAGCTCTTCCGTGCGGCGATTACCATTGGAAAAGAGGTGCCGCCCAGCCGTCCGCTTGTCTACGCCCGCGTGGAAAAAGACAAGGTCGTACGGTACTAGGGAAGCACTGATAAATTCAGCACCGCCATCTTAGCGCATCTTTTTTGCCCGCTTTTTGTCGGCAAATCCTCCACATAGCCTCCGCTATGCGTCCGGTTTGCCTCCTCAATCGGACGAAAAATCTACGCCAATCTGACGGACTTCATTTGATCAGCGATTCCCTAGCCAAAAACTCTTACGGGGGGAGAATTTCGTATGTTTTTCTTCGTCAATCTGCTCGGCCTTGTGGTGTTCCTCGGCATCGGTGTGCTCGCATCGCGAAACCGCAAGGAGATCCAGTGGCGCTCGGTTGCCTCGCTTCTCACGCTGAACCTCGTGCTCGCGTGGTTCCTGACATCGTTCCAGATTGGCCGCGATATGATTACGGCCGCTGCGAGCGGGTTCACAGAGCTGATCAACATCTCGTACGTCGGTATCGCGTTCGTGTTCCCTGACTGGGTCAACGTACCGCAGATGAACTTTTTCGCGGCAGGGCTCCTGCCGATCCTCTTCGTCGTGCCGCTCTTTGACATCCTCACGTATTTCGGCATTTTGCCGTTCATCATCCGCTGGGTCGGCAAGCTGCTCACGTTCCTCACGCGTGCACCGAAGTTCGAGTCGTTCTTCGCCATCGAGATGATGTTCCTCGGCAACACAGAGGCTCTCGCCGTGTCGAAGCTCCAGCTCATGCGGATGAGCAAGGAGCGCGTGCTGACCATCGGTCTCATGTCGATGAGCTGCGTGACGGCGGCACTCATCGCCGTCTATGTCAATTTTCATTGATTCCCATAGAACCACTAACTTCAGTTGTGTCAATCTGGCATACCTCATTGTATCTGCGACCACTAATGACAGACGTCCTATGGATAAAATCTGTTTATTAGACAAAAATAATATTTTATGGTAGAATGTTCCTATATTCTAAGCGGTTAACGACACAATAATTATAAATAGGTTGAATGGTTGTGCCAGCAAGTATTTTTTCAGAAAGGAGAGAGACGGATGATCTGCAAGGAATGCGGCGCGAAGATTGAGAATCTGACGCGCATCTGTCCGCATTGCGGGGGACGCGCCCTCGTCGATGACGAGCTAGAGACATGGAGCTTCATCGCCGATACGGCCGCAAGTAAACGCCATGCGATGCCGAAGGAAGTCGCGCTGAATGCACCGTGTTCGCCACCGGAGACGATGGCGGCACAGCTGGCGGGACTTGAGCGGCTGCGGGATTACTTTGTGGAGTACAGCAATCTCTACCAGGTGGCAGATGATCTGCGGCATATTGAGAGCGGCTTTTCGCATCCGTCTTTCCTGTTCTGGGGACTGGCAGGCGGGCTCGCTGCCGCGCTCGTCTATTTCCCGCTGTCGCCCTTTTTGCCGCATTTCGTCTGGACGTATTACTTCGTCCTGTGGGCGGCAGTCAGTGTGATCGGCTATCTGCGCGCGGGGCGGCGCTATGAGCGGCGTGCGGCGGAGTATGCAGTGCTGCGGCGGCAGGCGGAGAACGATCTGCACGTCATGTATAATCACTGCGAGGGCTGTTTCCTTCCACTCGAGTGGACGCCGCCGCCGCGCATCAACCGCATGATTGCAGCGCTGCGCACGGGCGAGGTGCGCTCCGTTCAGGACTATATCGGTATGGATGCACCGATGAAGGCTGCCCGTTCGGCGTGAGGCGGGGCTTATAGTTGAGAGATATGACCAGATGCGAAAGATTTTCTGACGCAGATGCGAAAATGTGCTAAGATAAATGCAGTTATATTTCCGATGCGATAGGAAGAAGCGTTATTATGGCAGAAATTCGTATCAAACGCGTTTATGAGGCACCAGCGGAGGATGATGGGTTCCGCGTTCTCGTGGATCGACTCTGGCCGCGCGGCATCTCGAAGGAGCACGCCGCTCTTTCGGACTGGTGGAAGGACATCGCGCCGACACCGGAGCTGCGCAAGTGGTTCGGCCACAAGGCGGAGAACTTTGCGGCGTTTACCGAGAAGTATCGGACGGAGCTCTCGACGGGAACGGCTGCCCCTGCCCATACGAAGACGGTCGCTGAGCACCTTGCAAAGGGGGAGAATGTCACCCTCCTCTATGGGGCAAAGGATCCGCAGCTCAATCAGGCAGTTGTTCTGCGCGACTGGATGAACGGAATGTTGGACAAGTAATACATTGTCACTTTTGATACGGTGATGTCACTTATGTGACGATATTTAATCAATTATCGGGAAAAGACTGTGATTATTTCAAATCATGGTCTTTTTTTTCTTGCGATCAAGATCAAAGTACGCTATATTCTATCTGTAACAGCAACATGTGAGCCGGTTCGTCACAAAAGTGAGAGTTGATGGGACAGGGGGATGATGATGCAGGCCGTTGATAAACGGATCCTTATCAAGGCGGCAAATCTATACTATACAGAAGTCTTGAAGCAGAGCGAGATCGCACAGCGACTCGGTGTGGACCGCACGACGGTCAGCAAGTATCTGCGGCGTGCGCTCGCGTCGGGCATCGTTCGCATCACCGTCGCGATGGATAGCAACGAGGAACTCGAGAGTGCCTTGGAGCGGCGCTTCGGGCTGCGTGAGGCGTGTGTCGTCGCACACAGCATTGACCTCGAGCAGGTCAAGAAGCGCATGGGACAGGCGGGGCTCGGTCTCTTGCGCCGGATTGCGGCCGATGGCCAGACCATTGGTCTGGCGTGGGGGACGAGCATCCGCGAGCTGACGCGCTGCGCGTCCGAGGAACAAATTCGTGCAATACGTGCGGATTTTGTTCCGCTTGATGGAGGCCCTGAGAGCCTCGACAGCGAGCTTCATGTGAACACGCTCTGCTATGAGCTCGCAAACGCTTTTGGCGGGCGAAGTCATTATATCTATGCTCCTGCCATTGCGCGCACGGGCGAGATCGCAGAGGCGATTCGACAGGATATCAATTTCGAGCAGATTTCAAAACTCTGGGAGAAGCTCGATATTGGGATTGTCGGCATCGGCGCCCCCGTCAAATCCTCCAACTTGGTTTGGATGGGGAGTTTTGGTCGGGAGGGGATCGAGAGCCTCTTGCGCAGCGGTGCTGTGGGGGAGATCTGTTCCGTGTTTTACGATGCGGACGGCCGCCCCGTGACGAGCGAGTTTCATGACCGCATCATTGCCGTCGAGCTCGAGCGCCTTCGCAGCCTGCCGTACTGCATCGGCATGGCGGCGTCGCGCGAGAAGGTGCCTGCGATTCTCGGCGCCCTGCGCGGCCGCTACATCAATGTTCTCATCACGGATGAGGAGACAGCAAAGATTTTACTCAATGAATAATTCGGGGGTGAGAACAATGTTTTGGCTGATCGTTATCGCGGTGAGCATGTGGATTCTTCAGCTAGTACTGAGTATTCTCCAGTTTCGCCGCTTTGCCGCGCATGTGCGTGAGCTGCGGCATGAGGGGCGCGTTGCCATCGGTAAGGCAAAGGGACGTTTCGTCGCAGGGGCGATTGTACTCTTTGTGATCGATGGGGACTGCAATATCCTGCGTGGGGAGATCATGAAGGGCGTCACCGTCTTCGCGGGATTCCGACCATTTAATGATTTCAATGGGGTGAATCTTCTCGATCTCGATGAGGAGCATGTCGCCCGCTATGATCGCCAAACGCGCCGCGCCGTACTTGGCGCGCGTGAGGAATATATGATCTATCAGGAGCAGGGCACGGCGTTCGCCGGTTCAGCATAAGACGAATCTCTATTTTTCCATGTGAAAGGAGACAAACGCATGGACACACTCATTCTTTTCGCACAGGGCTTCATCGGGATGTTCAACAAGGGCGGTGAGACACTCATCAGCTGGGTAACGGGCATTATCCCGACGCTGCTCTGTCTGCTCGTCGCGATGAACGCAATCGTTCTCTTCGTCGGAAATGAGCGCGTGGAGCGATTTGCTCATTTTTGCGCGGGCAATCCATTTTCCCGCTATGTCATTCTGCCGTTTATCGGGGTGTTCTTCCTCTGCAACCCGATGGCACTCTCGCTGGGGAAATTCCTTCCGGAATTTTACAAGCCTTCTTACTATGCAGCATCGTCTTCGGCCTGCCATACGATGAACGGTATGTTCCCGCATGTCAATCCCGGTGAGATGTTTGTGTTCCTCGGCGTCGCCAACGGCATCACGACACTCGGACTGCCCTATACGGATCTTGCCGTCCGCTACCTGCTCGTCGGTCTCGTGGTCAATTTCCTGCGTGGCTGGCTGACGGACTTTACGACGGCGTACGTGCAGCGTCAGCAGGGCGTTGAGCTCAGCAAAGAGCCCGCTGTGCTGAAGTAAGGAAGAAGGGAGAAATAGCATGGCAGAGTATAAAAGTGTTGTCGTCTCGGCAGGTTCGGGCGGCTTTGGCGGTCCGCTCACGCTGACGCCGGATGAGAAGCGGCATAAAATCGTCAATATCACGGGCGGGGTCATCTCGGATGTTGCCCTTCGCCTCGGCGAGATGACGGGCGCAGAGGTCGTGGATGGCTTTAAGACCAGTGTTCCCGAGGAGGAAATCCTCGCTGTGGTCATTGACTGCGGCGGCACGCTGCGCTGCGGCATCTATCCGCAGAAGCGCATCTTTACGGTGAACGTCAAACAGACGGGACCCTCCGGGCCGCTTGCCCAGTACATCAAGGAAGATATCTACGTCTCGGCGGTCAAGCCGAACAATATCGCATTCAGTGACGGCTCGGCAGCACCCGCTGCACCGGCTGCATCCGATGCAGCTGCGGCGGCACCCGCGCCGAAGTACGATACGACGAAGAAGATCACGGAGCAGTCCGGCGGCCTTATGGCAAAGATCGGACAGATGATGGGCGGCATTGTCGCGACGTTCTATCAGGCAGGACGCGAGTCCGTCAATACCATGATTACGACGATTCTGCCGTTTATGGCGTTCGTCTCCATGCTGATCGGCGTTATCCTTGGTTCGGGCTTTGGCGACTTCGTGGCGCATTTCATCTCGCCGCTCGCCTCCTCGCCGATCGGTCTCGTCATTCTGGCACTGATCTGCTCCTTCCCGCTCCTGTCCCCGTTCCTTGGACCGGGCGCGGTCATCGCGCAGGTGGTCGGTGTGCTGATCGGCGTTGAGATTGGTCTCGGACACATTCCGCCGAACCTCGCGCTTCCTGCGGTGTTCGCTATCAATGTCCAGTGCGCCTGCGACTTTATCCCCGTCGGTCTCGGTCTTGCCGAGGCAGATGCCAAGACGGTGGAGATCGGTGTGCCCGCTGTCCTTTACTCCCGCTTCATGACTGGCCCGCTTGCTGTTATCATCGCGTGGATTGCCAGCGCGGGGCTGTACGAGAACTAATGGTAGGGAAAAGGAGAATATGCAATGAGCTGGCTGAATCTTGAAGGAAAGACTGCGATTGTTACCGGGGGCGCGTCGGGGATCGGCAAGGCGGTCGCCGAGGAATTTCTGGCGCAGGGCGCGAATGTCGTTGTCTGCGATATGAACCCGCAGGCACCTGCCTTTGATGAAAAGAAAGGCAAGATGCTCTACGTGGTCACCGATGTGACAAAGCGCGACAGCGTTGCGGCAATGGTTGCGGCGGCGAAGGAGAAGTTCGGACACATCGACATTCTCGTCAACAATGCGGGGATCAACATCCCGCGCCTTCTGGTCGACCCGAAGGATCCGCA
>ERZ773267.27-NODE-27-length-112943-cov-10.109144_pt1 | contig 112943 bp, 141 predicted proteins | sample MGYA00511959_ERZ773267 | MGnify/ENA primary metagenome ERZ773267 (study PRJEB29015, sample SAMEA2738165) | human oral metagenome | biome: human oral; feature: human-associated habitat; material: saliva | place: China | collected 2240 ...
CATACATTCGTTTGGTGAATGATTCACGTTTATGATGTGTGTGGTGGAGGTTGTAATAGGTCATGGGTAAGAGCCTTTCGGGTGAGAGAATAGATGCCAATATATACGAGAATCGCTACAAATACTGGTGTGTTGTAATAGGTAACAACCATGAGACAAAGCAAATTCGATGCCATGAGTGCGATTGATTGCTCATACTTCGTGTAGTCGTGGTCGTAATAATCCTCAATCGTTCGTGGACTTAGAAAGTATGCGATACTTGCTCCTAGTGGTATGGAGAGCAGATACAACAGATTCATGTCAATCACGGTAATGTATGCTGCGATTGCGAGCATGAGTGTAAGTTCCATGATTGGTATGATTATGAGGTGTAGTGGATAGTGTCGAGTGGTGTGCATTGTGGTGGGTGCTTTCTATGTTAGTTACGAGTATCATTAAATATTTAGTAGCGGCGATATTAACAAATAAATGATGTTTGATACGCCCGTAATAAACAATGGCAAAATCAGTAAACCTACATCGCTTCCGATTAAAATCTCAATCGTGCTGCCGATAGTATGTAACACTGATGCGCCATCGTCATCAGAATATACTTATTGCATTGCGCGTGCAAGTATGAGAAGCGTAGCTGCTGAAAGATATGCTATCAAGAGTATGATTGGCTGCATTGTGTTTTGAATCATGATGGTAGTTTCCTTTCTATTCATAACTCCAAGAATTACACATTGCATGCCCACGAGCTAATACTGAAAACTCATTTAGTACACAAAGTAAGCGGTCGTCAATAGCGTTTGCTTCTTTGTATTCATTCTTTGATGGCTTTTTAAATTGAAGTTCAAATGTTGCATTAACAGCGACCTCTACTTCAACGTCGAGCTTTCCGTCTTTCTCGTCATGATTATAGAGACTAATCCACTCATCACTTAGAGACATCTTGGTAATGCGGGTGCAATCTTTGTCAAGGCTGAATTTTTCAGCAGTTCTGCATAGAACGTCTTTGATGTGTGCGAGTTCCTCTTGATATGCTGGAAGTCCGTCTGCTTCGGTTTCATCACCCTCACCATATGGGATAGACTTGAGTCCGAAATCCTTGGAGGTATACTTACGTCGCTTATCTACATATACAAATGTGAAATTGACTTCTACTGTTTTTACTGTTGGCATGATTTTACCTTCTTTGTTTTCTGTTTTTCTATGTTGCGTAATTTTACCCAAACATGTATCATGGCAGCTACTGCTCCTGCGGATAATGTCCATACAATCCACATTGTAATTGTGCTTGGTGCGTTTAACGTATCGCCGTAACCGTCGGTTAATAGATTATTTGATGCAATTTCTAGGAGTTGCGTCATTGAGATATGCCAGAAGTTAGGAATGATGATGTTTGTAACGGTAAGTCCAATCACGCATGCGGTTGCCATGTAAAACCACATTGTCCAGAAATACAGTGTTAAATTGGCTTCTGATTGTGAGCAGCGTCCGTTTTCATAATCGTTGAGTGCTTGTTTGATGGTATTGTGTACTTCTTTTGCTTGTTTACTGAATAACATTTTGCAATAGATGGCTACGATAATTACATGTACGCAGAAAACTGCGTACATGTCGGTAAATGATGCTACAATAGCGAACCCGCTTGTGAGCACGAAACCAAGGTAGTTTGTTATGTTGTTTGTCAAAGTGTCAAGCGTTCTGGCTATAATGATTGATACGTATACTGCAGCACCATTTGTGTTTGTTGCAATTACTATGACGAGCGCAATTAGGGCAATTACGTTATAAATGGGTGGATAACGCTTAGACATTATTTACCTCCTAGTTGTTAGTCATCCAAACAAGGTCTTGGTACATCTACTAATTTGAATATGCTAAAAATCAAAGCAAATGCGATGATAAAGCCGATGGCGAATGCTGCTATAAGCGTCGAGCCGAAGCATAGTGCACCAATCATCGCTGTGTCTGATGAATCAACGCCCCAGCACTGTGTTATGGCAAATTGATAAAAGTTCGGGACAAGGATGTTTGTGATAAGGATTGACAATACTAATGCGGATAGGGAGTAGAGTGTAGCTACAATACCATCGTGTTCCTTTGCCGCCTTGATTATCTTGGTATAACTTTCATCACCAAAATGAGTTTCTTTTGGTTTATACTCGCCGATTGTTTTGAGGGCAGCATGATACCTAGTTTTAACATCTTTGCTAAACAAATGCTTTCCATAGAGAGCAATGATGACAACGTGAAGCGTGAAAATTGCATACTTGTTGTAGGCGCCAACAATGAATTTACCTGCCGCATTAAAGAAGTCGTAAAGTGCATAAATAGCTACGGTTACGGCAGTCTTAATTGCTTCTGGCAGCCACGGAACTACATTGCTAATTGGATTTAGCAGCATGAAAATGATTGCAACCGCAAATATAATCACGTTGAAAATTGGTGGGTATCGTTTAGACATTAGTTGTTTTCTTTCTTCTTATTGGATATTCAAGTATTTGCGACAACGGGTAAACACAATCTGCTGGATAAGATTTAGGTCAACTGTGCCCTTTTTCTTTTTGAAGTGACCCCAAAATTCTTCTTCCATGAGGTCATTCAGACAAAGGTTGAGAAACATACCGATTGACTTTTTGTCATTTACCCATTCATCCATGTCGAGTGTGTTCATAACCTTTGCTTGACATTTGCTCATGAACGCATCTGTGCAGAATTTATCTACAAAATTTTCTTCATTTTGTCCAGCGAGAATGGGTTTCTTTGGCATGGATTTTTGCTTGAGATATTCATCGCGTACAATTTTCGCAATTTGAATATGACCATACTCGTCTCTGAATTTGTAATTCTTGATAACGATGCCTTCACCTTTTGAATTTGGTGTGAGGTTGTAATCAGTTTTGTCAAGGAGCGATTGAACTTCCTCACGAGATGGATTATGAAATGTTCCAATTACAGGAATAATTTTGTCATAATCCCCAAATTCGCTCTTGTAGGTATCATACGGAATATACTCATTCGTTGTTGTGTCAAATACATCAAAGATGAAGAATCCATGATTAAGATAATCTTTGATATGACCAGGGAATCGCTCACCATCGGCTCCGAGCCATTCTCCATATACGATATGGTCGGGGTGCGATTCAAGATACTTAATAATCTGAGGAAATTCTTTCTCGCCATTAAGTGTGAGGGTTTTGCAGAAATTAGCATTGTCCTTGTTGATGTTAATTTCACGCGTGCGTGAGCCAGCATGGACAGTGCCATCTTTCATGAATAGGCATGCGTTTGTGCCGTCCAGCTTTGGCATGACAACTACATCTCCGCAAAGGATGCCTTGAACTTCGTCTTTATCGATACGTAGTACATGTATGTATGACTTATATTGAGCCATGTTAGTTCCTTTCTTCTTTGTACAAATAAAGTGTAGCACGATTTCTCATGCTACACAATATTCACACAAAGTTTTTTTTGATTGTGTTTTATCGACGCATTTTACGCGCAGTTGCAATAATGGTAAGTCCAGAGAGAATCATTCCACCAAGCATTGCAATAGATGTTGCGTTGTCGCCTGTGTTAGGCAGAACTGCTACTTTCTTGGTGTGAGTAGATTTCTTCTGCTCTGACTGCTTAGGTGAATCCTCAGATGGCTTCTGTGGTTTCTCGGATGGCTTGGAAGGAGTCTCTGGAGTATTTGGTGTCACAGGAGTCTCTGGCTGGTTTTGCTGTGGCTGAGGAGTATTTGGGTTCTCGGGAGTCACAGGAGTTGTTGGATTCTCTGGTTGTGGGTTGACTGGATTCTCTGGCTGAGGATTGTCTGGCACAACTGGAGTATCTGGATTGTTTGGTGTAGGTGGATTCTCTGGCTCTGGGTTTGGAGTCGGAGTTGGCTCTGGGGTTGGTTGAGGTTCTGGCTCTGGTGTAGGCTGTGGCTGTGGGTTCACAGGCTCGTCTGGATTGACTGGTGTCACTGGGTTATCTAGGTTAGGATTGTGGTTGTCACCATCATTGCCAGGGTTCTCAGTGTTGCCATTGTCAGTATTACCAGGAGTCTCTGGGGTTGCTGGGTCAGATGGGTTCTCAGTACCATTGCCGCGACCGCCAGAGTTAGCAGCTACATAAGACCATGCGCTAGAGCGGGTACGCTCGGTTGAAGTAAGTGTGATTGAGTTATCAATGTGGTCTGAGAAAGTAGTCTCATACTCAATCCAGTACATGTTGTTCTCGTCAAATGGAAGTGCAGACAAGTCCCATGCGAAGGAGTGACCATCCTCAGCGATTACTGGCTTAGTGGTTGCGTCAGTAATCTTCACCCAACCTGGGGTTGGAAGTACGTTGCCCTTGCTATCCATCATGACACGGTAAATGCGGAATGAGCCAGGAACATAGGTTGAGGAGTTCTCAATAGTGTCAGTAAGATTGACATTGTGGAGGGTGGTACCAGCGTTGTTGAGACGCACCTTCCAAAGGACGGTATTGTGGTCGGTTTTAACTCCCCACTTAGCAATGTTCTCGTCAGTAAGCTCGCCATCAGTGAACGCACTGATATGGAGGTCGCTAGAGAAGTGAGTGTTAATATCAATGACGCTTAGTGTCTGGTCGCCTTGTGGGGTACCAGCCTTCATGTGGGCAGCAAGCCAAAGGGTGCCGCGAATATCGGACTTGTTTTCTACCCAGTCATTGAAGGTAATGCGAACACGACCTGGGTTTCCTGCCGTTACGTTTGCAGTTCCCATCTCAGCGCCATCTGGTGCATAAATTGGGAATGACGTTCCCTTTGTTGAAGGGAATTTTAGCTGTGTCGGCAGTTCTAGTTCAAGATAGTCGCCGCTATGTACGTCAGCGTCCTCTTGTGTTACTTTCCAACCAACTTTAATGTAGAAATCTGAGTTAGTATTAACTCGTGTGATGGCTTCTTTGTTTAGGTTGGTTAGGCTAAACTCCGTAATGGTTGTTGCCACGGGTGATGTTGCAGCAAGTGCTGGAACAGCTAGTCCAACCATTGCTACGAGAGTTAGCAAAAACAGCTTTACTTTTTCTAGCATTGTTAAGTCCTTTCTCGGGGCTTTGATTCGTGAATCCATAGTAACAAATTATGCTTTGTAATTGTTATGGTTCACAGAATCTTCATATCATTATAGCAGAAAATCCCCAGTTAAACAACTGGGGACTTTATTAGCTCGATATTACTTTTGTTTCTTGCGAATACCCAACGCTACAAGGATTGTTCCGATTGTTCCAAGAACACTCGATACTGTGGCAGTATCTCCTGTGTTAGGAAGTACAGATTTCTTAGTAGTAACATTAGTCTCATTCTGAGTGATTGAATCGTTCTTAGTTACTTCTCGAGTTTGAGTTTGAGCTGGAGTCTCGTGGCTTGAGTCCTCAGTTGGAGTTACAGGTCGATTAGGCTCTGGCGTAGGCTCTGGCGTAGGCTCTGGCGTAGGCTCTGGCGTAGGCTCTGGTTCGGGGATAATGTTAGGCAGGTCGCTGCCGTTAAAGACAGCATAGAACACACCGCCCTTTTGGGTGTTTGGAATTCTTTGACCTGGCTTAACGCTTTCTCCTGTGAACATATTGGTAAAGCCGATGACTGGATTGCCATTCTTGTCTACAAAGTTAGTCGGAGCCTTAATCTCGCCTGCGTCTGTTGGGACATTGGTGAACTGCTTTGATGCACCGTTAACAAAGGTGATGTCATCATTTTTCGCCCATTGGATATACTTGGTAATAGTGACAAGTTTCTTACCATCTTCAGTTGTAGTAGTCGTCTTAGTGCCGTCGGCTACTGGATATGGCATTTCTGGAGCAGGTGTGTCAGCTTTATCGTCTTCTGCGTGAACACTAATACCTACGATGCGATAACCTTCGTGCTTAAAGGCTTCCTCAACGTCTGGTGGGAATACGCCGTCATTGTCGTTCTGCTCAGTTGTAACATCAAGAGTTGTTGCGCCATCGGTAGTTGTACCGCCGTTGCCATCAATGATGTAGCGAGTTATTACATCGGCATCGGGTGTTGGAGTTGGAGCGTCAGCTTCAAAAACTGGTGTGATTGCATTGAACCATGTATCAGCGCGAGAATAGCGAGTTGCCCCGTCAGCCATAATGCGAGTATGTGTTAGCTCAGCAAGTGAGAGAACGGCATTGCCGTCAGTTGTGAAATTGACTGGTATGTCTTGGTTATATTTGTCGGTGCGGAAAGCCTTGATGTGGTAGCCTTCTTTAGTTGGCAGTGATGCCTTTGGGATGGTGAAACCGTTACCCATTTCCTCGGCAGTTGGCGCGAATACGACTGCTGGGTCATTTGATGCGTACTCGCCATTACCTTTGTTTACTTGCAGCTTAAAGTTATCGTATGCTGCCCATGATTTCATCCAGGTAGCTGCGACGCCGCCGTATTTTTCCTCGTTGCCATCTATGTCTTGGGTACTAATATTGAACGTATCGTGAACGTTGATGTGCGTCACGCCGTTCTCATCAATAGTATAAGGCAGCGAATCTGAGTAGTCATCTTCCCACGAGTTAGTCTCATAGTTACCAGCGGCGTTATCAATCTTGGTATAGCCTGTCATAGCCATGCCGCCCGTGTTTGGGTTAAAGTTGGCTTTGAAGGTAACGTCGTCGTTACTCTTATCATAGGTGAGAACAGGCGCAGTGAACTCACCAGTGTTCTCATCTTTAGAACCGTTACCCGAAATAACAATGCTAACTTTGGTTGTCGCACCATTGTCGTTTGTGTAGGTAACGTCGCCGTTAGCGTCTGGCGTTAGAATATCGCCAGTGTTGGCAGCCGAGATAGTTGTCGGCGTTGCCGTATCAGTTGTCTCGGCAATAGCTGGCGTAGCGGTTGCGATAGTTGCAATCATGCCAAGCGCAAGACCAGCGGTTACTGCCATATGTGCTTTATGTTTGTTCATTTAACCATCCTTTCTTATTTGATTTTTGCCGATTGTTCGCTCAAGGCATTTTAAGCCAGCTTCGTGGTATTGTTCTCCGCCTGTTGAGAAGCAGTAGTCCTCTAACACGATTGGAGTAATAGTACGGTCAAATAGTCCGACCGCTGTTGCAAGTACACAAGCATCTGTGTCTAATCCGCAAATATACGCTTCACCAATTTCTTCATAGTCGTTTAATTGCGTAAGCAGTTCAATGAAATCGTCATTAACGCAACCGTACGTTGTTTTCTTAAACGTCGTGTCAACTACTTCTTTGAGTGGCTCATATAGGTCAGTTTCGTCTGGCGTTTTTAGTTCAGACCAGTTAAAGTACTTTTCATACATACTTCCTGTGTAGTTGAGGAATTTTGTTGCAACAATTTTATCAAATTTACCGCTCTTAGCAAGAGCCACGATTTGATTTGCTTTCTCGACATGTTCTTGCGTTTTGATAAATCCGTTTTGTACGTCAACAACAATCAGTATCTTGTTGTCCATTTGTGTCTCGTTTCTATAAGATAAAAGGCTCCCACCGCGCGTGGGTGAGAGCCTTAGAGGTTAGTACATTAAACGGGCTTACTGATTCTTACGCTTACGAGAAAGTCCAAGTGAAGCAAGAATCGCTCCGATACCAGCAATAATGCCCGTTGCAGAAGCTGCATCGCCTGTGTTAGGAAGCGCGTTCCTGTGAACTCGCTTGCGTACCCAATGTCCCTGTGGAGCGTTATCGGACTGAGTAGTGGTTCTGCCGTTACCAGTATTGATGTACTGTGGCTCACCTTGAGTATGATGAATAGGAATGCCCAAGTAGTTATCACCATCGGTACCAGGAGTTACTGGATTGTCTGGTGTTACCGTACCAGTTCCGCCGCCAGGCTCACCAGGAGTGATGTTACCGTTGTGTCCACCAGGAGTATCTGGGTTAACTGGGTTAACGGGATTATCTGGTGTTGGTGGGGTGACAGGATTATCTGGTGTTACCTCATTCTTCTGCCATACAGCATAGACGTTATAGACGACAATGACCTTATGTGGGTCTTGTGGGTCTGTCATTTCGCTACGCTTACCGATGCTCTTGAGGTTAACCATGTTGTTATTAACAATTACGTTTACCTCGGTGTCAAGACCATTTCGTGACCAGCCCTTGAAGGTATAGCCCTCGCGAGTGAAGGTTGGACGAACTGGAAGGTCAGTGGCAGATGGGTCGCCAGAAATTGCGTACACAGTTTCACCATGCTCGCCCTTACCACCATTAGCGTGGAAGTGAAGCTGAATGTGAGAAACATTCTGAGGATAGTTCTGTGTTGGGTCGTAGTCTGGTGGAGTGGCTGTTACATAGTCAGCAACAAATACCTTATCCTTGATGGAGTCAGCGTCATAATGACCACCTGGTAGCAGAATGACCGTACCATCGGTTGAAATCCAACGCTTAACCATTGTGCCGTCAGCGAGAGAGTACTCGCGATTAGGTGCTACAACGTCAGCGTGCTCGCCTGTGTTGGTAACGCTTGTCTCGCCCTTATTCAGCTTGCCAGAGTAGAACATAATGGTGTTCTTACCTGCAACTGGCTCAAGAGTTGGTGGAACGCCGTCAGTTGGTACGTGCTCACCAGTGCCAGGAGTAGGTGGTGTAACTGGGGTATCTGGGGTTGCAACCTTGTAGACTGCATATACCTTGTAGACGTGAACAACGGAACCGTCAGTATCGTTCTCAACGGTGAATCCAACGCTAGAGAAGTCTACGTGGTCGTTACCGAGAACAAAGGTAGTAGACGCACCTGGGTCTTTTGCCCAACCAACGAAGGTGTAGCCAGCCTTCTCAGCCTTTGGAGCTGCAACGTTAGCGGCTTCTGCTGGGTTAGCATTGGCAGTGGTTGAGGTTGTGTCGGTGGAGCCAGTAATGGTACCGCCGTTAGCATCAAAGATGTAAGTGTTCTTGTGCTGTGTAGCAGGGGTGTTCTGCTTCCAGATAGCATATACACGACGAACATGAACGTCAGTTGTACCGTCAACTGACTCGTCAGCAGTAATACCAGAGAAGTTTGCGGAGTTTACACCGAGAGACTCTGCTTCGGTTGAAGCGTTGGAAGCTCCCCAACCAACAAAGGTGTAACCGTCACGAACCATAGCTGGCGCGGAGATTGCACTTACGTCATTGTCGTTGCCACGAACAACGGTTGAGTGAATCACGTTTGCATCATCTGCAACGTGTCCACCATTGCCCATGAAGACATAGCGATACTCGTCGGTGCGTGCCTGGGAGTTATCTTTCCAGATAGCATAGAGGGTATAAACCTCGTCAGTCTTGGTTGGAAGTGCGCCGTCAGTAGTGTGACCTGGAATGTGCTCTGCGTCACGGATACCCATTGCTTCGGTTAGGGTACGTGCAGATGCAATGGTGGAGTTCTTATCGTGAGAGAAGCCAACAAGAGTAAAGCCGTCACGAGTCATCTTAGTTGCAGCCTTTACGTTAGGCATATCGGCTGGAAGGAAGTTATGACGTTCAAGCATTGTGTCGAGACCGCCCTCGAAATGACCGCCGTTGGCGTTAATAACAAGTCGATACTGAACGTCATTGTTACCGTCTTTGTCCTGCCAGACTGCGTGGAAAGTCTCGCCAGTAAGTGTGTCAATTTCACGAGTCTCGCCTGGTGCCATTGAGTCGCTACCGTTATCAGTTACCCACTTAACGACGGTATGACCGTCTGGGTCGGTTAGACCAGATGGGGCGGTGACCTTCGTACCCTCGCCACCAACAAACTTAGTACCATTGAGCGAAACGTCACTTACAAACTGAACCGCCATCTTGTCGGTTGGCACGCCATCACGAACATTTGGAATGTTACCCTGTGTAAAGGTAATGTTTGTGGACGTTGGTGCAGCGGTTGGCGTGGTTGTTGGATTGGTAGTAGGAGTGGTACCTGCTGGGGTTGCAGCTTGCTTCCAAATAGCGTAAACGGTGTGATACACATGACCGTTATGGTCGTTATCAAGTGTCATTGGCATTTCGTCAGCAATAGCTGGTACAAAGTTAACATTAGTTACACCAAGGTTAGACATTGCAGTAGAGTTTGAACTCTTACCCCAACCGATAAAGTCGTATCCATCACGAACAACAGTTGGTGCTGGGACGTTATCATCGGTCATACCAGCGGTTGCTGGTACTTCAACGATTGTGTCGGTACCGTTAGCTGCGTGACCGCCGTTAGCGTCGAAACGATAGACTGGCTGTTCAGTCGCGCCAGTGATGTTAATGTTGAGCTTATATACGGCATAAAGGGTGCGAGTGTGGGTTACATTACCATTTGCGTCAGTAGTGCTTGTTTCGTATGCGTTACTTGCGTCAACGGTGTAGACACCCTTAGTTCCCTTAACGTCGGAGTTTTGAATGTCCGACCAGCCAGCAAATGTCATGTTTGGCTTAGATGGTGTGGCTGGAGAATTTACAGACGCACTATCCGAGTCAAGTGTAACAGTCTTAGTGGTCGAACCGTCTGCAAATGTACCGCCGTTAGTGTCAAATACGTAATTCCACTTCTCGGTGGTAGCTGCTGGTGCAGCAGGTGGAGTTGCCGCCGCGGGTGTTCCAGCCGTTACTGTAGAGTTTTCCTCAGTTGGAGTAATTGTTCCTGGGGTGGACTCCTCTGTAGACGCGGTTGGTGTAGCTGGGGTCTCAGCAGGAGCTGGCTGAGGAGTCTCAGCTGGTGCTGGATTAGCTGGTGCTTCGGCGGTTGTCGGAGTTCCAGTATCAGCGGTTTCGGCGAGAGCTGGTGCTACTGTAGAAATGACGGTGGAAAAAGCCATCACTCCCGTTACAATGCCAGCGGTAATTCGCCTTTTAGTTTCATTCTTGAAAAAATCAGCCATACATTTCCTTTCTACGTGGCTGCATAAGCATAAAGTTATTATATCACGAAGTCTACATATTATGCAACCCCAGGTATAAGATAATTTTTAAGTAAATTGTTATGCTAAAGACGCGAGCTAACATTCGTTAACCCGCGTCAGCGTCTTATTAGATTTTACTCGCCCACATGAATCTTCACGCCATTTGGTTGCATGAACGTCTTTTGACGCACGAGCGCAGTAACTACTCCAATTACTGAGTAACCGATTGGGTACAATTTCTCATAAGACTCATTACCCTCGACAATTACATCAAAACTAACATTGAGTTCTGGCTTGTAGTGCATGCAAAGCGGGTCTGATTTAGTCATAGTGAGAGTTCCATCAAAGTCGCAGATTTGCACACTCTGAATATCGTGACTATCTCTGTAAGATTCCTTCACGCCCTCTACGGCAGCGTCCAGATTTTCGTCAAGTAGTTCAAGAAATTCAATCACTGGATGTCCGAAGGCGTATACCGACCCCTTAATACAATCGAAATCATTTGCGTTGTCATGTACTAAGTCGTATAAGAGGTCGCGCTCTGGCGAGCAAACCAACCTGTTCAAATGTTCACTATTGTACGGATATGTACTATTTTGAACAAACTCGCTTCTTGGACTCACAACTACATCGGGGAATTTCCAAGTTACATTGCAAGAAAATTTACGATTCATTTTACACCGTTTCATTAGATACGAACATTACAATCGTGCGTGCGTCATGACCATATGCCGCGTAGCCACTACACGTAACAGCAAATATTACTTTGTGATGACCGTCGAGACGTGATGTAATATCCGCGGAGTCATTCTTTGCGGTCGCGTTATCGTAGAAATCTTTTTCCCACTTAGCAAGTCTTTCTGGACTCATCGTTGGTGTATTGCGAACGTCGGTATAATTAGCGTCAACCTTCATCGCGGCAACAGGCGTATAGGTGCTTGTCCAGTTCACTTTATCCCACCAAGTTAGCGTACCAAGCTCATTAAAGTTAGCCTGGGTAAACTTTTCTCCGAGGTCGTGGAACATAGTACCCGCGTTCATTTTGTGACCATAGATAATCTTAGTTGGATTAGTTAGGCTACTTTGATTGTCGAGGAATACCGTTCCAGATTGGGAATAGTTTCCCCAAATATCGCGATATAAATAATATTCCTCGTCATTTGATGGCGCAATTCCTACTGGATTGTTTACGCGCGTTCCGTCGATTTTAACCCATGCCTTAGCATCTGGTGCTTTTTGAGCGAGCTGGTCTGGATTTACAGGCGCATCATTTGCTTCAATCAAGTTACCAGCTTCATCAAATTGAGCTGTATTGTCTGGCTCAACGTCAGCATACAAATCTTCAATAGCTTGACCCTGCAACATGGGCGTAATGTACTGAAATGCCGAGTAGCCAATGAGTACAACTCCAATAATCATCGTGACTATTGAAAAGAAAATAGCTATTCTACGCTTGAGTTGTTTGTTCATTTCCCTCCTTCTACATATGAATAGTGCCTACTCAATTTTCGAGTAGACACTATTATAGGTCATATTAAGTTGTTTTGCAATCTTTGTTAAACGCCGAGCAGCGAAGAACCACCAAGGACGTTTGCAAACTGACTGAATTTACCAGCAGAGTAAATAATGTATACAATCCAGATACCAACGATTGCAGCAATCTTAATAAATGCCTGGGTGTAATTGCCATCTTTGAAATCGCCAAAGATTTTAAATACCAGTGGTACAGAGAAACCGAGTGCTGCAATGCCAATGACAATGGCAACGAGCGCTTCGATGCCGCTCTGGGTGCTGGTCAGCCAAGAAATAACGCCAGAAAAATTCATATGTCCTCCTTTCAAATAATTTTGTAAACGTTTACGTTTATATCAACTCGCGCGCGAGGTTGCAACAAGGTAATTCTTGCCCGCCCGTTACGACGGGCAAGATACTTATTTATTTAGTTAGTTGGCTTACGTTTAGCGTTGAGCTTGTTGGCTCGCTGTTCAAGGCGCGCTATCTTACGCTCCATACCATCAGCGTAGTCTTTTAACCCATCGCGATACATCGCGTTCTCAATCTTGATATGTTCGTCTCGTTGGGCTGCGTCAATCGTACCATTGGCTAAGCGGTCATCAATTCTCTTTAGATTTTCTTTATGGAATTTTCTGAACTCGCGCTCGGTTGCCTTGTGCATGGGTTTGGCTTTAAGTGCTGTCGGAACGCGTTTCTTTGGAGCTTTTGCTTGTGCAGCTTTTTGCTTCTGCATGCGTTTCTTAATGCTCTCAGAAACACCGTTCTCAGTTGCAACAGCATTGCCACCCTTCACATCTTGCTTAACCATATCTGGTTTTGCGTCAACATGGGTACCTTCGAGACTCTCCGCACTAGATTGAGATACTGCACCACCGTCAACAACTGCATCAAGAGGAACTGTTGGAGCATTGAGTGCGCCATTAGCGCCAAGACCGTTCATGCCGTCCTCAAGTGCAACCTCAGCGGCGTTTTCGGAATTGTTAATTCCGTCTCCGCCTGTAAACTCGAAGTTGTTGTAGGCTTTCTTGAGTGCGTTAACTCGGTCATTGCCTTTCATTTCGGCGGAAGTGTCTTTGAGGTGCTTAAACGCGCTGCCCGCAATGTTGCCGCCAGTAGGCTTGAAGTTCTTAGCCGTGTCAACCGCATGACCAAGCGAGCTTGCTGCAAGAGATGCGCCGACACTAGCCGCGGTGCTTCGACCAATGCTAAATGCTTCACCAAGCGAAGAACCGCTCTTATGAGCGTCGCGCGCTGCCGTTACGCCGTCCTTTATGCTGGAAGCTCCAGCATGAGCAAGTCCTCGTCCAAGAACCGCTGCGCCAGTAAGTCCTGCGACTGCGCCAGTTGTTGCACCGCCAACGACCTTACCAAGCATTGAGTCTTTCTTGAGTCCGCCGCCAATAGCAGATTCGCCCATCTTAGGCATGCCACTGTCGCTGCCATAGAATAGAGCCTTCTTAGCGTTCAGCCAGTCCGAAATCATAGCTGCCACCGAAAGTGGAATGGTAATCATAAGGTCAACAATGTTACAAGTTCTAGACTCGCCACCACCGACGCTAATCTTCATAACTGGGTAGGTCAGAATTGCGACTGAAATGAGTGACAGGAACGCCATGAGAATGGTCGTCATAATGGTTGAAACACCATTTGCTGCCCAACTAAGGAATGGAATGTTAGCAACTGATGATTGAACACCCGAAGCGGCACCCGTGAGTCCCGTTGTAAGTATCGCGATAAAGCTCGTGAAGAAACTTACAATGATTGAACCAAGGATGACCGAGATTGCAAACATCATGAATGAACCAGTTGCGCCAACAAGGTAAATTGCCATATCAAGCAGTCCGAAGAAATCACCTGTGAACTGAGCACGAATGTAGCCCTTAAATACCTTAACGATGGAGCTAATCAGAACGCCTGTAACCAGAGAGAGCAGACCGAGAAGTGCTGCCCAACCAGCCGATACCCAAGTAACGTTGAGTTTAGCATATGCACCAACAAGATAGCTAGAGTCTGCTGGGTCTGCGCGTGGAATAACGTAACGTGCAAACTTTGAGGTATTGGTACCAGTGCTTGCAGACTCAGAACCAGGCGTGCCGCCATTATTAGCAGCCTTATAGGTCAGAGAAACAAGTTCTTTCTTATCGTTGAAGTTAGCCTTGGACTGGAGCAAGAAGACCATTGACTGGTTGGTGAAGTTGTTGCCATTGTCGCCAGCGTTTGCATTGATGTATGCACGAGCGACCATATTAGCTACAAATGGCTCGTCCTTGTCAGAATCAAGTTTAGTGAGCTTTGAACCATCCCAGGGGTGAACTGCCATAGAGCCTTGCTCAGATTTACCTCCCCAAACGTAAGAGTTTGCGTTCAGCTCCTCGTTTGAGCCATCCTTTGCAGCGTTTGCTGCATACAGGTAGGTACGTGGGTTATCGAGAGAGACGCTTGTAATACTACCGAGCTTATCTGATGGAAGTGAGACAAACCATGTTGGCTGAGCCGCGTCACTAGTTGTTGGGAATGGAAGCGTCTTTGCACCATCGCCGTTTTCATCGTCAGAAACCTTTGCCTTGCTTACGTCAGCATTAAGGCGCTGTTTGACATCCTTGTTGCCTTCGTCATTTGAGTCGGCACCGTTTTGCGAGATGTCATACACCATGTCCATGGTGCGTCCTGCAAGGGTTGAGTTGTAATGTGCACCATAACCAAGAATTTGATTAGACATTCCAGATGTGAATCCTTGGTTTCTACCAACCGCAGTGTTTGATGTATCGCCTAAATATGCGAGGTAATCTTTTACGGTAAAGGTCTGATTACCAGCGACATAGCCAACGAGCTTTTCAATTCCAATATCGTTTGGATTCGAGCCGCCAGCTTTCTTTGAAAGAGCTTCATTAAGAGCCGCTACATCTTTTGAGCCGCCAGCGCCACCATTTGGAAGTAGACTTACATCATAGTTTGTAAGACCTGCGTATTGCAGTGAGTCAACAATCAAGTCATCGTTGATAGTGCCGAGCGACTGATATGCTGCTTGGAAGGTATTTCCACTCAGCGTTGAAAGTCCACTAATAAGAACTACTGCAAATGGGGTTGCAAACAGAATGGTGAGCACTCGAAGACCAAGTTGTCCAGCCTTTGAGAACGCGCTCTTACCTTGTGAAACATTGCGTAGACCAGAAATGAGTGCCATTACGAACAATGCAATCATAATGGTGAGTGCAAGCCCCGCAAATGCACGAATAAGGTTTGCATCTACGCCAGCATCAGCAAATAGCTTTTTAACAGTTCCGCCGAAAATTCCGTCGTCTGCACCATACTGAGGAGTCATTCCACCAGCAACGCCCGATGTTGAATCATCGGTCAGACCGAAAACATTAACTGGGTTGATGTTGACGATTGATTGCTGAACAGACTGAACCAGACCGAATGCCATTGCGAATACGGATGCGCCCAGTGCTGCTGGGGCGAGTGCAAGTGTACCCTGTTTAGCACCAACGTCCTCGTTATTATCGAACGACTGAATATATCCGTGCTCATAAAGAGTTTTAATGTTATTTGCCGCCGCAATAGCATTTTGGTCAGACGCGTCTGCAAATGGATTCATGTTGTTATTTACGCCATATGCATAATCCAACTTACCGTCATTTGCTGCAATATTGTTGAGCTTTGACAAAGCGCCCATTGTAATATCGCCACCACTTGCACGACCAGCGGTGCCTGTGCCAAAGATATATGCTGCTAGTGCATTTGCAGAAGATGGACTTCCGCCATTACTCCAGCCATAAAGTGGCGTTGCATGTGCAACTTGTGCAAATGGAGCCATGAACATAGTCAGCACAAGCATAAGCATAGTTAGAACTTTAGCAAATCCTTTTTTATGACTCATATGGAACTACTTTCACCTCATTCTTAATCTCGTTGTCCAATGTATACACGTCTGTACCATCCTCTCTCGTTAGGTCTTTATTGACGCCTTCTACACTGAGTTTGAACTTCTTTACATCTGGATACTTACACGCAGCTTGTACAATTTTGTAAAATACATTTGATTGTAATTCAGCTTCAATTCTACGTGCACCGCCAGCGTTAGAATCTTTCACGTCTACACACATATATGCGATGTAAACGACAATATCTCGTGCGCGGCAATCATATTGTGAATTAGACCATTGTACCACATCGCCTGGGATAACGTCAATTCCATTGTCCTCTTTGATTTCTTTGAGCAACTTCATGAGTTTAATCTCAATTAGGTCGATGGTGGTCTGCTCAGACAGTCCTCGATATGGAATAATTTGGTCGAAACGTCCAAGAAGTTCTGGCGCGAAGCCATTACCCATAATAAGATTCTCTCTTAGTGAACTAAGCAGTCTGTCTGTTTCCGCCTGTTGACCCGCCGTAATAACAATCTGCCCATCCTTATCAAAGTGCATATCATTTTCCGACGTTGAGTGCTTTGTATCATCTTTGAATACGCTTGCGCCCGCGTTTGTGGTGGCAATAATGATGGTATTACGCAGTGAAACTTCCATATTCTCAACTCGCCCTTCGCGGTTGAGCACTGTGTAGTTAACCATACCCTCGTCAAGAATATACAGACAGTCCTGTTTAAAGGTTTTTGAACCTTTCTCGAACTCGTCAAGCTGAATAACGGCGTTTGGCTTATGTCGAACTATCTCGCCTAGACGCTCGCGGAACAGGTGTGAATCTGCGTCGTTAGCATACTCTGGAACGTTAATCGTCTCCAGGACGCGTTGACCTGGATAGAGTGTTTCCGCTAACGCTTTGACCGATTGAGACTTACCAGTACCAGTTGAACCAGTTAATAAGCACGTAAAAATTGGTCTGTTGCTATTCTGGCGTTTTCTAAACGCCGTGGCGTGCAACAGCAAGTTCCACGTATAAAGTGCCACTGGTTGTCCGAGAACCTGTGAACGGATGTTGTTGAACACTTTATCAGCATCAATATTGAATTTAAGCTCAATGGAGAAGCGCTCTTTGAAGATTCGGTCAACGTCGCCTTTTGTTGGCGCTCGATGATGAAGCGTGACTGTAGCAACCATATCTTCGAGCGTATCAAGCGTTTTACGCGGCTCTGCTTCGGATGGTCGGTACGTCTTATTGTTGTCAATAATGTACTCAATTACATCGTCGCTAATAGCATCACAACCGATGGCAACTTTACTCCACCAATTTCGAGCAATGTCGTGAACGACGTCCCTATCAAGCTCTTGAATCTCAATGCGCTTAAAGCGTTCAGCGAATGGCTCATCAACTGCGATTGTTGAATCGTACTCTCGGCTTGTTGTAGCTGCGATGACGCGAATAGGCGCGCGCGCTAATTTATCTTTAGCGAGGTCGCCACCAATCTTGGTGCCGTCTCCAAAGATAGTTACGAGCATGTGAACCTCGTCGATGAAAAGAAGTACCTTAACTTGGTCATCGTCGAGCGCTTCTTGAGCCTTAGTCTCAAATCTCTTTAAGTCTGCAAGAACATTCGAAATAGCAGCTTGAAGTTTATTTCTATCTAATGTAGACAGCGCTCCGAGTGCTAGAGAAACTACGAGATACTTAGTGTTATCAATATGAAGGCGTCCCTCGTTTGTACGCTTTACGAACTCCTCAACAATTGCCGTCTTACCAACACCCGCTTCGCCAATAAGTAGTGCAATTGGGGTAACTGGACGCGCAAGTACTTGCTCAAGAAGCCTAAGCTCGTCATCACGACCAACAACGTCCTGTGGTTGTTCGGCTAGACTTTGAAGCGAATTACCAATTGATTCGTTGTAAGCATCAAATTCTTTAAGCCATTCGTGGCAAAGTCGAGCGCTTTCCCTTAGCCCATCGCTACTAAGAGCGAGTGCAGACAAACTTTGTCGCTCTCGCTCAAAGCATTTTTCAGCAAACTCTTTTTCATGCTGAGACGCACACTCGCCAGAGTATGCGTCAGCACGATTCCTAATTGTTTGCATTACTGGAATGTAGTTATCTATAGTTATCACTTCCCGCTACGATTTAGCTGTTCAACTTCATTAGAGCCGATTACGGTTGCTTTCTGGTTTACATTCTTAAAGAGTGATTTATCAAAAGCGGTTGAATCATATGAAGAATAAGTATTAGCTAATTCTACCAGTTTTGCGTTAACACTGTCAAGGTCACTCTGAATGCTGTTCAGTTGTCCCTTGATAGTTGTATTGGTGCTATCGGACTTCAAACGCTCGGTGAGGTCCGCAACTCGTTTTGTCAGTAGCTCCTTCTGGTTGTTCAGAGACGCGTACTGAGAATCCAAATCCTCTTTGAGAGCACCCTTAAACGCCTGGTTATAGAACTCCTCGAAGTTAAACTGACCATCATTGGACAGTAACGTACCTTTCAAAGTCTGAACCTTATAAGCGTCGCTGTTGATGGCTGGATTCATGGTGATACGGAATCCAATAACGTCAAGCAAGTCACTTTGAACTTCGACTGACTTCGACTTAGCATCTGTATCGCGATAGTTAAAGTTGTTCATTGACGTTCTCAGAATGTTCTGAATGTCAGCGTCACTCAGATTATTGTCGCTTGGGTTTGCAGTCTTAGAGTTTGACGACTGGCTTCCACCGTCCTTAATCTGATTACTCAATTGCTCGGTTGCGACGAAGTTCTTGTTCATAATGTACACGTTGTATACATCTTGTGTTGGCTTTGGAATTACCAAATAGAAGTCTCCGTTTGCAGCGTATCTACCAAAGAGAACTGGAATTTCTTGACCAACATGGTCATTTAGACCACTCGACGCAACGAATACACGATAATCAGTACCCTTTGCAGGAATCTTCAAACCGTCGCTATCCTCAATGTGCAAACGAGCAATCAGCACGCTGTTGGACTCATCAGTATAGAGGTTAACAATCTTAACTTGCGCGTTTGAACGCTTGAATTGCATCTGTGTACCAATCGGCGAAGATGAACGCATGAGCATACTTGCATATTGCGTGTTACCTACACCCATCCATACGCCGCCGATAGCTGCAAGGAGCGCACCCGCTACGAACATCGCGTTGTAACGTGAAATAACTTTAGTTCTTGGTGATTTGTCTTTTCTCACGGTGTACTCCTTTCTAAATGAGTGTCGATAGTTTGACAAAATTGTTTACTTGTCCGCGCTCTCTGTGCAAGAGAACCTGGCAAGCTCCGTGTTGTGTTAAACCACTAACAATTACCTGCGAAAGTCCCTCAGTACCAAGGATTCTCGCGTAATCATCGACTTCTTCTGGCATGAGAGCGCCCATCATCGTCCACGAAGGGTCAGCTGCAAAGTTAGTGTAGTACGTGCTCTGCATAGCGAATACGTCAGCATGGTTGGCACCCTCAAAATCAACGCTCGTAGTTGGCGATTTGACCGCGTCAAATGTGAAGATAAATCTAATACCGTTATCCTCAGCTCGTTTAATCAGACCGTACGCCATCTTGTTAATCACGTACTTGTGGAGGTTGTCAACGCCGTGAATGACAATGAGGTCGTCAGTGTCAACCGTGCTCAGCGCATAGTTCAAGACGTTCAAAAATTGAGCTTGCTTGACGTTCTCGTCTACGATTTTTGAGAAGTCGTAATATGTGTTGAGTGCGTTGCTTGGAGAAATCTTTGTAGTACTTCCGAAGATTGCTCTGTGTGCGGTCAATGCAGAATCGAGTGTTGAGTGGAGTGCGTGAGCAATCTCTGCTTGATTAGTAGAACCTTTACGACGTGCTTCGTCCTCAAGTGATGTAAAGCTCTGAATGAGGTTTCCCATTGTTGCGTATGCTTCGGGGTGCTTGAGGTTCAAGAAGTTTGTACGCTCTGGATGAATACCTGCATCAGCAGTCCAATACTTGTTGTTGAGGTAGAAACGCATAATTGCGTCGTCTACCTGTGCACGAAGTTTGAATCCGAACTCACCACTTCTTTCGAACTGGTAGTTATTAAGCAAGTCAAAGATGTTTAGTAGTTTCTCACGATGCAAACTAAATAGATTAGAAACGTCAGAAAGTTTACCAAAACCCTCAAGTGGGTTGATAGTAACTTTCGATACGTCAAACCAGTTAACGAGTCCATCGGGCAGTTGTTCCATCGTGTGCATAGCGGGGTCTAAATAGTTGAAACCATTAAATACAAAGTGAATCGCCTTATGACCAGCCATACAAATGTCATTTGCCGCGGCTTGAGCGACGATTGAAGATGATGAAAATGGCTTTTCAGTTCGAGCAGCGTACAGTCCCATACGTTCGCTCTTTGGGATAACGATGTATGATTCTGCCTGTGTCGAGCCTTCAAAATCAAAGATTGCTGCCGAATTTACCAGTGAGAATGAGTCGTCACCAATGGCTACGCCATACGGGTCACACAGAGCTGGGGAAGCTGCAAGGTTAATACCTGCGTAGTTACGGCAAGTTGCGGTATCGACAAACGGTTCCTTGATGAGCGGCGCAAAGATACGAACAAATCGTTCCTTCTGGTCACCAGCGGTACTATCCCACTTAATGCCGTTATACCTCGACTTGAGAAGTGTGTTCAAATCTTCAATTTGCTCGTCAATTTCTGAACGACTGTTTGATGTGATTACGAGGAAGAATTGATAATACACAATAGAGTCAGTTGTGTTAATCAAACTCTCATAAGCAGTGTAGTTATCAATGTCTCGGCTATCGCGCTCGACGTCAGCTTGAGTCTTTTTAGGTGTTAGCGCTTCCTCAATTTTCGTCTTAGGCTTGCCGTTTCCATCGTCCTCCTTGTACTCAGCCTTAATTGCCTTAGCCCCTTGGGTAGCGTTCTTTTTGATGAGGGTATTGCGCTCCTCGTCCTTAATTACGCCATCTTTCTCGCAAAGGTAAATTTTGACACCCTTGCGCGGCGTTGCTGGAATTAAATCCAGGAAGTCAATAAAGGTCATATCGCGGGAAACAGAACTCTCAGCGTAAAGCTGTACGATTGTTGAATACTCGCCACGGTGATAGATGAAACTTGGTGAGAACTCATAGGATGACTCGTCAACAAGTTCGCCCTTCTCATTATCCAGTTTTAGCTTGCCTGTAGCGGACTTGAGATTTTCCTTAATTTTGTCTACAAACTCCAAAGCTACTTAGCACCTCCAAACATAACAACTGAGCCTAGACGCTCAATAATCTCGTCACGTTTCGTAACACTTCTTACACGGTCATACATTGATGGCACGTTTCGCTCAAACTCACTGATTGACTTTTGCAGTTGCATACGGTCAGTATCTCGAACGATGACTGTCTGCTCCATGGTCAACTGCCTACCGTCGTCAATAAGCGCGTTCAAATACCTTAGTTGCATGTCCGCAATAGCCGCGCGTGTAGCGTCAAGTCCGCCGTTTTTAGCACGACGAGCAATAGAATCTAACTTATCTCGCTGGGAGTTTAACTCGTTAACAGAAATGGTTGTGATTCGCATTTCTTGACCCGTAGCGGTTCGTGTTTTGTAATAACGTGCCCTCGACTCATCAATATAGTTAGCTGCCGCTGGCAATGTTGATGTTGAGAGCATACCTTTAACTGCGTATACAACTCCAATATCGCCATTGCGGAATGTAATCTCGCCAGTAGTAGGACTAATTCTTGCAATGCCGACGTTTTTAAGTGTCAAATCTTTTCGTGAACGAGCACGCTCTGCAAACTTATCAAACGTATACTTAAATGTCGCGCCAAGCATTGAGCCGCCATTTGCAGACATCATAAATACGATAAGTAGCAAAATAAGTGCAATGAGGAGCAAAGCAGCGGCGGCGCCGTTGTACTGGAACGCAGCTCCGTTGTCTTGACTAATGTTGTTCCAGAGAAATATCAGTCCAGCTAGGAAGATACCAGCGGTCATAACAAGTCTAATGAATGGTACGTAAGCGCTTGGCGCAATACCTTCGAGACCCTTAATATACATTCCTCGGTAGGTGGCTGGTTTAAGAATGGATGGCATGAAGCGATAGCGGTTCATACCGTCTTCAACTTCTTGGTTTTCCATTACTCACCTCCACCGAGAGAATCGTTTAGAAGAATCTCTACCGATTTGATAACTCTACCAATTGCTCGAAATACGATAATTATGATATCAACGAGTGAGCCAGAGTTAACGTTATCGACGGTTTGAGCTTTAATTCCGTTAAGGAACTTAGTAGTTAACTTTTGTTTATTACTTGCCATCGATTTCCTCTCTACGTTTGTTCATCTTGTCTACGAATTTCGAGAGTAGACCAAACAGTTTATATCCGATGAGGGCTGCTAATGGAGCGGCACCGCCTACCGATGCACCGATAATGACAAAGCCCATCGCTGCGTCTACCAGTCCAGCCTGTGCTGAGTGCATGGCAAGCTGAATACCAAATTGAGCGACAAACGACATTACCGCCACGCCAACAAATACACATACTGTTAACTGAATGGCGTATTGTAGAGCCTTACCAATATATTTAGCCGCATCTTTAATTCTGTACTTCCACATTAAGCAGTCCTTTCTATTTTGTGAATACTTCTGGGTTCAGACATTTGATTGTAGCACTCGCGCCATCACTTGACAACTCAATCACATAATTCACAACATCTGTGTGAGCGTCCTGGTTGTCAAGGTTCTCCAAGGAATCAATAGCAATAGACTTTAAAGTGTCGTCATTGCCGTCAGCTTCTTTAGATGAAATAATGCCGTGAACAATCGTATTACTTACATTAAGTGTGTCTCCAGATTGTGTGTAGCTTGACGATTTGTTCATAGAAGCCACGGCAATGTAACCAGCTTGAGAGCTGTAAATAAATGGCGCCTTGCAACTATCGTCGAGTGTGATGTTGTGCTCATTAGCGAGCTTCTCAAGTTTTTCGTAACCGCTCAGCGTATAGGCGTAATCACCATTCGATAACATCTGTGCAACCTTATAGGCGTTGGACTCAATCTTTGGAACGTCAGTTTCCGTAGACTGTGGCTTGTCAGAATCGTCGTCTGGTTTTGACTGAGTGGTATCGTCTTGCGTATTATCTTCACTCGCGGCAATATTGCCGACTTGTGTCGGCGCGGTTTGGCGAGGAGCAAACACCGCCATATAAGTAGTAATCATTCCTATTAAGAGTACGATTACACCGATTACAATTTTCTTTTGCTTAGGCTTCATGATTACTCGCCCTGTACCACGTCTGAAATCTTAAATTGCTGAGACTGTGTGTCGTAATAACCGTCCACAAGTACAGTGTAACCAGAGGTCTTGCTATGAATCTTTGCAGTGAAGCGCAGTGGTGCGGTTCCCTCGTCTGGTGTTTTATACATTACGAAATCCGAAACCTCAACGTCGGCACCGATTCCAACGTACTGGCGAACCTGTGCAGCCGTTTGCACATAACCGAAGAAATACTTATTCGCAACAGCCTGCGCGTTCTCACCGAAGTCGCTTTCAGTAACCTTGGCAAGTGCCTGGATTCCTTCCACGAACTTCGACTCCACCGCTGGGTCGGTATCAATAATCCTGTCATCTTTAGTTACCACGAGGTTATCTCGACCGTTGTAATCGGACACAAGCTGTTTCCAATTTGTATTGGCTGGTTCGGTTGTAGTAGTTGTGTCATTTGAATCCGTTGAAGAATCCGCATTATCCGCGGGTGCTTCAATCTGACCAATTTCGGCAGGTGGCTGTGGCTTTAATGTTTGCCACATATACAAGCCGCAAGCTCCAAAGAGCACAATGAAAAACGCTACCACACACGCGGTCGTATGACGTTTAAAGAAATCACTCATATATCTCCAATCGTTTTAGATATCTTAGTTCAACTCTCAATTTTAACATAGGTGGACATAATCCGCAAATTCTACACAAAAAAAGACTAGCTCAAAATGAGCTAGTCTAAGTTGTCAACCGATTTGAAGATTGAGTTGTTACTCTTAGTGTTTGCCGTGTTAGCAACATCGTTAGCGGATTGCTCTTGGTTGTTCTTGAAATCAAACGCTCCCTTTGGTGCACGCCAATAGCTTGTCCAGTTACTACCAAGTTTATAGGCTGAAACTTCTTGAGCGTAATTTGGGTCATACCAATTACCACTCTGAGACTGACCTCCGTCGCCCTTAGCAGGTGTTCCGCCACCAGAGGTCGCGTCAGTATGTGCGCCAATTTGCAGAGGTACTGCGCCTGGCGTGTCTTTTGTAACCTCGGTTGGATTACCATTTGCGTCAAGTTTCGTCACATCGAACCAACCAAGGAAAATCTCGCAGTGACCATCTCTCAAGAGAATGTCTCCTGGTTGAAGTTCGTCGGCGTTGAAGTCATGTCGCTCAAATCCAAGTGGTGTGAGAACTGAGCCAAAGCTCGACTCGCCAGCCAAAAGCTGTTCAATCTTTGCAAACTCTGGATTACCAGAGCGACGAAGTGCTTGCATTACGAAGTTGGAGCAGTCAATATCGTCGCCCGTTTTCCAACCGCTACCACGAGCAACGGCTTGAGAGTAACCGCTATTTTCGTCAGCTGCAATCTGCTTTGCGACGCCGAGGAATGTTCCCGCATCTAAATCGCCAGACTTAACGCTACGACATTTCTTACTTGTGTTCACGGTATCAACCGTTGAAGTGTTAATGGTACCAGTTGCTTGACCAGAGTTTAGAATTCCAGCAGCTTGCATTTTTGATTCGTCAGCAGGAATGTTATCTTGATTAAACAGCGCGTTAAACTTCATAGCCGCTTCCATACGACCTTCGATGGAGTTATTCTGTCCAGGTTTACCAGGAATACCAATACCCGCGCCTACAAAATACTCTTTACACGCTTCACGAGGGTCTTTCTCGGTGAAGAAGTCTAAGTTTGAGGACACTTTGCGCGTATTAAATGGATATCCGCCGTGAAAACCACTTGCAGACGGGTCGGCATAGTTATCAGCGTTTGCATTCTCGCTTGCCACAAAATTGCCGTGTGCAAAGCGCTTGTCTAACTGGAAAGCCGTTTGGTTCTCCGCATACCAGCCGCCACCGTCAGTGGAGTTTGGATATGACCAGAATTTAGACTCGGTGAAGTTTTGGTACGGGGTCTCTTGGAAGATACCGCCACCAACGCCAGACCACGAAGAATGAACTGGTGAACCAGGGGTCTTTCCGTGCAGACCGAATCGTCCGCCACCCTCGTTAATATCAACAATAAATGAAGACTCACCGTGCATATGACCAAGAATACCAGCCGCGCATGTTCCCGAAATACCATATGTTTGCGTTAACATATCAAACGTTGCTTTGGCTGCGTTATACTGGTCTGTTCCAGGGGTAAACGCATCGCCGTGTACTGTCTCAGATTTAGAAGCGGCGGTTGTATCAACATCTGTTGACTTCTTTGGGCAGCCAGAATCTTCTCTGCGAACATAATGCCAGTCATCATTTGTATCCGTTGCATAGGCAGCGCGAGCCATCGGAGCTACTGCGCCACTAACCAGTGTTAATGCAATCAGCGGAGTTAAAATAAACCGCCTAATATTATCTTGTTTCATCGTCACCTCCGTGATGAAATAGTTGCTCGAAACAATCTATTATATCGCATCTTAACCTTTTGGTCAATTAGTTTGCAGATACTTGATTGTTCTGATTTGCATCAGCAAGAGCACTTGTCGCGCGAGCTACGGCATCGGTCAAAGCATCTGGCTTCGCCAGGGAAAGCTCACCGATATAGGTTACGCTCGCAACGTTTGTCTTGTCGGTTGACACGATAAACTCAACGGTCTTTAGTGTGCCGTCAACCTTTGCAATAGGCACGGTTACCAGATATACGCATGAGGTATTGCCTGTAGACTTGGTAGTTCCTGCATACAAAAGTGAATACGTTGGTTGTGATACGACTGCGACAGTATCTTTAATATCGACGGCTGGATTTGAGCCAGCGAACGTAATACTTGGTACGCCAGACGAATTATTGTTCCAAATTGTCGTATCGTTTGCCAACATGGTCTTAATAGCGTCTTGCGTTTCCTTTGGCAAATTATTACTAGATGACTTAGATGCTTCTACATCATCAAGTTTAATTCCAGACTGTACTAAAGCAGTGATAACCTTAGTTGCCGTTTCAGTAGTCTCAGTTTGGTTGTAGGTAGCTGCTTGAACATCACCATTGTTCGGAGTGTTGTTCTTAGCAGCAAGCTGCTTAGTAAGCGAACTAATGACATCCTCGCGCATATCCTGTAGTTGGTCGAACGAAGAACTCTTAGACTTTACAGACAGAATCTCAGCGGGCTGTTCACTTTCAAACCTATGGGCGGTTAGCGCCGAGCCAATTGCCGTACCAATAAACATGGTAACGACGGAAACGCCAACTACCGTTGCGATGGAAATCTTATTAAACAATTTTGGTTTAGCCTGTTCTGGCTTCACCTCGTCAAGTTTATTACTAGAATCATCGGCGAGAGCAGCTTCAAGCTCGTCGTCAAACTCGTTTCTCATTTTACTCCTTACGTGTTGAGAATTAGTTACATATATCTATAGTTTACACTACCCAACAACTCAAAGTCAATGTTACATAGTTGCGTAAATGTTCGATTGTTAAAGAAATTTTATATCTTTAATGTTTGCAACAACTGGCGGATTTGTTCGATATGAAAATACCCCCTGCGAATTGCAGAGGGTATTGGCTTAACCAAACGCTGTTTTGAATAGTGTTTGAACATCAATCGGTGCGGAGAAAATGTCTGGTAGTCCAACGACAATCTCCATCTGATTACCCGCATTAACGACGGTTGTTCCCTTGGTATTAAACTTCTTGTCAATATACTTAACAAGCGAATCCTCTTTACCACTTTCAAGACGGAATGACAATTCATATTTAACCAGAAGGTTTCGAGAGCCAACGTTAAATCCTTGTCGCTTACCACCAACGTTGACGGTAGTAATGAGGTCATCAAGGTCATTGACCGCTGCGAGTGCCCAACGTGCACCGTCTGCTTTTTTCTGTTCAGCAATGGCTCGATTGTCTTTGAAGATTGACAGTGGATATACGTATTCACAATCGCCGTATGTAACCTGTCCATTCTCGTTTGACAAATCCTCGTAAGCATACTTATCTGGAATGACGATGCTATCGAAGTACTCAATCTTGCTTTGGTCAGCGGAAATAATCTGACTGCCGAACGTTACCTCGCCACGCTCAAGTCGAGTTGCTACGTTGTTAAAGTCCTTCAACATTGCTTGCAACTTCTCGTTGTCCTTTTGGACAAACGGAACGTTAATCTCAATACGATATCGACTCTCAAGGTCATCTGTTTCAAGAGACTGCCTGGTATTGACAGTAACCTTCATATTCTTCATGGCTTTGAGAGCTTCAAGCTGTGCTTGTTCATCAAAACTTAACTCATTTGTCTTGCCATCTGAGCCACGTTTCTTAGCATTGATTGCGGAAATCTCGCGCCTAATACCTAGCGATTCAATAAGATTGTGCTTGAGTGAAATAGCTTTGAAGTCGCTGGTAATGACATTGCGCTCGTACGAACGCCACCTTAACACAAGAATTACTAGATATGCAAGAATCGTCAGCGCGGTAACTATTGTTAATACGTTAAATGCTGTGGCAAGATTAGTCTGCGCCTGTAGAAGCACGTCTAATACATTTGAACCAGCGTCAGAAATGACATCGCTCGCGCCATCAAGTTCATCATTTAGAGCATTGATTGGAAACTCAATTAAAAACTTACACAGATAAACAATAAGGGTTGCGAGTCCAAAGCCTATTGAGAACTTCAAACATCGCAACCCCGCCTTTGCGTAAGGGAATTTATCTGTCGTAAGTGAGTGCTGTTCAGAGAACTCTCTAAAGGTACTCACCTTTAACTCCTTTACTTGGTTGACTGTGAACCACCGTCAGTAGAAGTCTGTGAATTTGAAGCGGTATCAGCGTTTTGCGCGTCAGCCTTCTTCAAATCCTTCATCTTGTCGTAGGAAATGCGATACTCCTTGCCGTCCTTATCGACTGCGATGATGGCATCCTTAGAATCATCTGGTGAATCAACGAACTTAGAGACCGTCAGATTCTTCTCAGCAGCCTTACCGTCAGAACCCTTAACGTTTACGACGTAAGAGTCGCCAACCTGGTATTGACCGCGTGGGTCAGTAGTTGACTCTACTGAACGACCAGCGCCATTAGACATGTTGAAAAAATAGAAACCAGCGCCCGCAATCGCAACAAGTGCAGTTGCTACACCAATGCCGATTTTAGCTGCGAGTGGAAGTGGCTTACGATTCTTGCGCTTCTCAGCACGCTCAGCCTTTTTCTTCTCGCGCTCGAGTTTCTTCTGCTCCTTCTTAGAGAGCGGATTCACTGGGGCGCCAGGAACACTTGGCTCGTCAATCTCGTCCTCAACCTCACCAAAATCGAGGTCATCGGAAACTGGGGAAAGCTGATTAGTTACGTCAGCATCTCCACCAAGGTCGGCTTCTGGCTCGGTATCAAAATCAAGGTCGCCAAAATCATCAAGGTTCTCAGCGTCAGATACATCGCCGTCGGTGATTACATCGAGGTCGTCGATTGGAGCAGCAGGCTCATCATGTGCAACCTCTGTATCGGAAGGCTCCTCGTCAGCGTCGTCGGTTTCATCCTCGTCTGCTTGAGTGTCAACATCTTCAACGTCATCAACATCGTCAACGTCAACGTCGCCGTCTTCAGTTGCGTAAGACTCCTCAATCTCAGCTGCGCGCTTCTCAGTAAGCTCGCAAACCATTTCAGCCATTGCCTTATCGGAAAGTGCTCGATACTGTGCAACTGCAAGGAGCGCGTGGTACTTAGCTCGAAGCTCGTCGGAAATGTCATCCTTCATATCAATGAGACAATCAGCTTTGAGCAGCATTGAGATTACCTGGCTGGTACTCTTACCGAAGGTCGCTGCGTTCTCGTAGGTATTGAGTAGCATTTCGTCAGAGCATGCTTGGAGGACACTCTTTCGATTCTCCTCAGCGTACTCAATAGCTGCATCAAGTGCAGCCTTCTCCATGACCCGCTTCATTTCGTCAAGATAGTCGAGACGATAATTGACGATTGCAGAGTTCATGTCTTCGATACTTTCCTTTACGGAAACTCGAACGGCGTCTGCGTTGTCGAAGTCGCGGTTCATTTCTGGATAGAGTTTGTCCTGGATATCATTGAGGAGCTTATCAACTTCCTCAGCATCCATATCCTGTACCTTGGAGCGGTCATTTGCGAACTCTCGTGAGAGCTTTGAAGTCTCGCGCAGGAACTTGAGGTGGATATCTGCTACTTCATCAGTCTCGTAAACGCCCTCTCCGACGATTGAGTTCTCATCGTCGTCCTCAGAAAGCATTGAAACCTCACGAACATTGCGCAGAAGGTCGCGCTTGTTTGTGGCAAGAATTGGATTCTCAACACTGTCAGCAACTACCTCACAAGCCTTAGTTGCTGCAAACTCTGGAAGCAGATATGGTTGAATATCCGACTTCTCAATATCGAGAGTTGAAACGTATGATAGTCCAAGCTCGTTATTTGATGCAAGCTGGTCTGCGAACTTCTCGTCCTCATCCTCAGCGCGCTCGATACGCTCGTCGTTCTCGCGGATTTTGTCCGCGATTACCTCAACATCGTCCTCAATGGAGTGAGCGTCATCAACGTCCTCGATAGCAGCGTCAACCGTTGGCGTGACCTCATAACTCTCTGAAATCTCGGGAGTATAGTCAAACTCTGGCTCGGTAGGCTCCTCAACAGGCTCCTCAACAGGCTCCTCAACAGCAGCTTGCGGCTCTACAGGAGTAGTAGTTTCGCTTGGCTCGGAAACCTCGTTTGACTCATTCGCAGGCTCTTGAGGTGCAGTCACCTTTGGTGAATAGTCAATTCCAGGAACCTTTGCGACGTCTCTAAATTCACCAGTCTCGCGGTCATAATCAACCGTTTCAAACACAAAACCAGTGAGGTCGAAACTGTCCAGCTTATTGATACTGTCTACAATGTGCTGAACAACTGGCGAACCAGATGGAATGTCAATGTAAATTACATTGTCGTTCACATCTGCTTCTGAGAGAGTTACAGGCTTAACTGGCAGTCTATAAATCAGATTAAACTGCAAGTCTTGCGCCCTATCGGGCGGTGCCGTAATTCTGAGAAGGTGAAGAACTTTTGGTGCTTCATTCTCTGGCATGAAAATCCTTTCTACTTTTTGTTACATACCATTTGATGTGTAGTAAACACTAAAGATAATACCATTTAGCGTCAAATTAGTAAAGTGCGGGTCATAAATTTTCTCGGTAATAATATCAACGTCGTCAATATACAGTGTTTGCAGGTCTTTTTCAGAGAGTAAGTCGTAAAGACCAGAGTTAGCAAACATGCGTTCAAGCGAATAAATAGCTTTCGAGAGTGGAGTAATCTCGGGAGCTGCATATAAGAACAGTCCAGAGAACATTCTACGGGCACAACCAGTCGAAGGCTTGCCACGCTTAATTTTTCCACCACCACTAAGCACACGCTTAGATACGTCAAGTATCCTAACAAACTCATCGTCGGTTTCAATGAACTTTGGTCGCAAATTGAGCAGCATGCCGATTAACTCAACGCCCCTCGCAGGAACGAGCGCATCAGAGTTTTCTGAGTAGATTATTGGACTACTCGTATTTGTCGATGGCTCTCGGTCATCCGTTTTACGCGTGGTGTTTAGTTGGACAGGTTTACTTACTGGCTTGGTTGCCAGGCTAACCTTTTTAACTTGAGTGGTATCAACAAACTGTGGCTTTGAAATATTTAATGGCAAATCACTAAATAAGTCTTTAGAGTAAGTATCTACTGCCGCATCGATGGCTTCAATGCTTGTCATTTCTCCAAGGTTCAGTACGTTATTCAGTTCCATATCGTTTGCAATATCTGCGAAATTAACCATTTTCAGCCATCAACTCCCCCCACATGTAGAAATATGTATTTGCTTTATCACATAGCTCAAACGACAAATCGTTCAAGATTGAACGGGTTTCTCCGTCCAAATCTTTTGCTCGACGATACATTTCAATTACCGAAATTTGGTTTAGAATTTTAGCGACCTCACTTTTCGTTGGTGAATACAACGTCTCCGAAGCCTTCTTATACTCAATTAAAACTTGGCATAACTTCGGATATTTTCGAGCGCTAATTTGACTAATAGCCATGTCTAAACCCGTCATCCGCAATACGCCTTCAATTTGTTAATTGCGCGATTGATTTCGTCAATTGCTACGCCGATTTCGACGACAAGACGCTCACGAGTGCCATGTGCACTATCGTAATCAGATGTATCGCCAAATGAAATCGACTCAACGTTGTCAATGGCTAGTACCAAGGTTGAGACGGCAATGTTTGCGTTGTGTACAAACTCGTCAACAAACTTACGCATAAGCTCCATATCAAGAATTGCATCGAGGTTTGCTTTGCGTACATTTGCAACAACTGCGTTTGATGCGTCGAGATAGGTACGATACGCCTTGCTTACGTATACCCCAGCGTTAACCGCGTATTCATTCTCGGTCGGTCGAGTTCTCACAATCTCTTGAGTGAATACCTGGATTGCTTCGAGGTGCTCATTAGCGAGAGCAAATACGTCAGTTCGACTAATTTCGGAAACAATTGCCATAATTTTTAGTGTATCTAAAGTCATACAATCACCCACTTTCGTTAATCTACACAATGGCTCAAGTATAGCAGAAATTCACGCAACTGGCAAATTGCGTGAATTCTGTATTTCATATCGGGTACAAAATCGATTTTAAGCGACGCAAATTTATCATACGACTAATTACACGTCTGGATAAGCGTACTCTGAGAGGTCTGCGCTCAATTTGAGCAACTCTTGGTATGGCTCATCATAATCATCGTTAACCTTGACTAACTTATTGATTGTATCCTTAAAGCTGGTCTTTGATTTTGCCGAAATATCCTCTAGTCGCTCTTTTGAAGAAACAACATACTTGCGTAGCTCGTGAAGCTCTCTTGCTGCGTCAAGCGTAATTGCAGCAAAGTCCTGGAAATCCTCAATTCTGAGACTCACCTCGGTTCGGTCGTAGCAAAACTTAGCGAGTCTTAAAAGCTCGGAAATGATGTTCTGTTCAAGGTCGTAGCATCTAAGTACAACCTCTTTGCGCCAGTTATATGGTTCCTCCTCGTTATCAAACCTTGTGTTCATGGCAAGCTCGATAATCGGAGCCGTCATATCTGCAAGATTGTCGCTGATATCACAAAGTTGCTCGTATACACGCTTGTTACTAAATTGTGTTTGTTTACTCATAGCCAATTCCTTAAAAAGTTTTGTCGTAGTTAATTTCGTCTATTGCTTGGTCGAGATAAAGATATATCTCTTGAAGGTCTCTACTAATTATATTTACATAAGCACATAGTCCACTTAAAGCATCGTAATCACTATCTTGGTCAAAGTTAATTTTGTGTGCTTCAACCGTAAAATTGCATGCAGATTCTGTGGCAAGTCTCAGCGAATCCATCGCGTCGTCGATAATCTTGATAAGTTCATCCTTGCCATCGGCAACCTTTGTATCATGAACTACTTTTTCAATGGCGTTTAACAAATAATTTGTGATGGCTCCAAAATAGCGGTCTAAGGATAGTTCATCATTTGGGTATACGCTCGAATACTTTTCATACACACCAGTTAAGAGTTTTTGAGTGTACCTTAAACCATTTATGGAGTTATCAATCAACTCTGTAACAACTTTATTCATCGTTCGCCCCTCCAAGAGTACGTATTGCTTCGTAAGCTGCAAACGCCGCAAACGCGAGCTTCCCACCATACGACTCTAGCAAAGTTGTGGATTCTTTTGAATCTTCAATCTGTTTGTCGTTCAAATATTCAGCTTTGTGGATTAGTTCGTGCGCCCGCTTTACAACCTTTAGGGCGTTTTCAACAGCATCCGCTCTACAAGGGTCATATATCGGTCGGCTAATGTAAGACATCATTTCTTCCGATACCTCAGAAAGTTTTTTACATACTGAATTAAAATCAGCTTCAATACTTGGCTCGATTTGCAATTTATGAATAACCGCATAATTACGTGCGTCCAATAGTTTATTTATAACCTTATCAACAGAATCAATCAGTAGTGCGTTTGCGAGGTAGTTCAAACCACTCATCGGTAAACCTCCTCAAATTGATTAGTTATGGCGTCAATAGATTTCTGAGCTTGTTCTATTGCAACTTTGAGCATCTCAACATACTCCGCGTATACCACAGATGAATTATAACCAGCATCCTCGAAAGTCTGTTCAGCGCAGTATAGCATGTCGTCCATAGTTGAAAACGAGTTTTTAACACAGCAGAGCGCCGTAAACCAGTGCATACGCATTTCTTCAGTATGTACACTTGAGTTCAAATTATCCGATATTTTCTTGAACACCATGTCAATATCGTCGAGGTTGCGACTCATAAATGTGATTGCGGACTTTCCAACTTGCAGGTCATGCAGAATGATATAAGCGTAGACCTTAACCTGTGCAGAATATACACGTTTTAATTCCAGCAAGATTCGCGTATTTCTTACGTTGTCGAGCAGTTCCATTACAAATTACCTCGTTTCAAAATCAACTAAATACTCAATCTCAGAATCAAGCCAGTCAATGCAGCTTCCAAGAGTCGTAACCGCGTAGGAATTTTCTTGTAGGTCTGCTTTAACTGTTCGTTCAGCCGAGGATAACAATACACTAATATCACTCAAATCGTCAATAGTTTTCTCAAGATTTGTTTTTAATTTCAAAGAATTTTGATTCAGACGCTTGATTATTGACAGCAGTCGCAAACTTGCAGTGTCAATTTTCTCGCAGCTATCGAAGCATCCTGGCTTCTCGTCATAGTATGACAAAACATTGCTGGACAAGCTAATAAGTGTTCTCGTGAGTGAACTCAATTGTTTCGTCAAGAGTTTTACATCTGAAGTTGCGTCCATGCTACTCGCCACCTCGAACAGCGTTAATGCCGTCGCGTGTCTTTGCAAAACCATCGTTCATAACCAGAATAAACTCGCGAATGTCTCTAATTGCATTAGCAATTGAACTAAGGTCGTATTGCTGAGCGTAAGGCTTTAGCATGTTAAGTCCGTCCAAGAATACACCATCTAAATCTTGTCCGAATTCAATACAAATATCGGTCAGTGCGACAATCTTGTTAAAGTCTGAATCGTTTGGATTCTCTAGTACCGCATGGGCAGTTCGGACAAAACACTTAATATTTGACGCAAGTGGATATGCTACTTCGGCATACTCGTCGAAAAAGTCTGCAAGCTCCATGGTAACTGGGCAATCGTCGTCGTGCATTGCGTCACCAACGACTTGAGCAAAATCTTTGTCAAGAGCTTGCCACGTCTCAAGCATAAGGTCATACGCGTCAGTATGGCTTTGGTTGATAATACGTTTAATAGTTCTAGCTCTCATATAAAACTCCAATCTAAAACACTAACAGAATCGTTCTTTACGGACACTTTCAATATCCGCGTACAGACCATGAATAACTTTGGGAATGTTAACAAATGTTTCCTCAATGGGATTATGAAACATATCGTCACATGGAACGGAATACATATCTGGTAAGATTCCCAACTTTATGTAGTACAAATTCTTCCTCATAAGTTGACCAGGCGAACATACGCATAGCAACTTTTTGCAGCTCAATTTGATAAACAACTCATATGCTGTTTCACACTCGTCCTCAGAACAATACACGTTTTGTAATCTGGGCGGGAGGTCTTTAATGCCAAGAATATCATCTTGCGGCAGTTCATGTTCTAATAAATACTCAACACCCGCGTCGCTTAAAGACACATCATCTTTAATACCTTCATATTTGTGCCTACTGCCAGGAACGTAAATTTTTGCTTGCTGCCTGTCATCAATCAAGTTATTGTACAAATTGATTGCAAAATTCAGTCGAGCAGAAAACTCCTCATTTGGTGCAACACCATTCATTAGCGGGTGCTGAGCGGCAACCTCAATAAGTGTCAATTTGCGTGTTGGATTTGCCAAATATGACTTGGTATTTTCCAGTGCATAAGCGTAGTAATCATTCCACAAAGCGTGAACATCACGCTCGTCCATATAAACTCCAATCTAAAAGGGGAAACGACTTCATGTACTTATTATACATGAAGTCGCCTGTTTAATTGATAGATTTATAGCAATGTATTTTGCGCTTTAAGCGTTGAATAAATTACTTCTGTTCGTCGCAAAGAGACGAGAGCTTATTGTAAATTTCGCAAAGTCGCTCGTCCACATCGAGATACATCGGCTTTTGGAAGCTCTCTGGTAGGTAAGACCGAACGGTATCTCGCAAACCCCTAAACATTGATTCACTTGAATAGTTAACCACTAACTCCTTAATACCGTCAAACTTCCTGTTATCTCTGGCTTCTACGAGAACGTTGGAGCGATGACGCAATTCGTGAGCACGCTCGCGAAAATCAACCGCACAAGCCATAATATCGCACGCATCAAATGAGCCAGCTCCTTCTACGGTAGCAATCTTTTCAAGAGCGTTGCATACTCGCTCAACTTTACCCGCTTCTACGTCGAGGTCTCTTGCAACGTCATCGAACTCGACGCACGCATAAAACTCATCCTCCCAAGAAGTATTGCGGCGTTTGGCGGGAGTACAAATATCACACTCAGTAAATATTACGCCCAAGGACATGCCAATAGCAACCATGCCGATATACAAAATCATAATTGCAAAATTCTGGTTAAACGGAGCCACAAGATAGCCAATTAGTAAGCAAACAACAAGTATAGCAAGTCCAGACCAAATAAATTTTTCATTTTTATCCATAACTAATTTACACCTTTCTCAGTGTTTTCTTCTACCTGCTCTTGTGCCCAATGCAGGTAATCCTCAGCCTTACGCAAATCGTTAAGACCGTTTTTACGTTTATAACGGAACAAATATCTTAGGCATTGACCGACGCAAAACGCTTCAAATCCTTCATCCCCTAACGCTGCATGAATCGCGTCGATACATTCAATGCCGTTGGCACCTTTGTATCTATCTGGCGTTGAACTTGCCAGAGAGTTAATATCTGACGGGTCAGTTTCGTTAAACTCAAGCTCAGACATTACTCAATCACCTCAAAGTCAATCTTGTTATCAACAAGCAGCTTCTCAAACTTCTCAAGGTCATCGTTCGCAATGGAATACTTGCGAATGGTGCGTGATGCCAGTCGAGCGGCTTTAAGCTCCTGCTCAGCCTTACGTGCAGCTGCGAGAGCTTCTTGCTGTTCACGAGCAAGCATTTCATCGTTGTAAGCCGCGACCGTACTCATTACATCCCAGTTGTTAATAGAGAGTGACTGTGCAAGCTCTCGCTTAGACCAGTTAGGTGTAATGTTCATATCGCAAGCTCGTCCAAAGTTCTCAACGTTAGTGTTGAGCGCAGATAGTGCGTTCTTCTCGGTCGTAGTGCGATTGAGCATCTTTGACTCAATAAAGTCGTTTGCTGATAGACCATCGAGGTAATCATACAGAACAGCGGACTGCTCAAACGCGTCAACCAGAACATTTGTTCTATTTTCCTTGAACTGAGTATCGGAGAGCTTCTTACGCTCATCTGCAAGGGCAATAATGTCCTCCGCACTCATATTAAGCTCAGCCATCTGTGCGTCAAACTCAGCGAATTGCTCAGCCTTGAACACCTTGGCAGCGTCCTTAATCGCCTTTTGGCGTTTTCTTACCGCTGCAAGGAATTTCGAGTTTGTCTTTCGCTCCTCGTCGGTTCCATCATACTCGTAAGCGGCGAGTGCGTTGTAAACCTCTTTATTCTCAGCAATAACTGAATCGAAACCCTCAACGCGGGGTAACAAGGTTTTCTTGTCAACTACGAAGCTAATTCCAGCTGGCTTATCCGCGAGAACAGTAAGTGAATTGAGCGTATCGTTAGCCATTGACAATCTCCTCAAAGGTGTAAAGAACCCTTGTGATTGGTCGGTAAGTAATCTCTGGATTTACATCGTCGGTAAAGTCGGTGACGATACCAATACAGTTGTAGCGACCGTATGGTACGAGCACCATATCACCGATTTCGGCGCGGTTGTTGATATATGTCGCATGAGATAGTCGCAATGGTTTGACATTCCAAAGCTGTTTGATTTGAGCGCATACGGCTTCAAACGCGTCGCCACCCTTTGCTAGACCGTTACGAACGTGTGTAAGTACGTTCTCTGGGTTTTCCTCCACCTGTTGAATCATCACTACTGCGTACTTCATAGCACTCCTTTCAACTAAATTATTTGTGCTTATAAAGAAAAGACTACCACGAATAAACGTGGTAGTCAATACGATTCATAGAATGTTTACAACCAATTACAGTGCGACTGGCAGATTTGTAACGAAATACCAAATAACGCCAATGAAGGTAATGAGTGTTATTGCTGGCAGAACGAAATTGTAGGTGTTTGTATAGACGTCAGACACGCCCTCATAACCCTTAGTATCAATTACGTTCTCAAGCATGCCACTAAAGATGCCATTAGCCATAAAAGACGCAAACTTTGCAATAAGCAGCGCTGCGAAGAAACCCCAGAACACGTTTACAATCGTGTGGATTTGCATTGCCCACGGAGCGGTAATGTTTTGCTGAGCGGTACCAAGAACGATGGTGAGGAAAAATGCTCCTGGCAGACCGATAATTACGAAGATTGCAGTAAAGACTACAAACACAAATCCATAGAATCTGAGGAAGCTCATACGGCTGCCGTTCTCGGAGGTCAGTGCGAGCATTGCATCAATCATATTTGTTCTATCCTTTGAAGTCATCATGACTTGTCCTTTCCTTGTTAACATAAGTATAACAAACTCGAACATGTGTTCGCAAGCATAAAATCAATGACTTCATAAAATCTTCACAATTGAGTTTATAGAAAAAAACTCCCTGGAACTATGCTAATTTGAATGGAGGTTAAGCATGGGTCTAGTTCCAGGGAGGTTTGTCGGCAGTTAAGCTAAGATCTGCACGACTGTGCGAGCAATGAAAGCTGGTTGATGGCTTTATACAAGACGAAAGGAGGTTTAAACAACAAAATCTAGTTGCTCGCGTATGAGATTCCGCCTAGTCGGACGATGAAATCTATTTGTCAATTTATTACTAATTAGTAAGTGTATCACTAGCCAATATGAGAGTCAAGCACTTTAGGCAAATTTCTTTGCCTTTTCAAAGAAATAATATGAACTCAATGGTCGGCATCGTTGTAACTGCTCATAATCAAGCTGCGCCATCTGGTTCTCATAAAGATTGCGATTCTCAACCTTCCAGTGTAGACGAGTAGTTTCGTCCTCGGCTGCGTCTGCAAAAATGTCGAGCATCTGCATTGCAGTCTCGTGAGATACACTCTTGCTCATTTCGGCGGCAGCAAGTGAGCGAACCAGTAACCAGAATCTATTGTAGGTCTGGCAAACAGCGGTTTTAGCAATCTCATAAGCTCCGTGAATGAGTAACTGTTCGTCAAACGTGCAAGTGTGCTCCGAAACTGAAAACTCTTTTGGCGCTTGAACCGTTTTACCCATGGTGGCGTATTTCTTAGGAACCTCAATGTTCTTCCACAGTGAGTTATCCAATGCGCTTAAAGACTTATCTTCAAATGTTGAATAGATTTCGTCACACTGCTCTTGACTATAGAACACTGGCAGGTTTCGGTTGGCAATCATGCGAAAATCAGAATCATCAGTTACTTCGCAACCAATAGAGTCGTAAATCCATTTAACCGCCTGGTAGTATTGCTTCTGATTAAGCGCTCGCTTGGGCAGAAAAACAAATCTAAATCTAGGCTTATCTGGATATGACATGGTTGGGTACATGAGTAACGGTGTAGAGTTAGCCTTAGCTAACTTTACTAGGTTGTTACGCATATCAAAATAGGTTCCCCAGTCATCCTCGCCGAGGTCAACGTCACCCATGATAAATGCACGTCTCGCGCGAGAATCGTTTAGAGCCTTACGAGGTACTTCGCACTCAATGTCAAGCTGCTTTGAGAACTTTGAGATAAATGCAATGGGAGAATGGGACTTGACAAATTCAAGTCCCTTCTCGTCTACGATATGTTTAATAGCATCAACATTCTCGCGTGCAAACTCAATAGCCTTAATAAAGAACTCTCTGTCGGGCATGTCGATATATGTTGCATACTTCTGTTTATATGAATCAACTACAAACACTCGTTACTCCTTCGTAAAGTTTCCTGTTGTGTAATCAATAGTATACCCTGGCTGAACGTTGTATACAATACCTACAAGGTTAATTCCAGAATTTCCATCAGAATCACACGAAACCATCTTGACAATACACGCGCGAGGGATAATCTCGTCATCAGATGCGTATACTGGCTCGACACTGTACCAGATAGAACAGTTCTCGTGCTCAGTGAGGTATTTACGCGCCATGTCCTCAAAGTAAGCCATTCCGCCATAACCAGAACCCTTAGAGTTGTTAGTTCCGACATTCTGGAAGCGTGTGCCCGTTACGAGGTTCTGAGCTTCCGAGACGCTCTTGTCCGTGTCAATAGAGCCATCGCTCTTGTAGACATGCTTGTAGCCACCGAGCGAATCTGCAATGAGGTGAGAGCGGTTGTACATATAACCGCTATAGGTAATACCGCCTGGAAGATTAGAAGTAATCTTCTTGTTCTTACCCCAACCACTCAGCTTAGAGTCTACGTCGCTTGCAAACTTAGCACGCCATCCGCTTGACTCTTTAACCATGTCGTAGGTGATATTTCCAACTGCACGACCAGTACGACCGAACTTATCAAAACCAGTGTAGTGAATATTACCAGCTTCGATTGAGTAGTCAATATCTGCCTTCATATTGAGAACAAGATAACCATTTGGCGCAGTGTTTGAATCCCAGGGCTTGAGTGCAGCATTTCGCAGTTCGTCGGCAGAGTTAGATGATGCGGTTGAAGATTCACTATTGTTAATAGCTGGAACCTCAATATTCAAATCATCAAAATCGCCAGTGCCTGTGAAATCCTCGGGCTTGCCAAAGTTCTTGAAAAGGTCGCCGAAGAAGAAGTTTGCAGTATCTACGACGGAATCGTCGAATACGCCTTCGCCACGTTCAAAGTAGTCGGCTGCACTTGAATGTAGGTCGGCTGCAATATCGGTAAACGATTGAATGTTTCCTCGCTCACCAAGTACCTGGAACAAATCACCAAACTTGTTCTTAAATCCGCTCACGATTGGCGCGTACGTACCACCTGTAATGATATTTACAATACCTGTACGCTGAGCAACAGCAATTACCTGTGCTGGCTTAAAAAAGTTAGCTGGGGTAAACAATGCTGTAGTAAGGTATGTACCTCCAAGCGCTGCGATTAGATAACCCGTAATCGCCTTCATGAGCTTAGCTTTGCCGATGCGCTTAATTCCGCGAATTGGGTGACGTAACAATCTCACACCCGAGGTCATCAGCCGCTTAGTGCGGCTGAATACCCTCTTGATGATATTAAGTATGGTCTTCATAACTACTCCCTCTGTCTAATCCATTTCTTTCGGTACTCGAAGATTTGCTTCGTAATCTCGTGATACATCATTATAGCAGTATCCGTACCGATAGTTGAGGTTGATTCGAGGTCGTTAATCATGCCAATTACCATCGGTGAATTAAAGTTCATAACCTTAATCGCTCGTGCCATATCGTCATAATAGCTCTGAGCAGTCGTTACATCCTCTAGCGTACCACCTGTTTGAGGAATAAGGTTATCTGCAACCTCAGCTTCACCGTCATTAAACGCGTCTCCCCACGCCGTTGTAGCCACAATGTTTACGTTATCGAGCGTTGCGTTTCTAGCGTCGTCGTCCTCGTCATAGGTTGATTCAACACGTCGCATTACCGCATCTGTATCAACCGTGCCATCTGGCTTTAGTAGATACGTCTTAATGGAACTACCGTCTTGTGAAACTACATATCGCGTCTTTCCGTCGATTCGTTTCTTGTCAACAATCCTATGACCTGGCGGAAGTGTTGCATTGAGTTGGTCAATCTTGGATAGTTCCTTATCTGGCGGCGTCTCTGATTGTTGAGGTGTAAATTCAATTACTTCAGCTACCTTCTTGACGTCATCTTTCTTTGAAGATTTACGCTGTTTTGGCTGCTCAGCAGCTTTAGCCTTAGCAGGTGCCTTTGGCGCAGGAGTCTCCTTAATGACGCGTGGGGCGTTATCAATCTCGCCCCTTTCGCGCATACGCTCAAGTTTCTCGCGATAAAGTGCTGCAAAATTCTCGTCCTCTGCAACCTCGTCGGCATGCTCAAAGATAATTTCGGTGTTAATGATGGTACAGTCCTCATAGATACCATCAAGCTCGTCCATACGAATCTGCCAATATTCCTTCTTCTCCTCACGAGTCATATTACGATTGATGAAGTTGGAAATTAGCAGGTAATCATATACAGAACACTCGACATCGCTATGACGAACATCATTCATGAGTGGTGCTTCGGAAATGTCAATAGATTCACCCTCGCGCACGAAACATACGGTGCGTTGGGAACTTTCTTTGAGGTTCTCAAAGTTCTTACCACGCATGTCGGTATCGGTAAACTTAGCACGGTCATAACCATAGCCATTTGCTAGGTTAATACCTGCGTTAATACGCTTTGTTTCCTCCTTAAATCCAAGGTTCTTCATCATAGGCATGATGGCTGCCTTAAAACTTGGACGTGAGAGAGGTTTGGCGTTATTACCGATGTTTGCGTTAAACCAGTCGGTATACGCTGTATGCAAGTCCTGTAGCGGTACTGCTGCAAGACCATTTCCAAAGAATTGTGAGTCCATCAGCGCTTGCATGAACTGAATAACGGGGTTACTGTCCTGTGCAGACTCCTCAATGAGGTTGGAGTCTACCTGGTTAAATCCATCATAATAAGGCACACAATCAAGAATATAGGCAAGACAGTGCTCCAAGAAATCGCCATCTTTAATAGCGGCGGCTACGGATTTACTATCTGTTTTGTTAGCTACGTAGGAGTTTTCAGCCTTTACGACGACAAAGCGCCTACGAATAGCGTTGCCAGTCTCGGCAAACTTAGGCATTTCGTTTACAAGCTGGCACATAACGCCCTGTGAAGCTACCTTACGTGCTGGCTCATAAATACGACGAACGCCAATGACGTCGCCCGTAACGATTCGCTTGAATACGCTGGTATTCTTGAGGTATAGACGAGAATTGTTGTCTGTACCAAGAATGTACTTAGCGTGTGCAATATCTGCGAGCTTGTTCTCGTCGTTCTTTTCAATATCTGAAAGTGTCAGGGTTGCGGTATTTGCTGCACCGACGATATTTCCGAGCATAGACTCGAAGAAGGTTGACTTACCGTCGCCGCCTTCACCATAGATAATGAAGCCAGCGTCCTGCGGCGCAGAGCCAATAACAGCATATTTACAAATCTGCTCAACAAGTCTTACACGGTCTTTATTGCCATGAGCAAATGACTCACACAAGCTCTTAAATGACATGGTGCCAAATTTACGAGCGTCAATGTGAGTTGCACGATGTGGATAGTAGTTGACCTCAATGGAGGAGAGGGCAACAAATCGAGGGTCGAATGGTTCAAGCTCACGCGTAATGAGGTTAAACACACCATTGCCGACGACAATCTTAAAGTTTGGAAGTGGAATATAAGGAATAAGCGTGTTTGGTGTGTACATGCCAAACATACCGTTCAGAGTTGAGATAATGTCGTTTTTGTAACTATTGTTTGCGCGACCCGCGATTGCTACGAGAACAAAGTCAAGAATGGGCGCAACATCAACATAGATGCCGCGGTCTGGGTCGTAAATATAGATGTTACCAGGGGTACTGTGAATACCGTGCTGGTTCAAATTCCTAATAGTACAATACTCGTCAATGTCTGGACGGCGGTTCTTACCAGCTTCGGAAGGTACTTTACAGAATACGAATTGCTGGGTGAGTACCTCCATAATCTGATTAAAGTCAATCTTGTTTTGCTTACCAAATCCGTCCGACATGCGCCTACGGATAATCATAGCAATCTTGTTGGCGAGTGTAGTTAGACCATCGGCGGTCTTTTCCTCACGCGGTTTAAGTTTTTCAACCTCCCACGTCTCGTCATCAATACGCTTCATTGACTCTGGAATATAAAAGTAATTCCAGTTATCGAATCCATCGGCGTCAATCAGACCCTCGCTTTCGCGAGTTGGCTTATAAGCGGGATTGTGCTGACGATAACACTCGTCAACCTTTTCAAGCTGTTGTTGCGTAATACGCACGCCGACATTATGTGTGACATGGTTATAACTGATGTGCGAGTCGGGGACGCTCATAAATCTGTCCACTTTGCGCTCATCAGTCTTAATCTCAGTTGTCTCTGTGGTCATAGGCTCATACCTCCATTCTTGAATTGTTGTCTATGTTCATCGGAGACCTACTATAGCACATCTATATATAGAGATGCAAATTTGGCTGAAATTTTTAACTAGGATTTGCCGTGTACACGAAAACTCCACAAATTCTACTATATGTATAAAAGTATACTTTTATGCAAAATAATGAATATTCATATAGTGTTTATGCGCAAATTAGGGGTCATTTTATTTTTGACCCGTGTTCAAAAATCCATGGACAATACAACATTTTCATGGACAAAATTGCAAAATGGATTTTTCGGAGCCATTTTTTTGAACTCGGAGCCATTTTTTAAATTGAAAAAATGGCGTCGAAATGACAAAAAATGGCTTCAAACATGCCCTCTGACCTGCGCATACCGTTTTCGCAGGTAGATGCGTTGCAAAAAATGGCTCCATGTTTTTGTGGGTTTACCTGCGAAAACGACTCTCGGAGCCATTTTTTTAACCAAAAACGCGTAAAACTCCTCGCGATTTTACACGTGTAAAATTACGTATACTTTTCTCTCTTTTCTATTAAAAAAGTGGCTTTGAAAGAAAGAATAGCAGGTAGAGGGCTATTTTTCGAAGCCATTTTTTTTAAGCCATCTACCTGGGAAAAGGGTACGGGCAGGTCAAAGGGGGTGTTTTGTGCCATTTTCTGCCTTTTCGAAGCCATTTTTTTCGTTTTCGAAGCCATTTTTTTATTTTGCAAATGGCTTTGAAAATGGCGTCGTCTCTGTATTTTTCAATATCGTTTAATACATTGAGAATCAATACAAAAAATAGCGCACCATCCGTAGATGATGCGCTTGTAATTAAAAGCCAGCGAGCTTTCTGAACTTTAGTGGTTGTGGGTAAACCTCTTTACCATTCTCTAATCGAGGTGGTTGCTCAAGCTCGTAGATGATATCTCTGTCGCCTTTGCCACTTTGTACCCATTCAAGATTATAGTTATCGTCAATCGGTAGCCAGCTTTTACCAGCCACGGCTCTTGCGTCTAAATCAATCTCGGGAAGGTGACTAAAGCATACATACTTTGACGTGAGTGCTCGAATGTGTACTAAGTTAGCCTTGTCTAACTCTAGCAGCTTCTTCAAAATGTCTGGGTGCGTATGCTCAAAATCTTGTAGGAAAATGTATCGACACTCGCCATTGAGAGCTGAGTTCAAAAGAATTGAGCCGAACCAAACCTTTGTGTGGTCGAGGTCAATATCAATCTTGGTCTTGTAACCACTAGCCAGATACATTTCCTCAAGACGTGTAGGCATTTCAATTTCATTTGTCGCGTAGTTAAATGTTGAGGTGTAAATGTACGGACGATTTTGCTTTAGCTTACGCGCGTTCAATACATTAAGTCGTACCTCATCTGGTAGTAATAGCTTTGCGTGTTTACCAGCGGTCGTTTCTCCCGTGAGTAGATTAGTGTCCATTTCGACAATGCGCACAAACCTGTGCATAGCGTTCCAGTCATTCAAATCAAGTGCGTTGTTGACGGTGAAGATAATACTGTATTCGCCCTTACGCACGCCGCGAAGCATCTTCTGTTTTGCTTCATCAAATACGATTGACTGGTCGATGTAAAAATCTGCGTCGAGCTTATCGAGATTAACAAATGCGCGCGCCAATCGCTCTTGGAGCGGAATAGTACACCTTTGCAATTTACCGTAAGCGCCATTCATTTTGGCTTTACCAGAGAGATAAATGGCGACTTTCTTACCCAATACGGGCGGTCTATCCATGAAATTCCTTTCTATGTATGTGTTACGTGATACATTATACTCTGACACTCAGATTAGCGCAATCGGCGCATTTTTTGCGCGGCAAAGCCGCAGGTAAAACGCCGTGTAATTTTCTAAATCCGTCTGAGAGCGATTCTAAGGTACCGTTTTATTTCAGACGGTTAATTATTCAATCAATTATTTCGCGTCGCTTAGAATCGATTTTGTGCCTTCGTTTTTAGCTGTCATTGCTGAAATTAGCGATAAAAGTTAACCAAGGCTAACTTTTTAGGCATAAAAATAGCTAACGTGCTATGAAACACGTTAGCTATAAATTTAGTCCTTGTTATCTACGCGCTTGTCAGCTTCATCGCAGACATTGTAATAGAATGCTGTAACAATATCTACGTTATCTCGCGTTGTCGGCACATAACCGTTGATTGCTTCGACCATATTTGAGCAATAGTGCTCAAACAACATTAGCGCAACATCGGCGTTAATTTCTTTGGAAATAATATCACGAACGATGTTTTGGTTTTTAGCCACCGCTTCTCCAAGAGGTAAATCGAAGTCCCTATAAGGTTTGTGAATCTCAAACTCGTCAAGAACGTTATCAATAAGTTGGTTAATTGTCATATTACCTCCCGTCATGCTCATATATGTAATTGGCTCTCTCATAAAAGGCTTTTACGCAATCATTTCGAAAACGAGTAATCCCGCTAACGCCGTCAAAATCTGGACTATAACCTTTCAACACACCCCAAGGATTGAGAAGGTGCGTTACAAGGACGCATTTAGCATTCTCTTCCGAATCGAGACAGTTGCTAATGAGCCTATCCAAAAATCCACTGTCATTGCTAATGTATTCTCTCGGATTAAGTGTTGGCTTTCCAGCCTTATGGCACTCATCTAAAGAACCTTGATACCAATGCTCCAACACGGAAACAACACCATCTACCAAGTCATTATAATCACGCATTAAGTATCTCCTAATCATTCCAATGGTCGTTATTTATCATTGCTAATATTGTTGGGTTAACTTCATCGTAAAACGCCTTGGTGCAATCATATTTAAAACGAACATAAGCGTCGTCACAACCATAATCGGGTTCTCTGCCAGCCATAACTGACCACGGATTATAGACATGCTCTGAGATGACACACATAACTGCGTCATTCGAAGTAAGTGTGTTTCTAATGGCGAGGTACATAGAATTTGTGGTCTCGACATATTCTTTTGGCGTGAGTGCGGAGGTTGCCGTTTTATAACAGTCTCTTACATAATCCTCGTACCAATATTTCATAAGTGTCGCGACGTTATCCACTAAGTCACTGTAACAAATCATTATTTCATCTGCTCCATAAACTCGTTCATGCAGTCATCGTAGAACAACATATATGCTGATTCTCCATCGTAGTCTGGGGCATTGCCAGACAATACTTCGTACTCGTTTGAGCAGTGCTCCATGATAACCGTCCAGACTGCGTGACTTGGGATGAGAACACTCTCAATGTTCTGATGCAGAGACTCATCTGACGCAAACTCCCACGGGTCTTGTGCGTCCTCATCTGGCTCAAGATTATCGAGATACTCTTGATAATCGTCCGCTGTACGGTCGGAAACGTCTCTGACTAAATCAGTGTACTCAAAACTCATAATAACTCCTATCAATTAGTAAAGGTATAGTATGTTTGCGCAATCATTACAGAATGCTCTGTAAGGTGAAGTTTCATCAAACGTCGCGAATCCAGTATCAAAAAGTTCGTTCACATCATCACAAGTGTGCTCGATGATTGTCCACATTTGGTTGTAATAAATGATACTGTTAGTTACTTCATCTTCAAGCAGTTGTTCAGCCATTGCGTCAAATGGTTCAACGTCCAAGCCTTCCGACTTTTGATAGTCAACATAGTCCTCATAACGAACATGAACCTGCCTAACAATATCGCTTACAAGCTCATCATAATCCATAGTAATCTCCTTAATCTATAGACTGTATTAACAACAAAGCCAGTATATCACATATTTAGACGCGACATTTGAAAATTTGACCGTCTGAGAGCAATTTTAAGCCACGTATACGACATTACCCGAATAAATAGTCATCTGTAATAAAACTACCTCGCAAAATTTGTCACACGGCGGCACGCAGCGTTTCCGCTGGTAAATTAACCGTGTATTTTCGGCGCGAGAAATGTTCAGATTGCTAAAAATTTTGTTATGATGTATAATCATAGGTTGATATCAATTGTTCACGAATAGAAAGGAATATATGGACAAACGTTACAACAGCCCTGGTAGACGTGCGATTGTCGCAGGTCTCATGGCAGCTACGCTTTTGTCAAATGTGTCTGGCATAGTCAAATCTGCATATGCGGAAACACCGACCACGGCTCAGATTAAGACAACTAATGTTGACTTAGCTAAGCTAAAGCTCCAAAAACTTAATCTGAATATGAATGATTATGAGGTCATTCATAAAGACCCGACTACACAGATTAACAGGTTTGATTCTTCGGCGTATTTTAGTCAACCAGGAAACGGATGGGCACCAACCAGCATTATTCAGTTCTCAAGTCAGATTGATAAGTCTAAAGACCATATCGTGATTGACAATCCAGTTGAGATTCTGTTTAAGAACACTGGCTATTACTTTGGTAGGCAGACCAACGTTCGTATGAAGGTCAATCGCGTTTACTATGATGCCATTGACTACTCTGGCACAAGCTACGCGGCGACCAGTACCCGCGAGAGACGCATGAGTAAGCCAGGCGATGAGGTTATGTTCGCCGAGCTTGACAACGCAGCTGGCGAAAATGGAGTTGTTCAGTTCACTAACTACAACTTCTATACTGGCGAGCCAAACGCAGCGCCTTATGTTCACCCAGTACAGGGTTCTAAGCAGAACACTCTGAACTCATGGTATACCATGCGAGCCGACGTCACCTACACTATTGAGTATGCTGACGGTACACAAGCTGATATGAAGCTCGTTGTTCCTGTTGGCGACCTCGACGTTATTAGCTATGTTAATAAAGCTAAGGGTGACGGCGCTGGACAGAATGAGATGTTTGAGCTTCCAAATGCAGACTCACAGGCATCTAAGATTATTTTTAACCGTAATTTTGCAGCTCGACTTACGCGTCCAAGCGATAACAACGGAACTATGGTCATCAATCCACCTGCCAATTCTATTGGCGGCAACAGTCTTGATTGGATGTACAATACCACAGGTGCCACTATTCGTTCGCGCAGTAATAGCTTGACCTTTACTTCTGGTTCTGCTGACGCGTCTGGTACCGACTTCGGCGTCTATGTTGAGCACCCAGCAGTTGACCCAGTTAAGAAGGTTGATAAGACGCGTATTGCATCATATCAAGATGGAAAACTGGTTTATACCATTCAGTCAACTATTCCAAAGGTCGGTACGGACGTTATTGACGATATCGACGAGTTCTCTATCGACGACCTGCTTGACAATCGTCTCAAGAACGTAACTGTTAAGGGTGTGTACGTAACCGACTCTGAGGACGCTGACCCATCAACCGCTGATTGGCGAAAGCTCCCACCAAATAAGTACACTATTGATACGACGGGACAAAAACTCAAGGTTAACATTGATAAGTCTCAGCTTGGTCATAAACAGGTTAAGGTTATTTTTGAGACCGATACGCTTGCAACTGACCTAAGTGCCGACACAAGCATTATCAATAACCAAGCAACCGTTCATACCGACGATGTTCCATCTAAGTCGAACGTAACTCGTACTCAACCAACTTATAAGTTCGACCATGAGTTTGTTGCTGAGGACGGCTCGCAGCTTCCAGGCGATATTACGACACTTACGCCAGGAATGACTGAGGATATTACCCCAGGCACGACTGTTACACCTAATCTCTTTACTGTTCCAGATGCTTCAAAGCCAGATGCTTCTTATAAGGGTTATGACGCAAGCAAGGTACAGGTTAAAGATGATGCTAAGAATGGTGTTTGGTCGTTCAAGTCTTGGGATAAGGCGAATGAGACGCTCGACCATAAGAACGGTCACTTTATCGGTACTTGGGCATTTACCCCTAACGCTTATGCTCAGACATATAAATATGTTATGAGCGATGGTAGTGCAGTACCCGCCGAGGTTAACGCTACGCTTCCAGCGCGTGTTGGTGACTTGGTTGACGGTACCAATGTTACGGCTGCTAATCCTCTAGCACCTGCTGCTGAGAATGTTATGCAGCCAACCGATAAGGGCTACGACGCAACCAAGACTCAAGTTAAGTTGCCACACGGCTATGCTAACTTTGTGAATTGGGATATTCCAAGCGCAACTATTAACCGCGCAGATGTTCTGCACACTGGTACTTGGGAGTATCACGAGAATCTTTGGGGTAAGTCGCATGAGTTTAAGAGCAATACTGACAAGGCACTTCCAGCTGGTATTACTGCGATTACTCCTGTAACCGTGAACGACCAGTATCATGACGGCGACACTATCAATGCTGATAGTTTCCAGATTCCAGCAGAGAATGTTGTACCTTCAACTAATCCACTCTATGATACAAGCAAGGTTCAGTATCTTGACGAGCATGGTGTTTGGACGGCTGATGATGCTTGGGATAAGAGCAATGTTGTTGTAGACCACGCAGATACTCACTTTGTCCGTGGTTGGACATACCAGGCTAATTCTTACGCTAAGAATCATAAGTTTGAGTCCGTTGATGGTACTCCACTTCCAACTGAGCTGACCGCTATCACCCCTGCATCTTCTAATGGCTATGAGGATGGCACTGTTCTTAATGCTGATACTTTTGAGGTTCCAGCAGCCAACAAGGTCGATGCAAGCGACAAGCTCTATCAAGAGGGCAAGACCCAGTTCCGTTCCAACGATGGCATGGGTGTCTGGACGGCAGAGCCAGCTTGGGATAAGCATGATGTTACAGTTGACCACGGCGATGTAACCTTTACACTCAAGTGGAGTTACACCGAGTATAAGTTCGGTAAGCAGCACAAGTTTGTTGCTGAGGACGGCTCCGAGCTGCCACAGGGTATTAAGGACATTACTCCTGCAAGCGTTGAGAATCAGTACAAGCCTAATGAGGTAATTACCGCTGATGGCTTTGAGGTTCCAGCTGACAAGAAACCTGCTGACGGTACTGAGTACGCAGACGCTTCTAAGAAGCAGTTTGTTGATACTGAGCGTGATGGCGTCTGGGAGTTCATCGGTTGGGATAAGGACAACATCACTGTTGACCGCAGCGATGATAACCTGTTCACAGGTACTTGGAAGTTTATGGGCTATTCGCATAAGGCAACTTATGAGTTTGTGAGTGGCACTCCTGGTAAGGAGCTTCCAAAGTCTATTGTCGATATGACCCCAACTGACCCAGCTAAGTACACTAAGGGCACAGAGGTTCCTGCTAAGTCTGAGTTCGAGAAGACTGTTAAGGATGAGGACAACGACGGTACTTGGACATTCAAGTCTTATGACCACGATAAGCAGACTGTTGAGAAGTCTGACATTAAGTTCGTTGGTACGTGGGAGTTTACTCCTAACACCTATCCAGTAGGCTACGAGTTTAAGTCTACTGACCCTAAGCGAGAGCTTCCAAAGGTTGTCAAGGATAAGCTGCCAAAGGATGATAAGACTTATATCACCAAGACTCCTGTTGACGCACAGAAGATTCCTAACGACCCAGTTTATGACCCAGAGCTTGATATTGACTGGACGTTCAATAAGTGGGATTCACCAAAGAAGACCATTGAGCGTGAGGGTATTAAGTTTACTGGCGAGTGGACTCCAAAGCAGCGCGAGTATAAGGTAACTTATAAGTTCACCAGTGGTACTCCTGGCAAGGAGCTTCCAAAAGAGGTAACTGACCTTCTGCCAAAGGACGATAAGACTTATGTCACAGGTTCTAAGGTTAAGTCCAATAAACCTTCCAAGACTGAGGTCAAGGTTGATGATGGTACCTGGAAGTTCAAGGAGTTCCCACCAGAGCTTACTATCGATAAGAAAGATGGCGAGTTCGCGGGTGAGTGGGTATTTGAAGCTGACCCAGCCCCAACACCTGAGCCACAGAAGCCAGCTGCTAAGCCAGTTCCTAAGACAGGCGACGCAACTACGGTTGCTCCAGCTGTTGGCGGCATTGCGGCGATTGTGACTTCGATTCTTGCCTTCTTCGGAATCAAGCGTAAGTCTGACGACTAATTCGATTTAGTTTGAGATTTGACCCTCTAGGTTCACGCCTAGAGGGTTTTCTCATATACTGATAAAAGTTAACCCAGGCTAACTTTTTAAGAAAAAAAAAATCAAAATTCTCGATATGGACACGGTGAGTTTGTGGTATACTTATATATGTTGTCGTACCGTTCCAATATGAAACACCTACTCCGACAACCATACTTCCGATTGAATCCTCTAGGGCAATCCCTAGAGGATTCTTTCGTTTACCCATATAAGTTAACCAAGGCTAACTTTTTTTTAAGAAAAAAATTGTTGACACATTCACACGGCTCATGTAAACTGAATAGTAAACGAAAGGAAACAATTATGTCTAAATTTATTTACGAGCAAATGTTTGATGTTAAGCTATATTCTGAGCTGCGCGTTACAGGCGAATACAGAGATACCCATAGTGGCGATGGAACCATTGGTGAGTGCTGTGGTAAACCAAGCGTTTCTTGCATGGAGTCCGCCTTACGTGACCCATTGGTCAGTTGCTATATTGACCCTAAAGAAGTTGCTTGCATGAGAATTATTTGTGATGAGAAGTATGTTTACGATACGTTTGACCATACAAACGACCTATACGTCAACTTCACACTCGTTGATGCATTAGTAACTACAAATCTTGAGCGAATTGATGGCGGCTATAAGGTCGTTTCAGAGTTTAGTGTTCAGACGACTTCGCCAACTATGCTTAATGAAGGTGATATTTTAGCGCGTCTGCCGCAGGTCATTGGGCTGTTCGGTAATGTGTCTGTTACTATGCACGACAATTATTCTAAGGTTGACCTTGACAAGGTGTTTAAAGATACTAAGGCATATTGTAGTCTCAATTACCGTACTTATGAGGTCATTCGCGGTCACGAGTGCATTGAACTCCCCGATAAACTCAATGTAACGGTTCTTGGTTGTTGCGGAGACGACGTATTTAAGGTATTGACATATCATCGAGATTTGTATGATGCTTGTGCTAAGCATATTAGTGAAGACGAGTATATAAATTACGGCTACTTTGATGCCGATAGTCTCATGATGTCGCTTTTTGACTACGGTATTGAAAATTACAGTTGGGAAGATGGCTATGGTGACGAGCCAGGCGATGTAACGGTCGGGAGAAACGACAATTATTCCGCAACAGATTTTTTCAATAAGTATCTTGATACGTATGACAATCTCAAGTGCGATGATGAACTCGTGGAGCGCGTTTGCGATTCCGATGGTGAGATTCGAGATAACGTTTTTTGGACTGAGGAACTCATCGACGCGGTTATGAAAGGCTTTGGCTTTGTAAAGGATTAGACATATAAAGACTGGTCAAATCGACCAGTCTGATATGGTACAATAAAAGTTAACTAAGGCTAACTTTTTACATAGCTATTTTATATTGCTAACTGATTATGCGCAGTGATGGCTAGTTGTGTAGAAATTGTGAAGATGGCTAATCTCACTTGCAATCAAGATTCCAGTATGTAATACTATATTTAACAACAAAAACAAAACAGAAAGGAAGTTGTTATGAGGATTTACAAGATTAACAATATTACAGGAGCAATTCGCCAGATTTTCGGTAAGAAACAGGCACTTAGTGGAAAGGCACTTGAAGCCGATAGCGCATTTGCTCAGCGCATGGGAGTTTCTAAGGTTGCAGCTGCAATTAAGGCTGCCCCAGTCGCTCAGAAGGTCGGTATGGCAGTTGCAACTGTTGCCGTTGCTGGCGGTGCTGCTGCTGGTATCGTAGCAATCAACCAGCCAGCTCCAGCTCCTGCCCAACCATCTACTCCAGCCATTACTCAGCCAAAGGTTGAGGAGCCTAAGCCAGAGGAGAAGGTCGAGGAGACTAAGCCAGAGGAGAAGGTCGAGGAGACTAAGCCAGAGGAGAAGCCAGCTGTAACTGAGCAGCCAGCAGCTCCACAGAAGCAGGAGTATGAGTACGAGTACGAGGAAGCACAGGACGCACCTGCCGAGTCTCATGCAGCTACCCCAGCTCCCGCACCAGTTCCAAACACTCCAAAGCTCCTTGGTTACAAGCACATTCTCTCCGCATGGAACCCAGACACCAACGAGGTTTATCGTACCTCTTATGGTTATGACGGTGAGTACGGTTCTCGTGAGGAAGCTATGCAGGCTCTTATTAAGATGATTCAAGAGGGCGGTAAGGCAACCCCTCGTGGAATTGAGGAGTCTGAGGTCGCAATTTACGATGGTGCTAACTAATCGTAAACTATAAGAACTAATAAAATACCCCGCAAAACTGCGGGGTATTTTTTTGTTATCTATATTGATTTATGCAAGTACGCAAGGAATACCAAATACCTGCTCGAAAATCTCTGGCAAACTTTGCAAATCTTTACTACCTCGAAGTGCCTTTGCAATGGCTGATTGCTGCGCATTGCCAGCAGGGTCAGCAAGCTGCTGAGGAATTTTATCACTACACTCACGCGAGAACGTAAATACGTCGCCCTCACTTTGATTGATTGCTTGGGTAATTCCGTCACCAATGACGCTAATTGCTCTACCCATAACGTAATCGCTCATGTCCTCAATGTATTTATTGAGATAGTTGAGCTGGTAGTCTTTGTCCTTGAGCTGCTGAATAAACTCCTCGCCGCCACGTTGGAGGTCATTGATAAACCTGCCTTGTGCCCATTTAAGAACATTTACTGCAAACTGAGTGACCGTAGTAATATCACCGTGGAAGCGACAGACGGTATAGAGTTTAGAGAATGTTCCTGGAATCTCATACTCATCAAGACGCTTCTGACGATTTGAAACAGACTCTTGAAGGAACGTTGCAATATCTGACGCAAAAGCCGCGTTATCGCGAATGATGTTCAGAGTCTCTGGCAATTTGAGGTTGTATTTTGTAATAACATCAGAACCATTTAACTTTGCGCGGATATCCTTAATGATATAACTGGCGGTGTTCCACTTTTGTAACGTCTTGTTTTGAGTAGTGTTTGCTCTGTGCAGTGCGCCTTGTACATCGAGTGAACCAGAGTGCTTGGCACGTTCACTCGCCCACTGTTTAATTTCATCGAGCTGTTCACCGAGTTTGCCGATTTCGGGAATTGATGCGTACAGCTCCTTTACCTCCGCCGAAATTGCTTCGTCCTCAGCGAGGGATTCTTCTAGCGCGCTTTTAGATGTTCTTGCTTGTCGGGCGCACTCTTGTGCATAATGGTGTGCCGCAACGTTTTTAGCTTGTGCTTCATTAAGCACAAGACCAAGCTCTTTACCATTCATGTAATAACTCCTAACTAAAGTTAGCCGATACAATAGCTATAGTATATCACATACAAAAAATAGCGCCGTCCATAAATTGAACGACGCTTGACAGAAAGGTTAAGTTGTTATTTTAGCAGATGTTACGCAGTTTTCTTCCATAGATGGGGGAATAACAAACCGAGCAGCTCGTCAACTTCCTCTCGGCTATTGAGTGTGTTTTCCTCCTCTGGAATGATGACATAACCCTTGTAAGTCTCATAGTTACAGTCATCAAGATGTGGCGCGGCTTCATCACCATTAAGAGCCTTTTCGATAAGTTCCTTAACGCGTGCGTCTTTTACAGCATCCATTGGTAATTTCCTTTCATTTGTGGATTGTACTTACTACATTATACGGAGTCACGTAGGATAGCTCAAAACGGCTTCACAATTCCTACACATTTAACGCCAGACATATTTACAATCCATTACCATGTCCTCTTTAGCAACCAATTTCGGCTGGTCTGGATTTGTGGCGTTCCAAATACGATAACTCCATTTAAGACCGCCTGGAACTTTGCACACTGATGTTAGCCAGTAGATTGGGTATTTTTTATTGAGCTGCTTGACCTTGATTTCAAAGTCGTGCTGCTCTTTCTTGTTTTGATTGCCGTCCCAACCGATGAGCAAACGTTTGTCGTTTTCGGAACCGTGATAGCCGATTGGAATGAGATGTGCTCGGTCATATTGTCTGTCAGTTGGATAAATAAGCGGGTCTAACTCCTTACGAGCCGCATTGTCACGCTCCTGGTGAGCAAAACCTTGACCTTGCTCAAATCGCGCAAACACTTGCAAGATTTTATCGTCGTGGTAGAAGTAGATAATGTTACCACTTGTAGGCTTATGCTTCGAATTAACAACCTGTGTGAGTGGATTCTTGTTGGTTAAAACTTTAACTTTAAGAGCCTTGTCGCCGTTCACGGATTTAAATTCTTCAGCTTGTTTATCCTCAGAGTTAACCTCGTCTAACTCTGGTTCAACATATCCATCTGGACGCGGTTTATAGTATGGTTGAAACCATTGGCGAATTTTGATATAGTTCTCTTTGAGATTCACTAAATATCACCTCCTAAGAAATAATTGCTATGTTGACAAGTATATCAGATAGGTGGTATGATATCAATAATTGCACGTAATCTAGTAGAAAGGAATAAACGTGCTACAGTATAACTTTGAGGATAGACTCCTCGATAGGATTAAGGCGGGTAAGCTCAAGCTCACCAACGCAAAGCAAGAGAGCAAGCGTGGAAATGATAGCCTAACCGTCACTTTTGTAGACCAGGACAACGGTCTCAAGCTCTTATGCCGACTCAACGGCTGTGTCGCACTTCGCGAGGACGGTAGCGTTTATGGTGATACCGAGGTACCACCTCTCGCAGACGCAACACTCAATGAGGGTATTGTGTACAGTACCTACCAGAGCGGCACCATCCCACCAATTAAGGTTTGCAAGAAAGTCGTTATGACTTGCGCAAACGGAGACGTCGTCATTCTGATTGGAGAGCGAGCATAATGGCACAGGCATTTAGACTTAAAGAGAAAGCTGACCGCGCCGCTGAGCGTAAGTCTGTTGAGGAGCGCGACAAGGAGTATTACGCAGAGGACTCTGTAAACTGGGACAAGCCAGTTCTTGATTATGACACTCTTAATCGCCAGCCTTGGGTGGCTTACGGCGAGATTGACGAGGGTGCAACTACACTCTTTGCATTTGTTCAGCTTGGTAATCGAGCAATTTCATTTGGTCGTGTAATTTCCTTCGGTATTCGTGTTCCAAACGATGACGCTCACGCAGAGCTTATTAACAAGCTGCGTGGCTATATGGGCAATGACAAGCAAGTACGTCAGATTCAAGTAGACACTCTTGCAAACATTATCGGTATGGCTGGCGTTGCAACCGTTGGTACTAAGGATAGGCACAACTCCCTCATGGACATCATCGAGGTTGGCTAATGGCTGATATTACCTTCAAATATTCTGACTTCCCAGAGATTGAGGAAGACGGAAACACTACGACCGTGATTAGCGCAAGCCATACCATCGAGCAAGCGACCGTTGAGCAGATTACTAAGCTGCTCAAGTCGTTTGACGAGAATGATGACGAGATTGTCATTACGGTCAAGCGTAAGTAAACATTCTAAGAACCAGGGCGATTAAGCTCTGGTTCTTAACTGCTGCCGAGAAAAGTTAACTAAGGTTAACTTTTTTGTGTGCAAAATATGAACGCCTTGCGCGGAAATCATCCACTAGGCTAATGTAATTTTTACGATAAACATGATTGGGGGTTCGATTGGGAACTGATGATACAATAACCGTTGACTTTAGTTATAAAGCTAATGCGAGACACTGCGTATATGATATCGAGTGTCTTCCATCTGTCTTTACAACCGCGTTTCTTTGTGGCGACGTAGCTACATTGTGGTTCTTTGGTAACGACACCTACGACCACATTTCAGACGATGAGCTTAAAAAGCAATTCAAGTCATATCTCGATGTTGAAGACCACTTTGAACGCGCCGCTGTTAAAAACCCAGTCATCAAACTTGAACGATTCACAAAACAAAATAAATTTGAATTCATGCGCGCTCTTAGTAGCGTGATTAACTGTGAAGCTCTACCAACTGACGATGAAACTGGATTCACCGAGTACGTAAGTTGGAATGGCAGTCAATATGACCTCCTCGTGCTTATTGCAATCTATCGTTGGTGCGTTGAGAAACCAGAGATTACACCTCTAAATATTCGTACCATTTCAGACGTTATTATTAACTTTGAAGGTGCTGACTGGCAGCTTCCAGAATATCTTGAGAAGACTATTGGACTGAACAGGCGTAACTACAAATATGCCTATAACATGGCTATTTGGGCAGATGGACACATCGACATTGCAAAAATGCAGCGAGTTGGCGAAGATGGTACCGAGGGTCAATTCCCGCCAGCTTTGAAATTGCAGGAAGCACGTCAAGGTGCAGATATTGTCGTAGACGACCTCGTTAGCGATTCAAATCCAGACCAGGTTATCCCAGATGATGAACTAAAGGGATTTGTTGCATACAACCTTCATGACGTTGTAAGTACGGCGTATGAGTACCGTACCGACGATGTACAAGACAAAATTAACGTTCGTGATAACGTTCGTGAACAATTCCCTTATACGTCTGCACGCGCTGCCGATATTTCAACGCTGTACAATTCGCGCGCTCCACTTGAGCGTGATTGCACGGAAGCTCAGCTTACTGCAACCACGCTGATTGGCGAAAAGAAACTTCGACCAGTTGATAACGCCGAAACTGAGTATAACTTCCCTGTTCCAGCAAAGGGCGAATTTGACGAAGGTGGAAACCAGCTCTATAAGATGGTTGACTTCCTCGAATACATTAAGGAACACGAGGAGTATGTCCACCCGCAATTTATTAAGTTCTTTGAATACTGGCGTGGAAAGAACACTTCGTCTCTATCAGACCTAAAGGCTGCAAAGTACGGTGCAATTAAGGCGAATGTTTCTTCAAAGGGAACAATTTGTAACATTCCGTATTATCACAAAGTCGGTGATGAGTACGTACCCATCGACTCATATATTACCGTGTCTACGGGCGGCGCTCATGGCTCTGTTTGGACGGGATTGCACGAACTTACTCCAGAGCAGGTTACTGCGTGGAGTATGGCGTGTAAGAAGCCAACAAAGACTGACAAACTCAAGCACGTCCCAACGCTTGACCTCAATAACGTGATTCACCTGGACTACACCTCGTTTTATCCGTATCTCCTGCTCAAGCGCCAAACATTTATTACTCCCGACGGCAAAGACCGCTATAGAATCATTTACGATACTCGTGTTGGCGTAAAAGCCGAGCTAAAGAAGCACGAGGACGTGAGTAAGTGGACTGAGCATGAGTATCGACTTTCCAACAACCAGCTAGGCTTGAAGCTACAACTTAATGCTGGTTCTGGCGCAGCAAATACTCATAAGAAGAACGCGCTACTGCCACTCGACAACAAAATCTTGTCGATGCGTCTCATTGGCAACATGGCAATTTGGACACTCGCTCAACGTATGGTTCATGCTGGCGCTTATGTTGTTTCAACTAACACCGATGGTATTTACATCACAAATATCAGTAAAGAAACAGCACGTTTAGTTCTTGACAAGTTTGTCGAGGATTACGGTATTCCTGTAGACCCAGAGTATGTTGACCGTTTTATTAACCGAGACGTGTCTAACCGAATGGAACTATATAAGCAGCATGATGGTTCCTACACCATCAACGATTTGCGCGGTGAAATGCGTTCAGCTGGCAAACTCGTCTATAACGACATAGACCACGGTCACAAAATTACGTATCCATTGGCTGTTGGCAATGCGGTCATTCGCTACATGGTTAACGATGCTGACTGGAATAACAAGCCTTACGACCGCGAGAGAATGCTTAAAATCCTCAACGAGGTTAAGCAAGAATCTACGCCAATCGCATGGTGTTACATCTTCTCTGGAACGTCTGTTCGTAAGCTCTGGGTAGACATGAAAGAAGCACCTAGAGTTGGCAGGGTTGTCCTAACTAAAGACGGCTATCAACTTGACCAAGAGAATTATGCGTCTCTCACAAACGCAGAGTTTGAAAGACTCATTGAGAACTTTACACCAGGGTGTAATTTCGAGGAACTCTGCAAAAAGTCAGATGTTACGTTCAAGTATAGGAATTTTCCAGATATTTCGGATGTTGCGTTTGCTGTTAAGCACTCAGCCGAAACAAAATACGACGAGGATTCTTTTGTACCAATGGAGTGGGGCGCAATTACTGAGGAAGCCTATAATCAAGCTAAGAATAAGGTTGGCAAGCGTGAAAAATACTCAGTCTGTCTTATTCACAGATTCGGCAGAACCGAACGCGCGGAAATGAAATCTTGGACGTTCGGTAAATTGGCAAACGTTCCAGAAGGCAGCAAGGGAAGGCTTCTCAATATGGCAGCCGAACTCAAAGCGTTCAACTTGGACGATTTGGACATGGATGCTTATCTCGCATGGGCGGAAAATATGCTCGCAAGGTGGAAAATCTCTGCGAAACTTTCCGAGGACGGCTATTTAACCCAGGTATTGTTTAACGAGCTTGGCAACAAAGCTACGTCCGCCAAATCAAAGAAACAACTCGCCGTTGACGAGCTTAAATCGCTCTATTCGGCAGTATTTAACTATGTGTAAGATGTTCTAATATATTGAAAGGAAATGTAATGGAGAACATTAAACTAAAGTACGACGATAACGGTATGGGTGTTTGGACGGCTAAGGCTGGTGGCGGTAATGTAACTATTGATGAGCATTGCCATGTAACCGTCATTGACCCATCGAACCCAGCACGCATGGTGGTTCGACAGTCTAAGAAGCGATTTAGCTTAAAGAAGGCTTTGGAGGATGTTGATATTAAAGTAACAAATCCAGAGCGCGAGACAAGGACAACGTTTAACATTGACCTTCCAGACGGTACCGTTGCTATGGTTACGCGATATTTTCTCGTAGCATATGAAACTCCATCCGCCATTTATCGAAGCCAGAACGCGTTTGCGAACCTCGATGAAGCACAGACCGAAGCATTGCATCTTGTAAAGCAATACAAGTAACCGCAACTTGACAATCATTGATAGGAGACTGTATAATGACAAGAGAAGGCAGAGTAGTTTCCGCAGTTGAACGTCAATTAAACGCTCGCGGTAGATACTTCATAAACAATTATGCCGAAGGTCATACAAACAGTGGCGTGCCAGATATAGTCTCAGTTGACGCTGACGGAAAGTTCCTGGCGATTGAATGTAAAGCGTCATCAAACGAACCAACGTTTACGCAATACGACCATGGACTAAGACTCCTCAAGAGCGGTTGCAGATTTATAGTTGCTTACGAAGATTTTGATATTGACGTGATTGACCGTGGCGGACTGCAAAAAACTCCTCTACCAAAAGAACGCGAAGATTTGGTGTGTTTTGAACCAATCGACAAGAAACATACCAAGGAGTATTTTTTGGAGTAATTATGTCAAGAAGCTATCGTAAGACGGGTGTAATCGCAACTCAAAATTCACACACGTTGAGTAAGCGAAAGAAAGCCATTAAGCGTTGGTTTAATAACAAGTTGCGCCATCGAGACGGCGTGTTTAAAGGTTCAGAATTTAGACACGTTTCTGGCGGAACTGACGTTGAATCTTATAGGTCACTAACGCGCCTTCCCATAGACGCTAATTTACGAGGTTATACAAAATAATGTATATGAACCTCGGAAGAAAGTTCGACGACTTTCTGAACGAGTTGGACGAATTAGATGTGACACTAACTATATCTGGCAAAAATGAGCTTGGAACAGTTGTGACACTTACAGCATACACGCCAGTATTACATTATCCATTCAAAGATAAACTTTTGTTAGCTGGTGATGCGGACAAGCTTTCTGAGTGGCGATGGGTAATAACTGATTATGAACGTCGATTTGACCCATACAAGGAATTTACCAAGTATTGTCACAAGAACAAAATTGATTTGAGTAAACCGCTGGATGCGGAAAGCAAGGCAATTTTAAATGATTATGTACTATTGAAATATCACACTTTGAGTAAGATGTCGGCTGCAACTTACTCGTTTAGAAAGGGTAAGTAATGGGTGTTTACAATCAGTCGGCTATTAAGAGTCTGTTCAATGGAAAATCCAAAACCACTGACGCTGAAAAAGAAGATTTGATGACCTTATTAGAGTCACTTCCACTATCTCAGCGTAAGGAACTTTACAGATTCGTTAAGAAAAACGATTCTATGTTTACCAAAGACGAGGTTGAAATCTACAAGGCTGGTAGCACAATTCGAGGAATTGAAAACCTCCGTATTCTTATTAAGAAAAAGAAACGCGCTCGCCAGGCTGGATTAAAACTCTCGCAGCTCAAGAAAGGAGCGTTTGAGGAAAGTGACGAAGAGTGGGAACGTCTCCAAAACGGAACACAAACTGTTCAAAAGAGGACTCGAAAAGTTAGAGCAACTACGAAAGCGAAGGCAAGCGCGACTTGCAAGAGAAAGAGTACGAAAAGCTCTAAAAAGACAGCATGACACATATCTCATTGAGAAATAACACGAAACTCTCTAACTTGACGGTTAGAGAGTTTTTATGTATTCAAACCGAGTACAAAATCGATTCTAAGCCACGCAAATATACGAAACGTGTGAATAGTCGTTGCTTTTTGAAGTAGTTTTCTGGTAAAATGTATATACCGACAAAAATAGAAAGGAACTTATGAGATATGAGTGTGGCGCGGCAACTGTCGCAGATTTACGCGAGCGTAATGGTCTCGACCATCTTGGGGACAAGGATTTACGCAAGCTAATGAAGCTCTATGATATTGTCTGGAATGACATTTATCCTCGTGCAAAAGAATTTGCAAAACTATTTGAAGGCACGTTCCAAGAAATCGATATGATGGAAATTCGAGACGGAATGCTACACGCACCAATTCCAACGCCGCCAAGTATTCCCGAAAACAAATCCATCATTAAGCGCTATATGAATTGGCGCGACGACTATGAGCGTGTTGGCAAGGCGTATTCAGACGAGCGTGAGAGGTTGCGTTGGAAGAACCATGAAATTGAGGTGTATTCAAGATAGAGCGGGAAGGAAAGGGCGCGTTAGCCTATGTGGACGGAGCGTATAATGATAAAAACGGTCTTGCTGGGTATGGCGTTTCTTTGATTTGTGATGGCACACCAATGGCTTTTAGCGGTTCAGTGGTTCGATATATGAATGAGTCAAAGAATCTCGTGGGCGAATTGGAAGCAGCATTGATTGCTGCGAAACAAGCTCTGGAACTTGACTGTACAAGGCTTGTTATTGTCTATGATTGTGAGAGTATAGAAACACTAGCCACGGGCAAGTCTACTCCAAAGAGTCGTTTATCTAAGTATTATGTCTCCGAAATGAACGAGTATATGAAACAACTCGATATTATCTTTTCGTATAGTAAGGCTCATAGCGGTAATGAATGGCATAATTTTGCCGACAGGCTTGCTAGAGAGGGTTGCGGTCTTAAATAGCATTTGTGTGCAATCTGTGAATTTTGGGTGCGTCGATAATAATCGGCGTGCCTTTTGCTATGATGGCATCATGCAATTCAACGCCGAATGAAAGGACGCGCAAATGCTTAACGGTAACTTCAAGATAGGTACTGACCGCAGTAACAGGAACCAGATTAAGCGTATGGCTAACCAATTCGGCGATGAGTTCATTTCAGCAAAAGCGGCAGACCTTGTTGAGCTTGTGCATTCTGGAAATATTAAGTATTCCAGGCACCTTGTCAAGAAGATGCGCCGTGAGAATCTGAACGTACCAACTATTGTTATCGCTAAGACGATTGCTCATGCAAAGACTTCGTTCATCGAGTTTTCTTACCTTCGCGGTAATTGCAAATGGCATCGTGCATTGCTCCGCGACTACACCACTGTCGAGGACGTCATGATTGACGGCGAGATTAAGAAATGCAATCTTTGCTTCGTAATTGACTTCAATTGTGGAGAAATTGTGACAGCTTATTGGAATGAAGCTACTGATTTGCACGAAACGCTTGACATGAGAAAGTATGCGTAGTAATATACTCTACAGCTTACGCAGTTGAGCATCTGCGAATAAGTGTGGCACATAGTAAGCCGAAATTACTACAGCTCTAGGGACGGTTATGGGTAAAGCACTGCTTCGGCAAACTCAGAATACTAACCGTCCTCAAATATGTAGATATAGCTCAGTTAGCGGAGCAGAGGACTTTTAATCCCAAAATCTATGGTTCGAACCCCCGACAGTTCGCCATAAACGAAAAGAAAAAGGAAGGCATATCATGGACAAACAAGCAAAAGTGCAAGTAAACGGCATATGGCACGGCGATTTTGTAAAAATCTATGCAATTCAAAACTTAAAAGACACATCTCTTGTACCTCTTTTACTATTTTATAGCCATGACGAAGACCCTCATTTCACACGTCAACAAACAATGACTATCGAAGACGTTGAAACAACGCATCCTTATAAGGTAAAGCGATTTTATTCTTGGGATGACGTTCCAGATGATGTGTCTGCGACATTCTAGGCGAAAAAAAAAAAGATTCAACTTTTTTCAAAATAACACTTGACAAGAGTTTCCGTTAAATGTTATTCTAATCAGAGACTTGCGCGTTTAGCAAAGAGGTCAACTGCGGCGGACTGTAAATCCGCTCCTTATTAGGTTCGGAGGTTCGAATCCTTCAGCGCGCACCATAACAAACAAGCCGACTTATCAATGTCGCAAAACTTGAGAAGGTGATAACTTGAAGCACATTCTGACTAGCGAATGTTGTATGAATCGAAACGAGAGTGGTTCTTGATGTCAGCGAATACTGAACGTACTGAGAGGTCAAGAGGAGACATCTTAGCAGTATTCGTCTCGGTCGTAAGCCGAGCAAGACTAGGTTCGTTAGTTGGCTATAACATTTAGTAACCTCGCTAAATGCTAATAGTAGTCGGAAGGCGTTGCCTAGAGTATAGCGGGCGTTATACGGGCAATGTTGACAACCAACCAACGAACGCCACTCCGTTTAGTTTGATTATGCACCAAAACGGGGATATAGCTCAGTTGGTAGAGCAGCTGCGGAAACGATGCGTGTCGGGGGTTCAAGTCCCTCTATCCCCAACCATCGGGTGGGTCTCGGTAGTTATCAAGAACAACCTTCTTGTAACGTTGTTCAACTCAACGCCCATCCACCTTAGAATTTCGCCGACTTAGCAATGTCGTAAAACTTGTGACGGTGATAACGTGAAATGCTGAGCGTCTAGCTAACGCAAAAAGCATATGAATCGAATGAGTAATGTGCAGAGGTGATACTCGAAGGTAGGGTTAAGCCGCATTGCGGCTGAGGGGTAGCTCCCCACGGGTGTTCGAATCGCCCCACCAAAGCCAACGGCTCGTAGGCGGTACGGCAAAGACCATATCGACGGAAGTAGCGGGAACGGATGTTCAAAAGACGAAACCTCGGTAGCCGCGTACGAGCGCATTACTCATGTACGGGGACTTAGTTCAATGGTAGAACCCAAGTCTGTTAAACTTGTCACGGAAGTTCAATTCTTCCAGTCCCCGCCATATTACTACAGATGTATTTAACTTAGATACATTTGTACTAATATGGTGAATATGTGAAGATTAGGATTTTCTCTTGATTTCCACATTCAGCTAGATTAAACTTAAAAAACATAGTAGGCGCACACAGCAATCAAACTTACACTAGACTTTTAATCTAACATGTAAGCGCCTAGAAAGGATGAACTATGAGCTTTATGGACGACCTTGCAATTGAGACGAGCGTAACGCTAACCGAGAATGGTGGTCGAGCACTCTCCACTACAGGAGACAAGCTCCTTAACCTATTTGCGGTTCTGGGCGCTTTGCGCACTCGACCAACTGACGTCATCGACAAGTTTGATGCAGCTTTTCGTGAGAACGCTGACCTTGCAACCAAGATGGTATTCTACGGACGTGACGTTCGTGGCGGTCTTGGCGAGCGAGCTGTCGGCAGGCTTATGCTTCGAGAACTTGCGCTTCTCTATCCAGAAGTTGTAGTCGCGAACTTCAAGAACATCGTTAAGTTTGGTCGTTACGACGACCTATTCGTGTTCTTTGACACGTCTGTTGAAACAGACATGATTGAGTTCATCAAAAAGCAGCTTGTGCTTGACTATAAGTGCATGAAGTCCTACCAGCAAGTTTCGCTTCTTGCAAAGTGGATGCCATCTATCAATGCTTCAAGTGAGCATACCAAGGCGCTCGCACACCGTTTCATTAAGGCGTTTAACACCACGCCACGTAATTATCGTAAGACGCTCTCTGCACTTCGTAAGTACATTGACGTAACCGAGGTCAAGATGTCTGCTAACAAGTGGACTGACATTGACTATAAGGCTGTTCCATCTAACGCAATGTCTAACTACGGTAGCGCATTTGCACGTCATGATTATGTGGTTTTCAATCGCTACATGGACGCTGTTAAGTCTGGCGATGTTAAGATTAACGCTTCTACACTTTACCCATATAACGTCATTGAGACGATGTATGGTAATCGAGACGTCGCAGAAGCTCAGTGGAAGGCACTTCCAAACTATGTTGATGGAGACAACAACTTCCTCATCATGGCTGATGTTTCTGGCTCTATGATGGGACGACCAATGGAGACTTCCGTTGGTCTAGCAATTTACTTCGCCGAGCGTAACCACGGAGCGTTTGCAAACAAGTTCATGACTTTCACCGACATTCCTAAGATTGTCGATGTAACAGGTGATGACCTCTTTGAAAAGTATTGCTCTGTGACCGACCACGTTGGCTACAGCACGAACCTTGAAGCTGCATTTGATGCAATTTTAAGCACAGCTGTACGTACCAAGTGTCCACAGGCAGACCTGCCAAAGGCACTTGTCATTATCTCCGACATGGAGATTAACGCATGGCACGGTGGTTCTCTAACCTTCACTGAGGAAATGAGAAATCGTTTCGCCGATGCTGGTTACGAGATGCCTAAGCTCGTATATTGGAACGTTGATTCTCGTAAGGATACCTTCCTAGCGTCCAAGAACGACCCAGACGCACTACTTGTATCTGGTCAGTCAGCTTCAACGTTCAAGAATCTCATTAAGGGTATTGACTTCTCAGCATTTGAGATTATGGTACAAACTCTTAATGACCCACACTACGATTGTATAGTTGTACCTTCACAACTATAAATAACCTAAAGGCTCTAACAGCAACTATATTTTAAGATGACTTGAAATCATGGTAAAACGAGCCTTGAATAGTGAGCTAAAGTCACAAACAGCAATTATTAAAAACATGCCACAATACCATGAAATGAGTGTGACTTGTAAAGCTCAAACATGACAACAGACCAAATACCATGGAAGCGGGTACAAACTGTAACCATTTTCATCTACTATGGACTGTAAACACGGAGAGTTGGCAGAGTGGCTAATTGCGCCTGTCTTGAAAACAGGAGAGCGCGTGAGCGTTCCAGAGGTTCAAATCCTCTACTCTCCGCCATAACAACAACCTGGAGAGTTGTCTGAGTGGTCGAAAGAGCTTGACTGCTAATCAAGTATAGGCTATACTAGTCTATCCAGAGTTCAAATCTCTGACTCTCCGCCAGAAACACGCGATTCAGCCAACGGTAGGCTGGCAGTCTCCAAAACTGCTCATGGATGTTCGAATCATTCATCGCGTGCCATATCTGAGTATAGCTCAGCTTGTTTAGAGCGACCGCTTTGGGAGCGGTAGGTCGCTGGTTAGAATCCAGCTACTCAGACCATATCGAGGTGTGGTGTAACAGGAGCAGCCAGTGTCTTAGGATATGAGAACCAAATGTTCTAAGATTCTGGCGGTGCGGGTGCGAATCCCGCCACCTCGTTCATATTGGAACATCGTCTAACGGTAAGACATGGGTTTTTGGTGCCTAGAATGTAGGTTCGATTCCTGCTGTTCCAGCCAAAATTGATAACTATCGACTTGCCAAAGTCGTAAAACTTGGCGTATTTCCGACTGAGTGAACAATTCCACAATGCTCAGTACATGGCTCGTTCGATAAGACATTGGGCGAGCAAGAAATAACATACTAGACGTAGGGGCTAGAACACCCGAATATTTCTCTAGGCTTTGATTCGGGATTTTATAGGCGCTTGGCGGAATTGGTAGACGCAACCGCTAAAAGCGGTGATAGTGACTGACGCGTGGCGTGACTATCGTGCAAGTTCGAACCTTGCAGCGCCTACCATATTGTCGTGTGGCGGAATTGGCAGACGCAGTGGGCTTAAAACCCACGGACTTCGGTCGTACGAGTTCGAGTCTCGTCACGACAACCAAACATAAGAGGGACAAATGAAAAACATTCTTATCAACAGAGGTGAAACTATTCCCAATGCGTCGTACTATTTGTTTGATTATATTTCGCACAAATATATTGCTTTCACATCTGATGGCGTAAGACTTTGTGAATTTAGATTCAATCAATGTCCAACAATAAAAGCACTCTGTCATGCGTCTGGTGAGCAAGTTTATTGTGAAGACGACCCAGTCCTAAGTTGGAACTTACAACCAAACGGTGAATGGAAATTTACGTTCGAATCTGATAACAAAAAATATTACAGACCTGTATTTTCTGCATAAACTACACCAAATATAACTGAATATCAATAAAACCTGGATTGTTAGCTCAGTTGGTAGAGCAGGGGACTTTTAATCCCAAGGTCTAGGGTTCGATTCCCTAACAATCCACCATAATTATTCGTGCGATTGGTAAAATTGTTTACCAATCTTTATTTGTAAGGATTTAGTTTGGCTTATATTTACTGTATAAAAAATAACATTAACGGAAAATGTTATGTTGGAAAGACACTCAAATCTCCAAAGGAGCGTTTTTCAGAACATTTATATGATGCGTATAAACCAACTGAGGAAAATCGTCCGCTGTATCGTGCCATCAAAAAATATGGAGAAGACAACTTTAGTTTGCAAATTCTCGAAGAGTGTGCCGACGAACTTGCAAGTGAGCGCGAGATGTGGTATATTGAAAAGTTAGAAACCTATGCTCATGGCTACAACGCAACCATCGGCGGGGATGGAAAACAGTTATTTGACCACGAAGTTATTAAGGCTCAACTCAAAGCTGGATTGAGTCAAAAGTTTGTTGCAGAACTCAATGGGTGTTCCACCGATTTGATAAGATGGATTCGAAAGACAAACAATATCCCATTGAAAACTGATAGGCAGCAACCGTCTATTGCGGCTTACATCGAAGATGGGGTTGAAGTTGGCGTATTTATATCAACGCGCGAAGCATTTAGATTTTTGCAAGAAATCGGCATCACAACTGCTCGCACGGATGGAAGCGCCCACATCGCCGATGTTTGCAAGGGAAAACGCCAAATGGCATATGGTTTCAGATGGAAATATATTAACTGAGAGGATGTAGCATCATGTATTTTATCAAGTTGACCACTGTAGCTGAGCCTAAAGGCATGTTTAGTGGTCGTGACACAGGAAGAACTCTAACCTATACAGAGATTTGCCAAGAGAGCGAATTTGATACAGAGCGTGTCAAGTTCGAGGAGAATGTAATTAAGGCGGTTGTTGAGCTTTATCCAGAGTTCCACGTAGATATTCACGAGCGCGAGTATCGCAACTTGGACGCAGAGCCATTCAAGTTTGCGTTTGAGAATCTTAATCCAGCGCAGTTTGCTGAGTATCTACGTCACTATGAAATTAGGATGTAATTGTGGCTAAAAATCTTTTAAAGACAAAGGCTAAAGACCCGACCGATGCGGTATTTGGCGTAAACCAGGAAGGTGAATGTGTACATAAGTCACTCGCCGAAATGGTACACACGCTTATTGCTGGTACTACAGGAAGCGGCAAGTCGGTCTACTGCAACAGTCTCCTCATTTCGGCAATGTCGCATGCAACACCAGACGAGCTTAAAATCTTCGCAATTGACCCAAAGAAGGTCGAGTTCTCAAAGTACATCGACCTGCCTTATTGCCCCATTAACCCAGTTACTGACATGCGTGACGCATATGGTCTACTGGCGTTTGCAGTGTGGGAAATGGAGCGTCGATACAAGATTATCCAGGCGGCTGGCGTAAAACAGCTATCTGAGTATAACGACTTCTACGACAACAATCCAGACAGTGAAATTGCTAAAAAGTATGGTCGTATGCCATATATGATTTTTATGATTGATGAGTACGCGGAACTTCAATCCATTTCACCAAACACCGAAACTCTGTGTAAGTCACTTGCTCAAAAGGGTCGTGCATCTGGAATTATCCTTTTGCTTGCAACGCAGCGACCATCAGCCGATGTTATTTCCACTACGCTACGCTCTAACTTCCCAAGTCGAATTTGCTTGAAGGTTGATAACTCAACATCAAGCCAGATTGTCCTGGGAGACGGCGTAGACAGAGCCTATGACGGCTCTAAGCTCAAAGGTTATGGCGATAGTTTTGTTCTTGACCAACGCGGTAATTGTGAGCGCGTACAGGGAATTTATATCTCCAATGAGGAAATTGACGCAATCTTTGATTTCTTAAAGGAGAAATACGCTGACCGCTATGACGAGTTACGTAAGTATGTACCAGACGAGGTATATGACTTGCTTACTGAGGATAGCAAAAAGGCGGTTGAACTTAATGGTGGTGTCTGCGATTACAAGATTCTCACCACCGACAAGGAAGCATGCGCGTTTGTTGACCGCGGTAAGCCATTCTGCAAGTGGGTTGGCACCAAGGGCGAAGGTGGATTTATGCGTCGCGGTGGAGACGTTGATGAACAATCGCCAAACGCTTTACCAAACAACCCAGAAAAGTGGCACGTTGAGTCACTTGACGGATTTTAATAATTATGCAATACTACTTATGCACGGGTTTCCGTGCATAAGTATTTTGCTATCAATTCACAAAGGATTTATTATATGGCTTTGACATACGGGCAAATGGCGGCTGTAAATCGAGCGCGTAAAAACGAGGAACGTCGCGCTAATACAACCGACAAAAAGAAAACTAAGTCTAAAAGTATTCCTAAAATTGACTGGTTTCCTATGAAGTTTTACGTTTCTACAGGAAAGTTTAAGGACATCATTCAATGGGATAACAATAGTGAATATTCTGATGAATTTGCAAAAAGGCTGATTGATAAGCCAAACTTGCAAATTTTAACCATGCCTACAGGCTTCGGTAAGACAAGTGTTGCAGTGTCTACTCTTGGAAAGCTCGGACGACCATTTTGTATTATCGCGTCTAAGGCAATTATCGAGGGTGGCGGTTGGCAAGAAACTATTTCCGACTACAATCGAGTGCATCCAGGAGCAAACCTGGCGCCGCATATGATGACTACCTACGATAAGTTTTCTAACATTCTGGGAAACGTCAAATCTCGTGCAGACTTTAAGAAAGGGTTTCCAAAAGACGGTATTCTCGTTCTTGACGAGGTACACAATTACAAGACCCCCACCTCAAAGCGTTCGCAGAAACTCAAGAATATCCCAGATTATGAGCGCATGGGCATTAGCGCTACGCCACTCACGAACGATATCGTCATGGATATGTGCTCATATATGGTTATGGCTGGCAGATATCGCAGCAAGACATTTTTCGAGCAATGCTATGGTCTTGACGTTATGAAAGATAGATACTACCGACTCACCATTTATGACGATGATGGTAGCGTTAACACGAGAAAGTTTCCCGACTACGATAAGCTGCTTGATGAGGTCGCAGAGGTAATTTACCAACCGAACGTATCAATCAACGACATTGATATGCCAAATCTCACAACAACTGTTTTGCAGCTTCCCGTTAGTAAACAATTGTTGGCAGATATGCGCTCGATTGCAGACGCTTACGCTAAGCAGATGTTTGCATCTGCCAGCGAAATGCGCTTAGTTATGCAGGAGCGAATTGCTAATGATGATGGACGTATTGTTAAACTCCGCGAGATTGTTTGTGGAGAAAATGTGAAGCAACCGCTTATTTTCTTCCAACATTTGACAACGCTCGACGCAATACGTAATATGCTTGATACCGAAGGAATTAGTTATCAGATTCTCGATGGTAGACATTCTATGAAGGATATTGACAGAGATAATCTTTCGCCTATACTTATTCAGTATCAATCTGGTCGAGAAGGTATCGAGTTCAAAAATTCGAACACTACCGTGTTTTATGAAAACCAACCTTCATACATGACTTTGGTTCAATGTGCAGGACGTAATGCAAGACGAGGAATGAAAGGAGTTGGGATTAACCATTACCATCTTGTGTCGATGAACGAATACGACCAAGAGGTGTTCTCTCGCGTTCAAAGTAAGGTTGAGATTAACCCGAGAACGCTTGACGAATTAGCACTTAAATCCCTGCCTACGAATAATAATTGGTAACATTGCTATTTGATTCAGCTAAAACAAACGAAAGGACAATTAAAATGGCAACTGACGCACAGAAGTTTATGGTTATTGACGCAAACATTGACGAGGAGTCTGGTTCAATCCGCATTGACGGCTTCGAGCCAATCACTGAGACTGGTGGTACTCTTACTCTCATGTACAAGATGTACAACGCAGAGCCAGAGCCACACTTTGAGGACGATGCAGAGCGCAAGGAGAAGTGTGTTAAGGCTCTTGAGGAGACCTTTAAGGCAGATTTTGACGCTGTTCTTGCAGACCCATCTGTTCTTGTTGGACTTGAGTTTGAGGGTTATCCAAACGGCGAGCGCATTTATCTGACCCCAGCAAAGGAGTTCATTAAGTTCGCTAAGGTAACTCCAGCAGTCGCTAAGGCAGTTGAAGCACTTATTCGTAAGGGCGATATTACCTCCACTCCAGTCGTTGACAATCGTCGCTTTGGTCTAAGCAAGGCAGGTGCCTTCTATTCCAGCCACTCATTTGATTTTGCTGTTCCAGTTGAGATTAACGGCGAGACTCTGTACGTCCGCGTTGCTCAGATTATTGATGATGCCGCCGACGGCGACAAGGTTGTTAAGTATGGCACCAACTATAAGGGCGCTACAAACGGCGGATATAAGGACGAGCACGGCTACAATCGCTCTGATGCAGACCAGAAGCTCTATGAGGTTGTAACTGGCGCAAAAGATGACAATCCACAGATTAAGGATAGTTTCATTAAGTTTGCAAACACCATGCTTGACCAGGCTCGTGCTGACCTTGTTCAGAAGGTTCTCGGCGCAACAGGTGTTGACCTTGATGCTTACGCTACTGAGGAGAAGCCAGTTCGCATTACCAACGTTCGTATTGAGTCCGCTGGTAAAAATCAGTTCCTCACCGCTTCCATTGCTCCAATCGAGGAGTAAAAAGTGATTACCGTACAGATTATTGGTACGGGTTCTACGGGTAATTGCGCCGTGGTCAATCGTGATTTCATGGTTGACCTCGGCGTTTCTCGTTCACTCGTGGAGCGTAACGCTGATAATTTAGACGCATTGCGTCATATTTCAGCAGCGTTTATTACCCACGAGCATGCAGACCACGCAAATCCGTCGTTGGTAAAATGTCTCTATGAGATTCGCCCCGATGTATTCAAGCGGCAATTTTTTATTCCGTCGCAGACCTATGAAAAGTTAACCAAGGCTAACTCTTTTCTAGGAAAGGCGTTTGAGGACTATCCGCTTGACAACATTATTAACAAGGATAGCGAATTTGACTTTAGAACACGCGGTGGCAAATGGCATGTAAGGTGTTTTCACGCGCCACACGGTTCAGCAGAGTGTGTAGGTTTTGTATTCACCTCGCCAGATGACGAAACGTTGTTCTGGGCGACCGACCTCGAAAATCTTGAGTTTGCGGGTGTCGGAAATGCTAAGTATGACGTGATTTGTTGCGAGGGTAACTGGGACACCGAGCGTCTTACAAACGCGCTCAAAGACCCAGAGACCGCTGGACATGCCGAGAGTTCGCTGAGACATCAATCAGTTGAAGCATTTGAACAGTTTGTATCAGACCACGCTAAGGCTGGCGGAAAGATTATCCAGTTGCACAATTCGGGCAGTTTCGGTCGATATAGCCGATATAACAATGTGTATACGGGCGACGTACCAGACTACAGCAAGCCACCACTAGACATTTAGTGGTGGCTTTGCTATAATCATAGTATTTAGGTTCAATGAAGGGATATTATGGTTAGGAATACCGTCACATCTGGTGATAAGACATACAACCTCTGGATTCGTGTAGATACTAAAAAACCGTTTCCAGATAAAATTTTGACCACCGTTCAAAAAGTTGCTCGCTCTAAATCGGGCAAACGTCATGTAAAGAAGATTTCTGAAACAAGACTTATTTGCTCACCAGCTCTCTATGAGAAACTCCAATCACAAATTGACGTACTCAATTCGTGCGAGGTATCGCTGTTTGTTGACGCTGGTAACGGAAAAACAAAAGCGCTTATTAAAGACGCTAAAAACTATGGCGTAGTTAAAGATGACTACGACAAGTTGCTGCGTTACATCTATAACTAATGAAAGGAAAAACTGTGACCGAACAAGATTACACTTACGAGACATTCCCATATCGAGAGGTTAAGTCCGTTACTGGAGAGTCTAAGACTTTCGAGGAGTGCGGAATGCCATCAATCAACCTGGGTTATACAGGTTATTGGATTTGTTATTCAAGTACCGACCGAGACTGGATTGTTGCTGCAATTAGATTGCTTATTACGCAGCTCTCTCGAAACAACGCAACTTTTATTCACGAGCGATACCCACAGTCAGTTACCGACCACTATCGCAACGCGAACGACGGCTTCGGCTTCTTCTATGACTGCTCTGACGATTGTACGCAGTTAAGTTCATGGACGCAGCTTGTACAGCGACTCACCGAAGTAATCGCTAAACACTATGCAAACGTTAAGTATGGCATTGATTATCAGACACTTGCTCACGAGTATTCATTCTTGTATGAAATGCCCGAAGACGTTATGACTAAGGCTCAAGTTGATGATTGCATTTCACTCGCCGAGAAGCTCATGCAGGACGAGGTTATTCCTCGTGTTAAGGATATTTGGTATAACCAGATGCACAAGTATCAACTTGTAGATGGTTATGACCCTGTTGAAAAGTATGTCGGTAGGCCATCTATTCATCCTGGCGACACTAAGACTGGCACGTATTCAACTGCACCAGTTTACGGCGTGAACGCTGAGTAACTCATGGCGATGACCGAGGAAAATAAGGCAAGGCTCGCTGAAATTGCACTTATCAAAAAGGCTGAGACGGCAGCAATGCGCGCTGAGGAAAAGCGCTTAGCTGAACTTGACCCGCACAAGACATGCAAAAACTGCTCGTTGTCTTGCAAGCAGCACGATTTTGTGTTGAGCGTATCTTGCCCGAAAAAGAAAGTGATTAAGAAAAAGTGAATGTAACACGTAGACAATTTGTTACCGCTGGTATGGCAGGTGTTTTAACACTTGCCATTTCCGCGTGCAAATCAGACAATCAAGCGACCGAGGTTCAATCAACGCAACCAGCGCCCAAGACGGTAAAAATTACCGCGAGGTGTAATTTGACAGAAGTTTCACCGTCTATTAGAAAGAATCCTCCAATTATTGTATTGACTGGATGCTGTGCAAAGAGTGAAGGTCATACATATTACGTTGTGTTCAACAGTCAAAAGGATAATTATGTGTCCGTCAAGGATATTGAAGTTGTCTCTGGAAAGTATAAGTTGACAACTATTGTTGGTACAACGAAAGATAGTCAATGTATTACCTTTAATGGATTTGATTTCGATTATTCTGATAATTGTCCAGTCGTATTGTCCGATGAAACTAAAGACGAATATCTTGAGCGCAAATCGAAAGAGACGGGCAAACCTAAAGGGTTAATTGCGTCTGATGTACAGGACACGCAATGGCTTGATGGAAGTTTGAACCTTATTGCGCGTTTATCTAAGTGCGACGGAGATTATACATCTGCGTATAAACAACTCATCACAGACCTCGATTCTGGTAAGGTTTCAACCGAACAAGTGTTCGGTATTTCAATCGATGAATTGAAGTCGTTACAACTCTAAAGCAAAAAATCCCCGCGTAATGCGGGGATTACTGTTACCTAACGTATTCGTTTAAGATGCCAGACTTTGCAAGTCGTACTAGCTCTTTAATACAAGCGTTCGGTGTGACTTCAAGTTTCTCGGCAGTATTTACAAGCGCCGTACAAAGCCTAATTCTCTGAGTCTCGTCAAGTTGAACGCCACGCTTTTTCACTCCAAGTCGGCTTGCTCGTGAACGGATACTTGACCAGCTACGACCATTGAGTTTAGACCAACCGTTCCAGTTTTCTCCGTGCATGAGGTAGTTAGCTCTAATATAAGCGTCTTCCGTTGTAGTCCAGCGCTTTGATGTGACTTGATAAACTTTAAGAATCCTAGCTCGCATAGTAATTGCCGATGTGTTACGCTTTGGCAAGAGTGTTCGCCATCCGTCCCATTTAGCACCGTGAGCTGGGAAGTTGTCGATGATACACTTATCTTCGAGCTTCGACCACTTCGACTTATTAGATACAAGATTCAACTTGCGTCTGCGGGTATAAATAGCCGAAATTACGACGCCTGGAAAGGCTGCTAGATATTCCTCTTGCGATACGTGCCTTTTCGATAGTTCGATAAGTAGTGCGTCATCTTCGTCAGTCCACGTATAGTTTGAAATGCGTTTCATATGCTTTGCCATACATTACTCCTATTATAAATTGCAACAAACACGCAAGTTTGTTCGATTGTTAATGTGATAAAATTATACCACAAGTTGAGCAAACTTCGCAAATTGTTCGATTTGAAAGTGTTATACTGTTACCCGACAAGTTGCATATCCTACAGAAAGGGGACTATTATGATGGAGCTACAAAATTCTGTTGATAGTCAAAAGTTTATTCAAGTCGTTAAGGCTCTCGGCTCGGCGAACACGTACAGCAACTTAGAGCTTGGTTACATCTATCATGGACTTGATGACATGGGCGTTGACCCGCAGTTATTTTTTAACTATGACCTCAACGTAATTATCCGTGATATTTCCGATGTTCTCAAGGACTTCAACCACGAGCGAACTGTTGACATTTGTTTGGAGCTGGTTCCAGATAAGTTTGAGAGCGAGGAGGACGCGTATGGAATGTGGGACGAGGATTTGGAGCGCTACCTGCTAGAGTGCGACAGATATCGTCTTATTGATATGCTAAACTCTTACCTACACAGTGGGTATTATCTTATTCATCCAAATGAGAACAAGCTGTTCGAGTTCTTGAAACCAGCGGATGAGTAACAAATTAGTCCATACTTGACAAGAAATTACACAACCTCTATACTATTTTAGATAGCCACAAACATATCAATTTAAGGAGTTTATTTTATGGCATTTAATAAAAACAGACGAGCTATTACGGCGGGCATTGCGTTCGCGCTTATTGCTGGTCAAGTTGGTACATTATTTGCTACCAGCCGACAAGCATTTGCGGAGCTTCCCGATGTTGGCGGAACTTTAACCGTCGGTACCACCAATAAATATAATGGCTCTCACATGACCCAGTGGGTCGCTGATGACGGTCAAACACCTCTGTTCTGCGCTGACCCTGTTAACCACGACCATGCCACTGCTGGCGGCAGCGGTCAAGTTGTTGAGCTGAGCAACCTCACAACTTCCGACGGTCACACTTATTCTGAGCACGACCGCCGTATGATTGACTACCTCGTTTACTACGGTACTCTTGGCATGAAACAAAGCAAGACCTATTACGGTGTGTCTGGTGCAGACCTCCAAGCAGCCACTCAGCTTGCTATTTGGGGCGTTCGTCAAGGTGATATGCACGATGACGGAATTGGTTATCTGATTCCATATTACAATATCAATACCACGAAGGCAGCGTCCGACGCAGCTCAAAAGTTCTTCAATGATGCTAAGGCTTATGCGGATAACCCAGATAGCGACAAGAATGTTCCAGCTGGTGCCGCATTTGCATTTATCCCAGCTGGTAATAAACAGGTTATGACTTACTTTGGTCTGAAACTTGGTTCTCTGTCCATCACTAAGTCCTCTGGCAACACTCTCTACACCGACGGTAATAACTGCTATTCTCTTGAGGGCGCAGAGTACACCGTTTATCGTGACGAAGCAATGACCGATGTTGTTGGTACCATTACAACCGACGCGGCTGGTAAGGGCTCTCTTGCAAATCTCAACGCTGGCGAGTATTACCTCAAAGAGACTAAGGCTCCAAAGGGTTATGCTCTCGCAGACGAGGTAACAAAGTTCTCCATTGCAGCCGATACCACGACTGAGAAGACTGTCCAAGATGGCGCAAAGTACACAATCGACCCACTTTCAGTACAGAAGGTCGATAAAGACACTGGTCTTCCAAAGGCTGGCGGTAACGCAACGCTTGCTGGTGCAGAGTTCCAGATTGCATATTATGCTGGACAATACACTAAGGATAACCTCCCAGAGAAGCCAACTCGTGTATGGAATGTTCGTACTGACGAGAACGGCTTAATCAATCTTGAGAACGCAAACGAAGCAACTGAAAAGTACCTGGTTAAGGAAGGCAGCGATGATTTCTTCGTTTCCCCAGATGGCAAGGTAGTGTTCCCTCTTGGAACTGTTACTATTAAGGAAACCAAGGCTCCACAGGGCTATTTGATTACTGACGATAACAGTGATGGAGTTGACGACGACGTAGCTGTTCTCAACATCAACAGCGATAATGTTGATGAGCGCACAACTCTCGCAGCCGACCTTCACTCCACCAAGAAAGAGCAAATCGTTCGTGGCAACGCTAAGTGGACTAAGGTAGTTACTGAGAGCGACGGTACTGGTAGTAAGCCACTTGCAAACGTTGTCTTTAAGGTAACTTCCAAGACTACTGGCGAGACTCACTACGTTGTTACCGACAAGGATGGCGTAATCGACACCTCCAAGGGTACTAAGGCGACCGCTAACAAGAACGACGCCGCGGTATCTTCTGACGGAACTGTTGACGAGAGCAAGCTCGACGCAACTTCTTCCGCGTGGTTTAGCGGATTCTCCGCTGAGGATTTGGCTAAGGCACCAAAGGCTACTGAGACTGACGCAGCTAATGCTAACGCCGCAACAACTACCTCTGTAGCAGAGAACAACGCGGCGGCAACTCCAACAGATGAAAAGCCTGCCGCAACTGACGCCCCAGCTGGTGCAACTACTGATGCTAAGGTTGATTCTAAGGCTGACACTTCCAAGGATACTAAGAAGTCTGAGGGTATGCTTCCTTACGATACCTACACCGTAGAGGAGATTCGCACTTCCGCAAATGAGGATGTCGTTGATATGGCTAAGTTTGAGATGACTGTTTCTGAGAACGGCGTAACCGTTGACCAGGGAACCGTTGTTAACAAGCACCCAGAGCGTAAGAAGGTCTATAAGACTGGCGACGAGGGCGTAAACCCAGAACTTCTGGTTGCAGGTGGCGTACTTATTGTTGCTGGTATTGCTGGCGCAAGCTACGCACTGCTTCGTAAGAAGAACGACTAATCGACAATTTGTAGAAATTGTGTAGATTAAGAATTTACCCAGCTAATCGAAAGGTTAGCTGGGTTTTCTTGTATACTATAATCACAAAGTCGATGAAAGGAACTATCTATGAAGCTGAATGACCGAGAGAAAGATTTTCTGATTGCACTTGCTGTATTTATGGTATTCGCAATGTTTGTTATGACGATTGCACGAGCTTTCATGACGCCCGTAGTACACGCTCCACAGATAACTTTTGGTAACAGCATTGACGAACTATTTGATGTGACTGACGGTGACTATGTAGCATTTCCAACGAACGATAACTCTGGTCACAAATACACTATTGTTAACATTCGTGACGGTCGTGAATATAGCTCAGACGACGCATCTGGCGCGTGGATGGTTCCTGTTCAAAATACAGATGGTTCATGGTCGTACAACATTAAGTGGCTCAACCACCTCGACCAAGTAAATCATAAGTAAACTATTTGCCCGCTTTCGAGCGGGCATTTTTGTGGCTCTAATTCCTAGCTGCAACTAGGAATTAAAAAAAGTTCTTGACTTCTCAACCGACCGCCGCTAAACTTATGCACAGCAAAAATACGAGTAAGAAAAGGACTTAGAAACATGACTTTTGCAAACGAACTAAAGAAAATTCAAGCGGCTTATCCATATTTGACCGCCGATAACCTCGACGAAATTAACCATGACGTTGATGGCGAGCTGGAAAATATCCGTACACTGTGCACCGAGTTGCATAATGCAAAGACTGACCCAGTGGTGGTATATCCAGACTTTGACTGCGATGGCATTATGGCGGGAACTATTCTAAACGCTGGTCTTAATCAGCTTGGCTTTGACGCTAAGTTGTATGTACCAGATGCGTCTGCTGGATATGGTTTGCAGCACGAGCAGATTGATATTATCAAAGATTGTTTCCCAACCGCGAAAACGATTATCACCTGCGACACAGGTATTACCGCCTTTGAGCCAGTAGACTATGCTCAGTCTATTGGTTATACAGTTTTGATTACTGACCACCATCAGCAATCTGGAGAGCTTCCACGAGCAAAGGTAATTGTTGACCCTTGCCAGAAGTCCGACCAATTCCCCTTTAAGTCAATTTGCGGAGCATATGTCGCATTTAAGGTTGTTCAGACCTATGCTGAAATGTTTATGCCAGAGCAGCTTGATGCTATCAATCAGCTTGTAATGTTTGCAGCTATTGGTACAATCGGCGACTCAATGGATTTGAAATACAATTCCCGCGTATGTGTCATGGACGGACTCAAGCGCATGCACGAACTCGTTAAGGTTCAATTCCGTGACGGTTTCTTCGTGCAGGAGTACAACGACGCACTCTTTGGTTTGTATGCGCTCGTTAAGTCACTTATTACTGACAAAAAGAAGTCACTGACCGCAGAGAGTTTCGGCTTTTACGTCGTACCCGTGCTTAATTCGTGCAAGCGCATGGGCGCCGATATGCACGTAGCGTTTGATGTATTCAGAAACGAAATTCACAACATTGACGAACTCATCGCTCTCAACGACGAGCGTAAGTCCGTAACTGACAACATTTTTAAGTCTGTTACATCGCCGCTTGCAAAGGCATCTGGTGAGCAGCCTTACGCTCCAATGGCTTATTTCATCGATACGCCTTACGCGATTGCTGGCTTGATTGCTAACAAGATTATGGGCGCTAATCATACGCCAACACTCGTGCTTTCTCGAAACATGGACGGTACACTATCTGGCAGCGCGCGTGCCCCAGAGTGGCTTGATTATCGTACCCTCTTGCGGGATTGCGGCGCAAGCGCTGACGGTCACGCGCAAGCATGCGGCGTAACATTTGAGAGCGAGGAAACTCTCAAGCGTGCGCTAGAGTCGATTACGTATTACCTCAAAGAGGTCACTCCAACAAATAAGGAGTACGTTGAGCCTAATTATCCAACGCTTGATAAGGACGTTGACGTTTCGCTCATCTGTGATTTTATTAACAATGGTGAACCATACGGTAAGGGTTTTGAAAAGCCAAAGATTCGTATGGTGGTAAATGAGAGCGACATTTACGAAATGCGTTGCCTTGGTAAAAATCATGAGCACCTCAAGATTACTCTCAACAACGGTCTCGTATTTATGGCTTGGAATACGAAATCGCTCGGCAATATCGTCGGTAAACAGATTGAGGCTGTTGGAGACCCAGGACTCAATGAGTGGATGGGAAATATCACTCCGCAAATTATCGGAAGCCTAAAAGTCCTTGACTAATTACACATTTTCAAAATTTGCGTGGCTTAGAATCGATTTCGTGCAGAAAATCCGTATCGAAAATGGTGCGGATTTTCGCGCATGGCTATAAAAGTTAACCAAGGTTAACTTTTAGTGTAATTCCTATGAAAGTGTTGCATTAAAGAGCAAACTATGAGATAGTTGTGCAAACTAATTGAAAGGAACCGTTTATGAACAGATTAGACCGCGTTGAAGTTGTCTCCCGTGACAACAAAAAGACTGTGTATCAACTCAATCCTAGACTACAGTTGAAAGTTATCCAGTATGACGGATATTGCGAGGTATATTATCGTGTATTAAACGTGAGGGAATGGGCACCATCGTCAGTATATGGCGAGTATGCGTTTATCGCCGTAACTTCAAGCGGCGAACTATCCACAATTTTTGATGAAGTTGACCAACTAGAAATCACGTCACTTCAAGAGTTTAGCATCGCCAAACAAACAAATAGATGGACAAAAGGCGAGATGCAGTTTACTAACTTGGTTCTTGATATGGGTTACATAAGCATGCAGTTAAAAGTAATGGGAATGTTTGACGGACAAACGGATGTTGAAGAATGTGTTTTTAGCGGGCATCCATATTTGCGAATCAGCTCATATAAAAATGGCAACACTTACATCGAGCTGACGTTATACCGCGCTCTGAGTTTATATGAACTGGTTGAATAAAGCCTGTAAAAGTTAACCAAGGCTAACTTTTTAGTGTAGATACCGAAGGGATTTGATAATGAACAAACTAGACGATATTAAAATCTTCTCAAAGAAGGACACTGAGACTGTGTATCAGCTCAACCGCAAATTGCTGCTGAAGGTCGTTCAGTGTGAGGGCTATTGCGAAGTATATTATTTCGTTTTGAAAAAGCGCTTGTCTATGCCAACTTCTGGGAATTACGAATTTATAGCCAAGACGGTTAGCAATAATTTATCAGACATTTTTGACGAGATTGACAAATTAAATATCGCGTCGCTGCAAGATTTTAGTATCCGCCATCAAGGGATTGGCGGCACTCGTGCTCGAATGTCGTTTAATGACATGATTCTCGGTGACAACGAAATTAAAACACATTGTCTCTTGTTAAAAATGTTTGACAAACAAACAGATGTTGAAGGTTGCATTTTTAGCGGAAATCCATATGTGCACGTTAACTTGGGCGATAAAAATGATGTATCTGTCCGCATGTCTATTTATAAACCGCTAAGTCTACATGCACTTGTAGAACAGTTAACCTAAGCTAACTTTTAGTGTAGAAATTGTGAATCCAAAATAAGTGTTGCAATCGGCTTATGGCTATGTAATACTATAGTCACAAAGAAGTGAAAGAAAGGATTTACAATGTCAACAAATAACCAGCTACCCGTAAAGTTTACCAAGATTTATACAGACGGTTATCAAGAGGACTTTGATTTCGAAGATGATGTTGACAGAGTGCTGCTCGTGTCTGCTCTGCATCTCGGGCATGACAAAATTGATATGCCTGCACACTATTCATCTGCCGATTTTGGTCTGTTAAAAGACGTGTGCGTTTACACTTGCTTCATGCGATTTGATGATTGTTATCTATGCTTCGTCCGCCACGAGTATTACAAGGATGATTACAAGAGCGTTGAGCTTTCAAGAGTCATTAATATGGATTATGTACTCAAGGTAGAGTGGGTGCGATAATGGCAAAGTCGTTATTAGCGCTTATCATTAGTTTGAGCTTAACTGGCGTAGTTGGACTCATCGAGCTGTGGGTGCTTGAACATTTTGAAGCCAAGTATACATCCAGACAAGCTGCAATGTTTTACGCAAGCCTAGCAATCGTGACCATGGCTGGATATATCGTGACCTCAAACATTATGGGAGTATAACTGTGGATTTGCTCAAACTATACACACTATGGATGGGAATACTCTGCATCGGCGCGGCTTTAACACTCGTTGCAGCGCTTCTTGTAGTTATATCATTCATTCACTAGACTATACCCGAACACTTGTTCGGGTATTTTTATGTCGATAAATAGATTGTACACAATCTATTTTGTCGTTGCATGGCGCAAGATTTAGTGGTATACTAATCCTCCAAAACAAGTTATTGCGATTGGAGGTGAAAATTATGCAAGCATATCAATCACTCGCTCCTTGGCGCGGTTGTAAGAATGTTATGTTCGGTTACTACAACGATTATGCTGACCCAGACCTTTTGTATAAAGGCTACAACTTCAACTATTACGATATAGAAGATGCCATGTATGAGGACTTCTGGAGTGAGTTTTCCGACCAACTTGACGATGAAATTGCTTGGTGTGGCGAGGAAACAGCCAAAAAACACGCCGAGGAAGCCTTTGACAAGTACGTCCGCGAAAACGCCGACTCTTACCTCGATGATGCAATTGCCAACGGATATTTCCGTGGTGATTCAAAGAGTTGGCACGACAAAATGTAAACCTCTATCGAAAGGAGCATGATGAACACTGAATCATCACGCCAAGTTGTTAAACGTGATGGCACACACGTTCCGTTCGATAAAACTAAGATTCGTAACGCCATCAAGCGAGCTGCTGATGAGTGCGACGCACTCTCCGTTGGTTCGCTTGATAATTTGACGAATGAAGTTGTCGAACGTTGTAATTGTGCCGAAAACCTCACCGTTGAGAATATTCAAGATATGGTTGAGGAAACACTGATGGCTGAGGGATTGTCGGAAATCGCTCGTCACTATATTAAGTACCGACAAAACAAGGAAATCGTCCGTGCAAGTCAAAAGACGGACGATGAGATTCTGGCACTTGTTGACTGCCGCAATGAGGAAGCCAACGAGGAGAACTCTAACAAGAATCCAACACTCGTGAGTACCCAGCGTGACTATATCGCAGGTATTGTAAGCAAAGATATTGCTCGCAGACGACTTCTCCCAGAAGACGTCGTTAAAGCTCACGACGCTGGGCTTATTCATGTTCATGACATGGACTATACGCTTCAGCGACTCACTAACTGCTGTTTGGTCAACTTAGACGATATGTTACAAAACGGCACAATGATTGGTGGAGCTGTTATTGAGAAACCGCACAGTTTCTCAACAGCTTGCAACATTGCTTGTCAGATTGCTTTGGCAGTAAGTGCCGCTCAGTACGGTCAAAAAATAAAGTCTGCCGTACTAAAACATCACTAACCATTACATATGGGTGTCTTGAGAACTTACTCAAGGCTAACGAGGAAAACGTGGAATACGCAATCTCGTGTTTAATATACGAAAGGAAACGGTTTGGAAATGACCGACTATGAAAAACTTGAAATGCTAAAAGATACTGTCTCGCAACTTTATGAAAAAGAAGGACGTTCGTTCTCCTATATCTCACGATTACTTAAAGTCGACCGTAGGCAAGTATCAAAGTTTACTAGAGATAACAACATGGAGAGAGCAAATTGCCATTACATGAGCAAGTCAAACCAAAAGTTTGCTGCTCGACACAAACAATTTATTATCTCGTGTTATCATCAAGGTATGACTGATACGGAAATCGCAAACAAACTTGGCGTCAAAGTACACCTTATCAGAAACATTGCCGTGAACACCGCAGACATTGCTAAAGTTCGCCAAGTATACCTTGACTCCATCGGAAAGCAAACAAGAGAGTTTAAAGCTGAACGAAAAGCTCACTACCGCTTTGATAATTTGCCAAATGAAAAATGGAAAGAAATTCTCGGTTATCCAGAATATTATGCGTCAAATCAAGGACGAGTAAAACATTATGTAAAGTCATACGATTGCTATAGATTGCTTATGCCAGCAATTAACCAACTATCAAACAGACTTTATATAAAAATTGGAACTAAAAACTTTCAACTTGCTCGACTAATAGCACACACTTTTGTTGACGGATATTCAGAGGTTAATAACACAGTTGACCACATCAACAACGATTATCAAGATAACCGTGCTTGCAATCTACAATGGGTATCTCAAGCTGAGAACAATAAACGAGCGTACCGCCGCGATAACCGCACAAGAAACGTCGGTTATTCTCGAAATGGTCGCTTTAAAGAAATTGTCTTGAATGATAAATATCGCTTCAAGACAATCGTAGCGCTTGGCAAATTCCTTGGTGTGTCCGAATCGCAAACACACAGATATATCTCTGGAGAAACTCCTTTTGACGGTAAAATTACTTTCGTATATTAAATGTAACGACTAGTCGAAAGACGTAGGCTGCACTTGCAGTCGAAACGTGATGGTTGGATAACACAAATCCAACAAGAAATAGTCTAGCCAATGAAAACACAAAATTCATTGTAAGGGACAAACCTGGTCTTATACGCCACTCGCAAAGTTCGTCGACGTGTCAAGGCAAGCGATTCGTAAAGAAGTTTATGAGGAACTTGAGGGAACTGGACTCTCTATTAACAAACTGGAAGAAATTGTCGAGAGTAGACTCAAGAAAGAGATTACTCGAGGAATCCAAACTATTCAATACCAAATTCTAACCATGTCAAGTTGTAACGGTCAATCACCATTTGTGTCAACCGTCATGTATCTCAATGAAGCTGGAGACGATGAACAGCTAAGACACGACCTCGCTATGGTTATCGAGGAGGTTATTCGTCAGCGATATCAAGGCATTAAAAACGAAAAAGGTGTCTGGATTTCGCCCGCCTTTCCTAAATTATTATTCGTGACAGAGGAAGATAACATTCACGAGAATTCTAAATACTTCTACCTCACTCAAATGGCAGCCAAGTGTTCCGCCAAGCGACTTGTTCCAGATTACATTTCTGAGAAGAAAATGAAAGAGTACAAGATTGCCAAAGGTCAACTTCCTGGCGATGGTGACGTGGTGCTTCCGATGGGCTGCGTTGATAAAAATGAAGTTATCGACTACAAAATCGGAGACATCAAATATGTCGAATCGTTTGAACGAGCTTGGTTTAGACTTCAAGGAATCTTCCCAGTAGAACTCCAAGCAAACAAAAAAGATTTTGTTATTTATCCAAACAATGTATCTATCTGGGATAACAACAAGAAACAATACGTTAAAATGAATTGCATGATTCGCAATCACAACGATGAATGGCTACGATTGACGTTCTCAAATGGACGCATCTTAGACTGTACGCCAGACCATCCATTTGATACAATAAATGGCGAAGTCTTTGCTAAAGATTTAACGGCGAATGACAAAATACTAGTTGATAAAAATCCATCGTCAGATGACCAAAAAGTGACAATGTCTACGGAAAAAGCATGGCTTCTCGGAATGTTACTTTGTGACAGTAATTATAACGGTCACATTACAACTTCCCTTGGTCTTGACGAAACGGATATTGCTGACCACTATGAAACGGCTATGTCAAATGTATTTGGTGTGAAAACTGCTAGGAAAACACAATCAAGAGGTACTAAAGGTAACTACCTCGACATTTCTGCAAAACCAAACGAAGGTCGCACAGTTGTTGGTGTGGCAAATGAACTTGTGGGTCTTTTTGGCGGATACAAAAAAGTTGATAGACAAATTCCAAGCGATATTTTCGTTTCTAATAACGATATCAAACTATCATTCCTTGCTGGCATGATTGATGCGGATGGTTACGTCAACAACAATATGAAATTGTGTAAAATCCAAATCGGCTCTACAAACAAGGCACTCGCTATTCAACAAATGCTTTTGGCTCAAGCGGCTGGTATGCCAGCAACGATTTACCGAAATCATTACAACTCAAAACATAGCGAACTCATCAGATACAGAGTTGAGTTTGTTCCAAGTGACGAGTTGATTGCCAAATTGGTATCTGAAAAGAAAAAAGCCAATATGACAAATAACGTTAGAACCAACGCATCTATTGCCGAATCAGATTATTGCGCTATTACTAATAGTGAACCGTATCAAACAGTTGGGCAATTCAGCTACGATGTGTCAACAGAGTCAGAGCATTTTACCGTGTCGGGTTTGTATTCACACAACTGTCGCTCACTGCTATCAGTAGACAAAACAAGAAATGGTTGGAATAACCTCGCTCGTGCAAAAAACTATGACGGTAAACCTAAATACTACGGTCGCTTCAATAAAGGCGTCGTAACCATCAACTTGCCAGACGTAGGTCTATCTGCCCACAAAGACATGAACGAATTTTGGCGTATCCTCGATGAGCGTCTCGAACTCTGTCACAAAGCGCTACTTTGGAGATACAAACACCTTTTGGGTACTAAGTCAGACGCAGCTCCAATTCTATGGCAGCATGGTGCACTCGCTCGTTTAAACAAGGGCGAGACAATTGACGCTCTACTTAAAGATGGCTACTCAACAATCTCACTTGGCTATGCTGGTATTTATGAGTGTGTCATGGCGATGCTCGGCGTATCACACACAACGCCAGAAGGTAAACAATTTGCCATCGAGATTCTCAAACACCTAAACGACAAGTGCGATGAATGGAACGCGAAAGACGACATAGGTGCGGGTTTATATGGAACTCCTTTGGAAAGCACTGTGTATAAATTTGCTAAAGCGTTACAAAAGCGCTTTGGTGTCATCGAAGGCATCACTGACCACGACTATATCACGAATTCGTATCACGTTAACATCCGTGAACACATTGATGCCTTCAGTAAGCTCTCTATCGAGGGCGAGTTCCAAAAATATTCGCTATCTGGATGCATTAGTTACATTGAGATGCCATCTATGATGGATAACATCGAAGCTATCATCAAAGTCATTCAGCATATTTACGACAACTGTATGTATGCTGAGCTTAACACCAAGTCAGACTACTGCCAAGCCTGTGGATTTGATGGTGAAATTCAAATTGTTGAGGACGAAAACGGTCGTCTTGACTGGGAATGTCCTCGCTGCGGAAACCGTGACCACAATACGCTCACGGTGACTCGCAGAACTTGCGGTAAACATAGCCAATATTGCCGCAATACAAATCAATAGAAACTCAAAGAAACCTAAACAGTACAACTGCATGGCAACTTTGAACCAAGACGATTTACAAACAAACTGCTTTCATATATACTGCCGAATCGAGGTGAAACTAAATGCAAATCTTAAACCGAGTTAAAACTCAGACTCATGATATTGAGCATCACGATGGCAAGACATACTATCGCTGTTCTGTCTGCGGTAGGCAACTGTTCCGCAAGATTAAGTCGCACGGCAAAGTCTACTGTAACAAGCACTATAACCAGGTCAAAAGATATGGTCACACAATTGACACTAATCCAAGAACAACTTTCGACAAGAACGAAATTATCGTCGATGGTAAAATTGCTCGTGTAAAACTCTATGATGCCCAATGTAACCACATTGCCACAGCAATTATTGATTCTGAAGACGTTAACAAAATCCGCTATACCAAGTGGAAATTATCATCAAGCGGATATGCCGCAAATACACCAAAGTTTTCTGGTTCAAACAAGCATATGCACCGAGAAATTCTCGGTACTGACCAATTTGTTGACCACATTAACCATAACACGCTTGACAATCGCAAGAGCAATCTACGCATTGTTACGAAAGCGCAGAATATGATGAATAGCAACTTCAAGGGTGTATCTCCTAACGGCTGCAAATGGTATGCTCACATCAAGATTAACCAGAAAATGCTCAATCTTGGCAATTACCTCGATGAAGAAGAAGCACTCTATGCTCGTTGGTACGCCGAGCAAGTGTTGTTCAAAGAATTTGCGTACCCAAAACCAGAACCAGAGATTTTGGAAAGTAGAAAATCTCAGATTCAAGAATATGTAAGTCGTAAGGTGCAGAGACTGTAATTATTGGTGTTGCTCAACCAAATTTGTTAGAACGTCTAGCATAGCGATAGGACATTGAGCTTGCTCAATGGACTATCTGCGGAGCAAAGCGTAGCGTAGACGGACTAACCGCGTAGCAAACGCGAAGCTAATGGAGAGAACATAAGGCACAGTCCACTCCCCTCATAAATATCGGGAAAACCGAGGGTTTTAAGGTATATTGGCACTCAGTTCTGGAACCAAGGTCGAACTGAGGAAATCAGAGACAGGGTTCTTCACCTGTAACGCTAAAACACGTCTTAGCAATTATTGCTAGGGCGTGTTTTTTTTGTCTGTTTACATATTGAATTGTGTTATACTGATTGAGTAATGATGTCTTACTACTAAAGGAGCTAAATATGCTAAACGCAGAAATTCAAGTTGCCGCATATTTTGTCGTATTTTTTGACGCGGATTCAAAAAGTGAAGCACAACAATTACATAAGCAACTTGAGAAGGCGTTAGACGGTGGAAAATATCTTTTGCCAATGCTACGTGAAATTCATCACTGCGATTATTCTAATTGTGTAATCGAGTTCAATTTAAAGGACGTTCAAAAGAGTGACGTCGGTTATTACTCACCCGTCGATGTTGAAATTCACAACAAGGCAAGGTTCAACGTTGATGACGATACTAACATGGATGACTGGTTCTACGACCTCGATAACATGTCAATGATTGAGTCACTCACTTATGAAACTATGCCAGACGGTTGTGACGCCGATTTTGATGACATGGGCGCAGACATTTTTGTAGACTAGAAACGAGGTAACAAAATGATTTCATTTAACGGAAGCCAGATGATTTCTCTCAAGGAGAATTACACTCTCCAGGATTTCACCTATAAACTTGCGGTTCAAGAGCTTGAGGAGCTTGAGATTACCGACATTGCCGACCAAAAGGAACATTTGCGTAGGCGACTTCTTCACGACATTAGCCAGGGTAGGTACGACACCTATTCTCTTGGTTATCTGTCATTACACGACAACGGTGATGCTATTGCAAGCGCAATTACCGACGTTTGTTCCTCACTATCTACCGCATTGCCACACTGCGCAAAGACTCACAACTTTGAGCTGTTTGGACTAACTCCAGAGAATGATAACCCTAAATACTTCCGCGGAGATACTATGTATGATATCGCGGTTCGCCAGATTCAGCCATTTGGCTCTATGGACTTTGAGGACTTTAATCTCACGCGTGAGGGTGACGAGCTTACTGCATCAGTCACTCCTGTTATCACTGCTGAGTTTAATGCATTCGTAAATATCAGCGAGAAACTTGAGTCTCAAAAAGAGGAGCAAGAAAACGGCATGATTGATATGACCTCCGATACATATCGTGAGATTCTCAATCTCATTAAGCCGATGTTCGAAGCATCATTCATTTACGCAAATCGCGTACAGGTTGTTCGATAATTAAATACATGCAATCCCCTAGCGACGAGCTGGGGGATTACTTGTGTCTCGCGTAAGTGTGAAATTTTTATGTATTTGAAAATTTATGATGAATATCGGTGTATTCGCGCTTATAATTGGGTATTACAACTATAGAAAGGTATTTATGGACACAACCTTTAAGAAAGATAACCGCTATGACCAGAAGCGCTGGAAGGTTATCATCACTAACGTTCGCGGGGAGATTCCCATAAAGCGCGGTGTTGAGACGCGCATGGTTGATTATTCAACACAGCATACCTCAACAGTACCGATTTATGACAATATTCGCGGATTACTTGGAATCAATCTTGAGCTTTTTTATGAGGATAATCCAGAGCCAGAATTTGTAGCATATTTTGATTGCAAACAACAAGCAATTGATAATGCTAACAATGGTGAATTTGAGGTGCTCGGATTTGACGGCGAAGTAAATAGAGTTGAAGGATTTAACAACGATACCGCCATTTATTATTGGTACGATACTGTTCCAGATGATGATATTCTAAAACTTATCTGGCATCACGATAATTTATTAGAGTCGAAACTTCCCGACGAATACTCAGTGGAAGATATCAAACGACTCGCTAAAAAGCATTATACCGTCGTAGAGGACGAACCCGAACAAATGTTCGATGATGAGGAGACCTGGCGTTACGAGGACGAGAATCTCTATGATTACGACGATGATTATAATGATAATAGTGGCTGCGAAGAATAGGAGATTACATGGCTACTTATATTGCACAATTTAACGAGTATACGCACAAGGTTCAGACTCTAAAGGTCTCTAGCAACTTTAAGGTTGCGACCGCCCTAGCCACTGCTGGTGACTATAAGCGCATCTATGACCTACTCTCAATTATGTTTGACTATAAGGCTATTGAGAACCTTAAACTCGACAAGGGTGTTATTCTACCCGATGGCAAAGGTGTCAGACGTACATCGCATAAGCTGACCACCTTCGATTGTAAGAACTTGTTTGACGCGTTTGGCGCGCTACAAGATTTGTCAACTAGAAACGATGTTCTCATTGTCATTGTCACGAATCCTCGACCACTTATGTATATCGACTTCCAGAACAATCTGGATGAATCAGTACCAAAGTATATGAACTGGAAATCTGGTACCATTTACCAGTGGGCAAAATAAATTAGCAAAATAACGGTCTCCCCGTATGATATACTTGTGTAGTTAAGGGCGTAAAAATACGCTAATCTAAACTATGCGAGGTGATTTACATGGGGAGACATGCTGTTATTACAGTTGATTATCTCTATACCATTGGAACGACTAACAAGTTAACCATCGAGGAGCCGTTCGAGGTTAATATGGACGATGGTGAGGTCGGATTTGAGTTTTCGGAGCTAAAAGCGCTGCGTGAGATGGATTACAAAATCGACTGGCGACCAGATACTACGTTTGAGGAACTTAAACGAGTTTTACGTCAATACGCTAAAGGTGACGAGTTTTTCGACATCTACCCCGTAAAACTCGATGAACAAAACGTTCTCGCAAAGAGTATTATTGACGACGCAGTTGTTTTGTTTCATAACATGATTGCTGAAATCGACCTGGACGTTCCAGACGATTATGACGGTTCTGATGACGAGTTGATTGCTCAGCTCTATCGCGTAACGGAGCAAATTGTCAATACGTATGCACGCGTAGTATTTGATATTGACGTGAAGGTGTATGAGTAGGCTGGCTTGGGGGGATTAAAACATGTCTAAAAAGTTTAAAGTCGGAATCGACTTGAAATGTAATATCAAAAATGACTGTGAGTTATTTTACCTCAATGATTTTAAAGACTACGACTTTTACAATAAGTTCTCAGCGCAAGACGCTGTACGAACTAAAGTATACAACGTTCTCGCTGGCAAGCAAAACGCATTGAATCGCGAAGAATTCGGAAATACATGGAACGACATAAATCGTGAGATTTTTAGATACATTTCGCTGTTCACACATCGCGTCTATAATCAAGAGCACGAGGATGTCAAACTTGAATTTGATGACCTTGATGCGCAACCATTAAGTGTAAACGCAGAGTTAATTAGTGCTCTCAGACCAGCAACTATCGTATTCGATGCAGATGTTGTCGCGGAACTAACTTGCAGAGTTGAGTGTGCTGATTCTGACGATAGGGAAGCCATTGCAGCAGGTATTGCAGACGCGCTAAAGCGCTACATTCGTGATGAACTTGATTACGCAGCCGATACGTCAATTTCGTTTATTGTATAAATAACCCTAAACCATTGGAGGTTTACCATGCCACAGAATTATGAGATTACTGTCACAGCAGACATCAACGCCGTTCGTAGGTGTGCTGGCTTACTCGATAACTTTATTGAACAAGAGTGTTATGGAGAGCTTGCTGAACATAAGTCTTGTAAGATGCCAACAACCGACGCGTTTTTGAGCAATACCTATCTCAATGAGAGTATTGCTTACACGCAAATTGCGTGTGAGGATATTGTGGACGAGGTTCCAATCGAGTGTATTGATGATATTACCATCACCGATTGCTCACTTGATAGTTTTAGACTTGAGCGTCTCACTGGTCAACTTGTTCCTCGCGGGAGCAAAAACTGGATTGATGTTGCTGAACAATCAGTTGCTGAGTTTACCATTACCGCCGAGGTTGGTGATGACTGTGATTTGACCGAGAGACAAATTGTGACGACTGTAGCTGATGTGATTGTCGAATCTATTGAGAATAGTGCAGACGCTACTGACATTGACATTCAAACAACCTCTGAGGTAATGTAAGTTACGCATAACTGAGCCACCGCGAAGTTTTACGGATTATCCGTATGAACTGGCGGTGGCTTATTTTATGCGTCGAATTTTCTAACTAAATTAGTTAAAATTTTGATATATTAAAAGTGAATCGAGCAAATCCGCCACTTGTAGTAATTATTAAAGATTGTGAATTTTATGTGAAGCAAATTTGATAGTGTTATAATCATGTCAACAAAACGCAATGAAAGGACACACAATGGCAGATAAAGAACTGAACGATATGGTTTATAGTGATAATCCGTGGGAACGTCGAACTGCTGCTATGAACGGTTATGGTCTTGACATTCTCGTACACGACAAAGCTCCCATGGTTCGTGTAGAGGTTGCCAGACAAGGATATCGTCCAGACATCCTCGTACATGACGATTATTCTCTTGTCAGAAGGGGCGTTGCGGAAAGTGGAAATTGTCTTGACATTCTCATTAACGATGACGATGACGATGTTCGACGCGCAGTTGCTCGAACTGGCTATAAGACGTGGGAATTGTTACGAGATTATGACAGTGAAATAAGACTCATTGCCTTGGACATACTTTTGGAAAAGGGAGAAATTTAATCGCGCGTTATGAAGTGAGATTGAAGTTTCTATCACGATAAATTACCGTCAATTTTGGCGGTAATTTATTTTTACAGTAAAAGTTAACCTCGGCTAACTTTATAATGAAGCTATTACCAATTTACCAAAAGTTTTCAAAAAAAACACTTCAAGTTGTGCTAAACTATAGGCATTAACCGTTTGATTGAAAGGATTCGCCATGTATAAAGCACGATATTCCACGTATAACTCAATTGATGAGTTACAGGAGGTACATCCAGACGCAGTGGCGTGTATTAGGAGCTGCACTCACGATTATCATGGAAAAGTTTGTATATTTACTGAATTGGAAGATTTTGGAATTTACGAAATGACTGACGGTAGTTATAGGGGCATTATCAATTTCGATTCACCGAATGTTCGACCAATTCATCTTGAAAGCGCGATTGATTTTTATGAGCTTGGATACAACATTCTCGACGCTGGTCTTAAAAATGTAATTTACTCAGATGGGTGGATTTACGTTCTCCCAGACTTGAAATAATAAAAATTAACCAAGGTTAACTTTGATTGAAAGGATTTAAAAATGGACTACGTTTCTACTTTTTACGACAATTTTGATGCGCTTCTTGAAGGCGACCATCAAACTGCGACATTGTTATTGAAAGAACTTGATTTAGATGAGTCTGATATCGGCACAAAGCCTTGGATGGACGATGTGCTCATAGTCTATCCAGACGTTGAGGAATACGCTGTTTACGAGTTAGTCGATGGTTGGTATATGAACCATGATTTAGGCGGCGACTTCGGTGGCGCACCAAATCCACTTTACTTTATTGACCTCGAAGTATTCGGACAACGTTTAATTGATACAGGCGATGCTCGTGTGTATTGTCAACTTCCAAACGGCAAAGTTGTAACTACGAGTTATGGATGGTAAATATGTACTATTGCTCGCGTGTATACGATAACTTTAATGAGCTTATGGAGTCTAGTCACGAGACAGCAAGCATGTTGTTGAAACAACTTGATTTGACATTTTCGGATATTAAGAATGAGCCTTGGGCAAATGACCAATTAGTTGTTTACTTTAGCCTTGGAGACTATGCTGCTTATGAACTAACGGACGGCTGGTATAGCGACTGCAATTTTGACAGAGATTTCAACGGCGCCCCAAACCCGATGGACTACATTGACACTGAGCACCTCGGCGAAGACTTGATTGAACGGGTCGATTCAAGTGTATGCCAACTACTACCTAATGGTAAAGTTGTAACTACAGATTACGGTTGGTGACAAGATTAGCCCCTGGAGGTAATTCTCCAGGGGCATTTTTTAATCTGCATAGCAGACTTCTCGAACCCAGTCAATAAACTCATCGGTGTAAACGTACAATCCGCATGGCAGGCGTTCACAATTGTTAGTAAAGTTCGAGTGAATCTCTAAATCAACTTTACCGCTTGTAACTTTCTTAATCTCACGCTTTGTGACGCTTCTACGAGTATCATCGAAGATTGCCAGACGTTTGTAGTTTACGGTCATATCAACGCCGTTAAACTTATCATCGTTTGTGTTCTTTGAACCACGCAAGTGATACATAAGATAGCACTCTCGATATAATGCTGGATACACACGAGCAATTCTCGATTTGAGTTCGTCAAACGAAAATAACTCTGGTTTGCGCGGCAACACGGTATTAAAATGTTCACCTTTGTTAGTATCAGCGTGAGGTTTGAGCGTAAAACCATCCTCGCGGACATCACAATTTAGTTCTAACCACGCGTCGTAAAACTCAGCGGGTGTTGGAATACGTAAGTTTCGTTCAATCAGTTCGTAAAACACGTCTACAAACGGTGGCAACAACACATTTTCGAAGTATGTATCGCGGCGATTGGGCAACGTTTTATACTCATCGAACATATGTTCGATTGAATCGGTATCAACGTCAATCCAGTTGCAAGGCAACGAAATTCCGTTGATGTACCAACCGTTCCAGTATTTGATGACATAATTTTTAGTCACATGACCTCACTTTCTATTTGCAAGAATAGTATGAAAATTAAAACTTGTCAACGTTTTTTTTGTCGTGTAATGGTATACTTAATGGTACAAATGTTAAAGACGACTGATTGGAACAACGCATGGAAGTGATGTTTTATATTATTGCTGGGAAGTTTAATCCATCAAATGATGATTTTCCAGTAAAGACGCTTATTACTAAAGATAAGTTTGCGGACAAGTACGCTCAAGATTGCACCAATTTGTTAGACCAGCAAGATATTTTTAAGATTATTGACAAGATTATGTCTGCAATTACAAACGGAATTGAGTGTGTCCAACCACGTAAAGATGTTGGGTTCAATGGCTTTGTTGTTGAAGATGTTATAGACACGGGATATTGGTTCTGGATTGATACTGATAACACGGTACGTGTAACCTGTAGGTTAGATATCGAATTTGATATATTTGCAGACGAAAACCATAAATTAACCAATGAGTTGTTATTGGACATGCTCCACAAAGCTATTGAAAAAGCGATAGTGAAATCTGGTCTATCAAGCATCGTTAACGATTTTGAAATGTAAAATCTAAGGAGCGTAAACATGAACAAACAAACATTTTCAATTGAGTTTTCATTTGATGTTGATGCTGGAACCATTGAGTTGCTTGATGACGACAAGTGGTGCGTCAACCAGCTCATCGCCCCAGAGGTATTCATTGAGCGTTATCGAAATTACAAACTCGATTTGATGGATAAAACACATATTGATACGACTGCACAACAGGTGCTAAAAATTGCGGAAAACGCTGTTAAAAACGTGGAAAGCGCTGTTAAAAACGCATTCAAAGAAAGTGCTGGTTGTGTGCGTGGTGCATACGTCGATTTTAAGACTGGCATTGACCATGTAGATATCACTGACATCGTATATCCAGGATACGCATTTTGGTACGACGAATATGGAAACATTGGCGCTAGATGCGAAACTTTGATTGTTGTGGATGTATTTACAACGGCAGACGCAAGTATTGACGACGTTTGGCTATATCTAGCACTAAATACTGTAATGAAGCGCGCACTCAAAGACGCTGGACTTTATGGTAAGATTACCTGGTTCGATTTCGATTTTTAAGGAGATTGGTTATGGATAGATTTCAAATTACCGCAGATATTGACGCTACTGTCTGGTTGGGTGTTCTTGAGGACTTCCAATACGCGCCAATGAAGATTGATTATGAAAAATTGAAAGAATTTTTCGAGCTTGGTGGAATCCATATCCCATCTCGTAATGAGCTTGAAAAACAACTTGCTACGCTGAGCAAAGATATCAAGAAAGAATTTAATCTATATTTGCGTGAGATTGCCGATGAGCATAAATTCGGGGTGTATATTTTAGACGTTCAGTTGCCACTCGGTAACGAAGCATTTATTTCCAAGCACGGAACTGCAAGTGTGTTTGTAAACGGAACTTTTGAAGTCGTTATGGACATGAATGTTTCAACAGAGTGCATTCGCGATATTGTTGGTGGTGCGCTAGATAGAGCGCTTGACGCAGTATACCAGAGCAGTGATTATTTGAGCGCGTGTGATAGGGCGTGCCTAGACGTTCAAAAGATTGGAGATTAACATGAACGAAGATGATTACGCAGAGTTTTCCGTGCTAGTAGACGCCACCATTGTGGTTGACCGAATTGACCTTGATGATTCTGATAATGACCTTATATACACCGATATTGACGCCAAAGAATTGGCAAAACACAACAATTATTCACTTAACGTGGCTAGGATAATTATTGAACGCGGAAGGCAATCGGCATTTGAGGGCTTCAACAGAATTGTTTATGAGCTAGAGCGCGCGATTCGGTCTGAGTTTGGATATGTACATGTTTATCCGAGCAAGCCAACACGTAATCATCCTTATGTTTCGGCTGATGGAGACGTAGTATTGCACGGCGAGCTAAATATGAACATCCAGATTAAAGGCATTAAAAGTGATAACCTTATGGCAAAAATTGAACAGGTTGTTGCAGCCGCTATTGAACATAGTGCAAACGAGGGGTGTAACGTCGAGTATGAAGTCATCTTTTAATTAAGGTTAAGACAAGAAAACTATGTGCAAGATTGAAGATTGACATGAACGAAGAAATTGCTGGATATATATGGGTAGATGTGTATCTACTGTTAGAAAAAGTTAAATTTAATAATTTCAACGTCTCGATTACTGATAAAGGTATTACACTTGATATGCTTTTGAGCGAGTTTGAGGAATTAGATTCATATAGTCTGCCAGATTTATATGCAGGAGCAAGACGCGACGTGAAAAGATATGTGGATGCCCTAAAAGAGCCAGTAAATGATATCCTCTGCCCGCTTTTTGAAAGTCACACCGCCGTTATGAGCGACGATGCTGGTACTAACGACATTATTGTGTTTAAGAACGGTCGTGTTTGGGTTAGACGCCAGCTTCGCGCGTATGTTGTTGGTCAGAATCCAAAATTGTCAAAAGAGGAACTCAACAAAAAGATTGAGCAAGAACTTCTCAAGCATCTCGATAAAGAGGTAGCTGGCATTTCACCAGAATTCATTTCCGCAACCGTTGTGCCAGCCATTGAGTAATTTAGATTGGAATTCAAAATGATTGAATATAATAGCTTGACTGTGGCATTTCAAGTTGACTTATATACAGTATGCGATAGGTTTACACCAAATTTGAGAGTGCTGAGTCATCTGGGTAGCTCACAGATTTCGGAAGATACTTTCAAATTGCTTTTTGGTAGGAATACTGATGTGGCAAATGATTATTATCGGACTTTACACGAGATAAACCACAGTTGCCTGTATGATTCAATTAGACAAGCCCTCAAACAGAATTTTGAGCTACTGCTCATTAACTGTAATCGTGGTGATGAGCCAGTTTATAAGTTTGCAGATTCCATGAATAACTTGGTATTGTGTGGAAAAGCTCCATACGTAATTGCAGTCGAAACACCCGAAGAATTGAGTGCCGAAGATAAACATGTGTTACTTATTAGGGTATGCAAGACGATTAACGACGAGCTTAGTAGGTTTGAAGTTCACACGGGTTCAAGTGCATTTCTTGAAGATGTGTGTACATATTAAAGATTGGAGGAACAGACAATGAACGAAGAAGTTAACGGTCACGTTACAATGAATGTGTATTTAGTGTTCGATAAAATCAAATTGGTAGACCGAAACAATCGTTATGTAAATGCACGTATTGACTTAGACGATTATATTTATCAGTTTAGTAGAGACCTTTGGAGCATGAGTGATGCACACGCGCAAGCTGAACGCGACTTAGATGAGTACCTAGACGCTTTGATTGCATACACTAAAAATGCTATCGAACATATGTTCGATTCATGTGCCTTCGACGTAACTAAAACTTTGTATACTAGCAACATCATTGTTACGCCAGATGGAGTTGCGAGAGTATTTGCGGACGTTGATATCGAGTTCGACGGCACGAATCCGCGTTTGCAAAAGAGTGAACTGGGCGCCGAGATAGAGAAACAACTTCAAGGGCGCCACAGTGAGGGCTTGTCTGGTATTGCCGATGAGCTAATTCACATTAACACATTTATAAATATTCATTGATTTGAAAGGACGCCATAATGAGTAAGGAAAAATGTGGCTTGACCTTAACATTTGATATTGATTTGTTTACGCCGTGTACAAAGTACGAAGCGAATTTAGATGGCTTAGATTTTCCCATCAATATTCCACTTTCAAAAGATGAGTCCAAGTTGCTCTTTGGTGAAAACGCCGCGGTTGCAGATGACTATTATCAAGACTTGCACTATACCCAGAAAAGCGGATTATATGATTCGATTAAACAGGCGCTTGGACAAAATTTTGAGTTGATAGATATCGACACTGGTTCGAGAATGGGTGTTGGGTATGCGCCTGTAGGCGTAATGCGCGATGTAGTGCTGCATGGAACGTATCCATATGTGATTACATTAGAGGTATCTGACGAGATGAGCGGTGCTGATAAACTTGAACTAATTAAGAAAGCGGTCAAGGTAATCAACACTGAGCTTAGCAGATTTGAGGTTCGTACAGGTGCAACGGCACTTCTCTCAGAAGTGTGCGAGTATTAAAGCGGAAGGTTGGTAAATTATCATAATGAGCAATATCTACAACGCCCGCATTGAAGGCAACATTGATTTTGAAGTGCTTGTAGCCAGTTTTGGCTATGAGTACGAAGAAGTCTTCAACCATTTGAAACACGCTCCACTTGAGTATGTTGCTGAGCGGTTTCCTGGTGGTATGAATTCATTTATTGACGATTTCACTCTAGGAATCGAGAATATTAGCGCAGCAATTTGTGATATTGATACATTTCTGAAATCTGACTCCGAGCGGTTCCTCGGGGACGGTTTTACAGTAAATGGAACCAACATAGGCAACATTAGGCTTGATTTCGATACCGTCACCCTATGTGATGGTGGCTGTGCATGCGCCACGAGCGGAGCATGGTTTACGCTTGATGTAATAATTACAAGCGAGCTTGATAAATACGATATAAAGAACTACGTGTATGAAACATGTAAACGATTGCTTGATAAATTCATAGAAATTGGTAATTGCCATAGAGTGCACGTAAGTAGAGATGAGCGCTTCGCTTTTGAGATTACAGAAAACTAATGTTAACAAATGAAGGGAACGTTAAATGAAAAATGAGACTACGGAAGTTATGATAGGATTCGATGTGACACGAACCATTGAGCGAATAACTATTGACGACGATAATAAAGAGTTGGTGGAGAGAAGCCTTGATACTAGCGAATTTGCGAAATGCAGTGGTCGTTCAGTTATCGAGGTAGACGCAATCATAGATAATGCCGTTAATAAAATGAAGTACTGTTTTGCAAGCCTAGAGGTTGACGTTTTAACGGCTCTCAAAGAACGATTCGAAAAAGAAACTCAAGTAAAATCTTTTGACGACCCCGCTATTGAAATGTGGGTGTCTGATAGAGGAGACGTATACTTGCGTGGAAAATTGAACGTTACAGTATCTAATCACAACGGATTCTCAGACGATGACGTGGATTATATTGAGGGCGTCGCAGATGATATTATGACAAACAACGTAGACAAAGTAACTGATATAACGTGGTACGTCATGCTCTAGGTGCTCTACCATTTTCAAGATTACAGAAAACTAATGTTAACAAGTAAAGAGGGTACAAAATGAACAAAATGAACAAATCAACCAACCTTAAAGTGGCAGTTAGCACAGACGTATGTATTTGTGATGTCAATCGTAACGAAATCGACGATATTAGCGTAATTGAGAAATGTTCTTCGGTTGACGATTTTTATGATAACTATGGTGAATACGTTAAATACGGTTGCAATCGTGAAAGATTCCATTACGCAGTTGGATATTTGGAGCGCTCTATTGAGCATGGAGTATGGATGATTATCGATAAGGAGCTTCACGACCTATACGGCGGACATGTAATTTCGACCAATTGCTCTATACAGATTGGTGACAAACTTCAAACAGACCGTCTCGGAAGCGTCATCGTAGACATAACCACCAATATTGACGTTGAGGTTGATTGCCAAGATTCCACAAAAATTGATTTACATTTGTTACGCAATGAACTAGAAGCTGAGCTTGGAGCAACAATTGACTTGGACGGCGAAGGTTTAGTGCCTGTTACATGGGGACTTGAACTAACATCGGCTGATAAAAACTAAGGAGAACCATGACTAAAACAGCGACAATTACATGTGAGTTCGAGTATAAACTGTGCATCGGTCAGTTAGCACAACAAGACGCAAAACTTACTAAAGAAGTGCTGGAATACGGATGTATTCAAACTAACGAATTTTATAGAATTGCAGAAAATTTTTACGGTGAGGTTATTCCAGAATCAGAACTTGACCGCTTAGCAAATCTCGTTAAAGATTCTCTATGCGAGAAACTTAAAACATCATTGCCTAGACATTTCGTGTCAAATGGTGGAGCGAAGATTGCCGACATTAGTGTAACCACGTTTTACTACCGAGATAAAGTTTTTGTAGACACACGTAGTCTCAAAGTGTATATGGTTGTGTATATTTGCGTCTCAATTGAAGTGACTCTCGACAATGAAAAGTCGATTGACCGCGAAAAACTATTTAAGCTAATTGCAAACCGTTACGCTGATTTTGCATGGCATGGGGAATTATCCCGATACACGATTGGAACACAATTTGGTGAGCTTGAGATTGAGTATAGATAGGAGAGACTATGTGTTGGGGCGAAGACCCAGAGGATTATAAAGATGTTTATCACGAAGGAGTAGTAAATCTATTTGGCGCCTGTGAAATCGGCGACCAAGGCGGCAAAGAAGAATATACGATTGGCAAAGTTTTTGGAACAAACAGGCAAGACTTATCGTGGGATGAGTTTATTGCAAAATGTCCAGAAGACGTCTTTGGAATTTGTCAAAAGAGCAAGCTACTCGATAAAATACAGGAAACCGCAGATAAAGTTATTGGTGAATGGCTTGAAGCAGTTGGCAGAAGCTACCATAATCAAATTGAGCCATTGAGTACTCAAGTCGATTGTGTTACCGTCAGTGAAAGCAGAATTGATTTTAATTTCAAATGCGACTATAAATTTTACTACGAACACACTATCTCACGGTGGACGAACGAGGATAGTGATTGGGACGAGGATGATGACATTCTTGTAAATATATTGAGTGACGCAGGTTGGGATAAGGACTGCCCAGATGTTTGGTGCGAAATATATTTCAACGACCGCGACTTTAGCTTTAGATAACAACGATTTACCTGGTAATGGCACACGCTGTTACCAGGTAATTTCTATTTTAGGCGGCACGAAATCGATTCTAAGCACGCAATTATATTCTGACGGTTAATTACTCACCAAGTATCAACAACACGCCTCAGAATTGATTACAGCAAGCCATTTTCTGTATGTATCGACTGCGGGGAGAGTTTTCTTGCGAATGCAAGGAGCTTTCCCCGCATTATTTGTATACAGACGAAACGTTCAAAACGTTCATTTGAAAACGTGGATTCTGGAGCCACTTTTTAGTTATATGAAATAACGTTCATATAACATAAAAATATGCAGTATTTGATGATTTGCATGGACAAAACAGTCACGAAGCCATTTTCAAAGCCATTTGCAAAATAAAAAAATGGCTCCGAAAATGAAAAAAATGGCTTCGAAATGGCAGAAAATGACCAAAAACATGCCCTCTGAGCTGGGCGTACCCTTTTCGCAGGTAGATGGCTTGAAAAAAATGGCGTCCAAAAATAGGCTCTGACCTGCTATTCTTTCTCTCAAAGCCATTTTTTTGATAGAAAAGGGATAAAAGTATATGGAATTTTGCAAGTGCAAAATCGCGAGGGGTTTTGCACACTTTTGGTTAAAAAAGTGGCTCCGAAAGGTATTTTCCCAGGTCAAGGCGCATTTTTCGAAGCCATTTTTTTCAAGCGATTTACCAGGGAAAACGGTACGGGCAGGTCAAATGGGGTGTTTGAAGCCATTTTTTGTCTTTTTGAAGCCATTTTTTTCATTTTGCAAATGGCTCCGAGCTTAAAAAAATGGCTCCGACTTTTAAAAGTTAACCGCAGCTAACTTATCAGATATAAACGTTTGAACATAATTATATGAACGAAGTTCATATAAAATAAACTCAAAAAAATATCTGGACTCGAACGGTTTTCTGCGGTATAGTTATGTCAACGACGATTGGAGAACAAATGATTACACGCGAACAAGCCATTGCTATTGCCGAGGATTATTTCAACGGAGACTTTAAGGCAAACTATTGTGAACACCGCTTTGAGTATGCTGAGTCTGAGAAACGTTGGTATGGCATTGTGTATTTACACGAGCCAGACTGGAGCAATCCTTACGCGGGTGATACGACACTGCATATTCCTTATGAGTTTTACATTGACGAATCTGGAAAACTCACTGAAATGAATTATGGATATTCTATGAATGAGCTTGTTTGGTAGTATACTAAACATATCAAACAGAAAGGTTTAACTGTGTCCAAGAACGTTGCATATACCGCGGATTTCGATATTCGAGCCGACTTCGCGGTGCCACTCTTTGTGTCATCCGACTCAGATATTAAGTTCGGCGATACGGCTACTATGAGCCTTGCTAACATGATGGGTGAGTGCCTTAAAGGTATGTATGAGTCCGTAACTGTTGAAGCTGGAAGCGCGTCAATCTATCTACATAGAATGTATGGATGTTCGCCAATTCAGAAGCTCAGAAGGAAGAAGCTCGACCTTGATTACCTCTATTCTGTAACATTCTCGGTGATGCTTCCAGTGAGCGGCGCAGAGATTAGTGTATTTGACCGAATTGATACTAATGACAAGGTTCGCGAGGAGATTGAAAACGACCTCGCTGTGGAGTTTGCGATTGAGCTTAATAATGCAAGCGTTCTACACGTTAGCGATTACTCTCCAAAGGTCACAGTTAAACTTGAGAACATTCACGTTGACGAGGGTTGGCTTGATGATTTTGACCTAGATATTATCAACTCGGTTAAGTACAACCTCGGTATGGAGTTTGAAGGCGGCAACCGCCGTCAGTTCCTTGAGTGGATTGATGAGTTGAGCCGAAACCATGGAACTCCAACATTTAAGCAGCTCAAGTTTATTGCTGAGATTGAGGAAGATACTGGCGAAACATTTAGAGGTTTCACCAAGGAAGCTGCCACGAAGTTTATTAGTAACTACGTAGATAATCGTGAAAGCTATGACGATTATATGGGCGATTGTCTGAACTACTAACTCTGAAAAGGATGACGATGGTGAACGATAGAGTTGAAGCCGCAAAAAAAGATACGCGGTTACGGCGAATGGCTGGACGTTTATTCGTATACTTCAGCAGCTCCAAAAGCAATTGATAGGTTACGAGACGCAATCATAGATACATATGATTACGCCGTCTTACTTGACGGTTTAGCTGACCTCATTGACCCTACATGTAAGCCTATGATTACCGTTGAGAGTCTTACAGAGTCGCTCACGAAGTATACGTCTGAGTGCTCTGAGTGCGGAGCAATCTTTGGAGATTTTCCAACACGGGAACAAGCTGAAACTACACACCCAACCTATTGCCCGTGCTGTGGTTCGCGAGTGATTGGTATTGACTCTGGAAAGGATAACAATAGTGAGTGCTAAAAAACAAATTAACATTTACTTACCAGAGGAACTGTATCCGAAGCTAAAGCAACTCGCCAATTGCTGGGGAGAATCAGTCAATAGGTACCTTAATTGGCGCATTAGATGCGATGTCCAAGACTTTGAACAATTAACTGAGTGTGGGAAGTCACTTGAGCGAGCAGAACTGATTAAACCCGCGCTGTGCTACCGTATTAACCAAACATGCTATCTTGAGTATTTTGAGTATATTCCAAAAGGAGGAGACGAAGCTGACCTCAGTTGGGATTGGACTTGTTCAAACTGCGATGCTGATTTAACAGACCGTTACGAAGATTTGGACATCAAAACACCAAAGGAGCTAGGTCTTTTTCACTGCCCTCATTGTGGAGCCAGAATTTTGGGAACTCGCTATAGAAAGGATGACGATAGTGAACGATAGAATTAAACTCGCGGGCGAGTTACGTGCTGCTGGAGCGGAGCTTGACAAAGACACCAATGCAAGTATGCGTGATGCGTTAATTAAGATTGACCTCATTATGGGTTCAAATCACGGTTACGAATTTTCACCACTATTTGATAAACTGGCGGATATTATCGACCCGACGTGTCGAATCTACTATACCGACACTAGCTACAATACGCCCGACACGGGTTATGTATCGGATGGTTATTACGCTTGTTCGCATTGTGGGGAGTTGAACGATTCCTCACAATACGCGTGGGACGACTTCCAAGCCAGTTATTACGAAGGCGAACCACCTTTTGAATATTGTCCTCATTGCGGCGCTAGAATTATCTACCCACACAAGCAGAACGGACAACAATAATGAATCATAGACCTAACATTGCAAGCGCACTAGTCAATGCTGGAACTGAACTTGATGACATGGCAAATGCAACCGTAGAGGACGCGTTTGACAAAATCAACCTCATTATCAATAACACAGACAAGCATGACGTTTTCTTGCCACTGTTTGACCGCTTAGCTATGCTCATTGACCCAGTTACCAACGTCGTCATTGAAACTAATGAAGACGACGACGTTGAATATATATTCTGTGGAGGTTGTGGTGAAGAATTTTCAACCGACCTATTCAATGAGCATGAGATTACACATTGTCCATATTGCGGTTGTCGCTTTAGGAACCCGCGACAAAATTAACGAACACTTGCCGCCGAAGCCAACGTGGATTATCCACAAAGGTTGCGGCGGTTTTTTTGTTCGTTGAGTGTTCTCGCTAAATTAGTTAAAATTTTGATATATTAAATGCAAAACGAGCAAACTCGCCACTCGTTGCAAACATTAAAGATTATGAATTTCTTGTGTAGCTGCAACAAATGTGGTAAACTATATGCGCCAAAACAGAAAGGTGGTTTATATGTTTACAAATTATGATGTTAGGCGCAAGAAGCTAAGTTTCTCTTACAACATTCCATATAGGTTTCCAAAGAACTCTGAACTTGCAATTGGGGAACGTGCGCTCCTCCAGCAGCGTTCAAAATTGCTCGTTAAATATTTGAATGGTCAATGCGCCTATGACGCTATCGAGGATGTTGATAGGCAGATTAACAATCAGCGCTACGTGAATAACCACCGTGGTAACAATTATGTGTTTTCGCAACCAACTTTAAAGAACTATGACGCGGATTTCCTTGAAATGTTTGCCGATACGTATTTGAACTTTGACGCTTACAACTTTTTCAGATACGTTCCAATTTTTGAAATTGAAAACGTGAAGATTTACGCATACATGCCAGAGGTAGACAAGTTTGGAAACATCAAAACTAGTGAAGATGGAAAGTGTGATGTAGTTGTAACGATTGAAATCACGGTCATTACCGTTAATATGAGCTTTGAAGATTTTGAAACTTGCGCTCAGAAAGTATTTAACGAAATTCGTCTATTCGGCAAAAAAATTTATAACTGCGAGATTGGCGACCTCGGCGAGGTACGCGGGCAGTGTGAGATTATCGAGAAAATTGACGAGGGTCAAAACGAAACAAATGTGTATGGCTACGTAGACACTCCAAGGTCGTCAGTGGTGAAAATGGACGTTCTGTTAGAGGTACTGAAGAATCCAGAACTTGCAAGAAGGCTTCTCTGTGGTAAGGTCTGGACATATGATGCGATAAATTTCGCCAAGAACTACTACAAAGAACAAGATTAACTAATTCATATCGAGCAAGCTCCCGTCATTCTGTGGTAAAATATAGTAGTCTATTGATTACAACCACTAATGACGGGAGTTGTTTTATGAAGTTACCTAGATTTTTAGCAAATAGTTATCTAACCGATGCAGATAATTCCGAATTTGATTATGACGATTCTGACTTTTTCCATTCAAATCCAGACGATTACGTAGAGCATTTCAAAGTAATCTTCAACGACTACAATACTAACGTTGTAGAAATTAAAGATGTGTCTACTAATAAAGTTTATACGTTTACCAAGTACACGTTTGAAATGGGTAGCTGCATGGAGGAAGATGTTTTAGAATATACATACGGTGGCTACCAAGAAGGTAAATATTTCGAGTTTGACGAGGACGAACGAAAGTATATTGAAGTTGAACCATTCAAATATTTTAATGAGTTCGCAGAGAAATACATCGAGTCTGGCAAAAATGACTTTTTGTATCTAACTGACGGATTTGAAGATTTGAATCTACTTATTCCAGATTGTGCCGAAGACAGAGCGACTAACTTAGAAACAATCGAAGATGTGACCGAGTTCATGCACTCGCTCGGATATGAAAGACTTGGAGCGTAAGCAGTATGGAACATAATCAAGATTTGACGGTCGCTTATGTAACCGTGAAGGTAAATGGCGGCACGAACGTGTTGAGAAATGTCTTTCATTTCAATAGTGAAGCCATTGAAGATGCGTTTAGAAACGAGTTTAATGATATGGCGCGGTTAACGGATTTCGTAGCCGTTAGTGCCGCTCAAATAGGTGCGAGTATTAGCTACGCTGAGGAGCGTGCAGTTTTAACGCTGGGTCTTGTACTCGATATCGAGTGCGATGAATCAAGTAATAATTTTGATTATGCAAAATCATTATTGAGCATCGTATATCCAGAGCAGTTTGTTAAGGAACTTAGCCAGGCAACGACGATTGAGTCACTTATCCCGCACGCAGTCACAAAAGCGCTTTATGACTTAGCCGAAGGCGACGAAGCTATTGATTATGAAAGCATCGAGACCGAGATTGAAATTAAACCCACGAAGTAAGTGATTGGAGATTATATGGACGTTGTTGATGGTTGTGCACCATTTGTACTCACTATGACACTTGAATACTCGCCAGAGGACGCAGAATCGTTACTTGGATTCAAGCCACAAAGCGGAACCAATTATTACGGTTTATATGACTTCCCAGACAAACGTTGTTATTACAACATTATGCGCGGCATGGGAACGCTTATAGTAAATACTCTCACGAGGTCAATCAATGACGACGGGTTCGAAATTGAGAAGCCAGCATTCATATCCGTCACCGTAAGTGGAAAGAACAGCACATCATTTGTAGTCGAGCTTGAGTTCACGCTGTTTGTCAATGGCGTAAATTCAAGCGACGACGCTGATAACGTATATGGCAAGCTCGTGGCAGCTTGCCCAAATGGTTGGGAAGTTAAATAAAAATAATGTAATCCACCGACCGAGAAGGGAATAAATTTATGAGTTATATTACTATGCCGCAAGAAGGCACCATTGCTTTTATGGTAAGCACTGGCTTTACCTGTGAAGATTCTAAAGAAGTAATTGAAATGCTGGGCATCACCCCAAAAGAACAATATCGAGAATATGTAAAAGGCGACCCAGAGTTTGCTTGCGCTTCAAGCAAAATGGACAGTTACCTCGGATTCGATATTAAAGAGTACGTGAGAAAAGTATTGTTTAAATATACAAATTGTTTTAGCATTGCCCCAACAGTTGTGAACATTTCACTTTGTGGTAACGACGATAGTGGATATAACGTCACAGTAACTTTCTATATTGAAGTTATGGTTGAGTCAACTGTTTACGGTAACAGCTTGAAGCGAGAAAATTTGGAACAGCTTGAATCTGATTTAGTACGAGCATTTCCAACCGATTGGCAATTCGCAAACGCTTGATAAGCGCACAATATAGAAAGGCATGTGCTGAGTTAACGAAACTGTTAATTAAAGGTATTCCAGATTACTGGACGCTAGGCTAATTTCTGAACAAAAAAACACTAACTTAAACCGCTGGGTACATAACCTAGCGGTTTATTTGTGTAGATTTTATGTTGACTTACGCGCGAAAAAAAATCCTTTTACAACCATGCTAAAATTGCATAAGTAGAGTAGTTTGGAAGGACTTACAATGAATCAAACAACTAGACGAAACGCCTATCATATTAACGAACAGAGCGGCACTGCAATTTTTGAGGTTAGGGACGCACACGAAAACGTCGCTATAGAATTTATTGCAGATGTTGATGATGTTGATGTTTTTACCAATCATACATGGGTTAGATGTACAAGTGCTGGTGACCGTAATATTGTTGGTTCAGCGGGAGAATCAGCGCTACAATCCATCAGTGACAAGTACGTTTATGCAGACGATAAATCTGAGCTAACCTTAACAAGATTGAATAAACGTGATTTGAACTTTCGTAAAACTAATCTGGTCTGCACTGACAAAGTCGCACATGCAATGTGTGGTAACACGCCGCGTAATTTGAAATCGAAGGATGTAAGTGGGGATTTCCTTCATGTGTATGAAATTACTGGTAAGCGAAATTCATGGGTGGCAATTATCACCACGAATGTTACTGGCGTGACTAATAAGCGAGTAGTTAGAGAGTTCAGCGCGTCGGCATACTGTGATGCTAAAGAGCGCGCAATTTACGCAGCATATCTATTTGAAAAGGAGTTTTATGGTGATAATTTCCCAGAAGAAGAATACACTAATAAAAGAGACGCCTTCAAGACACTCGGCAAAGTTGAACGTTCTGAGATTGAACGTGCCCTTGCTGAAAAATTAGATACACTCAGATTGGCTCGAAAGAAAATTGATAGTTACTATCAGTCGCGAACGCTTGCGGCAAAACTTGCGGGCGGTGAGATAATCGTGCGACCAGATTGGGTAGCTAACACTGTTAATGGGCTAGACGGTGTAACTGTTGACGCTAAATGGGCACTAGAGCTAGAGCTAGAGCCAGAGCCAGAGCCAGAGCCAGAGCAAGTACCAGCGCTGGAACTGGAACACGATGCCGATAATCACATTATTAAATGTAGCAAACTTTTGTTAAATAAAATATGTCTGTGTTGGAATAACAATTCTTTTGTGCATGTTAGCCGTGCTAATAAAAAGAACGGAGCGTGGGTAACAAATTGTTCGCTGCCAAATTACCACCAGATATTTCGCATGTCGTTTTCAGAAAATCGGCACAAAAATGCAAAAGCAATGGCAATATATGCGGCATACTTATTTGAAAAGGTAGTATATGGTGACAATTTTCCAGTAACCGAATATAATCGTAAACTAGAGATAATTAAAACGCTGTCGGTGGATGATATTAAATTTGTAAATAAGTGGAGTGCTGAAAGGCTGGAAAGAGTCTATAATATTCTAAAGGAAATGGCTTCTAATGAGAAGATGATTAAACCAGCCGAAGTTGTCAATGAACAATTAGATGAATTTATCAATTAGTTCCTTGACCAGAAGTTCAGCAAGCAATCGCAGAAATGAAACAGAAGCCTAGCCCATTCCAGCGAATTAAAAACTGGTTTACTAACTAACGTTCACACTTGGATTTGAAAGGATTGAAAGTTTGACAACTAAAAGTAGACTCTTACGCTCTATTGGAGGAGTACGAGCCGTCGGCTCCGATGAGAGAGAGAGAGAGACGATTATTACGCAACTGAGCCTAAAGCAGTAGAATTGCTCCTGGATTTGGAGAAGTTTGACTCTAATATCCTGGAGCCTTGCTGCGGCGAGGGTCATATGTCTGAGGTGTTAAAGCAAGCTGGTTACAATGTAACCTCGTCGGACTTAATCGACCGTGGATATGGCGAGGTTAAATCACTCTTTGATTATGAACATTTTAACGGAGATATCATCACTAATCCGCCATACAAACTTGCGCTAGATTGCGTAAAGAAATCTCTTGACATTGTCGATGATGGTCATAAAGTTGCAATGTTCTTGAAGATTCAATTCCTTGAGAGTAAAACGCGTAAGGAGTTCTTTGAACAATGCCAACCAAAAGTTGTGTACGTTGCAAGTAGTAGATTGATGTGCGCAAAGAATGGAGACTTTAACCAGTACACAGGCAAGGCAATGTCGTTTGCATGGTTCATCTGGGAAAAAGGCTACAAGGGCGATACAATCCTTAAATGGTTTAACTAATAAAATACCCACCTCAATTGAGGTGGGTATTTTCGTTGTAGCAACCCTTCACAAAATAAGCATAATCAAAAATAGTTCTTGCAATTACTTGATTCGCTCGGTAAAATAGTATTAACAACAAACCGAGAAAGGAAACATTATGACAACCGAAATTACCTGCATTAAAGGTGCTTATCTTGACAGGCGACTTGTTGAAGAAGATGAAGAATGGCTCATGGCTGCACGAGGTAATGACCACGCTCTTGAACTGTATGCTGAAAGAGTGGCATCTCGAAATTGTGAATATATCGAGCACAACAGCTATGACGACGAATACAATTATGACGTCATGGATTACTATGACGACGAGGACTAACAGAAAGGATATGACTATGACCAACACCGACCTAGTAGAGTTCAAAACAATTTACCCAGACATCGAGCGCTATCTTGCAGAAGATTGTTATGTTCCAAACGAGGTGCGAGATTCCAGAACAGGAATTTCATGCATTCAAGTTCCTGCAAACACGATGGTTGTAGAGATTGTTAAGACGGTCAAAATGGCTGCGGTAATCGTACCAGACAGCAAGATTGTTGTATTTATGCGGTATGACAATGATGATGGCGACAATCCAGATATGCACGTACGCAACATGCAATATTTCGATGCAACCGACAACAATATTGAGTTCGCGAAGAAATACGCGCGTGGTACTGCGGTTAGAGGTGTTGACTATATCGATGCTTTTGACCCAGAGAAAGACGCTCGTCAATTTGCACAGCTTATGAATCTGTGTAACGGTCTTATTATTTGCGACTAAGAGAAATAGACTATCATGGATACAATTAGTCCACAACATGAGGTAACAGCACGTAAGCCACACAGATGCTCGTGGTGCGACAAGGAGATACTTCCAGGTGAGAAATATGTAACATCTACACTCAAAACAGATTATATTTACGAGTGGCGCGAGTGCGACAGGTGTAAGCCCTATGTAGATGAAATGTTTGACGACGATGTATGGGGTAATTATGACCCCGATTACGGTATTGACGCTCAGACATTTTATGAGTTCATGCTCGATAAACACCCAGACGTATTAGACAAATGGCAATCCGTTGATACCGCCAACTAACAAGAAAGGAACCCCTTATGCCAACCATAACATTCACTAAACTTATCGACGCAAACTACCATGAACACTTTGTTAACATAAACATGATTGTAGACATCGACAAGCATTATTGCCTAGTTACATTAGCAAACAATGATGAAACACTCTCTATTACTAAAGAGAGTTTAATTAAACTACTTTCCCTTATTGGATGCGAGTAAACAATGCCAACTGAACACTTCATCAAACTAACCGAACAAACGTTCGGTGAAATCATCATTAACACATCTGCCATTACGTTTATTGCCATTGACGAGTACAAAATCTGTGTACGTAACACCGACATTCACGGAAACGGCATGCTCCAGCTAACAAAAGAGAGCATGACTAAGCTACTTCACTGTATTGATTACGACTAAGAAAGGAACCAACAATGCACAAAATAATCACAGGTTGCTATGGAATGTTTGGTCAATATTCTATGACCCCAACCTACAACCTCCACCACACACATCATAAACGTGAATCATTCACCAAACGAATGTATG
>ERZ773267.28-NODE-28-length-112024-cov-17.872358_pt1 | contig 112024 bp, 93 predicted proteins | sample MGYA00511959_ERZ773267 | MGnify/ENA primary metagenome ERZ773267 (study PRJEB29015, sample SAMEA2738165) | human oral metagenome | biome: human oral; feature: human-associated habitat; material: saliva | place: China | collected 2240 ...
TCTTCCGCTAGGCGAGCGAGTTCGTCCGCTTTGCGTTTTTCTTCGGTTAGACGCAATTCTTCTTTTTGCTGCTCTTCTGCTAAACGTAATTCTTCAGCTTTTGCCTTAGCTTCAGCGATTTGGGCTTCCTCCGCTAAACGTGCCGCTTCGTCTGCTTTGCGTTTTTCTTCGGCTAAACGTGCGGCCTCTTCCGCTAGACGAGCCAATTCTTCCGCCTTACGTTTTTCTTCCGCTAGACGTGCTTCTTCAGCCTTTCGTTTCTCTTCGGCTAAACGTGCCTGTTCTTCAGCTTTACGTTTTTCTTCCGCTAAGCGAGCCAATTCTTCCGCCTTGCGTTTCTCCTCCGCTAGACGAACCAATTCTTCTAAACGCGCAGCTTCTTCAGCTTTACGTTTTTCCTCTGCTAAGCGAGCGGCTTCGTCCGCTTTACGTTTTTCTTCTGCCAAACGTGCCTGATCCGCAAGTTCTTGCTCTTTTCTTGGGTTGTATAAGCGGTAATCGTGATTGTCATTTTTCAACTCATAGCGATAGGTTCCCACATCCACTGTGCCATTCGCCAAAGCAACATTGACGTTGTCAGTCTGAGCGGTGTTTTTAAGGGTCAGTAGGCTGAGTTGTTGCAAGGTTTGTGGTTCAGCACCGGTGTTGCGTACATTTAACACAAAATTCCCCGTTGCCAAGCCATGCACTGCCACGTGATCGCCTTTGTTTTCCTGCAAATAAGTGCGGTAATTAAAGGTGCCGTTTCCGCTTAAATCACCTAGCACGGTGAGTTGGTTAAATGTTTGATTATTCGTTTGAGTCGCAAAATCCGGATTAAGCGTAATTTGGCTGTTATTAAGGCTTAAATTGCCAATTGTTGTACTGCTTGGTAAGGTCCAGTTTGCATTGTCTGACAAGGAAACCAAGGTATCTCTACTTCCCTGAATTTGATGATCAAAACGGGCGTTAACGAAGTTTAATTTTGTAAAATCCGAAAGGGTGGCATCGCCTGCCAAAGTAGCATTTTCAACCGTTGCCATAGTTTGGTTATTCAGCGTAAGCGTGCCTGCTTGAGTTGCGTTATGCGCTAAACGATATTGGCTTTGTCCTTGTAATGCCACATTGCCCGTAACATCAGCAAGTCCTAACACCGATAATTTTGCATTATCATTTAGGGTAAAATTACCATTGATTTTGCTGCGTTCAATGCTGGAAAAGACTTTATCAGATAAGGTTTGGTTAGCGCATTTGGTTAACCCCGTCCAGTCAGAACGGGCACAAATGAAATTCGCCTGTTTATCGGTAACACCTAATATGGCATTAGCGTTGTTGCTTAATTGCCAATCGCCGTTTATCGCAGAAACGTTTCTAGAAACGACCGCACTTCCGCCGTTAATGATGAATTTTTTTGCTTTAAAGGTACGACTTAGCCAGTCATCGTCAATCACTACTTCCCCTTGCGGACGGCCAATTAATGCCGGTCGGTTTTGGTGGTTATAGGCATGAGGCGTTGGGCGACCACTAAAGACCAAAGTACCGTTTTCTTGCGTAATATTGCCGTTTAAGTTGGTTCCGCCTGACAATAGAAAAACGCTGTCTGCATGCGTAGGGCGATAAACCACATCTAATCGACCATTATGAAGTCCGGTATTGGTTTCACCAAACCAACCGTTAAATGCCGCCGCTTTGGATTGGTTAATTTTGCTTTCGTTATCAATTTGTGCATTGCCAAGAAGCGTGACGGTTGCTGCCGTGTCTTTGTTATGATTGACAATTTGTGCACCTTCATCGGTATTTTGAATGCGATTAAAGGTAAGCGAATGACCGTTGAGATCTAAACGACCACCACGGAAGCCAAAATAAATATTGTTTGGATCGACTTGGTCAGCACTTTCTAATTTTACCGTTGGGCGACCGCTCACAATGCCTAATTGCTTGAAGGCTTGTTTTTTGCCTTGCTCGTCAGCTTGTTGATTTAAAACGACAACACCGTCCCCCACGCTGATATCGCCTAGGTTTTCACCTTTACCGTTGACCAATAACGTGCCTTGCCCAATTTTAGACAAACGATCGCCTGCCGGATTTTTGACTTTCCACGTCACCGTACTGCCTTCACTGACTGAAACACCGGCGCCTTTCCAAGTTTCATCGATAGTAGGCTGCATCACAAAATCCCCTTCAAAGGTCAGCCCGCCGGCCCCCTGATCAATATTGTTTTTTAGGGTTATCGTGCCGTTTTCCATATTCCCAAAGTAAATGTTCTTACCGTGATGAAGTGCCGGCATATAAGGGTTTGGACCACCATATCCAAAAAATTCATCTCTGCCGGAAGAAGGTAGGTTGTAATTAGCGAGCGGAGTGTTTGTGACAACTCTGCTACCTTTGGTTAATTTACCGCTGCCGTTGCCGTCTGCCGTCCAGTCATAAGAAGCTGCTGTAAAGTCAAATACCGTCAGCAAATCACCAGCAATGATCTCATCCAAATAATTCTTACGTGCAATTTGATAGGTATTTTCTTTTCCTTGATAAGGGTGTCCGCTACGCAATACGCCATTTATCAGCCATTTTCCTGCCGTTTTATCATAAATAAACATCGGTGAACCACTGTCACCGCTAGAACCTGAAATCGGTAACGGGCCATATTGATTCGGATGACGCACATCGCCGCTTAAACTGACCTCACCATTGTTCGCCCAACCTTGCATAAAGGTATTGCCTGCCGTAAGGTAGTTATACGCCATGGCAATATGATTGCCATTGTCATTATCATCACGCAAAAATTGCCAACCGCTACCAATTCGCACCCGCATTGGATACTTTTCTAAATCGCCATAGGTGCTACCCTGCATATTTGACACCATTTCTATCGGCGCAGCTTCTGTGACGAATTTGGCTAATCGAGGATTATGGTAGTCCGTCATGTAAGGGTGAGTACGGTCGTTTTTATAATTATTTCGTTTAACGATGTTATAACCGAATCGGTGCTGATCGGGGTTACTGCCTTCCATGCCGAAATCAACATTTCGATAACCTACGTTATGTGCCACACTGACGATATATTGATCGCCTACAAGCGCCGCCACACCATTACGACTGACCACCGAAAAATCCATCATCGGCGCATTTTGCATCATGGTGCCGATAGATTCGCCTTTTTTATTTACTACCTCAATATTTTGCGCACCGGGAGTAAATTTGCCTTTATTCTCAGCAAAATCACGGAAATATTGATAATCCACGCCGGAATAAACTTGTCCGGCGAAGGCAGAAGAACTTAAAATACTCGAAATCAATAAGGTGAGTAATTTTGGTTTAAAAACAAAAAACTTGGGTTTAAAGGGTGACTTGGGTTTAAAAAGTGGGCGTTTCATATCTTTACAATCAACTATTAAAATAACATTTAGACGATAAAAACCCAAATAAATAAAATCTTCGCTATAAATAAAAATCACCAAGAATCTTAGTTTTATCTATTTATAGCCAAAATACTATCAGTTTTGAGTTAAGCCCAAAATGCAAAATTTATACCCCTAGATTTTGTTTTTAAAGGTTTCCGATGATTGCAGTAATTTTAGATTTTAATGGGAAATATTTTACGATTTGTTTATTTTATATCACAAATGTAACAACAAACCCCTGCCAATTTTGACAGGGGTTTTTAAACAGGTAATGATCACAAAGGATGATGCAATTAAGTCAATTTTTTAATATCAAATCCAAGTTCTGCAATCGCTTGTTCTTGCTCAATTGGTGCAATTACTGCTCTAGCAGGAGTTTTATCCTTTAAATACAAGCTTGCTACTCGTTTTAAATCGTCAATGGTGACTGACAAAATCTGTTCACGTAAGCTTTGTTGCCATGCTTTGGTGCGCCCATGTAAATTAGCAAAACATGATTTAACCGCTTCACCAGCAGGCGAGCCTGGTTTATCCATACCTGAAATGATGCCCATAATAGCTTCGGTTAATTTTTCATCATCATGGTTGTTTTCTAACAGCCAATCAATGCTGTTTTTGAAATGCTCAAACGTTGCTTGGCAATTAGGGTCGCGATAACTAAAAAACTTAAATGCTGCAACATTACTATCAAAACTTGCTCCACCACCATAAGCCCCACCTTTTTCACGAATATTGCTGTGCAGATAGCCATTTCTCAAAAATGGTGCCAAAACCATCAGTGCTGGTGCATCGGGATGATTGGCGGTTACCGCAGGGTACGCGCTGGCGTTATGATAAACGTTTGTTGCGATAAGCCATGCTGTATCTGAATGATTGTTTGTTAATAATGCAGTTAAATCATCAAAAGGCAGTTTATCTGCTTTTGATAAAGCGTAATTGGACGTTTGATAATCAAAAGTTTTTTCAATCTTTTCAATCAGCTTTGGCGCAACTTCTTTTTCACAAACCAAAATTACATCTTTCGGTAGATTTATGATTTTTTGATGCAAATCTGTCAAGCGTTTAGTCAGTGTTTGCCACATTACATCATCGGCTTGGCTTAAAAAAACTTTTAAACTTGCCAGTGCAGGCAGTCCAGAAAACGCGTATTCAATCGCTGAAAGTTTACTCATACCACGGCTAGCCGTTTGCATCGCATAAGCGTGCCCTTGCGATGCCAGATGCGATTGCCAACTGGCTTGTTTTTGCGACAACAATTCACGCATACGCTCAACTTCGCTAAAAACACTGTCATTTAACACTTCGCCAATAATATCAATGGCTTCTAATTTGCGATTTAAAGCTCGAGTTGCCAAAATAAAATAACTGCTCATCTTATCTTTATCTGATAAATCAGTTCTTTGAGAAATGCGAGCAGTCACCCCCGATGAGTGAGCCGCCTGATAAGCTTGGAATGCGCGCGCATCGTATTGGCTTGTACCCAGCTCTGACAACAAAGTAAGATAGGTTGGCAATAAAGGATTGGTTAAAATTTCATCATATTTTTTGTCTAAATTAATCAATACTTGATAATAATACAAGCCATTAGTACCTGCATGATATTCGTACAAGTTGCGTTGTTCGCCCTGAATGCTAATTGGGGTAATTTGCCCTTGTGTAAATGCCACTTCGCTAGGAATGTCTTCAAGTCCGACCTTTGGCAACAGATTAACATCATCAGGAGTTGCCTGACGAATTACTAAATCCTTAGCTTTTTGGCGTAAAATTTGTTTGTCTTCCTCACTTAATTTTTCAGCAAGTTCACGTAATTGGGCTTGTTCTTCGTCTACCAATCTTTGAGCTTTATCCTTATCAGGACTTAAAGTCAGGCGAACACGATGTGGATTGTCAATTAAATAGGTTTTGATAAGTGACTGCACCCAATTTGGTTGTTGAGCTTGTTTTCTTAGCCATGTCAAATGCTCATCAATTTGCCAAACATCCATCACATCGCCGCCGTGGAGTGCTGTGCTAAATGCCTCAAGCATTAAAGTCAGACCATATGGCATGCTATCGCCACCAATATGGCGCTGGTCGAGCTCCATTTGATGTAAAATGGTTTGAATGGTTTCTTCACTGATGGGGTTATTTGCTACTTGGGTTAATAATGCCAAAATACCTTGTTCAATATCATCAGCATGATTTTTTTCAGAGCCACGAAGTCCAGCATAAAAGACCATTTGAAAATGACTGTCATCAAGTCCTAAAAGTGGGTTTGCCGACGTACCAAGTTCATGACTATCCAAATACGCTCGCAGTGGTGAGCCTGCGTGTTCAGTTAAAACACCTTCCATCAAGCGCATTGCCAAACGCTGTTTTGGGTCAGTAATGGTTGGTAAAAGCCATGCCAAAACCTGATGGGTTTTTTGTTTACCATTATCATCACTGGTATATGTATCAAATACTTGTAAAGGTTTGGTTAAACTTGGCTCTTTCATGGATGCAAATTTTTTGCCCAATGCTGGATACTGAACATCATCAAAACGCACCAGCGCTTCTTCATGTAATTTTTCTTGAATCTGAGCGACAGGAATGTCCCCAAAGCTCATAATAATGGCGTTACTAGGATGATAATGGGCTTTATGAAAATCAACCAAATCTTGATGGGTTAATTTGGGAATTTGTTTTGGATCGCCGCCTGAATTGTAATGATATGTTGTTTTTTTAAAAACATGAGGCATAAGCGCATAATAAAGCTGGTCAATTTCACCACTCATCGCTCCTTTCATTTCATTAAATACCACACCATGGTATTCAGGCTCATCTTTCTCATTTAATTCAACACGAATGCCTTCTTGTGCAAAATCCAGTTCATTAATATTGGGAAAAAATACCGCATCGGTATAAACAGATAATAAATTAAAAAAATCATTTTTATTTTGGGTGGCAAATGGATAAACCGTCCAATCCGCCGCAGTCATCGCATTCATAAAGGTATTTAATGAACGCTTAATCATGCTAAAAAACGGGTCGCGAACAGGATATTTTTGCGAACCACATAATACCGTGTGTTCCAAAATATGAGCCTCACCACGTGACGTCATTGGCTGAGTGGCAAAACCAATTAAAAATGCATTTTCGCTGTTGTTGCACGCCAAATGATAATGTTTGGCTTTGGTTTTTATATGTTCACTAATAAGTACAGTGATGCCCAATGCGTCAATTTGATGACGATGAATCAATTTAAAAGCTGGATGTAATATTGTCATGTATTTTTTCCAAGAATAAAAAACACTATATTGTGGCAAGAAAGCAATTTTTAAACAAGCCTTTGCTTAGAAATTCACATAACTTCAAAAAAACACAATCGCAAAAACACAACAAAAGGCACTAAATTTACCCTTGTACAGTTAAAATCTTAGCGTTATACTGAAAGGATGCATCTAAAAATGCATTTAAACAAATGATGAAATTCTTTAATTTAAAAAAGGTAGAGACATGAGTTATTTTGGCACTGATGGCATTCGTGGACAATTTGGTACTTTTCCGATTACTCCTGATTTTTTACTACGTTTAGGGTTTGCAGTTGGTAAAGTTTTAGCCAGCCAAAATCTTGATAAACGTTATAGCGTGGTGATTGGTAAGGATACTCGGCTATCGGGTTATGTAATTGAATCTGCTTTGCAAGCAGGTTTTAACGCATCAGGAGTGGATGTGCATTTACTTGGACCCTTACCCACGCCTGCCATTGCTCATTTAACACGCAGTTTTCATGCTGATTTGGGTGTGGTTATTTCAGCTTCACACAACCCCTATCAGGATAACGGCATCAAATTTTTTTCTACCGAAGGCAAAAAAATCCCTGATGAATTGCAAGTTACCATCAATCAAAAATTAGATGAATTGGTTGGCGATACGTTCGCCCGATTAACTGACATTAATGCTGACCAACTGGGAAAAAGTTATCGGATTGATGATGCTAAAGGTCGTTATATTGAATACTGCAAAGGCAGTTTTCCTTATCAGTATGATTTAAAAGGTTTAACTATTGTTGTAGACTGTGCTAACGGCGCAGGTTATAGTGTTGCCCCCAGAGTTTTACGGGAATTGGGCGCTAACGTCATCACCTACGCTAATAAACCTGATGGTATTAATATTAACCATAACTGCGGCTCTACTCATCCAGAAAATTTACAAAAATTAGTCTTGGAACATAAAGCCAATCTAGGCATCGCTTTAGATGGTGATGGCGACCGGATTATTATGGTGGATGAGTTAGGCAATGTTGTTGATGGTGATGGTATTTTATACATTTTAGCTCATGGACAAACAAAAAAACCCAAAGGAGTTGTTGGAACATTAATGTCCAATATGGCACTAGAACTTGCCATGAAAAATCAAGACATCGATTTTATCCGTGCTAAAGTTGGTGACCGTTATGTCATGCAGCAGCTTGAAAAACATGGATTTAGCATTGGTGGTGAATCATCAGGGCATATTTTATGCCTAGATAAATCTCGCACTGGCGATGCTATTGTAGCAGGTTTACAAGTGTTGTCTATTTTAGTAAAATCAGGCAAATCATTATCTGAACTTTTGTCAGGTTACACACCGTTTCCACAAACCCTAATTAATGTACGATTACCCAAAATTAGTGATCCATATGAAAATAGTGAGCTGGTAAAAGCGTTTGATGACGCTCAAAATCAGCTGGGCAATACAGGCAGAATCTTAATTCGCAAATCAGGTACTGAACCTGTCATTCGCGTGATGGTAGAAGTTCAAGATGGTGAGCTTGCCAAAAATTTAGCCGAGCAGCTTGCTGAAAAAATAACCACTGTTTTAGCATAAATTACCCATTAATACATTGGAGGCAGTCATGGCAATTGATTTTAGCGCCAATCGACAATCATATGAAAAAGACGAGCTGATTGAAAGTAACATTCCAAACACCCCCTATCCATTGCTAGAAAAATGGATTAAAGAGGCAGTTGATGAACAAATTGGTGAGGCTTACGCCTTTAGCTTGGCAACGTGTGGGCGTGATATGCGCCCAAGCGTTAGAACGCTGCTAATGCGTGAAATCAGCGAACAAAATGGCGAAATTATGATGATTTTTTATAGTAATTATCACAGCCAAAAAGGACAGGATTTGTCTGAAAATCCATTTGCTGAAGCCTTGTTTTTTTGGGATGATTTGGAGCGACAAATACGAGCTTCGGGTCGTGTCAAAAAATTATCCATCGAACAATCCAAAACATATTTTCACAGCCGCCCAAAAGACAGTCAGCTTGCTGCTTGGGTTAGCAATCCTCAAAGTGGCGTTGTTCAAAGCCGTGAAATTATGGACAGTAAATTTGCCAGTCTAAGCAAAGAAAATATTGAAACTGTTGATTTACCTGACTATTGGGGTGGGTATAAATTAATTGTGGACAGCATTGAATTTTGGCAAGGGCGAGCCAATCGCATGCACGACCGTATTTTATACACCAAACAACAAAATTCTTGGCAAAGAGTGCGTTTATTGCCATAAACTGCACTGTTTGTAATTGCAATCTTCGTAAAACCATCGCCTTTAAAGCGGTGGTTTTTTTACTTTATAAATAAATCAGCTTAAAAATAATTCATATTATCATGAAAATATTTCATTAAATTTATAAAAAAATAAAAAATTTTTTAGCTATAATGGAACACTTTAATTTCAAATTGTTGTATTTTTGGAACTTTTTATGTCAAATATTACTCTACGTAACTCAATTGCACTGGTTTTAGGGATGTATGCTGCCCCTATGACATTTGCTCATGACCATCAGCCCCATGTGGTTTTAGATGATATGGTAATTACAGCAACACGCGTACCTACCAACCAAAATCATGTTGCCGCTCGCACCACTGTCATTAATAAACAAACCATTGAACAAAACCCAGTATCCAATCTTTCAGATGTCGTTCAAAAAGATGCCAGTATTTCAGTCAAACAATATGGTGGTGTTGGTCAGGTACCCGAAGTGTCTTTACGTGGTACAAAAAATGTACATACATTATTTTTATCAGATGGCGCTCGATTAAACAATCAAAATAATCTCTCACCTGTTTTTTCGGGGTTTTACGATTTAACCAATATTGACAAAGTAGAGATTTTAAAAGGACCAGCATCGGTTCAGTATGGTTCAGATGCCATTGGCGGTGTGGTGCAAATGATTTCTAAAGCACCTGAAAAAACTGGGGTAAATGTAACAGGTTTATGGGGTGAAAATAATACTTATAAAGCCAGCGTTCATGGCAATCTTGTCAGTGATAATGGGTTTTACGCCAGTCTTGGTGGTCAGCGTTTAGAGAGCGATGGCACGCGTATTTTTGACAATCAAAACAAACATGACAAAGCCAGCTATGACCAAAAAGGTTATCATGCCAAAATTGGTACGAATCAACAGCGGTTTTCTGCTAGTGCTGCCATTAGCCAAAATGAAGGGGTTAATATTTATAGTGGCACAACCAATGGCGCACTACCTAACACCGCTCAACGTCAATTTGAAAACCGTTTAATTAATGTACTGGGCTCTTACGATGTGCTTAACAATTTAACCGTATCTGCTCGTTATTCCAACATTAAAGATGAACAGACTCCTGTTGATGGCTACAATAACCATTACAACACCCAAAGTGATGAAGGGGATGTTAACGCTCGTTGGAGCTTTGCCCCAAATCAAAATATTTTATTTGGTGTTAGCCATAATAAAGCCGAATATGACAGCAATACCATCACAAACAACAAACAAAAGGTAACCAGCACTGGTTACTATATTCAGCACCAATATAATACAGATAAAATCAATACTCAAGCAGGTCTGCGTTTAGAAGATAACAGTCGTTTTGGCACACATACCGTTGGACAAATTGCAGGTCGCTATCATGTTACACCAAGCACAAGCGTGTACAGCAATATTGGAACCGCCTTTAGAGCTCCAAGCCTAAATGAATTGTACACTTCTTGGGGCGGCAATGATAAACTAAAACCAGAAGAAAGCCTATCCTATGAGATTGGGCTGGACCAAAAGATTGGTAATTATGCCAAGGCTGGTCTATCAGCCTATCATACTAAAGTTGATAAACTCATTGAAAACCCCAATTGGGCTGGTTATAAAAACATTGACAAAGCAACATTTCAAGGTGGTGAAGCAACCCTATCGTGGAAAAAAGACGCCTTTTTTGTTGCAGCAAGTTATGCCCATGTTAAGACCAAAAACAAAACTACAGGACTTGAGTTATCCTACCGTCCAAAAAATACAGGAACGCTTACTGTAGGTTATGATGATGGCGTTTACGGACTGAGCGTTTCGGCGATTGCTCGCTCAAAAGCTAAACATTACAGCAGTTTTGGAACATTATTAAGCGATATTCCAAACTACACCACAGTGGATTTAAATGCTCATTGGCAGGCAACCCCCAACATCAAACTATTTACCAACATTCAAAACGTTGGTAACAAAACTCAAAAACTGGTTTACAATACCTACCCTGCTGTAAACTGGTATATTAACGATGGCCACCAAGCAAATGTTGGGGTAACGTTTAGTTACTAATAAATGTTGAGCGTGGGATAATTTTTATCACGTTATTTTTATGCTACAATGACACAAAACCTAATGGTGTATTTGGTGTTTATCAAGTACACCATTAAACATATGTACACCAATATAGGAAAAATCATGAGCGAATTTACTGATTATAAAGTTGCCGATATTCATCTTGCTGATTTTGGACGTAAAGAAATCAGTCTTGCCGAAGCTGAAATGCCCGCGTTAATCGGGCTTCGTCAGCGTTATAAAGACAAGCAGCCATTAAAAGGTGCTAAAATTTTAGGCTGCATTCACATGACCATTCAAACAGCGGTTTTAATTGAAACTTTAGTTGAATTAGGCGCTGAAGTTCGCTGGACATCATGCAATATTTTTTCCACTCAAGACCATGCTGCTGCTGCAATCGCTAAACGCGGAATTGCTGTATTTGCTTGGAAAGGCGAAACTGAAGAAGAATATGTTTGGTGTCTAAACCAGCAAATTCATAAAGATGGCAAACTTTGGGATGCCAATTTGATTTTGGATGATGGCGGAGATTTGACCGCCTTAATTCATGAAAAATACCCACAACTGCTTGAAAACATTCATGGTATTTCTGAAGAAACCACCACAGGTGTAGCAAGACTGATTGAAATGCTAGAAGCTGGCACTTTAAAAGTACCTGCCATTAATGTCAATGACTCTGTTACTAAATCCAAAAATGATAACAAATACGGTTGTCGCCACTCTTTAAATGATGCCATTAAACGTGCTACAGATATGTTACTATCTGGTAGACGTGCTTTGGTTATTGGCTATGGCGATGTTGGTAAAGGTTCTGCTCAATCTTTACGCCAAGAAGGCATGATTGTACGTGTTACTGAAATTGACCCTATTTGTGCGATGCAGGCGTGCATGGATGGTTTTGAAGTGGTATCTGCCTATAAAAATGGAGTGCAAACAGGTAAAGCAGAAGATTTAAACCTACAATTACTGCAAAACACCGATTTACTGGTAACCACGACGGGTAATTACCATGTTTGTGATGCGGTTATGTTGGATAACCTAAAGGCAGGAGCGGTGGTTTGTAATATTGGGCATTTTGATACTGAAATTGATACCAATCACCTACGCAAATACCGCTGGGAAGAAGTCAAACCACAAGTTCATCAAGTGTATCGTTCTGACGATGACAAAGATTATTTAATTTTATTATCTGAAGGTCGTCTGGTAAATTTAGGCAATGCCACAGGTCATCCATCACGAGTAATGGACGGTTCTTTTGCCAACCAAGTCTTGGCACAAATGCATTTATTTGCTGAAAAATTTGCAGATTTACCCAACGATAAAAAATCTCAAAACATCTATGTTAAAGTTTTGCCCAAAAAACTTGATGAAGAGGTTGCAGCAGCCATGGTGGTCGGTTTTGGTGGCGTGCTTACTCAACTGACCCAAGAGCAAGCTGATTATTTAAATGTCGCCATTGAAGGTCCTTATAAAAACGACAGTTACAAATACTGATTGCAAACACTCAAATCAAGCCTAATTCATTGACGATTTAGGCTTGGTATATGAAGTGATTTAAATATAGGTAAATAGGATTATTTTATGAGTAATGTGCTTGATATCGCGCCTTTTTCTTGGATTGATGGTGAAAACAGTGTTTCTGTTATCATGACTGAAGTAGGTTCATTCCAACAAGACATCTTTAACAGTCGAGCTGAAGAGGGTTTTGAAGGTGGCGGTTATGATTGGCAGTCATTAGCGGTGGTATTTTTGGCAGAAAAAATGTCTCATCTGGCAGGAAAAATCAATTTTGATAGCGAAAGTAGTATGTTTTGCGCATACACTCGTAAAGAAGACGCACCTGCCTTACAAAAATTTATCATCGCCTTTAAAAAAGCGCTTGATGATAAACCTTTGATTTTAGATATTTTTTCACGTGCCAAACTTGACTAAGTTGCAAACGGACGATTTAGATACATTCAACAATAAACAAAAGTTAACTAAAGTTTAACTCATACACAAGTTTTTGGTGGCATAGGTTCGTGGCTAGATTCTCCGCCCTTTAATGCTGAAGAACATCAAAAAGCAAGTTATACGACCGCTTAACCGAAGATATGAATGTAGAAAATACGCTTTAAAAATAATATAACTTTTTGATAATATTGGATTTTTATGAATAATTCTGCTTTACACAATATAGAACAAATACAAAATCTGCTTGATGGACTTAAAAATCAATTGCAAACGCCTAAGGTATTTAATAAACCCAAAGATAAAGCGCTGTTTTCCTTTGAATTTTTTCCCACAAAAACCGATGACGGACAGCATAAACTTTTACAAACGTTTGACACATTAAACAGTCTAAACCCCCAATATTTTAGCGTAACTTATGGCGCTGGCGGTTCTACGCGAGAACGCACGTTAAAAATTGTAGAAACACTTAGTAAAAAATCCACCACGCCAATTGTGCCACACATGTCATGTATTGGTGACAGCAAAAAAGAAATTGGTGAACTGTTGGACTACTATAAATCGCTTGGGGTTAATCGTGTTGTTGCTTTGCGTGGCGATTTACCATCAGGTCAGGTAGGTTATGGGGAACTGCCTTTTGCTCTGGATTTAGTCAAATACATTCGTGAGCATTCAGGTGAACACTTTACCATCAAGGTTGCCGCTTATCCTGAAATGCACCCACAGGCAAAATCTTTTAAAGATGATATCAAAAACTTGGCTGAAAAATACCACGCTGGGGCTAATGAAGCCATTACGCAGTTTTTTTATAACGTAGACAGCTATCTATTCTTGCGCGATGAGCTTGCTAAATTAGGCATCCATCAAGAAAACTTTCCCATCATCGCAGGCATCATGCCCATTACAAAAGCCAGTAACCTAATCCGTTTTGCTGATAGCGCAGGGGCAGACATTCCAAGATACATTCGCAAACAGCTTGCCGATTATGGCGATGACACTAAATCCATTCGCCAATTTGGCTTTGAAACAGTCATCAAACTGTGTGAAAAATTAATTGCTGAAGACGTACCTAGTTTACATTTTTATAGCATGAATACAGTATCGCCAAATAAAGAATTGGTTGAGGCATTGGGTCTTAATTAACAACATCACAAAAAACAGTAGATAAGTGCATCGCAAGATAAAACACGGCTAAATCTTGTTATGCATAAGACAATCCATTAGACCAAAACCAGTAGTAGTTTTTGACGTATTTACTATGCAATCATAGCTGCTGATATCATCGTTTTGCTGAGGTAGTTTGTTATTTTAACCGCTAAAAAACCCGCCATGCTAAAAAAAGTAGGCGGGTCATTAGTCAAAAAGAGACTTTTGGCAAATCAAGATTAAATTGTTTGTTTTGCCTGATTATCGCTACGAACAGCCTTAATTTTTTGGTCAGCTGCCCAAGCCAAAATATCTTCTCGTTTTAACGCCGTTGCCATCAAATCGGGAAATTGGTCTGGTGTGCAAGCAAAAACAGGCAAATTCATATCTGCAAATACTTTTGCCAATTGGTCATCATAAGACGGTCTACCATCATCGGATAACGCCAACAGTGTAATGACATTTACCCCTTGCTTAGCAAGGGTTGCAACACGGCTGATTAATTGTTTTTCATCACCACCTTCATACAAATCAGTAATCAAAATCAAATGAGTTTTACTTGGGCGCTCGATGCGCTCAGCACAATAAGCGACCGCCTGATTGATGTCTGTACCACCACCTAATTGTACGCCAAACAATACGCTAACAGGGTCAGCCAAATCATTGGTTAAGTCTAAAATTGCCGTATCAAAACACACCAATTTGGTTTTAACCGCAGGAATGCTTGCCATTACTGCTGCAAAAATCGCGCTATAAACCACCGAAGACGCCATACTGCCTGATTGGTCTACACATAAAATCACTTCATCCAAATCCGTCAAACGTCTTTGTTGTCGCATAAAACCAATTAATTTTTCAGGAATGACGGTTTGATAATCGCTTTGGTAATGGCGTAAATTTGCAGTAATGGTTCGCCCCCAATCTATATCATTAAATCTTGGGCGATAAGTACGTTTTGATTTATTGACCGCTCCACGTATTGCCTCACTGGTTTTTTGCTCTAAGCGCTTCATCAATTCATCAACCACACTTTTAATAACAACGCGAGCAGTATCCAACGTTTTTTCAGGCATTACAGAACGCAAACTTACCAAATCCGCTACCAAATGCACATCGGCCTCCATCGCTGCCAAAAATTCAGGTTCTAAAAGCATTTGCTTTAAACCCAAACGATGAAACGCATCTTTTTGAATGACTTGCACCACCGAGCTTGGAAAAAATTCACGAATATCACCAAGCCATTTAGCAACTTTTGGCGCAGAACGTCCCAACCCGCCACGTCCTTTTTTACCTTCCCCACCACCATCATACAGTGCCGACAATGCTTGAGATAAACGCAAATCTCTTTCAGATAACTTATGCGCTTTTAAACTTTGCTCATCTGTTATTCCCAAAATCAGCTGCCAGCGGCGATATTTTTCTTCCTGCTCAGTTTGTGCTTTGTAATCAGTCATGGTGTATCCTGTGGCAATAAATTGGTCAGTATTTGTGCATGCTGTTGCCAAATTGCTGATAAATCTTCACGATAAAACAAGATTCTATCTTGGGTATTTTGTCCAAAAATTGTATCTAACAGACGTTTTCTTTGACCACTATCTAAGACACTAAACACTCGACGAAATAATGGTAAAAACTCGATAAATTCTTGTTCTTGCAGTCCTAGAATCCATACCTGAATCGCATTTAATAACATCTTATCATAAATCAAATATTCCACCGATTCAGCAAAAAATCCTTCAAAAAATTTAGCAGCATCTTCAGCTTGAATCGCAGGCGATAAGGTTTTTTGTAAAATTTTATTGAGCTGCTCAGCATCGATACGCTCAGCTTGATAACTAAGGCGCACAATCTGACCAAGTATCGTAAAATGATACTGGCTGCCAGTGCCAAACGAGTTGATAATTTCATCAAATGCCTGCCACCATCTTTGAATCAAGGACTCATCCGCTGTCAAATTTAGTGCTTTGTGTGCTGATTCGATATGTTGCTGATATATACTTGCTTCATCGTTGCTGATATTTTTGATGGCATAAGGCAACGCAATGGCAGCTTTAATGGTTAATTCAAACACCAAATCACCAATTTTATCCAGTGCCATTTTTCTTGCTGTGCCATAACGCTGTAAATGCACCAAAGGGGCGATGCTTTTTATCATTGCCAATGCATTATCAGAATGGGCAGCATTTAAACTTAGATACTCAATGCCTTTGGCGCCTGCTTTATCCAAACCCGCCTGCAATGCCGTTTGAATTTTTTCTGTTAAATCCGCTAAATCGGTGATTTGTTTTAGTGATTGAACGGTTTTTTGATGACAAGCCTCATAAATCGTATTGCCATACACTAAATTTTCCATCAGCGTAACGGCAAATTCAGGCTGCCATTGAAGTTGCCATTTTTCACGAAAGGTGCCACGACTGTTACCAAAATCCAAAAGCTCGCCCCACGGTACACCCAAAATATTTAAACGGTGTAGCAAATGCGATTTTTTAAGCCCAATTTCACTACGTAAATCCAATGAAATTTCTTTAACTAAGGCTTCTGGTGATAATTTAGTTTGTTTTTGCTGACGTTGTAAGTCTTCAAGCAACGGTGCTAACGGTGTATCATCAGGAATCACCCCAACCTTATGACCCAATAATAAATCTTCTGCCAATTCTTGCCATAAAACATGCTCCCCAAAACACAAGCACGCTACTACCGCCTCAGTAAGCTCCTCAAAACTCACTGAAGCACGCACCCTAACTGCGGCTAATGATTGAGCCAACCTTACCGCCTCAATCACAGATGCAGTAGAAACGATATGACCTTTTTGGCGAAGTGCATTGGTAACTTTTGCCAGCCAAGATACTTGAGCCTGCTGTTTAGAGTTGCGATTTTGCCAAAGGTGTTCATACCACATTGGTGATGGTACGCCCGCCCCATAGTGTTGATTGGAAAGTCTGGCTGAAGTCCAAGGAATCCAAGTGCTTTTGATTTTAGACGCTGCTAATTTTTTAGGCAAAGTTTTGATTAAGGTGATATCTTGCTTTGAGCTATATTTAATGGGCTTTTGGTTGCTGTCTAGCAGTGCAAAATCTGAATCCAAAGCAGGAATGTGCCACGCCCCACAAACAACCGCCGTTACAACATCATCGGTATCATCTTTGGTTAAACGATGAATTTCTTGACGCATATAAGCCTCTCGAATTTCATCTTCTGAATCAATCATCTGTTGATCATGCAATGATTGACGTAACGCATTCATCGCCTTAGCAACCGCCACAAAAACTGCCGTATCCTCATCCAAAGACTGCTCTACCAAATCATTCCACCAGCTTTCACCATCCTCATAACCTGCTAACTGCGCCAATGCGCCAATCGGGTCTTGACTGATTTTTAGTGTTTGATTTTCTGGCTCTTCGCTTTTTATGGATGGTTCGTCCGTTTCTGTAAGCGACTCATTGGTTTCTTCATTTTTTTGGATTTGATTGGCAAGCTTAATCGCCATTGGCACATCAATAAACGCTACTTCCGCCCCATGGTTTACCGCCCATAAACATGCCTGATATTCTGGTGAAAAAGTCGCAAATGGGTAATAAAAATGACATTCTGGATTATCTGAAGCATAAGAAACCAGCGCCACAGGTGGTTTCATCTGCTGATGAGCCAATAGTGGCAAAAGCTCACTGCAATCGCTAGGGCCTTCTATCAGTACACGTTTTGGCTGTAAAACATCTAATGCTTGAACCAGTCTTTGACTGGAGCCTGGACCATGATGACGTATGCCAAAATAATGAATGTGTTTCACGCTTGCCCCTTATAACAAGTCATTCATTGTATGATAAAATTCAGCATAACCTTTGCGTTTTTTGAGTACAGTTTCCAAATACTCTTCTAATACCGTTTTATCTTGCACTGGGTCTTTGATAATTGCCCCCATCAAACTTTGACTGATGGTATCAGCTGATAATTTACCATCATCAAACCAATGCGATTGGCTCAAGCTATTAACCATCACTGAAATCGCTTCTGCCGTGGATAAATTGCCCGTTGGAGTTTTTAAAGCAATTTTACCATCCAAAGTTTCGCCGCCGCGTAACTCACGAAAAATAGTAATTACTTTTTCAATCTCTTCGCCGGCATTACCAGGCACAGGAAGATGTAGCGATTGACCCATTTCTGCCACGCGTTTAGATACGATGCTAATTTCTTCTTTCATATCATCCGGCAATGGCAATACCACAACATTAAAACGGCGTTTTAAAGCCGATGATAGCTCATTTACGCCTTTATCACGGTTGTTGGCGGTAGCAATGACATTAAATCCTCGTTTGGCAAAAACAGCATCATTTAACTCACTGATGGGCAACATCTTTTCAGATAAAACAGTAATTAGTGTATCTTGAACGTCAGAACCCATACGTGTTAATTCTTCAAGTCTACACAATGTACCCTCCTGCATCGCTCGAAATAAGGGAGTTGGAACAAGTGCGTCTTTACTTGGTCCTTTAGCGAGCAGTTGAGCGTAATTCCAACCATAACGAATTTGGTTTTCATCGGTTCCTGCTGTACACTGAATTACTCGGGTGCTGTCACCTGAAATTGCAGCCGCCAAATGTTCCGACACCCACGATTTGGCAGTGCCTGGCACACCAAGCAATAAGAGTGCTCTATCGGTAGCAAGGGTTGCAACGGCGGTTTGAATTAGGCGACGATTACCAACGTATTTTTCACTAATCACCGTACCATCTTTGGTTTTACCGCCCATTAAATATTTTACTACCGCTTGCGGGGATAACTGCCAATTTGTGGGTTTTTCGCCCACATCTTCGGCTTGTAAAGCATCAATTTCGTGACGATAAGTCTCTTCAGCAGGCAAACGAAGGATTTGAGTCATGATTTTTTCCTTATTTTTTAAATCAATTTTTGACAGAATTGGGTAATAATGCATTAAAATGCAGCAGCGTCAAAGCGTCTTCATGGTAGCTTACACCTTGTTCATCTAGATATTGCAAACATTGTTTGGCAATATCATCATCAACCAGTAGTGCTAAGGCATAAAAATTTCTCCAAACATCCCAATAATCCAGATGTTGTATACCGTAGCTACTTAATTTTTTAAACGCGGGTAATTGACATAATTCATCAAAGCTAATGTGAATTTTTTTATCAAAAAAATGCAATAAATCAAAAAAGTTTTCCATTTTCGTTAATGCATCGTATGCAATGTCTTCTAATGCTTCTTTAGGAAGGCAAGGTTTGATGATATACCAATAATTTACACTAAAGTTCTTACGAAGCTCTTGAGTCCAATTTTTTGCTAAGATTATTAAGTCATCAGAATCTAGACTTTCAGCTGCATTTTTGAACAAACTTTCAGTAAAATCGTAATTTTTCTCAAAATTCCAACCTTGTAAAAATTCACTCATGGTAATTTCAAGCTTTTTGGCCCATTGATGAATGCTGATATTTTCTAAATTTTGAATGAGATTATTAAGTTTTGTATAATTTTTTCTGCCAATTGTAGATGTTAATAAACGATTTCTTTTACCCCATTTAAATTCTTGCATGAACTCTTCAAGTACTGAGTCTTCGTTTATTGCACCAAGTCTCATCAATAACCGCTTCGCCATTTTCGTTGCTGATGATGAGCGAGCTTTGGACAGTTTTTGCAAAACATCAATGTCATCATCGCAAAGCCCAATATTGAAAATTTGAATTACTTTTAGCCGTTTATCGGCTGGCATACTTGGTGCACACTCTAAAATCAAAGCTCGAGCTTTTTCAGGATTTTTTCGACGCATTTGTCTTAAAATTTGCAAACGCTCTGATGGATACCATTCATCCCAATTTTCAGCGGTCAGTTCATCATAATTTTGGCTTGATTGGGTGTTTTTTAGCGCCATTCCTTTTAAATACAGTTGCCATTTGGTATAAATACCTTGGTTGATGTGCAGTAAACTTTCGCTTTCTTTAATTTCAAGTTTTTCCCAAAAATTCGTTGGTAATGTATAGCCTTTTTGTTCTAAAAAATAAAGAAACCATCGAATAAAAGCTTCGTGTTCAGCTTCAGGAAAATAAAAAAAAGATTCTAACTTGTTAATGATTTTTTCTAAAATTTTATAATAATTAACTGGTACAAAAGGCAAATTAGATTTTGGAAAATCAACTTTACTTATGATTTTTTCATCAGCATTTAGTTTGTCGTCATACATTAAATGATGATATTGACTCACCAAAGTTAAGGCCATTAAAGTTTGGTCATCTTTTGCAGCATTTGCAACTAAAATTGATAATTCGCTGGGTAAATCGCCAAGTATCTGCAAATCATTGGACATCATCAACTTAGCGTAAATATGTTCAATTTGTTTGATGGATAGTATTGGATTATTTATATCAGACACGAAATTACTTCCCCTGTTTGTTTTACTACACTTAAAAGCCTTGCTCTATCGGCCTGCCACAAAATAAACGCGTAATCAATCACATCAATCAACACCTCAAGCGGTATGTCTTTATTAACTAATGGCAAATACGTGGAATTGTTTTGATACCAAAAACGGGTGTTTTGTTTGACAATCAGACCGCCTTTTAACATAAAAGGCATTTCATAAGCATAGGGTTTATGAGCTAAAAACTCAAAATAACAGGTAGGTAATGATAAATCTTGTCCCGCGTATTCAAATTCTGATGCATCAAAACTTTGGGGTTGGGAAGGTTGATTTTTATTGTCCAAATTCTGTACAAAATATAATTGTTGCAAATTATCTGATTTGGTTTGAAAATGCTCAAAAAACGCACGCAAAGGCGCTTTGCTGGGATAAAAACACAGCTGACTTTCCAAGTAGTCGCCTAACTGGCTAGGGGTTGATACCGTGCCAACAGAAGCATGATGATAATCTAAAATCAATGCAAAATTAGGTGCATTGATTGATTCACCTTTTTTATCCATACGCACCAGATAGGTGGCTTGACTAATCAATCCATCTTTTTTATTTTCGCTCAATTCGCCAATAACCCGCCACAAGCCCTGATAGCGTAATGCATCTGGGTTTTCGCTGATTTTTGTTTTTGTGTCGCCTTGGCTGATTGCCTGTCTAACATCAGCATCGTTTGAATTTTTTTGCCACGCCTGACACAATAAATACAATCTAGTAAATTCAGCAATCACCGCTTTAGCGCGCACGTCTTTGGGATAGCTTAAAATCAAAGCAGGCATATCATCCAAACGAGATGCGATCACGGTTGCCTTATAATCTACAAGACGTGCTGCAATATGTCGACAGCGATGGCTCATATCATCCAAAAACGCACCAATTCCCTGTCTTAATTGGTCTATCAGCCACTGCTTTAATTCAAAAAGCCCGGCGCTGATCGCAGAATCGGTGGTTTGTTTTAATTTTTCAGCACGTTTTTTGGCGGCTTCTATTTTTTTTGGGTCAAGCGCCTTTACTTCATCATCAAGCTGCGCCTCAGCGATGGATTTTGCATTTTTATTATCGTTTTGGGATTCAGGCGTATTTTGATTTGAGGTTTTGCGTCGCCGACCCAACCAATCACTAACCCAAGTTGGCGTAGCCTCTTCTGTAAAACGCTCCGGATTTTCAGAAAAACGCCACATCAAAGCCAGTGTGTGCTTACAGGGAAATTTTCTTGATGGGCAAGTGCATTTATAACCATGGTCAGTTGTGTCAGCAACCACATAATAAGGTTTTGAGCCTGAACCCAAACACTCCCCCCAAATGGTGGCTGTTTCCTGATTTATCCCTTGATTTTGCCATTTAGTATTTGATAATAGCTTTTTGGCGGCAGTTAAAGATGCTTGGTCTGGAGCTAATTTTTCTACGATTTGCAGCGTTAAGGACATTGATAATCCCAATCTTATTTTTTTGGTGATTATATCATACAGCAGCTGCCCATAACAATCAAATAACTAATTGATTTATTTTTAAATTTATTGGATATAAATTAGATAATTTTATACAGAACAAGCTTTTTTTAATTCATTTGTTGTATAAATCAACTGCTTTACAATTAGTGCCATTATAAAAATTTTATTATTTTCCCTATCTTCTATAAAATATTCTATAAATGACTAATGCATCTTATTGATTGTTTTTATAAGTATTGAGTATAATTTTGATAAGTTTATTTTATTAGTTTTTAATTTGCTTATTTGCTGTTTTTTATAAATTTTTGCGCCAATTTAGTTGTTAATCTAATCCATTGAATATATTAAAGTTTAAACCTACTATTGCAAATCTAAAACAACTATTTATAAAACATTAAAGCAACATTTAAAACACTTCGCAACCAACAAAATGATTAATTAAAATAATTAGGAAAATTATGACCATCAAAAAATTTATCGTGGCAAATACACTGCTTGCCAGCGCAATGATTTTAAGTGCTTGTAGCAATCAAACTAATCACAATTCAACCGCCGATTCAAAAAGTGATATTGAAATTTTAAATGTTTCTTATGATGTTGCGCGAGATTTTTACAAAGATTATAATCCCTTATTTATCAATTATTATAAAACTATTAATCCAAATGCCCATATCACCATCAAACAGTCACATGGAAGCTCCAGCAAACAAGCATTATCTGTAAAAAATGGCTTACAAGCTGATGTTGTTACTATGAATCAAGGTTCTGATGTGCAAATTTTAGCCGATAGCGGGCTTGTCAATAAAAACTGGCAACAAATGCTGCCCAATCATGCCATTCCCTTTACGAGCACCATTGTATTTATTGTCAGGAAAAATAATCCCAAAGCTATCAAAGATTGGGATGACCTTGCCAAATCGGGAACAAAAATTATTCTTGCCAATCCAAAAACTTCAGGGAATGGTCGCTATGCATTTTTAGGAGCGTATGGCTATGGTTTACTGGCTTTTCATCAAAATAAAGAAAAAACAAATGCTTTTGTTCGCTCACTATTAAATAACGTTACAGTTTTTGAAAACGGAGGACGAGCAGCAACCACTACCTTCGCGCAACGTGGACTTGGTGATGTATTGCTTACCTTTGAAAACGAGGCCAACATTATTCAGAAAAAATTTGGCAATGTTGATATTATTTATCCTAGTTACACCATCAATGCTGAAAATCCTGTGGCGGTTGTTGAAAGTGTCAGTCATAAAAAAGCCACCAATCCCATCGCACAAGCCTATCTAGAGCATTTATACAGCGACGAAGCGCAGGAATTGGCGGTAAAATATTTTTTACGCCCCAGTAATGAGCAAATTTTACAAAAGCATGCTGATAAATTTCCTAAAATGCAAACATTTTTCCCAAACGAAGTTTTTGGGGACTGGTCAGATATTATGCAAACCTATTTTAGTGAAGGTGGTGTCTATGACAAATTGGTTATGGATAATCAACACATTTTAAAATCTGATGGCTCATAATTTAAAACCCCTTAAACAATATTTGCTTAAGGGGTTTTTATTTTATACAAGATTAATCAAACCGACTTATATCATCTTTAACACTTGCTACATCAATTACTGTTGATGGAGTCAGCCATGCTCCACCTGCAAAACCGCGGCACATACCTGTACTACCAGAAAAAGACTGTACAAATTTTTCACCATCCCACGTCCATTCATCAAGACTCCAACAATCACCTAAGCCACGACCTTTTATAGCAAGAAATAATTGATTGCCTTCTTGGTAGGATAAGTCAAGTCCAACGTTTTGGTGAACTTTATTAAATTTATTGTCCACAACCCACATGCCATAACCCATATTGTAGGCAGCCGTCCAACACAAACCTGAAACCAATTTTTTATCTTTGGTTAGTTGAACTGCATCAAAAGTTTGGATGCGTTCTTTATCATATTCATCAATCTCTGAATCATCATCCAAAATCATGCAATCACCTTGGTAATCAATTTCAGATTTTTCAGCTTGAACTTTTAAATCATTTTTTAATAACGCAATGAGTTTTTTGCCATCATTAGAATTTCTATCTATTGCACTGCTTGTGCCAATGATGGGTTTATCTTGCAACACAGGATAGCTGTAAGTCGTGGTTGGAGCAGATTTATTGCCTTTTTGCCACAAAGCATAAGGAGTATTAGCAAACCCTTGAATTTCATCCATTTTCATTAAGACTTCTTTGAGTCCATAAGTAGAAATGTTAGAATGCATTTTATCTAAACGAAATTCTATTTTTAATGGTTGCTTGATGTTATCCAAAATAGCTTTGGTTTGAACATCATTAAGTTTGCTGCCATTTTCAAAGTTTAAAGCCACCTTACCATAAGATTTGCCATTGATAAACATCTCTGCCGATTTTTGCTCCATTTGTCTGATGGTTTCTTCAACAACATAATCAGGGTCTTCAATAAAGTTTAGATTGGCTTTGATGATAACTTTAGGATTACCCGCTTCACGTTTAATCATTAAACTAGCTTCACGTTGATTTTCATCTTCATAATCAAAACTTTCCTCTCCGTAAAAACCAACTGCACGGCAAGCTCCCACATTATCACAAGTAAGATCCCAATCAGATAATTTTTCATCTTCGCTAAAATCAGGGAAAAACCATACAGGCTCTGGATTACTTGGTGTTTTTGCGTTTACTGTGGTAATTGACATAAATGCTGTCAAGATACATAAACTGATTTTGGTTAACTGTTTCATGGATAATCTCCGTCTCATAAACAAGATAATGTTTTGTTACATATTTTTTGTTACTTGATTATTTTATCGCTTTTAATACAATAAGTTCGTGGAAAAATGATGGAAATCATCACTATTTTGTAAACTTATATTATTTTTTCTTTCTATTATATTAATAAAATCATTCAATATAAGTGGCTAAATATAAATTCCAAAACTGAAAAACAACATTCTATTTTTCTAATAGTTTTTTTTGGCAAAGATATCGTAAAGTATCGCCATAGTTTAGCAAAGTTTGTTAATACCAATGTCAGATTTCATTTCATCAAGTACTGTTTTGCCAAATACCACTTTCCCCAAAAAAAGGCGGCGGCGAATCATGCCGTTTTTTGGACTAAGTTTGGGAATTAGTATATTTTCTTTGTCGTGTTTGGTGATTTTGCCATTTGTAATGATGGTTTTGACCTCTTTGGATATGAAGGCTACTGATATTATTGATACCATTTTTAAGCCACAAGTATTCTTCGCCATTAAACTATCACTTGGCATGGCAATCTTGGCAACATTAACCAATCTTATTTTTGGAACCTTGATTGCTTGGGTTTTGGTACGTTATGATTTTTTTGGCAAATCCTTTATGAATGCACTGGTCGATTTGCCATTTGCTTTGCCAACTTCAGTTATGGGCATTGCTCTAGCGACTTTATACGCTCCCAATGGCCTTTTTGGAAAATTTTTTAGTGATGTTGGTGTATATTTATTTGACAAACCAATAAAAATTGCCTTTACCCCAATTGGTATTTGGCTGGCTTTGATAGTAGTAAGTTTTCCATTTATTGTGCGGGCGGTGCAACCTGTTTTAAGTGAAATTTCAATAGAAGTTGAAGAAGTAGCGGCAACTTTAGGCGCTTCACGACTGACGATTTTTTATAAAATTATTTTCCCAGAGCTTGTTCCGTCAATACTGATTGGCGCAGGTATGATGTTTGCTCGAGCAACAGGAGAGTATGGCTCAGTGATTTTTATTGCAGGTAACATTCCTATGCAGTCAGAAATACTGCCATTAATTATCATATCCAAACTGGAACAATTTGATGTATCAGGAGCATCATGTGTAGCTTTATTTATGCTTTTGCTATCTATGGTTGTGTTATTTACCATCAATACATTGCAATGGCAATTTTCTAAAAAACTAGGGGTAAAAATAGGCTAGTTTTATAGGTTTATTTTGATGTTATGAAAAATCTTACTTCTTATTCTTATCAAAAAAACTCCGCTACAAAAGATTCGCCTTATGTTAAATGGTTATTGATTGGCATTGCCATTTGTTTTATGACGATTATGCTGATTGTGCCACTACTGGTAGTATTTTATGAAGCATTTAAAGGGGGTTTATTGGTTTATATAGCATCTTTAGCCGACCCTGATGCTCTTTATGCCATCAAACTAACGCTTACCACAGCACTCATTACCCTACCTATCAACACAGTTATTGGGGTGGCAATGGCGTATTTGATAACACGACATGAATTTTGGGGAAAATCACTAATTACCACGCTTTTAGATTTGCCATTTGCTATATCGCCTGTGGTGGCAGGTTTGATGTTTGTGCTGCTTTTTGGTGCAAATACTGTATTAGGAAAATTTTTTGCAACCACTTTTAACATTCAAATTATTTTTGCAACCACGGGCATTGTGCTGGCGACCCTGTTTGTTACATTTCCATTGATTGCCAGAGAGCTGATTCCACTTATGCAGTCTCAAGGCAGTAGTGAGGAAGAAGCGGCACTAACACTTGGAGCTAATGGCTGGCAAATGTTTTGGCACATCACTCTACCCAATATCAAATGGGCATTACTTTATGGCATCATTCTTACCAACGCTCGGGCGATGGGTGAATTTGGAGCGGTGAGTGTGGTGTCAGGGCATATTCGCGGCGAAACCAATACCATGCCTTTGATGATTGAAATTGCTTACAACGACTACGCATTTACAGCCGCATTTGCTTTGTCAAGTCTTTTGGCGCTTTTAGCACTACTTACGCTAATTTTACAAACTTTAATGAATAAAACAAAAAATCTATAAACAGTTCAAATTCATAACAATATAAGCCAACTGATTAAATTAACTGACAAGCCCAAGGATAACCATGAGTATCACCATTTCACAAATTTATAAACAGTTTAATAATTTTCATGTTCTAAAAAACATTAACCTTGATATTAATACAGGAGAACTGGCGGTACTTTTGGGTCCATCAGGTTGTGGTAAAACTACATTACTTCGAATTATTGCAGGGCTTGAAAATGCTGATAGCGGTGAAATTTTTTTTGACAAAATTAATGTAACCAATGTTCCTGTACAACAGCGAGGAATTGGATTTGTTTTTCAAAACTATGCTTTATTTCGTCATAAAACTGTTTTTGATAATATTGCTTTTGGACTCACACTTTTGAAAAAGCGACCAGCCAAAGAAAAAATCACTCAAAAAGTAGATGAATTGCTTGAAATGGTGCAGCTGCCGCACGTAAAACAGCGTTATCCACACGAATTATCAGGCGGTCAAAGACAAAGGGTAGCGCTAGCAAGAGCTTTAGCAATTCGCCCCAAAATTTTACTATTGGATGAACCGTTTGGAGCGTTAGATACCAAAGTTCGCAAAGAGCTTAGAACGTCTTTAAAGAACATTCAAAAAGAAACGGGAGTTACTGGCATTTTGGTAACACACGACCAAGAGGAAGCCGCAGCCATCGCTGATAAAATCATTGTGATGAACGATGGCGCAATAGAACAAGTTGGCTCATCTGATATTTTGTCAGGATAATTTAACGTCATCAGACAAGTTTGCTGGCAAATTTTAGGATTATAACACGGTAAACACTGGCTAATTATTTACGTTTTTTATCGCGTTTTTTAAACTCAGCAATGCGTTTCTTTTCACGCATTTTCTTAGCTTTATTTTTAATAACAGGATTTTTTTTACCTTCATAAGGATTGGCGTTTTGCTTAAATTCCACGTGTAATGGCGTACCTTCTAAAGCAAATACCTCCCGATAAATATTTTCCAAGTAGCGCTGATAGCTTTTTGGCAAAGCAGATGTCTGATTGCCATGAATAACAATCACAGGTGGATTATGCCCACCCAAATGAGCATACCGCAATTTAATGCGTCGTCCGCCAACCATAGGCGGTTGGTGATTTTCTACCGCATCTTGCAAGATTTGAGTTAAACGGCTAGTAGAAACCTTAAACATTGCTGCATCATACGCCTTATGAATTGATGGGTATAAATTGCCAACACCATTACCATAAAGGGCTGAAATTAGATGAATTTTGACCCATGGCACAAAATGAAAACGACGCTCAATATCAGCTTTTAATTGGCTTTTTTGGTCATCACTCAAACCATCCCATTTATTAATGGCAATTACAATTGCTCGCCCCGCATCCAGTGCATAACCCAGCATGTGTAAATCTTGATCAACGATACCTTCGTGGGCATCGACCACCACCACAACCACATTAGCATCTTTGATGGCTTGCAGCGTTTTGATGACTGAAAATTTTTCCACCTTTTCATCAATACGCCCGCGTCTACGCACCCCTGCCGTATCAATCAGTGTGTATTGACGACCTTCTCGCTCAAATGGGATGTAAATGCTATCTCGAGTTGTGCCTGGCATATCAAACACCACCACTCTATCCTCACCCAAAAGACGATTGACCAAAGTGGATTTACCAACATTGGGGCGACCAATAATAGCAAGTTTTAGACCATCTGCCATTTCTTTTGGTTCAGTATCTTCTTGCATATTTGCAGTTAAGGCTTCCAATAAATTGGTAACGCCTTTGCCATGGCTTGCTGCTGTGGCAAATGGTTCGCCAAACCCCATCGCAAAAAACTCACTGATGCTGGCATCATGTACGCCATCTGTTTTGTTGGCAACCAAAAAAACAGGTTTGCCTAAAGTGTGTAAAAATTTGGCAATCTCCTCATCGCTGGGAGTTAATCCTGCTCGTGCATCTACCACAAAAACCACACTATCGGCCTCATGAATAGCAGTATAAGATTGGCTTGCCATATAATCATCAATGTTGCCTGAACCATCATCAGCTTCACCAATACCGCCAGTATCAATAGCAATAAATGATTTGTTTTCAAATACCACATCACCATATTGACGATCGCGAGTTAAACCCGCAAAATCGGCAACTAAAGCCTGACGAGATTTGGTTAATTGATTAAATAAAGTGGATTTGCCAACATTGGGACGACCAATCAAAGCAATAACGGGTTTTAAACTCATTTTCTACTCAGATGTTTTTTGTGAATGAATAATAATTGGAAAAACTAAATAAAAACAAGACGCAACCAATTAGTGCGTCTTATTTATTTTGCAACTTTGACGCTATTTGAACTGCCAAATCATTACTTTATTATCCGTGGTTTGGGTGTATAATCGTCCGTCTTTTGCATGTAAACTGACAAGCTGACCTTTTACTTGGGTACGCCCAACAATTTTACCTGCGTCATCAAAAATATGAACTACTCCCATGCTATCGCCAACGGCGATATAAGAACCGATAGCAACAGGATTGGTTAATTTACGATATTTTAGCTGATTATTTACCCATTGCTGTTGTCCTGTAATTCGGTCAAAGGCTACCACGTTACCCTGAATATCTGAACCAACCAACAAACTTCCTAGAGCATCTAGTGCCTTTGTACTGGCAAGTTTTTCAGTAAATATCGTCTGTCCTGTGGTCATATCAAAAGCAAGCAATTGCCCGCTGTAACTGGCGGCATATAAATGATGACCCACCACCAAAGGTTTACCATCAACATCACCCATGCGATTTACCTGACTGCCACCCACAGCAAACCCAATGCGCCGTGTCCAAAGTGGTTTACCAAGTTCAGGGTTAATAGCGTGAATACGACCATCTGCGGTACCAAAAACAGCAGTGTTTTTATCTAAAGATAAAGGTAGAGCCGTACCACGCACACTTACTAAAGGAGTCTGGGTGTTAAATTGCCAAACCTGTTCGCCTGTCTTAGTATCTAGCGCATAAATTACGCCATCATTAGCAGAAATCATCACGCGATTTTCACTAATCAGACTTGGGGTAATTGACGAACTGGGTAGAGTTTTTTGCCAGCGAATTTCATGAGTTTTGGTATCAATAGCAAATACTTTGCCATCTCGTGTACCAACCACAGCAAGCGTTTGTGCGTCATCAACACCAACACCGCTAGTAATCAGTCCGCCAACATTAACCGACCAAATTGGTGCGTTATTTTGATAAGCAGTTACAGTACCAAAGCGATTTGCGGCAATAAAGCCATCTTGTAAGACTGCAATTTGTAAATCAGGCGTATCTGCTTTTTTGTACTCACCTTTTTTAATGCGTGCATTACCCTTTGGTAGTGACACACTGGTAACTGGTGTTAATACAGAAATGGCGTTATCAATCTTTACTAATTTTGCTGGTTTTTTCTCTTCTGCTTTGACTGTCTTAAATCGTTGACAGCCTGATAAATCCAAAGCAACCACAGCAAGTGCGCCCACCAAAACAGTTTTTAACATATAAGATTGCATACAAAAATCCTTCTATTGGGTTGCGCTAGTATCAGAAGTCTGATTATTGGCGGTATCATCTGCTTTTTTATTCTCACCATCAGTTATTTGCGGTTTTGCTTCTGCAACCACTGATGGTTTTTGGGTAATGGGTTTGGGATTCATACCCAAAGATTGCATTTTTACACTTAACAATGAACGCACTTCTTGGCGCTCTGCCAAAACATTCCAAGCCGTTTCATAGGCTTTTTTGGCATTTTCCACATCATCTTTGGCAACATAAATATCGCCCAATAATTCTTGTTTGGACGCCTCAAAAGCAGGTGGCATTTTTTCATTCACAATCGCCAAAGCACCTTCTTTATCGCCATCGGCTAGCATAACTTGAGCCAAACGTAGATTGGTAATCGCCTTTAAACCATCATCTTTTAAATCAATATTCAAGGCTTGTTGCAAAGCAGTAATTGCTGTTTTATAATCTTTTGTGTCTGATGCAATATGCGCCTTAATAATAAGTGCTTGCCAAGCATAAGCAGATTTACCATGACTGGCAACCAATTTATCAATATCAGCAAATAAATTATCTTGTTCTTTTTTAAGTTGGTTTTGGGCGGCTTCATCCAAATCAGGGTTATTTAATCCAAGTACCAATGCATCATTTCGTTCACTAATATCTGCGAAACTATCAGCAGCTACTGTGTCAATCTTAGCATGGTTATTTTGGTAATATTGCCAACCAAAATAGCTTGCCAATGCTACAACAATTGCCCAAAAAATCTTAGGTCCATGTTGTTTTAATGCGCTCATCGCCTGAGCATCACTCATATTACCATCTAACTGATTAGAATTTGGAGTAGAAGATTGTTTTGTCATTATCATCACTTATTTATTACTTAAACGTAAAATCATTGATGCAGCGTACTGACTGCTCACCTGTTTGCATATGTTTAACACTCACAGTTTGATTGGCAACTTCATCATGCCCAATAATCACTGTATAAGCCGCACCCGATTTGTCCGCTTTTTTCATTTGGGCTTTTAAACTGGTTGCACTTGCCATTTTTACTCGCAGCGATGAATGTGTGCGAAGCTGTTTGGTGTACAGTAAGGCATTGGTATAAACATCTGGATGCGCCACCACAAACACATCACAATCGGATGTTTTGGTAATTGGATTAACCGACTCAATAAGCAGCAGTAAACGCTCAAGACCCATTGCAAAACCAACTGCAGGTTCTGATTGTTCTGGTTTACCTTTGATAATGCCCACCAATCCATCATAGCGCCCGCCCCCACAAACAGTGGCTTGCGCACCTAATTTATCTGTAGTCCATTCAAAAACCGTTTTATTATAATAATCCAAACCACGCACCAGTTTTTCATTAATCACAAAATCAATGCCTAAAGCGTGTAAATAATTTTGTACTTGTTCAAAATGGCGGCGCGAATCTTCGCCCAAAAAATCAGACAGTTTTGGAGCGCCTAGCAAAATATCTTGGGTTTGCTGGTCTTTAGAATCTAAAATACGCAATGGATTGGTGGTCAATCTTCGCTGACTATCATCATCAAGCCCATCAAAATGCAAAGTCAAATAAGCCACTAAAGCTTTTTTGTAGGCTTGCCTTTCGTCGCTTTCACCAAGGCTATTTAATTGTAATGTTAGCGCTTTATCTACGCCTAGTGCCTGCCACATATCATAGGTCATTGCAATCAGTTCGGCATCAGCATCTGGTAACGCACTGCCAAAACTCTCCACGCCAAGTTGATGAAATTGGCGGTACCGCCCTTTTTGTGGGCGCTCATAGCGAAACATCGCACCAGTGTACCATAGTTTTGGAGTATCGCCACGTAAAAGATTATGTTCAATCACTGCGCGAACTGCCCCTGCTGTGCCTTCTGGACGCAAAGAAAACAAAGTATCTTCAGCATTTTTATCGCCTTTATTGCCGTGATAGGACACCATAAACATTTCTTTTTCTACAATGTCTGTTGCCACACCCACACCACGAGCAAATAATTGAGTTTCTTCCACAATTGGAAGGCGAATTTGGCTAAACCCGTAACGGTCAAGCACATCTGCTAATTTGGCTTCCGCTGTTCGCCAAATTGCACTTTGTTCGGGCAAAATGTCGTTAAATCCTTTGACAGCTTGAATTTTATTCATTTATTACTCTACATTCTTTTAACATTTAAATGATGATATATGGTTTCATATTTTAAATTTATTTTTTAACTTACCGTCTAAAATGCATTTATATTTTAACAATAGATTAAAAACCATGCATAAAACTTGTTTTTATTAGAAACTTTTTAGCCATTGCAACCTAGTAACAACTTACACAACAAAAACTATGGAGCAACTCGTAAAATCTCATTTTCTCGTTTTTTAGTCAGTTCTGCTACGTGATTTCTCACCATTTTTTCAATTTCATCCGCCAACACTTTGGTATCAATTAAATGGCTTTTTTGCCCTGCTTTATACACCAAAGAATTTGGGCTGGCTCCAACCACGCCAATATCTGCCTCTTTTGCCTCACCAGGACCATTAACTTTACAGCCAATGACTGATAAATCAATAGGTTCACGAATGTCTTCTAAACGAGCCTCTAAGTCATTCATTACCTTAATCACATCAAACTCTTGACGTGAGCAGCTAGGGCAAGCAATAAAATTCACTCCATTGCTGCGAATATTGAGTGATTTTAGGATATCAAAACCAATTTTGATTTCTTCTTCAGGTTCGGCAGCTAAAGAAATTCTCATGGTATCGCCAATACCATCCAATAAAAGACCACCCAAAGCAATCGCTGATTTTACCGTACCTGTACGATACACACCCGCTTCAGTAACCCCCAAATGTAAGGGGTTGTCAATCTGAGCAGAAATTAGACGATATGCATCTAATGTTAAAAATACATTGCTGGCTTTAACTGAAATTTTATAATTTTGAAAATTTAGTTTTTCCAAAATATCAATATGACGAAGCGCTGATTCAAGCATCGCCTCACCTGTCGGCTCTTTATATTTTTTTTGCAAATCTTTTTCTAAAGAACCTGCATTCACTCCGATACGAATCGGCACATTATGATATCGTGCAGCAGCAACCACTTCTTGAACCTTAGCATCGTTACCAATATTGCCAGGGTTAATACGCAAACAGTCAGCTCCTGCATCAGCAACTGCAATGGCGATTTTATGGTCAAAATGAACGTCCGCAATCAGTGGTACAGTTGAGCGCTTTTTAATTTCAGCAAAAGCCGCTACACTATCCATAGTTGGCGTGGAAACTCGCATGATATCGGCTCCTGCTGATACACATCGCTGAATTTGCGCCAAAGTTGCCTCAACATCACAGGTGTTGGTATTAGTCATACTTTGTACACTAATCGGCGCATCGCCACCAACAGCAACATTGCCTACATAGATTTTCTTGGTTAGACGGCGTTTAATTGGTGTGTAATGCGACATAGAAATTTCCACTTACTGATTCGTTGTTTTAATTAATTGATTATTCTAACTTTTTTTATTACTCTAACGTTAAAACAGCTTGCCCATCTTTAATGTGCTCGCCCAAACGAACAGGGCTGCCGTTAAATTTAATATCTACTTGAGCAGGGTTGTCAATTTCTACCTGCAAAGGAGTCTCACCCTCTAATTTGTAGCCACCTTTTGATTGCACACCCTGCATTAAAATATTATCATTTTTATCAGAAATTTTAATATTTACATCACCCTTTGACCAAATATCAACCACACCAACGCCCACTTTTGCAGGCGCGGCATTTAATTGATTGATATCAATCGCTGAACCTGAACCATTTAAAGCTGCGCCCTGAGCCTGTTCCATAGGTGTCAATGTTTGTGTTTGTAATTCTTGTGCTGGGCGACTATCTGTTTTATCAGTGGCACTGGTAATAATTTTTAATAAAATCACGCCAAGTGCCAGTACGCCAACCACACCACCAATCAACCACGGATTAAATCGAACGGGTGTGCGCCCACGATGCAATGTTCCCATTGGCGTTAAAGGAGATGATGCTACTTTTGGATGTAAAGAATCAGGGTGAGAGTTTTCTAAAGCTAATGCAAATTCAGCACTGTCTAATTCCAAAAATTTTGCATAATTAACAATAAAACCTCGAGCATATGCCAAAGGTGGTAAGGCAGCAAAATTTTCCTCTTCCAATGCTTGAACGTAACGTCTTAAAATATTCAATTCTTTTGCCACAGCATCCAAAGAGTAACCTCTTGACGTTCTGGCACTGCGCAATTTTCCACCAAATCCATTATTTGATTGCGGTTTTGATTCATTATTTGAATTTGTACTCACTTTAAAGGTGCTCCAGAAGGGTTATGTAACCAAATTTTTAATTTTTTTGCTTCATCACTGAGTGGATATTGTGATAACAACAAAGTAGATAAACGTTGGCGTTCAGTTGGGTTATTTTGTAAGACACTTAGCCTAATACCTTGATACATCAGACGTGCCGGCATTGGTTCATCATACATTTGCCATAATGACTTGAGTCCATCATAGTATTCTTTGGCTTGTAGTGTGCGTTTTTGATTAATCAAAATATCAATCAGTTCCATGCGTGCCACCACCGTACCTGAATCGATATCCAGCGCCCGATTAAATGCTTCTTCAGCCGATTTTTCATCACCAACTTTTAAATAAGTCAAACCTAAATTTTCAAGTGATGATGCTCGCCCATCGTAGCCTAATTTACTACCTGCAATTTTAAACTGTTCTATAGCTTCTTTGTGGCGATTCATTCGTGACAAGTACACACCATAATTATTGCGTGCTTGGGTAAATTCTGGGTCAATACTAATGGCACGGCGATAATATTCATCTGCTTTTTGCAAATTAATTTGGCTACCTTCAGCACTTAACAGGTTGCCCATCATATCATAGGCAGGGGCATAACGCGGCTCAGCTTTAAAAGCAGCTTCTAATTGTTTTTGGGCATCGTCCAATTTTCTTTCACTAATGTATTGCGCCGCCAGTGCTGTACGCACCCGAGCCAGTTCAGCTTTATCAGTGATTCGAGTTGATGGGTCAACCCCTTGATAAGCACCACCAACCGATGTTGAGCTTGTTGGCGCGGCTGCACACCCTGCCACAATGATACTTAGTGTTAAAATTGTTGTTATACGTTTCATAAAATTACCCAATAAGTTTACAGGATAGACTCTTTCATTCTAACAAGTATCTGAAAATTTGCCAACTTTTTCACTGTGCTTTAAGGGTTTAATTGTTGATTTTTAGCAACTTTTTCTTGCCATTTTTTTGCACGTCGTGTTTTGTCTGTAACTTGACCAACCAATTGTCCACACGCCGCATCAATATCATCACCTCGGGTTTGACGTACAGTGCATACAAACCCGGCTTGATTTAAAATTTCTGCAAACGCCCGAATACGGTTGTTGCTAGAACGAGAATAAGGCGCATGCGGAAATGGATTAAAAGGAATCAGATTAATTTTACTGGGCAAGTCTTGTAATAGTGTAACAAGCTGGTGTGCGTGTGTATCACTATCATTAACACCTTGTAACATCACATATTCAATGGTAACGTGTTTTTTATGGCGAGGATTTTCATCATAAACATAAGCTTTGGCTGCTTGCATCAGTTCACGCAAAGGATATTTTTTATTAATTGGCACCAGTTCATTACGCAGCTCATCATTGGGAGCGTGCAAACTGATGGCAAGCGCTACATCTATATCTTTTGCTAAATCATACATTTTTGGCACAATGCCTGATGTAGAAAGCGTAACACGGCGTTTGGACAAACCAAATGCATTATCATCAAGCATCAAGGACATACTAGTAACAACCGGCTGATAATTTAGCAAAGGCTCTCCCATGCCCATCATGACCACGTTAGTTACCAGATTTTGACGCTCTAAAATAGGAACATCGGTCATATAGGACTGGTTAGCAACCCAAAGTTGACCAATAATTTCACTGGCTGTCAAATCTCGCTCAAAACCTTGTTTTCCAGTGCTACAAAATGAACAGTCTAAAGCGCAACCTACTTGCGATGAAACGCATAAAGTCTTACGCCCAAATTGCTTACCATCTTCTGCTGGAATTAATACTGTTTCCACCAAAGAACCGCCCGCTACTTCAAATACCCACTTTCTGGTACCATCTTCACTAAATTTTTTAAATTTCACCACAGGCGGGGTGATGTGTGCTACCTGAGCTAGTTTTTTCTGCAAAACTTTGGACAAATTACTCATTTGATTAAAATCAGTAACCCCAAACTGATAAATCCATTTCATTACTTGAGTTGCTCGAAATGATTTTTCGCCCAAAGTGATAAAAAAATCTGTCAGCTCCTGCTTTGATAAGCCCAATAAATTGGTGCGATTGGAACAATCAGAGTCCATGATTGAATTTTGTTCACTATTAAAATCAATAATATCGGAACAAACAACAGGAATTTTATCAGACATAAATACAATAAATGAAATAAATAAACGCGTTATTATACTAAATATTTTTATAAAAGTCAGAAAAAACCCATAAAAAACGACCATTATCGTTGCATATAATGGTCGTTTTTGAGTCAAAAATTAGCGAGTACGTGGGCAAATTTCATTGTCAGCAAAGAAATAAGCAATTTCGCGAGCCGCTGAATTGGTACTGTCTGAACCGTGTGCAGCGTTTTCATCGATGCTGCTTGCAAAATCAGCACGAATTGTGCCTGCTGCCGCTTCTTTTGGATTGGTTGCACCCAAAATTTCACGGTGAGCCAATACAGCATTTTCACCTTCCAGTACAGATACCACAACAGGTCCTGAAGTCATAAATGCCACTAAATCAGCAAAAAAACCGCGCTCTTTATGTTCAGCATAAAAACCTTCAGCTTCTTCTTTAGAAAGATGTTTCATTTTGGTAGCAACGATTTTTAAACCATTTTTTTCAAAACGGGCAAAAATTTCACCAATGTGATTACCACCAACTGCGTCAGGCTTTACGATAGAAAGGGTGCGCTCAATAGCCATAAAGACTCCTAAATTACAAAGTAAATACAAATAAATTTGTGAGGCAAATTTTGTTGATTATAACAAGTTTTTGGTGATTTACCTAGTAAAATTTTAATCCAAGATATCTCACCAAACCCCTATTCAACAAATAGTTTTGGCTATTTTTGACCATTGGTGTTTTTAGCATCAAACATCAATGTTGCTGCTTCTATTACATATGCTTCATCTTCGGGCAGTTTTGGACGCTGATTTTCTTTTAGCAAACTGCGTTCTTCGCTAAGTGCATCAATACTGGCTTGATAAGTCGTCCAATCTACATAAGGTTTTTCACCTACAGCTTGACGGCGCATATTTTCTGCCATTAGCATTTTCTTTTCCACCATTTGAGTTCTTAAACGGCGCTTATCAATATTTACATCCACTGGTTTTTTGTCATCTTCAGCAAGACGTATGTTATTGACTTCTTGCAAATATTTAAACTGTGGATTTTGTTTTTGGCGAGTGTTGGATTTTTCAATCAAACTATCAATTAACGATTTGGAATATTTACCTTCTGCTTTGAAATCAGTGGAATTAATGGTATCCCATTCCAAAGGGTTTTTATATTCGCGTTCGCCAATTTCCATGCCTTCATAGATATTAACCAATTCAATATCAGGAACAACGCCTTTATTTTGAGTGCTACCACCATTTACACGGTAGAATTTACGCTGAGTCAAGGTTGCTGAGCCTAGCGCTAAATCATCACGCTGGACTTGTGCCGAGCCTTTTCCTGTAGTTGTACTACCAACCACCAAACCGCGTCCATAGTCTTGAATGGTGGCAGCAAAAATTTCAGATGCGGATGCGGATGCCAAATTAATCAACACCACCATATCTCCTGTGTACAACTGCTTACCGCCATCTTCATCTTTATAAACTTGGATACGCCCTTGATTATCACGAATCTGTACTAATGGACCTTCTTTGATAAACAAGCCCAGCATTTTGGTTACTTCATCTAAAGAGCCGCCAGGATTATTGCGTAAATCCACCACCAAACCGTCTAATTTTTTGGTATTTAATTCTTTTAAAGCTTTCTCAACGTCTTGGCTGACAGCACGATAATCACTTTCGCCTTTTTTACGTGCTTGAAAATTAAGATAAAAACTAGGAATTTCAATCACGCCAACTTTTTTGGTCTTGCCTTGGTATGGCACATCAATAACTCGATGCTGAACGCCCGATTCTTCTTGTTCAATTACATCACGCACAATCAACACATTACGTGCAGAGCTGTCTGGAGTATTGGGCTGTTTTACCCTGATGGTAACACTGGTGCCACGAGCGCCACGAATCACCGAGACAATTTCGTGCACTGACCAGCCAACCACATCAACCATTGGTTGTCCATCTTGGGCGACTCCAATAATCAGGTCGTTGGCTCGCACCTGTCCTGTTTTGGCGGCAGGTCCACCATCAACCAACGAAACAATTTTAGTATAGTCAGGATTTTTACGGTCAGGTCTAATTGATACGCCAATGCCTTCTAGTTGCAAATTAGACTGGATTTGCAGCTCGTTGGCTTGCACAGGCGCAAAGTAATTGCTATGAGGGTCATAAGTCATCATGGCAGTATTTAAAATCGTTTCCATGATTTCATCGTTTTTAATGCGCTCAAGCTGACCTTGCTGGCGCGATAAACGATTAATTAGCACCTCTTTAGGGTTACGCTCATCACCCTTGACCAAATCGTGTCCACGGGTCAAATCTGGATTTTCCAAAAACGCTTTATCTTTGGCACTGTCTTCTTCTTTACCAAGCGTAATGCCAATTAATGCATAAGTAATCTGATTTTGCCAATAATCCAATTGCTCTTTTTTATCAGTGAAACGGTCAGCTTTTTCACGGTCTAAGATAATGGATTTATTGGTTTTTAGATTGACATCACCAGCTAAGAATTTTTTGGCGTAGTTGTAATATTCATTAGAACGAGTGCGATAACGTTCATACACTTCAATCCCTGCAGACAAATCACCCCGTTTTAAGCGGTCAGCAAAAGTGTCAGCGTATTTTTTATTAAATTCATCAATATCTGATTGCAAAAATAGTGTGCGATTTGGGTCAAGAGCATCATAATAGGATGATAAAACTTTTGCGCCCATTTCCTTATTTAGAGGCGTTTTTAAATAGTGTAAGCGGTCCAGAAACAGTGCAACTTGACGAGTGGTTATTTTTTGTTCAATATTTGGCTCAAAACCTACCTTGTCAGCGGCTTGGGCAACTGTGGTGTAACTTTGAATAAATACTGCACTGGCAACAATCGTAGTTAGACCCGATAAAAAATATTGGGATTTAGACATAATTTATCTCAATTTGTGTTTCAAAATAGCTATATTATCACAAAAAAATCTTACCGTGATGATTGTTTTTGTTAGCAATTTTTATGCCAACAGACACAATTAAGAAAAATCGTGGCATAATAGCGCATTAAATTTTTAAAACTTAAGGCTGATATTTATGGCAACAGGCATTATCATGGCAGACGTAGCTGGTCATGTGTTGGACGATGAAGATAAAGTTTTTCTGACAAATAAAGAAATTGGTGGCATGATTTTATTTGCTCGTAATGTAGACACGCCTGCTCAAGTGCGTGCTTTAACAGATGAAATGCGAAACATCAACCCTAATTTATTGATTGCTGTTGACCAAGAAGGTGGGCGAGTTGCTCGTTTTCGTCAAGGTTTTACCCCACTGCCTGCAATGGGAAAACTAGGAAAACTATATGATGAAAACCCAAAACACGCTCAAGCGTTGGCTTATGATGCTGGTTATTTGATGGCATGTGAAGTGCTTGCAGTTGGTGTTGATTTTAGCTTTGCACCTGTTTTGGATATTGATGGTTGCAGTCTTGTTATTGGTGATAGAGCCTTTCATCAACATCCTGATGTGATTAATGCATTGGCTGATTGTTTTATTAATGGCATGAAACATGCTGGTATGAAATCCACTGGCAAGCATTTTCCAGGTCATGGCTCTATTGCTCCTGATTCACATGTTTCTGATGCCGTAGACCATCGTAGTTTTGATGAAATTTGGGCATGTGATGGCATAACTTTTATTAAAAATCTCCCCAAACTTGATGCCATCATGCCCGCTCATGTAATTTTTTGCCAAGTAGATGATAAACCTGCTGGTTTTTCTAAAATTTGGCTTCAGGATATTTTACGAGGTCGTCTAGGTTTTGATGGGGTAATTTTTAGTGATGACCTCTCCATGAAAGCCGCCCATGTGGCAGGCGGAGCTGATATGCGCGTTCAAGCTGCCATACAAGCAGGTTGCGATATGGCTTTGGTTTGCAATAATCGTACAGACGCCCAATTGTGTGTTGAATACGCTAAAACCATGCCTGCTTTACCCAAAAACCGTTTTAATACCATGAAGGGTAACATTCCTTTATGGCTGGGCAGTTTGGAAAAAACCTGTGAACAGTTTGATTATTATTCACAAGCTCGGCAGCATATTTTACAAGCGTTTTTTGACTCACCATTAGCACAAAATAGCGAAAAAGACCCAACAAACTATCACAGTCATTAACTGAATAAAAATAGGTTTGGTTCTATAGATAACTCTGATAAACAACTGGTTTGATTTAGCCTTTTGGTTTTTCACGCGGTTTTGGCTGTGTTACAATAGTTAAGCTCATAATATAAGTGTCATTATTATAAGGTAAAACGTGTCTGATCATTCTCAAAGTTTCTTTCATATCTTACAATACATTGCCGCACTGCGTGAAATTCCCGAACCTACTTCACTAAAGCGCTTAATTGATGCTTTAAGAGTACGCGGCAATGATGAGGCTCAAATCAACGCCAACATCACGCAACTGATAGAGATTTTGCATCAACACCCAAATCTGGCAAGCTCGCTTGCTAATTTTATCATCAGACTTTTGGATAACTACAAGCAAATATTATTTTATGCTGATATGGGCATTGCTTCTGATGATGGCTTTGCTTACAGCATTCGTAAATTGATTGGGCATCGTTTTTTACCTTTATTATCTGAAAAAGATGCCCTAATTGAACTGATTGATTATTTATTTGACCAGCCCAATGATGAAGAATGGCTTGGGCTGATTAGTATGGAAAATTGGGAAAGTTTAATTTCGCTAATTCAAGCAGATAACAGCGATTTGCAGTATGTTGCCATTGCAAAAAATGGTGTATTAAACGCACTGATAATTTTATCCTATCGCATCAATGGTATTGGGCTACACCCTGATATCATCGCCACTCACCCTGCTATGACCATTACGGCGATTTTTACTGCTCAAAATCAAGAGGTTTTGGAGTTTGTGGATAATTATCGTAAATTGCATAATTTAGACACATTAATTGACACCAAACCTGAGCAAGATGCTGACCCTTCCCAACTGCTTGTTATGTTAGACCAGTGTCAAACCATCGTAGATAACATTCGTAAACGCATCTATCAAACAGGCATTTCCATTCGCATGACTAATATGTTAGTGCGACTTGAGCAAAGTATTTTGCGTATGCGTTTATTGCTTGATTTGTTGCAAGGTGGCAAGATACGCAATAAGGCCATTATTAGTTTAATTCAAAACAGCGTTTGTACTGCCAAAACACGCTACAGTTTTGGTTGGCTTATCCAAAACAATACCAAACTGCTATCTCAAAAAATTACCGAAAACGCCAGTCGAGTGGGTGAACACTATATCAGTACTGACAAAGTTGGCTACCAAAAAATGTACCAAAAGGCGGCACTTGGGGGGTTATTTATTGGATTTATGGCAACTTTAAAAACGCTGTCTTATGAACTTACATTAGCGCCAATTGGACGAGCATTTGTCAATAGCATGATTTATGGTCTTGGATTTGTTAGCATTCATGTGGTAGGCGGAACGGTCGCCACCAAACAGCCTGCTATGACCGCTGCTGCAATTGCTTCCACCATTAAAGATGACAAAGATAAAAAGGGTAAAAATAAGCAGCTAACCAAATTAGCTGAACTTATCGTGGACATCATGCGAACGCAGTTTATTGCGATTATTGGTAATATCTCCATTGCAATGCCTGTTGCCTTTATGATGGCTTATTTTTATGGCGTACGTTATGGACAACCCATGATTGATACGCATATGGCAGGTCATTTGTTGCACGATTTAGACCCTTTAAGGTCGTTATCGCTACCACACGCCGCCATTGCAGGCGTGCTGCTATTTTTAGCAGGGCTTATCTCTGGATATTATGACAATTTAGCCATACACAATAAAATTGGTGAACGCATTAAACATCATAAACTGCTTGCATATTTATTACCTAAAAATTCTTTAGACAAGTTTTCCCAATTTGTTGAAGCAAATCTTGGGGCAATTATGGGTAATTTTATTTTTGGATGTTTTTTGGGCAGTACAGGAACCGTTGGTTATATTTTAGGATTGCCATTAGACATTCGTCATATTGCATTTGCATCAGCAAACTTTGTGCATGGACTGTATTTTATTTCCAAGCAAGATTTAACATGGGGATTGGCAATTTATTCCTTTATTGGGGTTTTATTAATTGGTTTAATTAACCTTTTGGTGAGTTTTTCTTTATCTTTGATGGTGGCGCTGCGTTCTAAAGAGGTTCGTTACAGCCAAGGTCAGGAACTTTTTTTCATTATCGTAAAACACCTGATTACCAGCCCGCTTAACTTTTTCATTCCACGAAATCAATCGGTTAAATACGATAAACTGGATAGTGAAGGACGCATTATTTTTGATGAAGTTACCAAAGAAACTCAGATTCCCCACCATTCTGCCGTGCGTAGACTAAGTTTAAAAAAAGCTGAGTCCACTCAAACAAATACCAATGAGAATAATGCAAAAACATCTCTACCCAAGCCTGACAAACCACCGCAATTGCCTAAATAATACAAGCTGGTTTTGCTAGCACAATCGTAACGAAGGAATTTTTTGATGAGACAAAAAACCGCACTGGAAATGTTAAAAACAGGAAAAAATATTTTTTTAACAGGGCAAGCAGGCGCAGGCAAAACTTATATCTTAAATCAATACATCAAATATCTACGCAAACATTCCATTAAGGTTGCCATTACCGCCAGTACTGGTATTGCTGCAACGCATATGAATGGCATGACTATTCACGCATGGGCTGGCATGGGCATCAAAGACCGTTTTGAAGATGATGATTTTAAACGCATAAAAAAACATCATTTGCTCGTGCAAAGACTCACTGATACACAAGTGTTGATTGTTGATGAAATTTCGATGCTACACGCCAAACAAGTGGATTTATTGGATGAGATTTTATGTATCATCAGAAAAAACTCACAACCATTTGGCGGTGTACAAGTCATATTTTGCGGCGATTTTTTTCAGTTACCGCCCATTGATAAAACAGGTAATGACAATAAAGAAAAATATGCGTTTATGGCAAAAGCATGGCTTGGTGCTGATTTTAAAATTTGTTATTTAGATGAGCAGCACCGCCAAACCAACCAAGATGAAATCAAAAAATATGGCATTACTCTTAATCAAATTTTAAACCAGATTCGCGCCCAAGAAGTGAGTACGTTTGCCATTGAAACCCTGTTAAATACCAAAAACAATCACATTGACGACACCTGCACGCGCCTTTATACACACAATGCCAATGTTGATAAAATCAATCAAAACCAGCTTGATGATATTGATGCAGACGAATTTACTTATGAAGCGACCTGTCAAGGCGATATAAAACTGACCGATGCTTTAAAAAAAGGCGTCAAAGCTCCTGAGTGCTTGACTTTAAAAGTGGGGGCAAGAGTTATGTATGTCAAAAATGACCCCGAACTTGACGTTTACAATGGTTCTATTGGCACCATTGTAGATTTTGCACCACTGATGGCTTATGATTTTGATGATGATATAGATGCAAAAGATGATACTACTCCAAAATATCCAGTGATACGTTTAAATTCTGGAAAAACCATTCTTGCCAAACCTGAAGAATGGGTGACTGAAAACAATAATGGTGAAGTGCTAGCGTATTATTCTCAAGTACCGCTGTGTTTAGCTTGGGCAATCACTGTCCACAAATCCCAAGGTATGACATTAGATGCTGCTGAGATCGATTTATCGCGTACTTTTGAGACAGGGCAAGGCTATGTGGCATTATCTCGCCTGCGTAGTCTTGATGGCTTAAAACTTTTAGGACTTAATCAACGAAGTTTATGGTTGGATAATTTTGTCTTTCGGGCAAACCAAAGATTGCTTGAACTTGGCAAGCAGCATGAAAAAGCATTTTTAGAAATGGATACAAAAACCATTAAGCAACAGCAAAAATCGTTTATTGGCTATGATGATATCAATGACTTTCAGCACTCCAGTAAAAAATCAAATAAAATCAAAATCTTGTCAGATATCATAGACAATCACAATCATCATAAAAAATCCAAAACCTCCACTATAAACAAAACCAAAGAATTAATTGAACAAGGATTAACGCTTGAATCCATTGCAAAAACCCGTTCTTTAACCCTCGACACTATCATCTCTCATATAAGACAGCTAATTCAAGAAGAAGGGTATCATAATTATTATCATTTAATTGATGAGCAGCAATATCAAGATATGTTTCCTATTTACAAAGAAATCATTGAACGTCATGAAACCCCAAAAGCTTATCCTATTTATCAAAAACTTCAAAAACGATACTCCCAACAAAGAGTTTTGTTGGCATTGATTATATTGGATAGTATTACTGACTTAGGACATTATGCATAATGATGATATATGATAATTATGTATAGCCTATCATCAAAGCATCACAACTTACTTAAAACTTAAAACTTATGGTAACAATATATGTTAATTGCTCTTAATGGCTTTGGACGAATCGGACGCACTGTTTTACGCACTTATTTACAGCGTTTAGATGATATATCTAAAATACCAATTGTTGCTATCAACGATGTCGCCGACCCAAAAACACTACTGCATTTATTAAATTTTGATAGCACTCATGGCAGTCTTGCTAAAATAGGTATGAGCGCAGATATTGAAAACACAGATGGGGTGTTTGTTTTAAAAATCTGTAGAAAAAACCAAATTGCAAAAATATTTTTACTTAACGAGCCAGACCCGCAAAAACTACCTTGGAAAGAGTTTAAGATAAATATCGTACTTGAATGTACGGGGCATTTTCGCTCCTACAAAAAAGCCAATCTACATCTTAAAGCTGGCGCAAAACAAGTAATTATTGGAGCGGCGCCATTTGATTATGTGGACGCTTGTGTGGTGATGGGAGTTAATGACAACGTTTTATCTAAAAAATTACCAATCATCTCTGGAGTTTCTTGCACCACCCAAGCCTTAGTACCGCTATTATTTACTTTAGATAATGCCTTTGGTTTAAATAGTGTTTTAATGACCGAAATCCATGCCACCACTGCCGACCAAATGGTGCTAGACCAAGCCCACCGTGATTTACGAAGAGCCCGTGCTGCAGGGCATAATATGATTCCCACCACCTCAAGCAGCATCAACGCCACCCTACAAGTCATGCCCCACCTTGATGGTAAAATAAATGGCTATTCAATACGCGTTCCAACAATCAATGTGGCTTGTATTGATATTACAGTAACGTTTGACCGATATGTTACACTTGATGAATTAAAAACACAATTAAAAACTGCAAGCCAAACGTCTTTAAAAAGCATTATGGCTTATAATGAATTACCACTGGTTTCTAGTGATTTTATTGGCGATACTCATTCTTTGGTTGTGGATGATGAATACATCATGCAGGCGGGCACAGCCTTTAAAATCATGGCGTGGTATGACAATGAAGTTGGTTACGCTAATCGTCTTTTAGATATGTGTAACAAACTTAATAATTGCCTGTAATTTCATCCTTGATTTGTTATAAAACTGGATTATCATGACTACACATGTGTTTTTAAAAGGTTGTCAGTCTGCCATTCCAATTACTTTAGGTTATATTCCTGTTGGCATTGCCTTTGGGCTGGCTTGTGCATCTGCAGGCATGCCTGCATGGATTGCCATTTTTATGAGTGTATTTATTTATGCTGGCGCCAGTCAATTTTTGCTTTTGGCATCCATGACTAGTGGAGCCAGCATTGGAGCGGTGATTGGACTGTGTGCTTTATTAGATAGTCGTCATCTACTGTATGCTCCACTAATTAAACGTCATCTAAAATCCAATCAAAATATTTTACCTGCCTCGCCCCTAATTACTGATGAAGTATTTGCGACCGCTTTAGCGGATTTGGATAAAATTGACCATCAAAAATCTTGGTTTTGGGGATTATCGCTGACTGCTTGGTTATCATGGTGGCTAAGTACTGTTGTAGGCGTTTTTGGTGGAAAAATTTTATCGGCTTATCCTTTGATGAATGAAGTGATGAATTTTGCTTTTGTGGCATTATTTGTTTCTTTGACTGCTCAAAGCTATCATAAAAACCCCAACCATCGACTGATTATTATATTTGCAGGACTGATTGCACTGATGTGTGTATTTTTTGGGTACGCACAAATGGCAATTTTAGCAGCAGCGGTTGGTGCGTTTTTAGCCAGTTTGCTTCAAAACCGACTCAAGGGATAAATCATGATTGACCAAGACAAATTTATTTTGCTATTGATTGCGGTGATTGTGATGGTAATTTTAACCGCACTATCTCGAGTTTTGCCATTTTTGTTATCTGATAAACTGCCAATCATGCGATTTTTTATGCGACCTGATTCGCCCATTACGCCACTTGGTGGGGCAATTATTGGTGCTATGACTGTTGTCTTAACCTTGCCTTTTATTCAAAACGCCACAAATGAACGTATTTTTCCTACTGTATGCGGCGCCGTGCTAACTGTTATCGCCACCATAAAAGGCATTAATACTGGATTTGCGGTACTGATTGGTATGGTAGGATATTTACTAGCAAAACTCATAGTTGGTTAAAACATAATTAATTTTCATCTTATTTATTTTTTATCAAATTTTATTAAATAAAGGCTTTGATAAAACATAGTAATTTAGTTGGTTTTACCGTATAATGCTCTTCATATTTCTAAATTTTGTTTTTTAAATTTAGCATCCACCTTACAAAGCCTATTTTTCTGTCCAGCCTAATATTGGAAAATATCCAACGACGAAAAGCGACCAGAAATTTGTAAGTTTTTTATTATTTTCTTTATTTTCAAGTTGTTATCATGAATTATTCATTATTTACCTCAGAGTCTGTCAGTGAAGGGCATCCTGACAAGATGGCAGACCAGATATCAGATGCGATTTTAGATGCAATTTTAGCCCAAGATAAAAATGCTCGAGTTGCCTGTGAGACTTTAACCAAAACAGGAGCGGTGATTTTAGCTGGGGAAATCAGCACCCACGCCAATGTAGATGTTGAAGCAATTGTACGCGATACAGTGAATAAAATTGGTTATAATCATTCAGATTTAGGGTTTGATGGTAATAGCTGTGCCGTCATCAACATGTTAGGCAAACAATCGCCAGAGATTGCACAGGGCGTAGATAGAAGCCACCCTGAAGAGCAAGGAGCAGGTGACCAAGGTTTGATGTTTGGTTATGCAACCACCGAAACAGAAGTGCTGATGCCAGCACCCATTGAACTGGCTCATCGCTTGATGGAGCGTCAAGCCAGTCTTAGAAAACAAGGCATTTTACCTTGGTTACGTCCTGATGCTAAAGCTCAGGTTAGTTTGCGTTATGACCAAAACCATCGCCCTATTGCCATTGATGCATTGGTCGTTTCTACCCAGCACGACCCAGACATTCAGCAAGCAGATTTGCACGAAGCGGTCATGGAAGAAATTATCAAAAAAACCATTCCTACCAAATTACTTCATGCCCATACCAAATATCACATCAACCCAACCGGTAAATTTGTCATCGGCGGACCGGTTGGTGATGCCGGATTGACCGGGCGAAAAATCATTGTAGATACTTATGGTGGCATGGCGCGCCACGGCGGTGGTGCATTTAGCGGCAAAGACCCGTCCAAAGTGGATAGAAGCGCTGCTTATGCTGGTCGCTATGTTGCCAAAAACATTGTTGCTGCTGGGCTTGCTGAGCGCATTGAAGTACAAGTTAGTTATGCTATTGGGGTTGCTGAACCAACATCCATTTCAGTTAATACGTTTGACACTGGAAAAGTCAGTAACGATGAGCTGATTCGCTTGATTCGCACACATTTTGATTTGCGACCTTATGGCATTACTCACATGTTAAATTTATTACAACCTATGTACCAAATGACTGCAAGTTATGGGCATTTTGGACGCCATGGTAGTGATTCTGCATTTACTTGGGAAAAAACAGATAAAGCAGAAATTTTGCGAGCCGATGCTAATTTTGGTAAATAATCAAAGGAATCATTATGTCAAATCAAACACTCAATCAAGCCATCAAAGACGCTTTAAACACTCAAAACCAAGACCCCTCAGAACAAGTTGCACAAATGCCTGCAGATATGCATGCATTTTTTGAAAGAGCTGATAAATTTATCACTCTTGCCAACAGTCTCTTATCACCAAATTCGCATTCAGGGCAAGTGGCAGCATCATTGACTTATGCGGCAGCGCGTTTTGCAACTTCGGCTGCTAGCGTTGGTTTTGTTAAGGGTAGCGACTTTGCAAAAGAAAAAGCAGATATTATTGAATTTTGCACACAGCAATATCAAAAAATGCTCTCTGATAACATTGATGATTACGCTGAAAATTTTGAAAAATACACTGGTATTAAAGGCTAATTTTGATAGATAACATCAGCGGTTTATTTCGCCATATGCTTCTTTTTATTGGTTTTGCTATGGCGATTTACTCAATTTATCTGTTTTTATTATCAAAAATCCATTTGGGCACTGTCTTGCCGTTTTTTATTGGTCTGGGTTTTATTGGTTATGGATTATTTACTGATAACTTATGGCAATTTGCTGCTCAAAAACCATTTTTAAGTACATCCATTAAGGTGTTTTTTGGACTGTTTTGGCTTTGGCTCATCAGCGTATTTGTCTTTTTTGGAAAAATCAGCACAATCACACATCAAAACCAGCAAACCACGCCATCGGTTATCATTGTTTTAGGCAGTAGAGCCAATCAAGGTATACCTTCTTTGGCATTAAAAAACCGTCTAGATACTGCTTTTACTGTTCATCAAAATAATCCAAACGCGTGGATTTTGGTAACAGGTGGCGTTGATTTTGGTGAAACCATCAGTGAAGCACAAGCCATGGCAAATTATTTAAAAACCACTTATCAAATTGATGGTCAAAAAATTTTATTAGAAGATAAAAGCACCAGCACCCAATTAAACCTAGAAAACAGCTTGCCAATTTTACAGACCAAACAGCTTAACAAACAAAGCCCAATCATTATTGTAACCAGCGATTTTCATGCGCCACGCACTCGACTAATTGCTCAAAAGCAAGGGTTTGATAATTTTACGATAACAAGTGCGCCTACTCCATTACAGACACGTTATCACTCTTGGCTTAGAGAATATTTTGCGTTTATCAGTGGTTTTATTTTAAATGAATATTAGTACAGCTAAAAAAATCCGCCCAATCAACAGGCGGATTTTTTATCAAAATACCATCAATTTTGACGATAATTGGGCGCTTCTTTAGTAATTTGCACGTCATGAACGTGAGATTCTTTCATGCCAGCAGAGGTTACTTTAACAAACTGGGTTTTACTGCGCATTTCGTTAATGGTTTTGCAACCTGTATAACCCATACTAGAACGAAGTCCTCCAACCATTTGGCTGATAATCCCTGATACAGAACCCTTATAAGGTACACGTCCTTCAATGCCTTCTGGAACCAGTTTTTCTACACCTTCTTTTGCGTCTTGAAAATAGCGGTCAGATGAGCCATTTTGTCCACTCATCGCTCCTAAAGACCCCATACCACGATATGCTTTATAATAACGACCTTGATAAAGTTCCATATCGCCAGGCGCTTCTTCTGTGCCAGCCAAAAGACTGCCTACCATAATACAGCTCGCTCCTGCAGCAAGTGCTTTGGCGATATCGCCACTAAAACGAATACCGCCATCGGCAATCAGTGGAATGCGTTCGTTTAACGCTGTTGCTACGTTATCAATCGCAGAAATTTGCGGTACGCCAATTCCTGCAATAATTCGGGTAGTACAAATAGAACCAGGTCCAATACCAACTTTAACTGCATCAGCGCCTGCATCTGCAAGCATAAGTGCCGCTTCGCCTGTAGCAATATTGCCACCAATCACTTGTAAACTAGGATAATTTTTCTTAACCCATGCGACACGGTCAATCACGCCCTTACTGTGTCCATGAGCAGTATCAACCACAATCACATCAACACCTGCATCATACAACGCTTCAACACGAGCTTCTGTTTCTGCACCCGTACCAACAGCCGCCCCTACACGCAAGCGACCTTTAGAATCTTTGCAAGAATTGGGGTTATTTTCAGCTTTGGTAAAGTCATTTACCGTAATCAGCCCTTTTAAACGGAACTCATCATCAATCACCACAACTTTTTCAATACGGTGTTCATGTAGTAAACGTTTGATATTTTCGGTGCTTTCACCTTCTTTGACAGTTACCAATTTTTCTTTTGGCGTCATAATATTAGCAACTGGCAAATCCAAATTGGTCTCAAAGCGCAAATCTCTATGGGTAACAATACCTACTACGTGGCGATTTTCATCAATCACAGGCACGCCACTGATGTTGTGTTTTTTAGTGATGGCCAAAAGCTCGCCAACAGTTACATCAGGTGTTGCAGTCACAGGGTCAGAAACCGTACCAGATTCAAATTTCTTTACATGACGCACTCGACTTGCCTGACGCTCAATGGTCATATTTTTATGCAAAATTCCCATACCGCCCAGTTGAGCCATGGCAATTGCCATTTTGGCTTCAGTTACGGTGTCCATTGCTGACGAAATTACAGGAATGTTCAAATTAATATCTTTGGTGAGTCTAGTGGTTAAAATGGTATCTTTTGGCAAAACTTCAGAATATGCAGGTAATAGTAGTACATCATCAAAAGTTAAGGCTTCATAAGCAATTCTTAGCATAAAATATCCTTGAAAACTTGCACTGCCCAAAAACCAAAAAAGACCAGACGTTTTTTCGCCTAGTCTTTGAAATCTATAAGATAATTGGTATTATGAGTGCTAAACATCATGACCATTATTGGTTTGAAATTAGCAAGCCATTATAATTTATTCAATCATAATTAGCAAGCAAAACCATCTTATCAACTTATCTTTTTTTATGATTGTATGGATTTTTTTGCTTTTTATTGGTGTTTTTAAAACTTCTTTTTAAACTTAACTAACGCACTCTATCAATCAAAGCAGGAACGGATTTGGTGTAAGTTTGTGCAGTTACAATAAAAGATTGTCAAAGGCGCAAACATTTAATTAGTCATAAAAAAAATTTTACTATAAACCCGCCATGCCACCTAAAATAATAACTTTAACTTATTTTTATAATTTGTGATTTTTTTGGAAAAAAAATTTTTATTAAAAGAAATATTTTAACAACATCTAATAAATTTTGGTTATAATATTTTTGTTTATAAGTCTTTGATTAATGTCCAACAAATAGGAGATAATATGAAATTTTATGGCTTATCTGCGCTTTTTGCAGCTTTATGTTTAGTTTGTTTGCCCGCCACTGCAAATGTAACTGAATTTGATAAAATGATTAAAAGATCAAAAGTTCATCACAGTCAAATTATCCAAAAAGATAAAAAATACGCCATCCAAGACAGTATCACGGGCGAAATGTTAACGCCGTTTTATAAAAGCATCACTTGCTGGGAAGAAACAGAACCCTGTCAAGTTGAACAAGTGGCAGACAAAACCATTCGTTATGATGGTGAAGAATTCCCCACTTATCATCAAGGAGCGATTGATTGGCGCGGTAAAGTCATCATCAAACCAGAATATGAAAGAGTTGATATTCGCAGTGATGGCTTTATTTTAGTTACCAAAAACCAAAATGGTGATATGACCTATGGTTTATTTGATATAAAAGGCAGAGAAATTTTGCCATTTAGTAAGCGTTTTGTTGGGTATTTTTCAGAAGGCGTAGCAACCTTTTTTCTTGATGATGAAACCAATCAAAATCAAACAGGGGCTGCTAGTCGTAAATATGGGCTAATAGATAGTAAAGGTAAAGAACTTATTGCCGCAAAATACGACAATTTAAACCCTTCTCGTTTTGGGTTATTGCATGCTGAAATTTTTGACTCTCAAACTAACGAGGTTAAAAATGGCTATATTGACAAACATGGTAATATCAAAATCCCTTTTATTTATCAAAATGCTGAAACTTTTAATGAATTTGGTTTGGCAATGGTAGTCATGAACGCAAAGACTGGTTTTATTAACACAAAAGGCGACGTGATTGTTCCGATTGTTTACGACGGAGCTATGGCGTTAAGCAAAAACCACTTTTTGGTCAGAAAAGATGGCAAATATGGCATTATTGATGATAAAAATAAAGCAGTTACTGCTTTGGACTATGATGGTATTCGATTGATACCAACTGAATTTTTATCAGAAGACAGCCAAGATAAAGGTATCATAGTAATACTTAAAAAAGACAATCAACTTATGGCAATAGATGAAACAGGCAAAATTGTTATAAAGTCCAGCAGTAATTACCATGACCTTATCAATGAGCTTGAAAAAATCTACCATAAATCAAAATAATTAAAAAAAAATAAAAAACCAATCACTAGGATTGGTTTTTTATTTTCAACTAACTAAAGGAGCTACATTATGTTTTATATAATGGCAGGGGTAGCTGGACTCGAACCAACGAATGTCAGGATCAAAACCTGATGCCTTACCAACTTGGCGATACCCCTATATGGCGCGCTATTATAGCAAAATTTTAAAACAATGCAAGTATTTTTTAATTTTTACTTACACTCGTCGCCAAGTTGTACCTGTACGACTGTCTTCTAGCTCGATACCCAAAGCTTTTAACTCTTGACGAATGCTATCAGCCAATGCAAAGTTTTTATCGGTTTTGGCTTGTTTGCGCTCAGCGATTTTTTGTAAAATCTGCAGCTCAGACAGTCCATTATCGTTAACATTGGCTTGTAAAAATCTCTGTGGTGGCAATTGAGCAATGTTTAGCGAGTGCGCCAAGGTTTTTAATGAACAGGCAAAATACAGTACTTTTTCTTTGTTATCATCTCGGACTGCTTTATTGATTTCACCAGCCAAACCAAACAGAACACTTACGGCTTTGGCAGTATTAAAATCATCATTCATGGCTTGAGAAAATGCTTGCCCATATTCATTTTGCCAAAGCGCATTTTGAACGGTAATTTCAGCAAATTGTTCGGCAGATTTTAAAGCCTGATATAGACGCGACAAGGCGTTATGAGCTTCTTTAAGAGCTGCGTCGGAAAAATTAATTGGATTTCTATAATGACTGGATAAAATAAAAAAGCGAATCGTCTCAGGATGAAAGTCTTTGAGTACATCTTTAATGGTAAAAAAATTACCCAAGGATTTACTCATTTTTTCGCCATCAACATTCACAAAGCCGACATGCAGCCAATTATTGGCATAAGTTTTGCCAGTTGCTCCTTCACTTTGAGCAATTTCATTTTCATGATGAGGAAAAGTCAAATCATGACCACCACCATGAATATCAAAGGTTTCACCAAGGCAGCAGGTACTCATTGCCGAACATTCAATATGCCAGCCTGGGCGACCCAATCCAAATGGTGACTGCCAGTGTGGTTCTGATGGTTTGGCGGTTTTCCATAACACAAAATCAAAAGGATTATGTTTATCTAAAACACTATCCACGCGCTCGCTTGCGCCCGCCTGCATTTGCTCCAGACGACGCTTGGATAATTTACCATAATCAGAAAATTTATCTACCGCATAATAGACATCGCCACTCTCACCTTGATAAGCTAACTGTTTATCCAAAAGCTTACCAATCATTGTCTGCATTTGGGGGATGTATTCGGTAGCTTTTGGTTCTTGATTAGGACGCAAACAGCCCAAAATATCAGCGTCTTCGTGCATGGCTTTAATAAAGCGACTTGTTAGCTCACCAATACTTTCGCCATTTTCGTTGGCACGTTTGATAATTTTATCATCAATATCGGTAATATTGCGCACATAATTAACATCATAACCCAATTGACCAAGCCAGCGGACAATCACATCAAACCCAACCATAACTCGCGCATGACCAATATGACAATAATCATACACCGTCATACCACAGACATAAATGCCAACTTTACCCTCTATCATTGGGACAAAGGGGTGTTTTTGGGCAGTCAGCGTGTCATATAGATGCAATGTAGTCATAAATTTGCCTTAACGTGATTGTTTTAGAGTCTTACAATGGTTTTGAAGGTCAATTAATACGTATCATCGCCTTCCACAATGGTGATCTCGGTATTGTCATTGTGTGTATGTTGTTTTTTAGATTCAGTAGGCTTACTTTCAGCTTTAGCAGCTGTTTCTGCTGGTTTATCAGCTTTGGTAGCTGGTTTTTCACTCGGTGTTTTTTCTACCTGCTGAACCGTATCAGCTTGTCGTTCATTTTTTGGCACATCATCATCCTGCAAAATGGCATTTTCAGGACGTGGCGGACGACTTTGCTGTTGAATCTGTGGGATTGGTTGAGGCTGTGGAGCTTGGCGAATTGGCACATTTGGTGGTGGCACGATGTGTGTTTGGTGACCAGCATTGTTATTGTCGCGGCGTGCGGTTGTGCGATTTTCGCTATTAATGGCGGTGGCAGCTTTTGCTAAAACTTTACTGGCAATGGCAAAAATTGGATTTTGTGTATCAATGCTAACGGCTTCACCGTCCACATTAAAGGTAAATTTAGACACCAAACGATTGGCGCCAACCAACGCCACGCCTGATTCAATTGCCTGCTCTTCTAGGCTTGCCACGCGTTCTTTTGCTAAGGTCTTATTAATAAAATTAACATCTTGTTCTGACAAAACAACGTGCAAATCGGCATGACATTCGCCATTTTCATACACTGCATTTTGAATTTCAATGCCCGTTGTTGCCAATCGCGATTTTAGCTGCTGTTCTAAATTTTTACCTTTAACCTGCGATAAAGCATTTTGCAGCATTTCATCACCAACAGCAGATACCACGTTATTTTTGATGTTTGGACTATCACAATCAATCAAGGGTCTTGGAGCAACTTCTGGAGTGGCAACTTCTTCTGTTGGCGCTTTAGTTTTGATTTGTTCAGATTCTGGTTTTTCTTTTTTACCACAGCCAATCAAAGCCAAAGTCAAAAAAGAAACCCCCGCTAAATATTTTAATGATGTTTTCATGTGATTTACCTTATTCATTTATTGGTTTGCCAGCACCCATTGATAAACCTTATTGGTGGACAAAATAGGTAAATTATATCATAATCAACCCAACAGTCAGCATATCAAATCTGATAATTGCTATTTTGTTACAAATATTAACTTAAAACATTACGTTAAAACAATCTATCCAAAACAATCCATCCAAAACAATTACTAAATTATAATGAATCAACTCATCAATCAATACGACCGTAATTTTGACCCAATTGCTGACCACTTTGCCAAAAAAGTTTACGGCAGTCTTAAGGGACAAATTCGCCTTGCTGTTTTAAATCAGGATATATCAGAGCTGCTAACCCACTTGCCCAATCGCCCTCTAAAAATTTTAGATGTTGGCGCTGGCATGGGGCAAATTAGTTTAAATTTAGCAAAAAATCATCAAGTTACCTTAAATGACATTTCACAAAATATGCTAAATAAAGCTAAAGAGAATGCTCTATCTTTAAGCAGCTCACCAGAATCAAACATTGAACAAAATTTGCGTTTTATTTGTTGCCCTTACCAAGATTTGTACAAAAAGCTAACTTGCGAAAAATTTGACGTTATCTTATGTCATGCTTTATTAGAATGGCTTGCCCATCCTGATGAAATTATGGGTTTTTTTGATAACTTTCTAGCAGAAAATGGGCTTTTATCTTTGTGTTTTTACAATCCTAGTAGCGTAATTTATCGCAACTTGGTCATGGGAAATTTTTATCAACTAGACACACCAAAACCTGCTACCAAAAAAAGCCTTACCCCCAATAATCCTGTAGCATTTGATGAAGTGCAGCAGTGGCTGAACAACCATAATTATCAAACCTTAATACGTTCTGGAATACGGGTATTTTCCGATTATGCTCCGCTGAAACGTGGCGGGTTAAACCATCCAGATGATGTCATCGCCATGGAATTAAAATACGCTCGCGCTGAACCTTTTTGGCGAATGGGTCGTTATTTACATTTGGCTGTTCGTAAAATTACGGATAAATCTGATAAACAATGCTTGTAATTTTAATCTTACACCACCATTAAGCCAATTACTTAAGTAATTATTTACAACAATAACCAAAATTGAGTACGCCATATTATGAATGATAAACTAAAAGACAGTTTGCAACTACCAAGCTTACCACTGCTTGCAGTGCGTGATGTGATTGTATATCCTTATATGCAAATCGCTTTGTTTGTTGGGCGCGCCCAATCTCTAAAAGCCATTGACATTGCCAAACAAGACTTTGGCGGAACACTGTTTGTGGTATCACAAGAAGATTCTTTAAATGAAGATATTGATGTTAATAATTTATATCAATATGGTACGGTGTGTCGAGTTATCAGCACGATGCCCCATGAATCAGATGAAAATTGCCTAAAAGTACTCATAGAAGGCATTGAGCGGGCAAGACTGATTGACATCAAACAAGCAAATAATAAAGATGGCGCCTTAACAGCAATTTTCGACCCACAAAACCTAGAAAACAACCTAGACGCCGCGCAAACTGACGAGCAAAAAAGCCAGCTATTATCACTATTTGAAAAATATGGCGAAACCAACCTACGCAATATCCGAGAACTTTTGCAAGTTGCTGTAAACATTGATAATCTTTTAGAACTCACCTATTTTATCGCAACGCGTGTTGCTTTATCATTATCTGAAAAACAAGAGATTTTAGACAGTGACGACTTACTGGCAATTTGTCAGCGGCTGCAAGAATTTTTTATCAACAATCAAACTGAACAATCCATCGAAAACCAACTGCAAGAAAGTGTTCGTAAGCAGATGGAAAACAATCATCGAGAATATTTTTTAAATGAAAAAATGAAAGCCATTAAATCAGAATTATCTGATTTAAATAATGGTGCTGATGATGAAGATAGCGAGCTAGAAACGCGATTAAAAGAGGCCGACCTACCCCAAGAAGTACGCAAAAAAGCTGAAACTGAATTTAAAAAATTAAAAATGATGCCATCGGCTTCGTCTGAAGCGTCGGTGGTGCGTGGCTATGTAGAATGGATTTTAGATACACCTTGGAACAAATCTACCAAGGTTGCTATCAACCTTGCTAAAGCCAAAGAAACGCTTGATAAAGATCATTATGGTTTGGACGATGTTAAAGACCGTATTTTAGAATATTTAGCGGTACAATCGCGCGTGGATAAAATCAAAGGTCCTATTTTATGTTTGGTTGGACCTCCAGGTGTTGGTAAAACATCACTGGGTGAAAGCATCGCTCGCGCCACAGGTCGTAAATTTGTACGTATGGCACTGGGCGGGGTGCGCGATGAAGCTGAAATTCGTGGACATCGACGCACCTATATTGGCGCAATGCCCGGGAAAATTGTACAGTCTTTATCCAAAGTAGAAGTAAAAAACCCGCTATTTTTACTTGATGAAATTGACAAGATGGCACAGGATTTTCGTGGCGACCCTGCAAGCGCTTTATTAGAAGTGCTTGACCCGTCACAAAATCATAGTTTTAATGACCATTATTTGGATTTGGATTTGGATTTATCTGAAGTTATGTTTATTTGTACTGCCAACAGTATGAATATCCCGCCTGCCTTACTTGACCGTATGGAAGTAATTCGTTTGCCAGGTTATACTGAAGATGAAAAATTAGCCATTGCTAACAATTATTTAACACCAAAAGCCATCAAACAAAATGGTTTGCACGATAACGAACTTACCATTAGTAATGACGCCATTACTAGCATCATTCGTCATTACACCAGAGAAGCTGGCGTACGAAATCTAGAACGTGAAATTAATAAAATTAGCCGAAAAGCGGTGCGTCATCAAGTAGATACTTATGGCACCAAACCTAAAAAATCAACTAAAATTGAACCCATTGTTGTTACAGATACCAATATCAGCGATTATTTGGGTGTAAAACCATTTGATTATGGGCTGGCTGAAGAATTGCCCGAGGTTGGTCGCGTTACTGGTCTTGCCTGGACAAGCGTTGGTGGTGAACTGCTCACCATTGAAACAGCAACAATGCCCGGTAAAGGTGAATTAATTTTTACCGGCTCTTTAGGCGATGTGATGAAAGAATCCATTCGAGCGGCAATGAGTGTCGTACGCGCTAAAGGCGACAGTTTTGGCATTGACCACGAAAAATTTAAAGAAACCGATATACATGTACACATGCCTGAAGGGGCAACCCCAAAAGATGGTCCATCTGCAGGGATTGCTTTAACCACGGCTTTAGTCTCTGTATTAACTGGTATTGCCATTCGTGCTGATATTGCCATGACAGGCGAGGTTACATTGCGTGGTAAGGTGCTTAGAATCGGTGGACTAAAAGAAAAACTTCTAGCGGCACATCGTGGAGGCATTAAACACGTTTTGATTCCAAAATCAAACGAGCGAGATTTAACCGAGATTCCTGATAACGTCAAAGAAGGTTTGATTATTGAGTTGGTTGAAACCATTGACCAAGTCTTACAAGCGGCGCTGGTTACAACACCCATCCCCTTGATACCACCAAAAACAGCTAAAACAGACGAACAGGCTTTACGTCATTAATTATAAAAGCCCTATTACCAAATAGGGCTTTTGTTTTTTTACATTGCATATTTTTATATACGTTTTACGTATATTTTTATACATAATTTTTACTAAATACATTGATATGAAAGCTTTAATCGATTTTATTCCACTAATTGTATTTTTTGTACTCTATAAAAATACTGATAAAAACAATCCAAATCAACCTTTATTGGAATTTTTTGGATTGACAGGTGGCGCTAATAATAATCATATTCTGGTTGCAACTTTGGGCTTAGTAATTGCCACTGCGGTTGTTTATGGCGGTTTATTTATTTACCAAAAATATCGTTTGGATAAACAACAATGGTTTGTTTTATTAATGACGGTTGTTTTTGGCGGACTAACTTTAGCACTTAGCGACGATTATTACATTCGCTTAAAAGCAGTATTGATTAATCTGGCGTTTGGGTTAGGTTTTTTAATTTCGCCTTTATTTATCAAAGACAAAAAACCCGTAGCTTATAAAATGTTTGAACCCATTTTTAATCTTACCACCAAGGGTTGGCAAAAACTCAATCTAGCATGGGCTGGATTATTTTTTGGCATGGCAGGACTACACACTTTTTTTGCCTTTGTTTTTAAAAATGGTGAGTATTGGGGCGAATTTACCGCGTTTGGTGATATGATAGTCATGCTTGCTTTTATGGTTTTGATGTTTATTATTTTGCGCAAAAATTTAAAAACTGATATAAAATAAACAAAATTTTAAGGAGAATGGTATGCCTTTATTTGTTATTATGGGTCATGATACACCAAATAGTACCGAAAAACGTCAAGAAATCCGTCCACAACATTTACAGCGCCTACAAGTCTTACATGCTCAAAATCGTCTGGTCGTTGCAGGTCCTACCCCTATTGAGCACAATGAACCTGCCATGTCAGGAAGTTTGATTATTGCTCATTTTGACAGCTTAGAACACGCTAAAGCATGGGTTGGCGAAGAACCCTATTTATTAGGTGGTGTTTATAGTCATGTGGATGTCAAGCCTTTTGTACAGGTACTACCAAAGGTAGATAATCATGCCTAAAGTTGCCTTTGTTAGCCTGATTTTTATGTTAAGCATGCCAGTTTATGCTGAAAACACAACCAACAATCAAGCCAGTTCAAATGCTCAAACTGCCACAAATACCCCAAGCGCTGAGCAAACGCCGCCTACTGATGGTGAAAAACCTGCTAATACTGATACCGAAGCATCAACCACCCAAAATGCAACGGATGCCAGTACTGATGCTAGTTCTGGTGAAAGCGAAACGCCAAATGACGCTGCCAATACCGCCAATCCGCCACCGCCAAGCCCACATGACCCTAATGCACCAACTCTTGCCGAACTGCAAGAACCCACCGAAAGTGAATTATCGCTTGCCAACAAAGAATTGCTTGCTAAAAATACTGAACTGGAAAGCAAAGTCAGTGAATTAACCACTCAGGTCAATGTTCTTGTGAATGAGCGTACTGGTCAGCTGTATTTGTACGGCGCTTTGACAGCATTGATTGCTTTTTTTCTAGGGGCGGTTAGTGTGTGGTTTATTTTAAATAAGAAAAAGTCAAACTGGTAAAACAAATGACAACACTCGATGCGGCACAATTGGCTTGGCAAACAGATGACACGGGTCAATTACTTCCTGTCTCTTTAGCTTTTGATGATGTTTATTTTTCTAAAACTGGTGGACTTGATGAAAGCAATTATGTTTTTTTATCAGGCAATCATCTGCCAATACGTTTTAAAAATTTAAAGGAAAATCAAAAATTTACCATTATAGAAACTGGTTTTGGTACAGGATTGAATTTTTTAGCAACTTGTCTTTTATGGTCCAGTCTTGCCCCAAAAAATGCTCGTCTTTATTTTGTCAGCACAGAAAAATTTCCTTTAACTCATGCGGATTTATTGCTTGCTTTGCAAACTTGGCAAGATACGTCGCTTAAATTTTGGGCAGATAAACTCATTTGTCTTTATCCTTTATTGATTGCAGGCTGCCATCGTTTAGAATTTGGACAAATCACACTGGATTTATGGTTTGGTGATGCCAAAGAAAGTTTTGCTCAAATAAATGGGCAAGCGGATGCATGGTTTTTAGACGGTTTTGCTCCAAGCAAAAATAATAAGCTATGGAGCGATGAAATATTTAATCAAATTAAACGACTATCAAAATCTGGCACCACCCTTGCTACATTTACCAGTGCAGGTTTTGTTAAACGTGCTTTGCTAAATATTGGCATGACTGTGCAAAAAATAAAAGGCTTTGGGCGCAAACGTGAAATGCTGACCGCGCACTTTGGTGATTATTGTTGTTTTGACACTCACAAGTTAAGCACCTCATCACAGACAATTAAAACCGCCACCGTGATTGGGACTGGCGTATCGGGGCTTTTGACCAGTTATGCTCTTGCCAGACGCGGAATTTGTGTTACTTTGTTGGATAAAACTTCACCACTTGCAGGTGCATCTGGCAATCCCAAGGCGTTATTTGCACCTAAAATTACACTGCTAAAAGATGTCAAAGACCATTTACCAACCGTCAGTTTTTTATACAGTCAGCGTTTTTATCAAACATTAAATCAGTTAGCCGATGCTGAAATTTTTAGTCAAACGGGTGTGATTGATTTTTTATTGCCACACAAAAAAACCCATCAAACACTTAAAAATTTAATTGACGACTATCCTAATGAACTGATTTGCCAGACCAATGACATGATTAATCAACAAATTCCTGATGTCTTAAAGCACACCATCAGCGCATGGATTGAAAAAGCAGGCTTAATTGATACTAAAAAATTAAGTGATTTTATTTTAAGCCATCCTTTGATTAATTTTAAAAAATTTCATGCGGTTACTATTACTGAAACCAGTCAAATTGCTGAAGTGATGGATGATTTTGATAATAAAATATGCTCAGATATTGCTATTATTTGTTCTGGATTTGAAAGTTATTTATTAGACAGTCAATTATTTAACCCAAGAAAAATTCGTGGTCAAATCTCATATATTCAAAAAACCAATTTACCCAATGAACTAAAAACCCCTATTAAATATGATGGCTATTGTGCGGCTTTTGATGACATTCTTTTAATGGGCGCAAGTTTTATTCGTAATAATACAAATACTGATGTTTCTTTGTTGGAACATGAATTTAATTTAAATAAATTTAATGAAAATATACCCACCATTGCCAAACAATTAAACCTAAAAACGTGCGACCTAAAAGGACGGGCCAGCATTCGCGCCCAAACTCCCGATTACCACCCAATTATTGGACAGCTTTTTGGTAAAAAAAGAGTGTTTGCCCTATATGGCATGGGCTCTAAAGGGTTTAGTTTTGCTCCACTATGTAGTGAAATTTTAGCTGGACTGATTTTTAATGAACCACTTTGCATTTCTCAAAATCTATTGGATAAACTATCCATCCATCGTAAAAGACTGCAAACACCAATCAATCAAAATAACTGATTAACAAAATAAAAGAATTGTATATTAATTTAAGGATAGCCTATGTATTACAATCATACTTCTGATACTTATGATAATCAGTGTAGTATTACAAGCGACTTTACTTTATTGGATGCTATTAAATTAAATTCTAATACACCACTGACATTAGGAATTGATGAGGTGGGTCGTGGGTCATTGTTTGGTCATATGAGCATTTGTGGGGTAATTTTACCCAATGATTTAACTGGTGAATTAGATAAAATAGATTTAAATAACACACCGCTAAAACTCATTAATGACAGTAAAAAATTAACTGAAAAAAGAAGGGAACAATTATACGATGAAATTGACAAACTAAACATTGCTTCAGTGATTGTGGACGTTCCCCATGATGTAATTGATACGGTTAATATTCGTCAAGCAACATTGTTAGGAATGCGACTGGTGATTGAACGGGTCATTGAAGAATACCCATCAAACCTTCTAAACGTACTTATTGATGGCAATGATACGCCCAGATTAAGCAAAAGATTTAAACACAATCACACCAACATTAGCACATTGATAAAAGGTGATGCCATACACAGCAGCATTGCCTGCGCCAGTATCATGGCAAAAGTTCATCGTGATAGACAAATGCAAAGATACGATGCCTTATACCCTGAATACAAACTTGGCAGCAATAAAGGCTATGGCAGCAAAGCCCATAGAGAAGCCATTGAAAACTTTGGCGTTTTACCTGAACATCGCCAAAGTTTTGAACCAATAAGAAGTTTACTTTAACACACCCAAATTAAGACCAGATTTGCCTTTTTAACAAAAGTTTGGTTGCTTTTCGGTCTTTTTTATGATGGGTTTTTGGGTTATCTTTATCATGAATGCCACCCTTTTTTAATAAAGGTGTTAAAGCCGATAAATTACGAATTTTTGGTCGTTTATTGGCTTTATTTTGCTCAAAAACCAAAGAACGTTCCATTTTTAATAAATTTTTTAGACTCATTTTTTTAACCTTTAATGCATAAAACCTGTTTTAATGTGTGAACCACTTCCACCAAATCCGCTTGCTTTTGCATCACTTCATCGATGTCTTTATAAGCGTGCGGGATTTCATCAATAACACCTTTATCTTTTCGGCATTCAATACCTTGGGTTTGCGCTATCAAATCATCCACCACAAATGTTCGCGCCGCCTTGCCACGACTCATTTTTCTACCCGCACCATGCGAACAAGAGTAAAAACTTTGAGTCTCGCCACGACCACGCACAATGTAAGATTTTGCCCCCATAGAACCTGGAATAATGCCAAGTTCACCTGCGTAAGCACTGATTGCCCCTTTACGCGTAACATATACCATTTCGCCAAAATGCACTTCTTGACTGATGTAATTATGATGGCAATTGATGGCTTCTTTGGTGATGGTAAAGTGTGGAAAATTAGCGTCTGGTGAATGAAGTGCCTTGATAATTAATCGCATCATTTCTTTACGATTTTCCATCGCGTAATCTTGCGCCCATTCTACTGCTTCTAAATAATCGTTAAAATATGAACTACCTTCAGCAAAATAGGATAAATCCCTATCTGGAATGTAACCAAATCGTGTTTCATTCTCTTTTTTGGCTAAGGTGATAAAATATTCTCCAATGCAGCTACCGATACCTCGGCTTCCTGAATGCAGCATAATCCAAACATCATCGTTCTCATCAATGCACAATTCAATAAAATGATTGCCGCCACCGAGTGTGCCTAACTGTTTTGCCCAAGCACGGTCAAAATTATTAAGCATTTTTAACAAGCCTTTATGTTTATCAGTGATGCGTTTTAGACGAATCGCCAAAGGGTCTAAAGTGCTCATTTTCGCCATAATTTGTTTGTGCTTAGCAAAACCAACAGGGACATATTTTTCAATTGCTAAACGAGCATTTTTTAGGTTATTAGGCAATTGATTGGCTTTGATAGATAGTCGAAGTGCATTCATGCCACAGCCAATATCCACTCCCACAGCCGCAGGAATGATTGCTTTTTTGGTTGGAATGACACTGCCCACCGTTGCTCCTTTTCCTGTGTGCACATCGGGCATCACCGCAATGTGTGAATGAATAAAGGATAATTGGCTCATCGCATAAAGCTGATTTATCGCTGATTGTTCCACGTCTGTGGTATAAATTTTTACAGGCACGCCCGTTTTGGCATTTTCATTTAAAATAAGTTCAATTGTCATAAATTATTTTCCTATAAAGGAAATTTTGTTTTATATAAATTTTAAAAAAACAAAATCCCCCATTACTAAAAATAAAACTATTTTTAGTAAAATTAGAATAAAAAAAGATAAATAAAACCCATGAGTTTTTTAAATAAAAAAACACAATTATTTTAAATAAATTTTTACATAATCATTAAAGAAATTAAAGCTGATAAAAAACAACGTACCACAATATACGTCGCTTCTTTTAAAGGCATAGAGATGTGTAAATTAGTTATAAATCAATCTATTGTATTTAAAAACTAATTAAAACAAATACCCAAACAGCTAAAACGGCTTGTGTGGTTTATGTAATTTACAGAATTTAATAAATAAACAAACATGGTTTTACTCCTTTTTAGCTAATGGGTGAATGGAACACATTTTAAAATAAATTAAATTTAAAATGTAATGAATGGGCATATAATAAAACTTTAAAAATAAAAGTCAAGTATTTTTATTAAAATAATTGATTGTTTAAACCGATTTTAATGTTTGTTTTGCATATTTTGACGTTTTGCAGCAAGCATAGCCTGCATATTTTTTAGGTAATCCGTAGCAATTTGTTCTGGATTTTTATTGCTTTGGGTCTTGGTTTGACGTTCTGGATAATCAATATGTTCACTGGGTAGCTCGTCCAAAAATCGCGAAGGTGTGGTTTGGCGAAAATCTTTACCTGAACGGCGTTTTTTTGCCACCATTAACGTTAATTCATGTTTAGCTCGAGTAATGCCCACATACATTAAACGTCTTTCTTCCTCAATACCATCATCATCTAATGAGTTACGGTGTGGCAAAATATCTTCTTCCACACCAATGATATACACATAATCAAATTCAAGACCTTTGGCGGCATGAAGAGTCATTAAATTGACTTTGTTAGTATTTGCTTCTTCTTGTTGTTGTTCCAACATATCCAACAGTACCAGTTTGCGAATCACTGCATCAATGGTTTTTTCATCGTCATCTTCGGCACGGTTAATCATACTGTTGATGGATGAGTATAACGATTCAATATTATCCAAGCGGTTTTTTTCTTGTTGGGGGGTTTTGCTATCGCCTTTGATATAATCTAAATAACCCGTTTCTTCTATCATCTGACGAATCAAAGGAATAGGGTCAGTGTTCTCATACAAATCACGAGTGAAACGCTCAACAAATTCTGAAAAATCTTGCAATGTATTAGCGGCTTTAGCGCCCAAAGCATTTTTTAAGCCTGCATGACTACACGCCAATAATAGCGAAATACTATATTCTTGAGCAAAAAGCCCTAACTTTTCCAAACTTGCCGAACCAATCCCGCGTTTTGGAGTGTTAATAATACGCAAAAATGCAGTATCATCGTCAGGGTTTAAAATGATTCTTAAATAGCTCATCACATCTTTGATTTCAGTACGTGCAAAAAATGATGTGCCGCCCGATAATTTATAAGGAATCTGCAAAGAACGCAGTTCGGCTTCTAAGGCTCGAGCTTGAAAGTTAGAACGATACAAAACCGCATATTGCTCCCAGGTGCCGCTGCGACGGATTCTATGAGTTAAAATTTCTTTGGCAACTTTTTGGGCTTCTGACGTGTCATCGGTACAGGTTAAAACGCGAATTTTTTCACCATGACCTTTGTCAGACCAAAGCTGTTTTTCAAAAATATGTTCATTGTTGGTAATCACCGAATTTGCAGCAGATAAGATACGATTGGTCGAACGATAATTTTGTTCTAACTTAACCACCGTTAAGTGTGGAAAATCTTGCTTTAACAACTGCATATTTTCAGGTTTTGCTCCTCGCCATGCGTAGATGGACTGGTCGTCATCACCCACTACAGTAAAACGCGCCTGAACACCTGTTAAGAGTTTAACCAATTCATATTGAGCAGTATTGGTATCTTGATATTCATCCACCAAAAGATAACGAATGCGATTTTGCCACTTTTGACGAACTTGAGCATTTTCACGCAAAATTTTTACAGGCAGCACAATCAAATCATCAAAATCCACCGCATTATAAGCTCTTAGGTGTCGTTCATATAATTCATACAAATGTGTAAAGATTAAATCTTCTTGTTTATCAATGGTTTGATTGGCATCTTTTGGCTCAATTAAATCATTTTTCCAATCTGAAATCATCTTAATAGCCAATGACAACAAATCGCCTCGCTCTGCTCCACTAAGATTATCTCGCACCATTAATTCAGCCAGTAACCGTTTACTGTCATCAGAATCCATAATGCTAAAGTTGCCTTTTAAAGGGGTGTGTAGCAGCTCATAACGCAAAAATTGCAATCCAAAATGGTGAAACGTTGAGATGCTAAGCCCACGTGTTTTTTCACTTGGTAACAGTTTTTGCACCCGCCCTTTCATTTCACGAGCCGCTTTATTGGTAAAGGTCATTGCGGTAATCCGCTCAGCTGGAATGTTGCACTCATTGATAAGATGGGCAATTTTTTGGGTGATAACTGACGTTTTACCAGAACCAGCTCCTGCCAAAACCAATAATGGACCTGAAACATGAAGTAAGGCTTCTTTTTGACGTGGATTTAATTGATTATTATGCTGACTCATAAGAATTATATTGTTAGTAAATTATTGTAAATAGAACAAACACCAAATAGCAATCATACCAATCATGACACCTAACAGATTGATTTTACTGACTTTTTCTTTAAATAAAAACAAACCAACCAAAGTTCCCAAACAAATTACACCAATATTCATACCAGCAAACACCAAAGTTGGGTCGGACTTAAACGCTTGATGAGCTTTGACGTAAAATAAAATATTGGAAAAATTTAAAATACCCAAAATAACACCGCTACCCAAACTTTTAGCTTGCCAAGCAGTTCTTTTGATTAGTAAATAACCCAACATAATCACAAAGGCTAGTACAAAAGTAATCAGCAGTGTTATGGAAAACGCATTACCCAATTTTGACATTTGTTTAAACAAAATATCAATAACACCATACCCCAGCCACACACCTAATAAAACCATGATTGATGATTTAACATCATAAGATTTTTGGATATTTTCTTTATACACCAATAAAAATAAAGCTAAAAAAGCCAGTGTAATACCAATGGCTTTTTGGGTTGTTAGAACTTCATTAAATATTGTAAAAGAAGCGATAATTGGTAAGAACAAAGCCAATCGTTGGGCAGCGTCTGATTTGACAATACCAACGCGGTCTACCGCTTTTGCCATAATGATAAAAACACTGGGCAATAATACGCCCAGCGCTATAAAAATAAAACTTGGCGCTGTGCCAAATTTGGGTAAACCTTGAGAAAAATCAGGCTTTAAAAATAACAGTGCTAAAAAAATAGCTGTCATATAATTGATTAAAATCGCTTGGCGCACATCAATATTTTGCACTCTAACCAATTTTAAAAATATTGAAACTGACACACTCGCAAAAATTGCTAAAATTAAATAACTCAAAACAATCTCCTTATTATTTTATGAATAATTTAAGTATTTTAATCAATATATCAATACATTAAACCAATCGATGACTGGCAAGTTTGGTTAATTGATAAAGCCCTTTTCGGTATTGGTTATCAGGTAAAGACAACAATGCTTTTTGAGCTAAAGCGGTTTCCTGTAACGCTCGTTTTGTGCAATATTGCAACGCGCCCGACGATTGTACTAGATGAATCAGTTTTAAAGGGTCATCTATTTTGCCTGTTTGTACAGCGATGCGTAATGTATCATAATCGGCAGATTGATTGTTTTTTAGAATTTCTAAGGTTTTGATGATGGGTAGAGTTGGCTTGCCTTCTGCCAAGTCATCGCCCAGGTTTTTACCCATGATAGCTGCATCGCCACTAAAATCCAAAATGTCATCAATCATTTGAAATGCGTTACCAAAATGATAAGCAAATGCCCCCAATGTATCAGACAAGTCCGCACGGTTTTGTAAAAGTGCCGCCCCAATGGTTGCCATCATAAATAATCGAGATGTTTTACCATCAATAATTTGTAAATAATCGGCTTCGGTGGTTTCTGGATTGTGTTGATGCTGCAGCTGCAACACTTCACCTTCAGCAATATCACAGGTGCCATCTGAAAATAACTTTAACAAAGGCAGATTGTTAAATCCCACCAAAAGATTAAAAGAACGGGCAATCAAATAATCTCCCACTAAAACAGCAGTGGCATTATTCCATGTAGCATTTGCGGTTGGTCGCCCCCGTCTTAGCCCTGACTCATCAATGACGTCATCATGCACCAGTGTTGCAGTATGCAACATCTCGGTAATTGCTGCAAGTTCCATCGCTTGTGGACGCTGAGTATCTTCCAACATTCGAGCAGTCAAAAGCGTAATCAAGGGCCGCATTCGCTTACCACCTGCATCAATAACATGTTTAGAAACCTGCATAATCAGACGTACTTTGGAATTTAAGCTGCCAAAAACTTGTTTATCCATAATGGCAAAATCATCAGCAACAATGGCTTGAATGTCAGCATAACTAGGTATGGCGTTCATAAAACTCGCTATTTATTTAGAAAATTATTAACAAATTCAAGCCCGCTATGATAACACAGGCGCGCATTTTACTAAAGCCCAAAGCAAAATGAAATGCAAAAAGTCAGCTAAACCCCTAAAAAATACCAATTATCTGAATGCTTATTTAGGCACAAAAATCATTATGTGATTTATAGTAGAATACTTAACCTTTTTTAAAGTATTTAGGATTCAATTATGTCTTTTCAATTAAGTTTTTTCCCCATCAGTGCCAACGACGTTATTAAAGTTGATGAAGGTAAACTCCATTTAGCAGATTATGAGCACCCACAAGAGGCAACGCTGGATTTTTACACTCAAGATTTTATCGATTTAGTTATGAGTGAAATGCTACCTTTGTCTGTTCTGATGACTGAAGGTGATGAGCGATACAGTGAGCAAATTGATGGCGGTATTTATTATAGCACTGGTGCCATTGATGAAATTGTTCATGCTTTTAATGAAACGGATTTAAATAAACTTGCTGACATGTTAGATGGCAATCATGACCATTGTGTAGCAACTTTAACAGAAGTAAAAAATTTATTCAGCCAAGCTCAGGCACATAATCAAGTTATCATTGGTTTCTTTTAATGATTCATTATGTTATAACATAATATAATTTATTGATTTTTATTGTTTTTTTATTAAAAAAGTGTTTGACTTTAGGTGACTTGCAGAGCATAATTGTGATAGAGAATTTCAATTGTTAATGGGTTTGATGTTATTTTCCCATTAATATTAATATTGTGTATTTATCATTATTTTTGATAAATATCATCATCGCCAAGGAGTCTCTCATGACAAAGATGAAAGCAGCTGTTGTTACCCAAAACTGTGATGGCAATGTTGAAATCATTGAAAAAGACATTCGCCCTCTAGAAGCCAATGAAGCGCTGGTGGAAGTGGAGTATTGTGGTGTGTGCCACACCGATTTACATGTAGCAGCGGGCGATTATGGCGATAAGCCTGGTCGCGTACTTGGTCATGAGGGCATTGGCATCGTAACAAAAGTTGCAGATGGTGTAAGCGCTTTAAACGTTGGCGACCGCGTCAGCATTGCTTGGTTGTTTAAAAGCTGTGGCGCTTGTGAATACTGCAACAGTGGACGCGAAACACTTTGTCGTAGCGTATTAAATGCAGGTTATACCGCCGATGGTGGCATGGCAACCCACTGTATTGTTGATGCAGATTATGCAGTAAAAGTTCCAGAGGGTCTAGACCCTGCCCAAGCAAGTTCCATTACTTGTGCAGGTGTCACCACCTATAAAGGCATCAAGGTTTCAGGTGTTCGTCCAGGTCAATGGATTGCCATCTATGGAGCAGGCGGTCTTGGTAATTTGGGTGTACAGTATGCCAAAAAGGTCTTTGGCGCTCACGTCATTGCTGTTGATATTAACGATGATAAATTAGCACTTGCTAAAGAATCAGGGGCAGATTTAGTAGTCAATCCCGCCAAAGAAGATGCTGCTCGCTTTATTCAAGAAAAAACTGGCGGGGCTCATGCTGCAGTAGTCACTGCCGTTTCAAAAGCTGCCTTTAATTCAGCTGTAGACTGTGTGCGTGCTGGCGGCCGTGTCATCGCAATTGGCTTGCCACCTGAAAGCATGGATTTATCCATTCCGCGCCTTGTGTTGGATGGTATTGAGGTGGTTGGTTCGTTGGTTGGCACTCGCCAAGATTTAGCAGAAGCTTTCCAATTTGGCGCTGAAGGCTTGGTTGTACCTGTCGTTCAAAAACGCACACTTTCTGAAGCTAATGAGATTTTTCAGGAAATGAGAGATGGTACAATCCAAGGACGCATGGTTATTGACATGAAAGCTCCTTGTGCTTGCAATCATTAATCTAACATCAACCAATCCAGCAAAGTCAAGCAGTAGCTTGGCTTTGTTTTTTTTAATCAATCAAGATGTGTCTTTTTAAATAAAATATCCACTCAAAAAGCTGATTACAAAAGATAATTGTCAAAAGTTTTCTTTTATTTTACAATTAATTAACTTTTATTGAATGGAGTTAATCTTGTGAATCAGTCATCTTTTTTATGGACCTGCGTTTTAACAGCATTAATCACAGGTTGCACAACAACTGCGCCATCGTCTTCAAATGTCAATACGCCTAAGAGTGCTGCAAAAAAAGAGATGGCTGCTGAAGTAGCCGCCGCCCCTAGCTCTAATATGAATGGTTTTAAACTTAACTACATGACATCGATGATCGTACAAGATTCATTTATATTAAAACCTGAACAAAATACAGCAAAATATCAGCATTTAGACTCAAACCCCGTCTACAGTGTCGCTAAAACTCCTGTTTCTACGTTCAGTATTGATGTAGATACTGGCAGTTACAGTAATGTACGGCATTTTTTAAACAATGGACATCTGCCGCCAGCAGATGCTGTGCGCGCTGAGGAAATGGTAAACTATTTTTCTTATCAATACAAAACACCAACGGATGCCAAACCTTTTGCAGTAAGTAGCAGTGTTGTAGACTCACCATGGAAACCTGAAGCCAAAGTAATTCGTATTGGTATTAAAGGTAAAGAAATAACCACCGAGGCACTTCCACCTGCTAATTTGGTATTTTTGATTGATGTGTCTGGCAGTATGTATGGTGAAGAAAAATTAGGGCTTGCCAAGCATACACTTAGACTTTTAACCGAGCAGCTTCGCGAACAAGATTCCATTACGCTTATTACCTACGCCAGTGGCGAACAGGTGCTACTAGAAGCAACTAAAGGCACGCAAGCCAATAAAGATAAAATCCTAAAGGCCATTAATCAGCTTGAAGCGGGTGGCTCTACTCATGGTGAAAGCGCAATCCAGCAAGCTTATCAATCAGCAGAAAAATCCTACATCAAAGGCGGCATTAATCGCATTTTACTTTTAACCGATGGCGATTTCAACGTTGGTATTACTGATTTTCAAACATTAAAAAATATGGTTGCCGAAAAACGCAAATCGGGAATCTCTTTATCTACTTTTGGCTTTGGAACGGATAACTATAACGAGCAGCTCATGGAACAAATTGCCGATGCAGGTGATGGAAATTACAGCTATATTGACACTAAAAACGAGGCAAAAAAAGTACTGCATCGCCAATTGTCATCCACTTTAGCAACCATTGCTCAAGATGTCAAAATACAAGTAGAATTCAATCCTGTTACCGTAAAAGAATATCGTCTAATAGGATACGAAAACCGTTTATTAAAAGAAGAAGATTTTAATAATGATAAAGTTGATGCAGGTGATATTGGGGCAGGACATAGTGTTACGGCATTGTATGAAATCATTCCAGTAGGTAAACAAGGCTGGTTAAATGAAAGCCATTACCAACAAACACCAACTGCAACTGGTAAAAATGACGAATATGCTCACGTTGCCATTCGTTATAAATTGCCCGACCAAAGCCAAAGCAATCTTATCAATATACCCATCAAAAACAAATCCGTACCTTTTGCCAATGGCGACTCTGACACCCAATGGGCAATAACTGTGGCAAGCTTTGCTGAACTCTTAAAGGGCGGAAAATATTCAGGTGATTTGGATTATCAAGCTGTAAAACAACTGGCTCAAACCAATAAAAGCAATGATAGCTATGGCTTAAAGGCTGAGTTTATTGAACTTGTTGGTATTGCTGACAGCTTAAGTTCAAAAAAACCAAAATAGACACCTATCTATGGTTGATATGCCCATGTAAATTGGGCATATTTTAATTGTTTTGTTCAGCGTGATTTTTTGTGTCGTGATTGGGTATGGCGTTAAAACGTTTATTTCTTTGGTCAGGTAATGTTTGATTAACTTCGTCAAAAGCTGATAGTGGCTGAAATATCACATTTTGAGCAGGAAGTTTTTGGACTTGAGTAAGTCGCCAAGCATGTTGATCATCATTGATATTAATGTAATATTTTGTACGGACTTCATTCAAATTTAATGCAATTTTACCTTGATACAAATTATCTTTAATGCGTGTTAGAGTAAAATCATGGTCTTTTTTAGGGTCGGTAGCGTGTGAGATGCGCACGGATAGATTGTTGGAAAATGCATCAGAATCAACAGGCTTAGCAAAATTAAGTTCAAAAGTAACTACATCACCATCAAAACGCATTACACCATGTGCTCCTAAATCATGAGCTAGCTGGTCTTTTGACGCATCTTGATACAGCGTTTTACCATCCATATACCAATCATCGCGCACAGTAGCATCTTTATGTTTGACTGAAAAAAATACAAAAAAGATACAAGCAACTACCACCACAGCAGGTAAACCAATGACAAATATAGTAACCATATAGTTTTTATACCAAGGAGCGGAAGTTTTAATTACTGATGAAGTGGAATTTTGCGTAGCCATAGGAAAATTATAATAAAATTTATTTATTCTAACATAATTTTACAAGTTTTTTTGTCAATAATGCTGTCAATAATTAAACGTTACTGTTATGCTATGATTTTTTACGTTTTAATAATACCAAGACTGCACCCGTACCGCCATCATTGCTCGGTGCAGACACAAAAGCCAACACATTATCCATTTGTCTAAGCCAGCCATTAACACATGTTTTAAGAATGGCATCAATTCCTTTACCATGCACAATTTTGACCACTGTTTCATCATTTTGTATTGTGTCATTTATCAAAGTTAAAACAGCATCTCGGGCTTCATCAATGGTTGAACCATGTAAATCCACGGCATTATACCAACGAAATTTACCCTGCTTTAGCTGTTCAAAAACCTTATTTTGTAATGTAGGATTTTTATAACTTAAAAAAGCATCGCCAGCTACAGGATTCAATAAAGCTTGCATATCAGACAGTTTATTGGTCATTACTTCTTTAGTACCAGTCGCAGCAGCTCGACGCAACAAGGCGTTTGTATCATCTTTTAAAGATTGTTTAGTAACAGTTTTTTCATGTTTTAAAGGCGTAACACCCATCATTGCCTGAGCAAACAACGTGCTGTCATCTGGGTTTTGCAATTTAGCCGCTTTAACTTTAACTGTTTGAGCAGTTTTTGCTTTTTGCTCTTTTTTAAGTTCTTGCAATTGATTTTGCAATTCTTTGGATAATAGATTTTTAAAGGTTGCCATAATTGATTAAAAATAAAAAAGGGTGTAAACACCCTTTTGGTTTAATTAACGATTTGCCAAATGATTTTTGACACCCTTAGCAAAAGCTCGTAATGCTTCAACAGTGCTATCCCAATCCAAACAGCCATCCGTTACTGATTTACCATACTCAAGTTGAGATAAATCACTTGGGATATTTTGACGACCACCTTTTAAATGACTTTCAATCATCAGCCCCATAATGGATTTATTGCCGTTTTGAATTTGGCTAGCAATATTTTGAATCACCATAGGTTGCAAATATGGGTCTTTACCCGAATTGGCATGGCTGGCATCCACCATAATTTTGCCACTGGTATTGCTTTTAACCAATGCGTCTTCGGTAGCTTTAATGGCATTTTCATCGTAATTAGGCTTGTCATTGCCACCACGCAGCACTACATGAGCGTATGGATTGCCTTTGGATTTGATAATACAAACTTGACCTTCATCAGAAAGACCTAAAAAGCTATGACCTGACTGCACCGCTTGCATGGCATTCACCGCAACCGTCATACTACCATCGGTGCCGTTTTTAAAACCAACAGGACAAGACAAACCAGAACTCATTTCACGATGTGTTTGGCTTTCGGTTGTACGCGCACCAATTGCCGACCAACTAATCAAATCTTGGATATACTGTGGAGTATTGGGGTCAAGAGCCTCGGTAGCACATGGCAAGCCTTTTTCGTTTAATTCAAGCAATAGCTTCCTTGCCATCCCTAGCCCTTTTTCAATGTCAAAACTGTCGTTCATGTCTGGGTCATTGATAAGACCTTTCCAACCCGTAGTAGTACGTGGTTTTTCAAAATAGACACGCATCACGATAAATAGTTCATCTGACAACTCTTCTGCCAAAACTTTTAACTTATCTGCATATTCATGTGCAGCTTTGGTGTCGTGTATGGAGCAAGGTCCTACGACAACCAAAATACGTTTGTCTTTACCATCTAAGATATTTTGCACAACACTTCTGCCCTGCAAAACGGTTTGATAGGCTTGTTGAGATAAAGGGTATTTAGTTTTTAAAGCTTTTGGAGTAATCAGAGGGATAAATTTTTCAATATTCACGTCGTCAATATCATGATGGTGTGTTACAGTATGGGGTGTTTGGCTCATAGCTAGCCCTTATCTATCAAAGGTGGTATTTATAAAAATGCCTATTATGCACAAAACACCCCAATTTGACAAGTAGTTACCTATTGATAACCTTTTTTACGTAAATCTTCATAACCACCTTGATTAACAACATTTTGATACCCCAAATCTGTCAAGGTTTTTTTGGCAATCTCAGCACGTCGACCACTTCGGCAATATAGATTAATTTTTGTGCTCTTATTAGGTACCAATTGGGCAATTTTACCGCCAATTTCTTCATGTGGAATATGAAGTGCATTTTGCAAATGCCCTGAATCAAATTCTTCCTTGCTACGCACATCAATCCAAACCTCGGATTGAGTTTGAGTGACAGTTTCGGTATGCGTTTCTTGATTGGTGGTTTGAGTAGATTCTTTGCTCTGACAAGCGCTCACAAGCAAAAACACAGCAAACAAAGGTAAAATAACTTTTTTCATTAAAAAATTCTCACTAAGAAATGTAGTTGATGAATAATCACAAAATTAAAATGTAGTCAAGCACCACAATAAGTAACTACAACTATTTGATTTATCAACGTTGAGTTTTAACCGCTTCAATAGCGCGCAGTGAATAGGTATAAGCAGCACCAGCATTTAAAGCGATGGCGGTCGCCAAAGCAGCGGCAACTTCATCATCGCTAGCGCCAGCTTTTACAGCAGCTTCAGCATGTACGCTAATGCAGCTTTCACAGCGAGTTGTTACAGCAACTGCTAAAGAAATCAATTCGCGAGTTTTATCATCCAACACACTACTATCAATTGCTTGAGTTAGCGCACCATAAGCCTTTAGCATCTTTGGATGCTCAGCACCAAGCTCTTTAAATGCAGTTTTCACATCTTGGGTATGTGTTTGCCAATCTTGAAACATAATGACCTCTCAACTTAAATAAAGTTAACCAGAAACAGTTGAATTTTAGCACATCTTCAAATAACAATTGTACAATAAAACTAATAATATAATTTTGCATAATTGATAAAACTCTGCTACAATACCCCAAAATTTTGGTGAAGTGGCTGAGTGGTCGAAAGCGCACGCCTGGAAAGTGTGTATACGTTAATAGCGTATCAAGGGTTCAAATCCCTTCTTCACCGCCAGACTTTAAAGCCCTCTAAATTATTTTAGGGGGTTTTATTTTGTCATTTTAAATATCATTATTTATAATAAATCAAATCAATTCAATCCATTAAGATTAAAACAATATTAATTAAAAACCCCTAACAAAAAAGTTAGGGGCTAGATGAGTCTAAACCTAATAAGATTTATGCTTCATCTTCATCTGTTGTAGCTTGTGCATCTTCAGATAAAATAGTTACCAAAATGTCTGCGCTGATGTCGTGATGCAATTGAATGGTAACTTTGTATTCGCCCACTTGACGGAATGAACCTTCTGGCAATTTCACTTCAACGCGGTCTACAGGCAATCCTGATTTAGTCAAAGCATCAGCAATATCACGAGTGCCAATTGAACCAAATAGCTTACCTTCATCACCAACTTTAGCACGCATAATAACATTAACATCTGCCAATGCTTCAGCACGCGCTTTGGCTTCTGCCAATTCTTTGGCTTCAATTGCTTCAAGCTCAGCACGACGAGCCTCAAATTTAGCAAGGTTTGCTTCATTTGCTGGCAACGCTTTGCCTTGTGGGATTAGGTAGTTACGACCGTAACCTGCTTTTACATCAACGGTTTCGCCAAGTTTGCCAAGATTAACGACACGCTGTAATAAAATAACTTGCATGATTTTTCTCCGTTAAACTTACTTGTGATTGTCAGTGTAAGGCAATAATGCCAAATAACGAGCTTGCTTAATGGCAACAGCTAGCTGACGTTGGTATTTGGTTGAAGTGCCAGTGATGCGGCTAGGAACAATTTTGCCATTTTCGCTGATGTATTGTCTTAATAAATCCAGTTCTTTATAATCAATATGGGTAATGCCTTCAGCAGTGAAACGGCAAAACTTACGACGACGATAAAAACGTGCCATGATAATCTCCTTAGTTAATTATTCGTCAGCAGCTTCGCTTTCGCTTTCGCTGCGAATTTCATTGCGACGACTGTCTTTGCGTTTGCGCTTTTCTTCAGCTTCTTTTTTTAATGGAGAATCTTCAGTAATTGCGGCATCACGGCGGATAATCAAGCTACGAATAATCGCATCATTATATTTAAATAACTCTTCTAATTGAGCCAAAGTTGCTTCATTACATTCAATATTTAATAGAACATAATGAGCTTTATGGATTTTGTTAATTGGGTAAGCCAATTGGCGACGACCCCAATCTTCTAAACGATGGTTGGTACCGCCATTTTCTTCAACGATTGAGCGGTATTTAGTTACCATATCAGCAACTTGGTTACTTTGGTCTGGATGAACCAACAGTACCACTTCATAATGTCTCATAAGGACTCCCTACGGATTAAAACAGCCATTATTTATATAATGGCAAGGAGAAAAATAATTTTGATTAAAAATTCATCAAAACTAATTAACAAGTCGCTGATTATACCACAGCTTTTTTATAAAAAAAAGCAGTTCAATAGTAAATTATGATTTATCTTTTTCAAGTTCTAAGGCTAATTGCCGTTTTTGTTCTTGAATTTCAGCAAGCTCTTTGGCTTTGGCTGCTTTTTGTTCTATCAAACTTTTAATCAATTGCCAAGCCGCATTGAGTAATAACAAACATACAAAAACCGTTAAAATTGGCAGCGATAAGGTAGCAGCCCCTGAATAATCCTTCATCAGGATACTATACGCCACACCTGCAACTGCTGGTGCCATCTGCCCAGAACCTAGCAATGTATCACCTGGCGCTAGTAATAACGCTGCTGCAAACAGCCAAATGCCTGTTAAAAAACCGTGCAAACAACGAGGCAACGTACGAATGATAAACCATAGTGACAATAAAGCAATAACTGAAGCACCAACATAAGTATAAAATTGCAATTGATCATCAGCAATGCCTTCGGTAAGTTGGCTCCACCAAACCATGGCTTCTGCCGCCATCTCACTTAAAGAATCAAGAGATATATTCATTAACCAGTGCATAAGTCATTACCAAAAATAAAACGAGTCATTGTAACATATTTTTGCTTTTTACCACTTTGATGTTACAAAAAACCATCAGTTACCCATTAGAATATTGTTTATATCAGTCGTATTTTTTATCTTGTAAGGCTTTAGCTTTAGCAAGAGCTTGAGCAGCCAAAATATCGGCGGGCGGCGCTTGTACATAATAGCCCTGTTCTGCTAATTTTTGACGGACATCGCAAATATCAGCCCGTGCCAACTTTTCTCTACTTGCCAAATCTAGATGCATCACAAATTGCCCCAAACCCAATTTTTGACGCAACTCTTTAGGCAGAACACCCAACCAATCTTTGATTTGATTTGTATCATTTGGATAATCAGGGCGAGCAATATATACATACCAATCATCATTTTTGGGAAATTTATAAATGTCACAATGCATAAATCAGACCTAATTGTTAAAAAGTTAAAATTTTACTTGTAAATTTTATCATTATTTCTCATAATAGAGACGTTGATTTTTTCAGGAGAGTGCATTTTATGGCATTAATGCCTAAAATGACACCGAAGGCGCAAACCTACCCTACAATCGCTCAGGTAAAAGGACTGAAAAAATTTGTGATAAATCAGCCATTTGTTGGAAAAATGGTCTTTTATTATCAATACAAATCTGGAGAGTGGCAGCTTTTGCTCACCGAAGGGAAGAAAACCATTTTAGCTACTTTTACAGTTATGCTTTTTTGATGGTTGAAAATCTCAGGTTAAAAGGACAGATGGGGTGCTAAAAATTAATTGTCATTGAAATTTGTTGGCATATTTTTGCACATTTATAAGGATTTATTATGAGCACCCAAGACAACGCTCCCAAACGCACACCTTTTTATCAAGCCCATCTGGATGCCAATGCCAAAATGGTTGATTTTGCAGGATGGGAGCTTCCTATTAATTATGGTTCACAAATTGCCGAACATGAAGCCGTTCGTACTGATGCGGGCATGTTTGATGTCTCACACATGCTGGTTACTGACATAACAGGCAAACACGCAAAAGCCTTTTTTCAAAAACTACTTGCCAATGATGTTGCTAAATTATCCTTTGTTGGCAAAGCCCTATACTCCGCCCTACTCAATGATAATGGTGGCGTGATAGATGATTTAATCGTTTATCGCATGAACGAAGCAGAAACCGCTTATCGTATCGTCTCTAATGGAGCAACTCGCGAAAAAGATTTGGCACAGTTTGGCAAAATTGCCACAGACTTTGGCGTAATACTTACGCCACGTTATGATTTAGCAATGATTGCCATTCAAGGTCCAAAAGCTACTCAAAAACTACTTTCCATCAAAGCTGACTGGATAGACACAGTCAATGGTTTAAAGCCCTTTGTTGGAGAGGATTTGGGTGATGATTGGTTTGTGGCTCGCACAGGCTATACTGGCGAAGATGGCGTGGAAGTGATTTTGCCAAGCGACCAAGCAGTAACGTTTTTTGACGAGCTGATCAAGGCAGGTGTACAGCCCTGTGGTCTTGGAGCAAGAGACACGTTGCGCATGGAAGCAGGCATGAACCTATACGGCAACGACATGGATGATGACACCAGCCCGCTAGAAGCAGGCATGGCGTGGACGGTGGATTTAAAAGATGAAAATCGGGATTTTGTTGGTAAATCTGCCCTAGTCGCCCTAAAAGCAGACGGCGTCAAAGTCAAACAAGTAGGCTTACTACAAACGGGTAAAGGTGGCGTCTTGCGTAGTGGCATGGAAGTCGTAACAGATGCAGGCAATGGCATGATCACCAGTGGCGTATTCTCCCCAAGTCTTAACCAATCAATCGCCATTGCCCGAGTACCCACTGACTTTACAGGCGATACCGCCAAAGTCATCATGCGTGGCAAAGAAGTGGACGTGCGTGTGCTAAAACTGCCATTTGTAAGAAACGGTAAAAAGCAGTTTGATTGACTTTAATCGGCTTTCATAAGGAGAGGTTATGTCTAAACTCAAAATGTTAGTAGTGCTTGGTTGCATTTTTACGTGCCAATCATCTTTTGCCAAATCTGAAATTTTATTACAGCCCAGCAATGAGCAACGTCAAGCGGTTAAATCAGTCTTTGTGTCATCAGATAATGCTCAAATTCGCACTGCAATTAATGAAGCAAGGCATAACATAGAGACATTAGCAATTAATGCGTCATGTTCTATGGGTTACTACATTCAAGGCATCGCTTCCATTCGATCACCTAATGTACAAGCCCAAGTGAATTTATGGAGTCCAACCAATGGCATGCAATATATTACACATGACAAATGCCTAAACGTTGTGCGTATTGGAAATTGGTCTATGCCAGCTAAAAACACTCTAAATTTTAACATTATTTATGAATCTGGCCAATCAGGTGAAAATAAATCCGCACATATAGAAATGATTAAACAGAACGGGCAATGGTTGATACTTAGCCATTTATGAGTTTTGACACAAAAATATGATTGAGACATCTTACAAAGATACTAAATCATGCAAGATATTGATTTTTAAAAAAAAATACAATGAAAAAAGAAATTGCCATTAACCAAGATACTCACAGATGAATGATTTAAGTCTAACCATCATTCATTTATTACACGCCATGAGAGTAAAACCATCTGCCATTTTTGCCAATGATTTTGTAGAAAGTTTTAATTTAATCTGGAAAATCCAAGTTTAAATGAAAAAACCCAAAACTTAACCCATCTTCAAGATGATGGTTGTATTCAAATTGATAACTTTGAATATGAAAGTTGGTTTATTGGCAATAAAGAATATGTATTTTTTATGCCGCAAGGCAAGAAACCATCAAATTAGCAATTAAACACAGCAAGGGCTTATTTGATGATTACACAATACAAACAGCCCAAAACTGGCAACTTATTTATTAAAAAAACCATTTGATGGTTTTTATATCAAAAAAAGAATGAAACAGTGAGCTTTTGCTGTATTTTGATGGCATTTTGCCAAAGTATTGTAAAAGCATTAGGCTTTAACGCTAAATTTATTAGTTTTAGTAATCTTGCCAGTTTAAAACAGAGTAATAAAAATTGTGTGTTAAACTGTCAAATGTCAGAGATGGCAAAAAAGTAGTCTATACCCAAAACAGAGTTTTAACCCAAACGAGGAGTATGCATGATGAAATCTTTAAGTATGTATATCAATGGTACATTTGATACCAACTTTACAGGCGAGTACACCGACGTGCTAAACCCTGCCACCGAAGAAGTGATTGCCAAAGAACCACTTGGCACTGCCGATGATGTCAATCGTGCCGTAGAAGCTGCTTATGCCGCTCAACCTGCTTGGGAGCGTTTGCCTGCGGTGGAGCGTGGGGCATATTTGCACAAAATCGCTGACGGTATTCGTGCCAGAGCTGACGAGTTGACCGCAACCATCGTTGCCGAAGGTGGCAAAACCCGTGATTTAGCACGCATTGAAGTGATGTTTACTGCCGATTATTTGGATTATCAAGCCGAATGGGCAAGACGCTATGAAGGTGAGATTTTGCAAAGCGACCGCCCACGTGAAAACATCTTTTTGTTTAAGCGTCCTTTGGGGGTGATTGCTGGCATTTTACCTTGGAATTTTCCATTTTTCTTAATCGCTCGCAAAATGGGACCTGCCTTGGTAACAGGCAATACCATTGTGATTAAACCAAGTAGCTTTACGCCAATCAACTGCCAAATTTTTAGCGAAATCGTTGATGGCGTGGGCTTGCCTGCTGGTGTCTTTAACGTGGTTAATGGTGATAATCAAACAGGCAGTCATTTGGCAGGACACCCAAAAGTCGCCATGGTCAGCCTAACTGGCTCAGTGCGTGCAGGTCAAGAAGTGATGGCAACCGCTGCTCCAAACATCACCAAAGTTTCGCTAGAATTGGGTGGTAAAGCCCCCGCCATTGTGCTAAAAGACGCTGATTTAGATTTGGCAGTAAAATCCATTCTAGCATCTCGTGTAGGCAATACAGGGCAAATCTGCAACTGTGCTGAGCGCGTTTATGTGCATTCAAGCATCAAAGATGCCTTTACCACCAAGATGATGGACGCCATGAAAGCTGTACGCTACGGCAACCCAAGCGAAGCTGGCAAAGGTGAGCTTGATATGGGTCCACTCATCAATGAACAAGCCGCCCAAACGGTAGAAGCCAAAGTGGCTCGTGCGATTGAACAAGGGGCAACTTTACTGATGGGTGGTAAACGTGCCAAAGGCAAGGGCTATTTCTTTGAGCCAACTGTTTTGGTAGATGTCAATAACAGCATGGACATCATGAAAAACGAAACCTTTGGTCCTGTGCTGCCGATTGCTACTTTTGAAAGCTTGGACGAAGTCATCGCCCTTGCCAACGACTGCGACTATGGCTTGACCAGCTCAGTTTATACCAACAATCTCAACGAAGCCTTTTATGTGACTCGCCGTCTACAATTCGGTGAAACTTACATCAACCGTGAAAACTTTGAAGCCATGCAAGGCTTTCATGCTGGTTGGAAAAAGTCAGGTATTGGCGGTGCGGACGGCAAACATGGTCTAGAAGAATACCTACAAACACAGATGGTCTATTTAGAAACCAATATTTAAGTTTAACATTCAAGCACTTTATGTTTAAAAGTGCTTGCTTGACTCCCTATTTTTAATAACAAACTCACTAGGAGACGCCCATGAGTAACATTCCAAATGATTTAAAATACGTTGCTAGTCACGAATGGCTAAAACGCGAAGAAGACGGCATTATCACCGTTGGCATTACTGACCACGCACAAGATTTATTGGGTGATGTGGTTTTTGTGGAGTTGCCCGAAGTTGGTCGTGGTGTAGCAGTTGATGAAGAAGTTGCCGTTGTAGAATCAGTAAAAGCAGCTTCTGATGTTTACGCTCCAATCGCTGGTGAAATTGTACAGATTAATGAAGAATTGGTGGATAATCCAGAACTTGCCAACGAAGACCCGTACGGCAAAGCATGGTTCTTTAAAATCAAACCCGCTAATCCTGCCGACTATGATGGTTTGATGAACGCAGAAGAGTACGAAAGTTCACTATAAGCCTTAACTGAAATAAGGGTGAAATGATTTTTTACCCTTATTTTTGGTAAATATCAGTGGTTTTTCAATCTATGTTTTAGTAGTACACTAAAACCACTTGAGTGTTTGGTGCGATTTACGCGCCTGTAATAAATTATGTTACAACTTGCTCCAATTCATAAAAGAATTATTGCTTATATTATTGATGCTGTGTTACTTATAACCATTGCGGTTTTATTTTCATTTTTATCAGATTTTATAAGCATTGAATATGATTATTTTTTTAAATTTTGTTTAATTTTATTTTTATTAGGTGATACATTTCATGGTCAAAGTATTGGAAAACGCCTACTAAAAATACAAATAGTAAATTTCAAAACACAAAAACCAACGGGGTTTATTATTTCCGTTGTTAGAAACTTGATTTGCTTACTAAATTTCACTTTAATCTTTGCTGCCATCAATTATATATTATTTGTATATTACTATAGAAATTTATCAGATTTTTTAACTGGTACTTGTGTTATAGAAAACCAACCTTCAATCTCAAAGGATAAACAATGAGTGATTTAACCTTTTCCGATTTGTTCAACCAAAACGCCTTTGTGGAACGCCACCTTGGCACAGACCAAAACGACAAACAAGCCCTATTAAACACCGTGGGCTTTAATGATTTGGAAAGTTTCATTGATGCGGTTGTTCCAAAAACTGTGCGATTAAACAAAGAATTAGACCTACCTAAGGCTATCAGCGAACACAATGCTCTTAGCAAGTTACGTAGTATGGCAGACAATATTACAGTTTCAAAAAGCTATATTGGGCAAGGCTACGCCCCCACTCGCTTACCTGCGGTTATCCAGCGTAACGTGTTAGAAAACCCCGGTTGGTACACCGCTTACACCCCTTATCAAGCCGAAATTGCCCAAGGTCGTTTAGAAGCCTTGTTAAATTTTCAGCAAATGTGCATTGATTTAACTGGCATGGATTTGGCAGGAGCAAGTCTGCTTGATGAGGCTACCGCTGCCGCTGAAGCCATGAGCATGGCAAAACGGGTCAGCAAATCCAAATCCAATGCGTTTTTTGTTGATAGCCGCACTTACCCTCAAACTTTAGATGTCATCAAAACTCGCGCCAAATATTTTGGATTTGATGTAATTGTTGGCGAGTTGGATGCGATTAAAGCTGGCGAATATTTTGGGGCATATTTTCAATATGTTGGCAAAGATGGCGACGTGGTGGATTTAACCGATGCTATTGCCACTGCTAAAGAAAAAGGCGCATACGCCATCGTTGCAAGCGATATCTTAAGTCTTGTTTTGCTAAAATCCCCCGCCAGCATGGGGGCAGATATTGCTTTAGGTAGCACTCAACGTTTTGGCATCCCTATGGGTTTTGGCGGACCTCATGCAGCCTATTTTGCCTTTAAAGATAAAGACAAGCGTTCTGCCCCAGGTCGCATCATTGGCGTATCCAAAGACGCGCAAGGCAGCACCGCCCTACGTATGGCGCTACAAACTCGTGAACAGCATATCCGTCGCGAAAAAGCCAATTCAAACATTTGCACCAGTCAAGTGCTATTAGCCAATTTAGCAGGCATGTACGCCGTTTATCACGGTCCAAAAGGTGTAAAACGCATTGCCACTCGTATTCACGCCCTAGCAACTGCCTTTGCAAGTGCAGTCAAATCAGCAGGTTTTACCATAAAGCATGACGTGTTTTTTGATACTGTGTTGGTAGAATGTGGCGACAAAGCCCAAAGTATTTTTGAAAATGCCAAAGCTAAAGGCTACAACCTGTGGCAACATGGCAATGGTCAAATCTCAGTCGCTTTCCACGAACTAAGTGATGAAACTGACTTTGCTGAACTGTGTGAAATCTTTGGGGCAAAAGGCGAACTTAATGATGTACAAATTGCCTTGACAGACGTTCTATTGCGTAAAGATGAAATCCTAACACATCCTGTGTTCAATTCACACCATACCGAACACCAAATGCTACGCTACCTAAAATCACTAGAAGACAAAGATTTGGCAATGAATCGTTCTATGATTTCTTTAGGTTCTTGCACAATGAAACTTAACGCCACCAGTGAGATGTTACCCATCACTTGGGATGAATTTGCCAACGTTCATCCATTTGCTCCTAAAGATGAGGTGCAAGGTTATCTTGATATGATTGATAGCCTACAAACACAATTAAAGGCGATTACTGGTTTTGATGAAATTTCCATGCAACCTAATTCTGGCGCATCAGGGGAATACGCTGGACTGTTAACCATTCGCCGTTATCACGAAAGTCGTAATGAGTCGCATCGCAATGTTTGCTTAATTCCTCGTTCAGCTCACGGTACAAACCCTGCCACCGCCCAAATGATGGGTATGAAAGTTGTAGTTGTCGCAACAGATGAATGTGGGAATGTGGATTTAACAGACTTACAAGCAAAATGTGAAGAACACTCTGCCAATCTTGGAGCGTTGATGATTACTTATCCATCAACACATGGCGTATTTGAGGAAGGCATTCGTGATATTTGCGACCTGATTCACAAGCACGGTGGGCAGGTGTATATGGATGGTGCAAATATGAATGCTCAAGTTGGGCTTATGCAGCCTGCAGATGTAGGCGCTGACGTACTACATATGAATCTGCATAAAACCTTTTGTATTCCACACGGTGGCGGTGGTCCAGGTATGGGACCAATTGGTTTAAAATCACATCTTGCGCCTTTTATTCCAAGCCATAGCGTCACTGGCGTCTTTAATGCAACAAATAACCAAACTGCTGTTTCAGCTGCCGCTTATGGTTCAGCAAGCATCTTGCCAATCTCATGGATGTATATCACCATGATGGGTCGAGACGGCTTAGTATCAGCAACCAAACAAGCTCTACTCAATGCCAACTACGTTGCCAAAAGTTTAGCTGATGACTATCCTGTGCTTTATACGGGTAAAAATGGTTTTGTAGCGCATGAATGTATTATTGACATTCGCCCTTTAAAAGAAGAAACAGGCATCACAGAAACTGATATTGCTAAACGCCTTATGGATTATGGTTTTCACGCTCCAACCATGAGTTTTCCTGTGGCAGGTACTTTGATGATTGAACCCACAGAATCAGAAAGCAAAGCTGAATTAGACCGTTTTATCAGTGCTTTAAGAAAAATCAAGCAAGAAGCTTTGCAAGTCAAAGCTGGTACAGATGGTTGGACTTCTGATAACAATCCACTTATCCATGCTCCACACACCCAAAATGTGATTGTTGGCGAATGGGATCGACCTTACAGCCGAGAAGTTGCCGCTTTCCCATTGCCTTATGTTAAAGCGCATAAATTCTGGCCAAGTGTAGGGCGAGTGGATGACGTATATGGCGACAAGCATTTGATTTGTAGCTGTCCAAGTATTGATAATTACGAATAAAACTACTCATAAATCAAAAAGCACCTAATTAATTAGGTGCTTTTTATTTACAAACCTATTAATAGATAATAGACAACCCGAGACCTTTGCAAAATTCCCCAAAATCCCCTAAATTACCACCAAGACATTTAGGGGATTTCTCATGAGCACTTTCTTCCAGCAAACCGCACAAGTCATGATTGCCAAGAAATATTGACCCCAGCTGCCAACTGACCGAAAAAGGCCTAAAAATAGAGAAAGCATCTGCCGCCGTCATTGATGCCACCATTATTCAGACCGCCGGCAGCAAACAGCGTCAGGCCATAGAAGTTGATGACGAAGGACAAGTCAGAGGCCAAACTACACCGAGTAAAGACAGCGATGCCCGTTGGATAAAGAAAAACGGCCTCTACAAACTCGGTTACAAACAACATACCCGTACCGATGAGGAAGGCTATATCGAGAAACTGCACATCACCCCCGCCAATACCCATGAGTGCAACCACCTGTTGCCTTTGCTGGAAGGAATAGCCAAAGACACAACCGTCTATGCAGATAAGGGCTACGACAGTGCGGAAAACCGGCAACATCTGAAAGAACATCAGTTGCAGGACGGCATTATGCGCAAAGCCCACCGTAAACATCCGCTGACGGAAGCGCAAACCAAACGCAACCGATATTTGTCGAAGACCCGTTATGTGGTCGAACAAAGCTTTGGTACGCTGCACCGTAAATTCCGCTATGCCCGGGCAGCCTATTTCGGACTGATTAAAGTGAGTGCGCAAAGCCATCTGAAGGCGATGTGTTTGAACCTGTTGAAAGCGGCTAACAGGCTAAGTGTGCCTGTTGCCGCCTAAAAGGCGGCCCGGATGCCTGATTATCGGGTGTCCGGGGAGGATTAAGGGGGCATTTGGGTAAAATTAGGAGTGATTCGGAGCGAAAACAGCTGAAAACCTGTGTTTGGGTTTCGGTTGTCGGGGGAAGGGCTTTTTTGCAAAGGTCTCAACCTACTAGTAAATTATACACGAGATAAGTATTCGCCAGTACGTGTATCTACTTTGACTACTTCATCTTGTTGTACAAATAAAGGTACGCGTACTACTGCACCCGTTTCTAAACGAGCAGGTTTGCCACCACCGCCCGAAGTATCGCCGCGTACGCCTGGGTCAGTTTCTACAATTTGTAATTCTACAAAGTTAGGGGCTGTTACAGATAATGGTGCGCCATTAAATAATGTGATGGTGCACAGTGCATTTGAATTTTCTTTTAGCCACTGGGCAGCATCACCCATTGCATTTTTATCCGCTTGTAACTGCTCAAACGTTTCAGGGTGCATAAAATGCCAAAATTCACCATCGTTATATAGATAGTTCATTTCAGTATCTACAACATCCGCCCCTTCTAGGGTGTCGCCTGACTTAAAAGTTTGTTCTAACACTTTGCCAGTTTTTAGGTTGCGCAGTTTAACACGGTTAAATGCCTGACCTTTACCAGGTTTAACGTATTCATTTTCTAAGATGGAACAAGGGTTGCCATCCAACATCACCTTTAAACCAGCTTTAAAATCATTGGTAGAAAAACTTGCCATGAAATTACCTTTTATCAAAAAATATAGTAAAATTATGTTTTTTCTTGCCTAAAAAAGCAAGCAATTAACCGTTTATTCTAACAAATTTTACCAAAGCAAACAATAAGCCAAATCTTTTTACAAAAAATATTTGATAAAAAGATTTTAGTAAAATAATTTAATTACAAATATCAGCTATGACCCAACATTTTTTGATAAAACAACCAATCACAACCAGCAAACCACAAATATCTAACTGGCAAAATGAACTGCAAAATGCTATTTGTGATATTCATCAGCTTTGCCAGCTATTAGATATTGAGACACCAACCAATTATCAACCTAATTTTCCCCTAAAAGTTCCTTTGGCATTTGTTCAAAAAATGCAAAAAGGCAACCCAGATGACCCCTTATTATTGCAAGTTTTGCCATCCATACAAGAAACACTACCGACCATCGGATACACTAATGATCCGTTGCATGAACATAGTCACAATCCTATTAAAGGGCTTTTACATAAATATCAAAGCCGGGTTTTAATTACCTTAACAGGTGTTTGTGCGATTAATTGTCGATACTGTTTTCGCCAGCATTTTGACTATGGGGCAAACCTGCCAACTAATACGGAAATTGAGGAAATTTATCAATATATTCAACATGATAACAAAATAAAAGAAGTGATTTTTAGCGGAGGCGACCCATTAAATCTTTCTAATCGGCGATTAAAAATATGGTTTGAAATGCTATCAAGATTGCCTCAAATTCAAACCATTCGTTTACATACACGCCTACCTGTTGTTTTAGCCTCTCGAATTGATGATGAGCTGCTTGATTTATTCAAATCTTATCAAAAGAACATTGTTATGGTTTTACATATCAACCACCCACAAGAAATTGATAAAAATTTAAAAAAACAATGTCAATTATTAAAAGATGCCGGAGTAACCTTATTAAATCAAAGTGTATTATTAAAAAACATTAACGATGACGTACAAACCTTAATTCAATTAAGTTATGATTTATTTAATAATGGCATCGTGCCCTATTATTTACATATTTTAGATAAAGTAAATGGTGCAGCCCATTTTGATATACCTATAAAAAAAGCAATTAATATTTATTGGGAACTTTTAGAAAATTTATCAGGATATTTGGTGCCAAAGTTAGTACAAGAATTACCAGATAAACCTTATAAAACTCCAATTAATATTTATCAATTTTTATAATTGTATGACAAATATTTATTTTATCAATTTATTATCTAGGAAAATTTATGTCTGGGATTATCAAACAGCGTTTAAATCATTTGCGTGTTTTTATGAAAAAACATCAAATTAATGCGCTTATCATTCCAAGTTCTGACCCACATATGTCAGAATATTTACCCAAATATTGGCAGGGTCGGCAATGGTTATCTGGATTTACTGGTTCTTTTGGCACATTATTAGTACTGGAAAATCAGGCTTTTTTATGGACTGATAGTCGCTATTGGATACAAGCCAATATTGAATTAAAAAATACTACCATTGAATTAAAAAAATATGGTGTGGACATTGACATGGTGGATTTTTTATCACAAAACCTACCCAATCATGCCAAAGTAGCCATTGATGGCAATGTTTTATCAGTAACTCAATATGAATGCTTTATACAAAATTTTTCTGATAAAAACATCGAATTGATTAGCGATTTGGATTTATTAAATGAAGTATGGCAAGATAGACCCCCCCTACCCAATCAAAAAACCTACATTCATTCAAGTGATTTTATAGATGATAGTATAGAAAACAAACTTGCCCATATACGATTTGAATTAAAAAAATCACAAGCAGATTTTCATTTAATTAGTAGTCTAGATGATATTGCTTGGATAACCAATTTACGCGGAAATGATATTGAATTTAATCCTGTCTTTTTGGCTTATTTATTTATCAGTGAAGACGAAACTATTTTATTTATTAATTCTGAAAAATTAGATAAAAAAACAACAGAGCCATTAAATAATAACCGCATTCAAATAAAAGATTATTTTGATATTCAAGATTATTTATCTAACAAGCAATTTGATGGTGGCAATCTACTGATTGACCCCAATAAAACTGCCATTGGCACTTTAAAGCATTTATCTAAAAATACGGTTTTAACCAAACAAACCAATCCTAGTACTCTACTAAAAGCCATCAAAAACCCCAAAGCGCTCAAACACATTAAAAATGCTATGATATCAGATGGGGCAGCTTTGTGTGAGTTTTTTGCTGAATTTGAACAACGATTACAAAATGGCGAGCGCTTATCCGAGCTTGATGTGGCTGATTTGCTTACTCAAAAACGTAGTCAAAAACCTTATTATGTTAGTGCCAGTTTTGATACCATTGCTGGTTTTGCTAAAAATGGTGCCATCGTTCACTATAAGGCTGACCATGATAACTTTTGTTATCTAGATGGTGATGGATTGCTTTTGATTGACTCAGGCGCACAATACCAAAATGGTACTACAGACATCACTCGCATGATGGGCATTGGTGATATTAATTACCAACAAAAACAAGATGTTACAGACGTATTAAAAGCTCATATTGCGCTGGCTACTGCCTGTTTTCCAAAAGGCACATTAGCATCGGAACTAGACGTCTTAGCACGGGTAAAACTTTGGCAAAAAGGCTTAGATTATGGACACGGTACAGGTCATGGTGTGGGTTATTTTTTAAACGTTCATGAAGGTCCACAATCCATCTCAAAAAATGCTCCAAGAACTTTAGAACGCACCATGAAAATTGGTATGGTTACCAGTAATGAGCCCGGGCTGTATCGTACAGACAAATGGGGTATACGCTTAGAAAATCTCATGGTAACAGTAGCGGCAAACAAAACAGAATTTGGCGAGTTTTTAACCTTTGAAACACTAACACTGTGTCCGTTTGATACTCGACTCATTTTAATAGAACAACTAAATAGTGAAGAGAAGAAATGGCTCAATGATTATCATCAACTAGTGTATGATAAATTGCATGACAAAGTAGAAGGTCTTGCCAAGACATGGCTCACCGCTCGAACAAGACCCGTTTAATTTTAACTTTTAATTAACTTAATTTTTACCAAGATGAATTGGCGGCAGTGAAGTTACATGCTGTACCGCCTTTTTCCCAGTATTTTTTCCCTCGACTGTTCAAACAAATCACCCCGTCATTGGCTTGAGTTGTGCCAGTAATTGGTGTCGCTACTATCTCCCAAGCATTAGCAAAATTAGCATTACCACCCGCCTCCACTCTTAGTGTTAAATTATATAAGGGCGAGCCATTGTTTGGAAAGGTATTTTGAGCACGCAAATTAGTAAGCGTCATACCTTGAAAACTGCGATTTGCGGTTTGATAACGCTGAGCATCTTGTGCCATGCGCATCATTTCAGCCTGCATATCGCCACGTTTGGTTTTGCGAACGTATTCGGTATAATTTGGCAATGCAATCGCTGCTAAAATTGCAATGATTGCTACCACAATCATCATTTCAATCAAGGTGAAACCAAGTTGTTTTTTTACCATGGTTCTGACTCCGACCCGCAATTTGTCCAATTTTCCACTTGATTATAAGTTTTAGTCTGACAGCGCAGACCAGAACTGGTCATTAGAACATCGTAATTACGGTCATCAGCAGGCGTTCGCTCCGCTATCATCACCCAACCCAATCCTGTCGCTGAAGAATCAGAAAATGGTTTATGAGTGTCAGCATCCACAAGAGTGATGGTATAACGAACATCCTGAGGTCTATTCACAGGTACAGTTAATTTACCGTTAGCGACGTTAAAACTGGAATAAACATGGGTTGGATTAAACCCTTTATAGCTAAAATTTTTCCCCTTAAAACGCTCAAGCTCACCTGCCAATACTTGCATTTCTTGCTTGGCAAGTGCAAGGCGCTGTCTGCGCGTATATTCTTGATAGCTTGGGGTGGCGATGGCGGCCATGATGGCGATAATCGCCACCACCACTACCATCTCCAATAACGTAAAACCAAGTTGTCTTTTCATCAAAATTTTTCCTTGCCAGTTCAATCATTCTAGCGATTAATTGGCTTTTGTTCTTGGTGTATCTTCATACCAACGAACAGGTTTATTGCTAATGCTAGATATTTCCTGCAAACAAGCTGGACTATTCTTATAAGCTGATTTTGTGCAATCCACCGTTGGAGAAACTGTGCCATAGGTATTAGCATTACTACTATCTTTGGCATTACCAGTTCCTGCCTGCACAATACCTACACCAAGCTTGAAACGGAATTTTGAACCATCTTCTGGATTGGTATTACCAACGACAGATTCACCCAAACGTTTGGTTGTTTCTTTGTTACACACCCCACCTGGCATACAAAATACTTCTTGGAAGCTTTCACCAATAATGCCCGCACTGCAGCTTGATTGTTCAACCGTACCACCCTCAGGAGTATAAGTACTAACAAACAAGAAGTTGTCTACAACACGAGGAGAACTGTAACCTTTTAGTCTACCATTGGCAGCAGTAAAGTAAAATTTCCAGCCTTGTACACCATCTGTTGCTTTTACTTCAGTATTGGTTGCACGTGTAACTTCTGTCAATTTATCCACACCTGCATCAGTTACACTTGGGGTAAAGCTGCTTTTTGCCATACCACGTTTTAAAACGTCACGATCAAAAATCACAAACAATCCATCTCTTGCACTTTCAGTATTAACTGCTAGTGGTGAACTTCTATTGCCAGAAGCAATGGAGATAACACCAAATTGACCGGTTACACCTTCTTGAGAATGCACAGATAAACTTGGGGTGTCGTAAAAACGAGGTGATAACCCGCCTGGTTGATGCCCATTGTAAACACGTATGACACGAGTTGCCAATGATTTTGAATTGTCGGTGTGGTCATAACCATTATCCAAATCCACACGGAATACTTGACCGCCCAAATCGCCAAAAATCAAATTATCCACCAAACCATCGTTATCACGGTCAAAGGTTGAAATGTTACTTACAACACTATACTGTAAGGCTGGATTATTGATTGAATGGGTGGCACCACTAGCTGTTGTATTAGGAGCGTATTTGCTAGACCACCATAATAATTCACCTGTATGAGCATCAAACATATACACACCTGCGCCCGATGCCTGACCTGTGGTGTTAGCGGTTGCTTGGTCATATAAACGGTTTTCATAACCTGCATCATAACCACCACCCACAAACATCACCAGACGGCGCTGACCCTGCCATCTTACAAAACCAAGGACAGGTTTTGACCAGCTTTGACCCATATAATATAAAGGTGTGTTGGCTGCAGCAGATTCTGGTGCGATATGGAATTTTAATTTTGGAGCATCCACATTAGATAAATCTAGAGCATAGTAACTTCGTCCGCCCATACGCATACCACCATACACCCATTGCAATCCAAAACCACCAAGATTGGTAGAAGTTGCTGCTGTATTATTTGGGTCATTTACAGTAAATCCACCTGACTCTAATGCTTTGTATTGGGTATAAGCTGTCCACTGTCCATCCATGCCATAGTTCATAGAACCTAACGCCGTTTCAGCATCTTGGAAGTTTTGGCGATTATCAGGACGAGTTGTAGAACCTGTTATCATTTCCTGAGGAACAAAAGCAACTTTTTCCATCCCTGTTTGAGTATTAACTACATGAATCATGCCTTGAGTGCTGCCATACAACAAATAATCTTCACGACCGTCTGAAGTATTTAAACCACCACTATCACGCACAACTTTACCCGTTTGAGTTAAAATGATGGGCGTAGAGTGCAGCACTGCACCAACTTGTCTTAACTCTGGAATTGTTGGTAAGGCACTTTGTTCAACTGGTGTACCATTAACATCCACTCGATAACCCAAAGCATTCAACCAAGCATTACGATAAACCAAATTGCTTAATACCGCGTTACCACCATATAGGTTGTTTACAGTAACTTTAGTTAAAGGAGTATTTACACTTCTATCAGTGTTTGTAAATACCTGTCTTTGATTTTGACGTAATGGCAATTTGGAGGCCACACCAGCATCCCAGTAGCCGGTAGCATCAGAGTTAATAAACCCAGTGTCGTCAAACAAAGGATTGCCATCTTTACCTAAAATCTTTTGATTTTTAACAAGATACTTATTCATATCACCCGCCCAAAATCTATAACTTGAACCAACTTTGGGGGTGAATGTACCATAATAAGCATCATCCATATAACGAAGTGGATTTAATGGATTAACCGGAATAAATGGCTGACCTGTAACCACTTCAGGAATGTCTGTAGTTATTTGACTAATAAAGGCATTAATACTATTAACCACATCTTCAGAACGGTTACCTGAATACCAACCGCCTTCTCCTTTAATTCCCCATCGAGCAAAGTTTAATGGACTATGAATTACGTCCACATAAGAACGTCTACCCCCATCAAAAGCAAGCAAAGTTGCCTCGCTAGGTAAAGTTCTGGCATAATCATCAATAGCTTTTAGGTTTTCTGTTTTTTTCTTATTGGAATCATAAGCAGGCGCAAAGATATAAGGACGACCAAAACCTACTGCTGCTGTTTTAAATTTAATACCATGAGGGTTTTTTGTGCCATCAAGCAAGGTTTCAGAAAATTTATGGATACATGTCCAGTCATCATCACCACAACTAAAACTTGAACCTTGGTTACCCAAAGCTAAACGCATCATACGCTCTTCGCCAGGTAAAATAGATGGGGCACCATCTGAGAGTATATAAACACCCTGGCCATTACATACTCGCTCACGTTCAGGTTGAGTTAGAGATTCTGGAGCTTGATAAGTTTTTCTATCAGCTTTTTTGGCATCAAAACTAGAAAATGGAAAACCAGAACCTGAATAACCATAAGTAGGACTATAATAACCCCACAACATTCTGGCATTTGGCTGTTGAGCTGGTCGAAAATAGCTACTTAACAAGTTTTGAGGGATTGCCGTTGGATAGATAAAACTAGTGTCACCACCAATTGCGCCTCTAGGAGCTTCACTAGCATTAAATACCCATCTAGAACATATACCATTTGGTTGCCAGGTTGTGCACCAGCGTTGAGCAAAAGACCGGGTATCTTGCATGTAGAGCTGACGCATGGTAACATCATTTTCAAGAGTGGTTGTACCCATCATGTAGGACACAACTTCGGCATAGCTACGTGCGGTTGGCGTTGATGAATAAGCTCGGAAAATTTGTTCGTCTTTTAATAAATCTAATAAATGTTGACGTTGGGTCTTACCATTGACCACTTCATCAAGCGGACGAGCAGGCACACGTACCGCTCCTGCATCACGATAATATGGCTTATCTGGTGAGTTTAAAGGGTCGCCAGTTGGTGTCCATGGCTGACCATTTTGACGAGCAACAACTCCCAAAGTTGCAATACCAATAATTTTATCGTCGCTTAATCTTTCAATACCTTTGATTGGATTGCCAGCAAGTGTGTCATACAGTGCCTCTTTTAATCGGCTCATGCGATCATAACAACGGTAAAATTGGTCACCACCTGTACCCATTAAATTACAGCCTTTTGGGTCAGTAACCCACGCTCCTGGTGCTTGAGGGTAATAATAACGAGATCTAGCATAATAGTTGGCATTATTGACCTGATTTTTTGGAATATCACAAAAACTTCGACTATAAAGTTTGTTTCCACTGGCATCTACCACATTTTCAGTCTTAATTTTTCTACGGCTAGGATAGCCGCCGCCATAATAACAAGGATTGATGGCTTGAGAATACTGCAGTGCGTAATCCGTTAAAAATGCATCATCACCCATAGAACCTGAAATATCAATGGTTAACATTAGAGTGGTTTTGCCTTTAGTAGCCACCTGATAAATCTCAGTATCTGTTGCCTGAGCGATAGGAGTTGTTATCGCCATCATTGCCATTAATGTGCTAATGGATGCACATAGGGCTTTTAAGGATAATTTTTTCATGATTTGACTCTATTATTTACTCTTACCAATTGATTTACTGTACTTTTACTGCGTTACCTGACTCAAAATCCACACTTTGTACTTCATAAGCCACACCTAACGCTTGCAAACATTTAGCATTGGTTTGGGTGGTTGCCTCATCTTCAAAAGCGGTTTTTTGCAAACAACCATTAATTTGCTCAGGTGTAATGGTAGAATTGGTAAAGGTTGGCATTACTGAAATTGACGATAATGACAAATTAATTCGATTTTCAATTGTTGGCACACTACTTGATACAGTATAACCCTCGGCAACTCTATCATCAGCGGTATTGCGACGCATATGCACTTGCGTGATGACCGCATTACGACCTGATGATGCTTTATCTGTTGTACAAAAATTACCCACTCTATCAGGTGTATTACCTTCATTAATCACCGCTGCTTTACTGTAAGCAAAAGTATTAGCGTCTTTGGCGTTATAACAAAATACCATTTCTTTGGTGGCATTTGCAGGATTTAACAAAAAGTTGTACATACCACCTTGGGCAAAGTTTGCCTCAACTTCACTTTTGTCCATGCTTTCAAATTTAGTCAATGCTGAGTCGTTATTGTTAATCAACAAATTACCTGCTTGTGTATTGGTGGATAATCGCATACCAAATACACCCGAACGCAGTGCCACCGTACCTGCAACTGCAATTAATAGTAGCACCACAAGCACAATAATCATGGTTGCCCCTTGTTGTTGTTTCATTTACTCAACTCCTTGACTGTTACGAATCGCCACTACTTGAGTTACTGGCACTCTAAGATGGCTGGCGGTAGATGGCGGGTTGGATAGTTTGACTTTCTCACCAGCGATGGTAAACGTTGGATTGGCACTAATACTACTATCAGCATGCACTGAACCTGATGAGCGTATCACTACACCAATTTCAACAGCAACAACCGCATTACCAGTTGGGGCCGTAATGTATTCTTTTAACGTCTGATAACGCAATTGGTCGTCTTTGCGGTCAGCAGGCGTGTCATTAAAATATCTTGTAACTACACTTACTTTAAAACTTTCAGCATCAGCAATGGCAATGGCGGGTTTGCCTGTCTTTTTTTCATCAAGCACCTCACAAAATAGTCCATAACGAGTATCGCCTTGATTTTGCTGAGCCTGAGGTAATTTATCAATGTAATAGCGCTGAATAATTTCCTTATCCTGTTCAACAATCACGCCTTCACAATTCATTGTGTTATTTTTACGATTAACATAACGAATAGTGAGTTGGTCACTATTTGGGGTCATTGTGCTTTGTCCAGACTCTGCTTTAGTAACTTTATCAACAGTAACGCCAGTTATAGGCTGAAAAACAATACCTGACTTGCTATTTGAATGGCTAACAAAATCACTGCCTGAATCCAAATTAATATGACGCAAATCTTTAGCAACATTAGTTAAGCCAAATGTTGCATTTTGCTGAATGCTAGATAAGCCATTTTGCATTGCAAGCGAGCGCTGTGAACTTAAAAACATCATCAAAGCTGCCGCTGTAACAATCAGCCCAAGTGTAATAGCAATCATTAGTTCAATCAGCGTAAACCCTTGCTGGCTTGAAAAATTAGGGTTTTGCATAACTAAAACTCTCCATAAAAATACATTGGGCATCATTGGCATAAATTAAGGTGTCTGAAATGCAATCCGTATCAGCGGCGCCAATCGTTGGGGTGGTTTTACCCCACGCCACAAAAATACAGTGGCGTTTTTCTGCTGTGCCTGCCATCGGACATTGTCTCACTGCCATATCCATTGCCATTTCTTCAGCGTTTTTGGCAACCACACTAAAATCAAACTGGGCAAGCTCGTTAGGTGTGCAGTTAGCAGTTCTACAATTCTTTGCAGAAGTTTTGGTGTTATAATTGCCTTCAAATACTTTTGTACCCTCGCGATTGATTCGCATGCGTTCATGCAAATCACGAGCAAATTCCACCGCTCGGGTGTTATTATCTGCTTCCAAACCCACTTTGGCTGAGCGCATTTGCATGCCTGCATAACCAAGCACTGCAATTGCCAACAGTGATAAAGCAACCATCACTTCCAATAAGCCAATGCCCTTTTGGTGAGAAATTTGATTAGAAAACATTTGATGAGAATTAAAAATAGGTTTCATCGTTTATTCCTAAGGACAAGCTGTCATATCTTGATGTATTTGGCTTGTTCCCATTTTATCTAATACCAATACGCGTACAATAGCGGCATTGTTGGGGTGTTTTAGCTCATAACAGGCATAATCATTTAGATTGGTTGCCCCCATAAAAGAAAATTCAAACTTTCCTGGTGTTGATGAACCAGCACCGGATACATTATTATGCGTTATATTGACTCTATCTGAATCGGGCGTCCAAGTATGAGTATTAGCAGATACGCTAGAATTGCCACCTGCCACCCCTGTAGATTGAACAACAACTTTTTGTGGCGTTCTTAACAAAACTGCTTCACTGCGCGCCTCTTGCAAAAAATTTGCAAGATTACGGGTTTGCTCATCTACTTGGCTTTTTTGAATAAAGGTTCGCATCGATGGCACAGCCAAAGTTGCGATGATAGCAATTAATGCCACCACAACCATCATTTCAATCAAAGTAAACCCTTTTTGCTGCTTCATAATCCGTCTCTAAATGCTTTTGCCCAATTTATTAATCACTTCAATTACGATAACATCATAATATAGTTTATACCCATATACGTGTAGTGTTTTTTGATAAAACTTGAGTTACTATGGTATAAATGGCAAGACTTTAGCAACAATTGATTGCTAAAAATATTGTTTATCAATCGCCTTATAAATTGCCGTCTTAGCCATGGTTAATTTAAAATTTTGATTAAAAATAAATCAAAATACTTACAGAAAGTTTGCAAAATTCAATCCATGACCAAAGCAGTTTGTTTTACAAATTTATAACATAAAACCATAGCAAAAAAATCTTGAAATAAAATTATTTAATTATCAATAAGTTATAAATATTAATTTTATTACAATCTGGGAATGTGTTATTATTGTCTTTATGTGATGAATTGTTAAGGTTTGTATCTTGACGGAATTATGCTTAGAAATTAAGCAATGATTGAGGGTAAAAGGTTCTTTATAAACAGATTAAAAATCATGATTGGTTTGTTAAAATTATTCCACTATTATTTGATGGAATTCTGTTCATATAATCCTAAAAATCATTAGCTTTTTTATGCCAGGTGGAAATTTTTGGCAGGTTTGTAGTGATTGATAAAAAGTTAGTTATGATTTTGTAAAAAAAGCTGACAAAATTTTCAGATGGCAACTGGCAAACTTAGTCATAAATGTATGTAACCATCCAATCATTGTTGTGATTTAGTTGCAGATTCAGTTTTTAAAAATTTACGGTACAAATATTGCCTATATGCTTAAATTTTAAGCATATATATTTAATTTTAAGTGCTAAAAATTGCACTGTACTGGTAATCTTGATGGCAAAAAAATTGCTGGCAAGAATCTTTTTGGCAGTGGTCTTGCCAAACATTAAAATTGAGCTTAATGGATTGCTTGTTATTGCTGTATTTTATATGAGGCAATATCTGACTATGATTTTCCCGTAACCAAAAAATCAGAGTTTGACCATATAGCTTGACTAGATTTTCTTTAAATTGCCATAAGACTAAATGGAAAAATTCCTGATTTTTAATAGGCATTTTATGCAAAAACATCAATTCATCTGCATGAAAAAAATGCTTGGCAATCGATTGCTTGATGACTCTAGTTTCAATATCAATAGCACATATTTTTGGGCTGATAATAACAGCTACTTTGTTTTGGCTATGACTAAAACAAACAAAAAACTGCTGATTATTTTGGCTAAAGAAGTGATAAGGAAATGCAGTTTCAATTAGTCTGCCTGATAAGTTAAGCCTACATTGCAGCCAATTTAAAAGCTGTCTAACCGCTAAAGATTGTACATTTTGTTTGCTTGCCAAGCTAAAATCAACATTTATATCAGCACAAGCAATCACTGTTTTATCTTGCTGATGGGTAATGATAGGCGAAATCAGCACAATAACCTTATTAACATAAATTTAAATATAACTGTATAAACAGCTTAAACCAACCTTATAGTTAAAGCTGTTTATGGCAACAACCCAATTAATTAGATTAGTAGCTTAACTCAGCACGGCGGTTTTGCGCCCAAGAAGCTTCATTTGAACCTGTAGCAACTGGCTGTTCTTCACCAAAACTGATGATTTCAATGTTGGAGGTGTTCACGCCTCTACTACCAAGATAACTGCGAACAGCGGCGGCACGACGTTCACCTAATGACATATTATATTCGCGCGTTCCACGCTCATCAGTATGTCCTGCCACCTGAACTCTAGCCCCTTGGTTACTGTTTAAAAAATTGGCTTGAGCGTCCAAAATACGAGCGGCTTCAGGCTTGATGGCGTCTGAATCAAAATCAAAATGTACTGTGCTTTGCAAGTTTTGAGCGGCGTTACGAATGGCGTCGGAGTTATTAACCAAACCGCCGCCCATGTAACCGCCATTTAGGTGACCGCCACCCATACCCAAAGGAGCAACCACTACTTGAGATTTTGGTCTGTTAGCACAGCCAGTCATCATAACTGCGCCTGCTGTCAGCATAATAGCAAAGATTTTTTTTAGGTTTAAATGAGACATAGTTTACTCCATAAAAGTATCTGTTTATTTTTTAAGCAAAAATAGGATAAGATTTCCTGACTATGATGACAAAGATATTCACATTTGACAAGGCATTTTGAACGGTTTTTTAAACATTTTGGCGGAAAAAATAATGAAATTACACAAAGCTGTGATGATTTTAAGCAATTTTTTTGATAGTATGACCCATTTAATTTTTTTTAAAACCAAAAAAAATATTTTTTTATTAGACCAAAGAGAATAAAAAATGACACAAACAAAAATTTATTTAAAAGACTATTTGCCACCTGTTTATCATGTTAATAGCGTGGATTTAGACATTTGTTTATTTGATGACCATGCCATTGTCAGCAGTACATTACAAATGCACAAAAAACATACAGGAGATTTAATATTATTTGGACAAGAATTAGAACTTTTAGAATTGTCAGTTAATGGCAATCATTTGTCAGAAAATGATTATATTTTAAACCAAGAAACTCTGACAATTAAAAATGCCCCTGATTTAGCAACTGTGTTTACCAAAGTTCGCATCACCCCTCAAACCAACACCGCTTTAGAAGGTCTCTATCAAGCAGGTAGCGGCGATGAGTGCATGTTTGTAACACAGTGTGAACCTGAAGGGTTTCGTAAAATTACCTTTTTTCCTGATAGACCAGATATTTTAACAACATACACCACCCGCATTGAAGCTGACGATAAATATCCCACATTATTAGCTAACGGCAATCTTATTGATAAAGGAAAAGCTGATAACGGTCGTCATTTTGCTATTTGGCATGATCCCACCAAAAAACCAAGTTATCTGTTTGCTTGTGTAATTGGTGATTTGCAAATTTTAAGTGATCACTACACCACCATTGAAGGTCGAGAGGTTTTGCTTGAGATTTATGCTCATAATTGCGACATTGCCAAATGTCAGGTTGCTATGACCGCCCTAAAAGACGCCATGCACTGGGATGAGGTGCATTATGGACGAGCGTATGACCTAGACCGCTATATGATTGTGGCAACAGGTCAATTGAACATGGGGGCGATGGAAAATAAGGGCTTAAATATTTTTAACACCTCGTGCGTATTATCTAGCCCAGAGACAACCACCGATGAACGCAGTTTTTACGTCAAAGCAGTGATTGCTCACGAATATTTTCATAACTGGACGGGTAACCGTATCACCTGTCGAGACTGGTTTCAGTTGTGTTTAAAAGAAGGGTTTACCGTTTTTCGCGAACAAAGTTTTTCAGCAAGCCATCGCTCGTCTGCGGTGCAACGAATTGAAGATGTTGCAGTTTTAAGAAGCCATCAATTTGCCGAAGATGCAGGCAGTCTTGCACACCCTGTACGCCCTGATAGTTTTGTGGAAATTAACAATTTTTACACCACAACTATTTATGAAAAGGGTGCAGAAATTGTGCGTATGATTGCGACCCTTTTGGGTAAAGAAAAATTTCGTCAAGGAACTGATGAATATTTTCGTCGTTATGACGGCATGGCGGTAACTGTGGAAGATTTTTTATCCGCTTTGGCAATTGCTGATAAACGAGTTTTAGATTTTCTAATTTGGTATCAACAACCAGGAACTCCAGTACTTTCTGGGCATTTTACAGTAGAAAACAATCGAGTTTTAGTGCATTTAAGTCAGCATACTCGCCATGTTGCAGGGTTTAATGCCCCAAAAGATTTACCCATTCCTGTAGATATAGCAGTTTTTCACGGTGAAACTGGCAAACTCCTAAGCCAAAAAACCCATCTTTTAAATCAAAAATCCCAAACGGTTTGCTTTGATGGGCTTGATTTAGGTGGTGTGCGTCCTGTGATTTCAGTTTTACGTAATTTTTCTGCACCTGTAAAATTAGAATTTAAGTACAGTGATGATGAACTTGCTAAGTTGGTAAGTTTTGAACCTGAAGGCTTTAACCGCTGGCAAGCCATGCAAACTTTGATTAATCGTTTATTATTAGGACAATCCAGCAATACGCAAATTGTCATAGATGCATTAAAACAAGCCATACCTTCTTTAATAGATAATGACCCAATGCTGGCGGCTAGATTATTTGATATGCCAAGTGAAACCGAACTTGCTATGGCGTATGACAAAAATTACCAGCCCAAAACCGTCAAACAAATCCGAGATGCATTAAAACAAGCCATTGCTAATGGTTTAAAACAAGAATTAAATATTTGGTATCATTCCCTACCAATAACGCCATATCGAGACTCTGCTAAAGCACGCGGGCAAAGACTCTTGCGTAACGTATTATTAAAAATTGCTTTGACCGCCAACCAAGAAAAAGCACAAGATTGGGCAGAATATCAATATCAAAACGCCACCTGTATGAGCGAAACACTTGGTGCATTATCAGCGATGATTTGCTTTGATTTACCAAATACAGAAAAACATCTAGCTGATTTTTATCAAAAATTTGCCAAAGAAGATTTAGTGATTGATTTATGGTTTAGCGCGCAAGCATCTGCTGACAGTCGAGATGTGTCATTTATTGATACTTTAATGAAACGCAGCGATTATGATTGGCAAACACCAAACCGCGTGCGTACCACGCTATCAGCACTGACAAACAAACCCGTTCAGCTTTGGAGCGATGCGGGGCTGGATTTATATTTGTCAGCCATCAAACGCTTAGACAATCAAAATCCTATTTTGGCGGCGCGACTTTTAACCGCTTTGGCACGCTGGCAGACCCTAAATGATGCTGATAAAATCATGGTAAAAACCAAATTAATGACCCTAAAACAAAACGTGCAATCAAAAAATGTGCAAGAATGTTTGATGAATATGCTGGATTAATTATGAATGACACTGCTGTTTTTGTTTATTTTGAGTTTGATGCTGAAGTCATTCAACTTTGGCAAAGTCTAAAAGAAGATAAACCCAATAAAACATTTGCTTATCAAAACAGACTTAAACGTTTGTTTGTTGAACAGCGCTTGGGTGTTACCGCCGATTTAAACAGTCTAAAGGTGATTGATGCTTTGTTATCATCTGTCAAATCAGATTTGGCAAATCGGCAAATCGGTGAAATTTTGGTGTTAAACCATAACGAATTTATCAAATTACTTGCGGTCTTGATGTATCACACCGTTGAGGTAATTAAAACCGAAATTAATCGTTTTATCAAAGACGCAAATTTATCACTTTACGTTGCTCAAGATTTTAGCAAAGTTTATGCTAGAGCATTTGCTAACCTCTCTGGCGGTCAATTAAGCGCAGGTGAAGTGGATACTTTTTATCAAGGGTTTTTTGTGCATGCTTTTGGAGTGAATGCGCTGCGTAAAAATGTTGCTCAAAATTTCTTTGTATTGTCAGTTATTGGTTCAAGAATTTTTGGGTCGTTTGATAGGATTTTTCGTGGATTAGACCATACTGGCAGCCCTAGTGATGAACCTTTAGAAGACAGTTTATATTGGGCAGTGCATGACTTTTTACAAAAATTCTTATCTTTGGAAAATGATGAAGCCAAAGAATTGCTCAACACCATGAAAGCAGTACCAAGACTCAATTCAGAAATGGTTCATAGTCCAGACGACATAAAATTAATGGCACAAATCGATGAAATTCGTCAAATCGCTGAAACAGCGCCGCAAGCCAATAAAGTTGAAACAACCAGTGATGATTCTTTGACCAATAATGCTGATAAAAAAATGGCGGAGCTTGATGATGATAACCAACTAAACAAGAAAAACAGTCAAGACATTCACATAAAAAATAATGCACCATTGGACACAATACAAACAGAAAACCCGCCTAATATCTCCACCGGTTCTGATTTGTCTGAAACCCAATCAAACACAGTTAAGCCCGCTTACCCATCAAGTAAGACGCCAACACCTGCCAGTTACAAACAAAGAGCTAGAGCATCGCACACCCCAAAACTGTTTACTGAAGCCTATAGCGACCTACTAAATGTTGAAGTTGCTAGCGACAACAATGACGGCTATCAAAAAGCCAGTATGATTTTGGATAGATTTGACAAACACATCAATGCAGAACTCTTAGAAGGCAAAACCATCAATCAAATTAGCTTTAGCCCCGAACAAATTCAAATTCGTAATAAGGCTCTACAAGTCTTGGTTGGACTGGTAAAAAATGGCAATATGTCAGCTATGACTCGATTAGCATTGTATTTTTTTGAAGGGCGTGGTGTGCCACAAAACACTTCAAAGGCGGTTGCCTTAATTAAAAAGTCGGCTGAAATGGGTGATATTCGCGCACAAAAATTACTGAGCCGATTGTATTATCAAGGTTTTGACAAAGACAATGATGGAATCGCTCCTGACCAAAATATTGGTGAATATTGGTTAAAGAAAGCGGCTGATGGTGGGCACATAGAGGCTAGAAAAGTTTGCGCCTACATGAACCAGGCGGAAATGCTCAAAAATGTTTCACGAAATGACCAAGAAACCAATAAAAAATATGGCATTATTGTTGGTGTGGTTGCCGCAATTATGATATTTTTATTAATGCTGCTTGGTAGCTTTTTTTAAGGGCAGGCAATGGATTCTCAAGGTTTACAAAAACCGCCTTTATATTATCGGTTGCTTATTTGTCTTATTAAACCGTTGTATCGTTTATGGTTGATTAAAAAATCAGGTAAAAAACCCACTTATCAGCGAGAAATTGCTGAACGTTTTGGGCGGTCTTATTTACCAGTACCAGCACAAAAAAGAAGGGGGCTGATTTGGTGTCATGCAGTATCTTTAGGTGAAATTAACACCGCCTTACCTTTATTAAATATTTTTTTAGATCAAGGATTTAATCTTTGGATTACAAATACCACGCAAACAGGTTTTAACCGTACTCATACCTTATTTGGCGATAAATTAGGTAAAAATGTTCAGCATAGTTTTGTGCCTGTAGATGATATGTCTGTGATTGAGCAATTTCTTCAACACATCAAGCCAAGTGCGGCTCTTTTTATTGAAACAGAACTTTGGGCAAACACACTGTATCTGTTAAAAAAACAACACATTCCCAGCATGATGGTCAATGCTAGATTGACCCAAAAATCTTTTCTGGGCTATCAAAAATGGCATGATATCAGTCGTACTATGATGGCAAATTTATCACTCATCATCACCCAAGATAATGACAGTTATCAACGATTTATCGCACTTGGGGCAAATTCGGCAAATGTTAAACGGGCTGATTCTTTAAAATGGGCAAGCAGCATTGTTATGGATGATGTCAATAAAAATTTACTAGCCTATGTTTATCAAAACAGCTGGAGCATTAACCGCCCTATTTGGACAGCCGGCAGCACTCATAAAGGTGAAGACGAAATTATTTTGTCAGCTCATCAAAAATTATTGAAAGATTTTCCAGATGCATTATTGATTTTAGTGCCAAGACACCCAGAACGTTTTGAAGACGTTGCCAAACTAACCCACTCTTTTATCACTCACCGACGCAGCCAAAACCAATCCATCACCCAAAAAACTCAAATATATCTTGCAGATAGCATGGGCGAACTTTTGGCGTGGTATGCTTTGGCAAATGTTGTTTTTGTTGGAGGTTCTTTGATTGATGTTGGCGGGCACAACCCAATTGAACCTGCCAGTCTTGGCAAACCAATTATTATGGGCAGTTATGTTAAAAATTGTGAACTTTTAGTCTCTGAGCTTAAAAATATGGACGCCTTAACTCAAGTTGATGATGATGTGACACTTTATAAGGCACTCTTTGACTGGTTAAAACAACCAGCTGATTGTCAAACTTTGGGAGAAAAAGCTAAAAAACTCACCCTAGAAAAACAAAATGCTGCCCAAATACAGTTTGATTATCTAAAACCCTTTTTATCAATTAATGATAAAATCCAGCAATTATGAATGTTATTTTATTGCCCGAAGCTGCCTTTAACAAATCTCAAACATCCGCCATCATCAGCGATGAAGGTCAGCTGACGCATTTACATAAAGTCCTTAAAACAAAAGTTGGTGATGGTCTAAAAATTGGCATGATAGATGGCATGCTTGGTTTTGGACAAGTTGCAAAACTTACCAATACTCAATGTTTATTAAATCACGTTATTTTAGATAAAAAACCACCCAAAAAGCTGGATTTGACCCTGGTCTTAGCCTTACCGCGCCCAAAGGTTTTAAGACGGCTTATGTTGGATATAAGTGCAATGGGTGTAGAACATATCATATTAATGAACAGTTTTCGCACTGATAAAAGCTACTGGCATTCGCCCTTATTAAGTCGCTTGGATGAATTTGTACTTGAAGGGTTGCAGCAAGCAGTGGATAGTATTCCGCCTAAAATCACCTTGGCAAAATATTTTAAACCCTTTGTTGAAGACAGCTTACCAAAACTGATGAAAAATGACACAGTCTCATCAAATAAAATTGCTGCAGTTGCCCACCCTTATGCCAAAATGCCGTTTTATATGTTTAGCCAAACAGTTGGACTTCCACAGATTTTATTTGTAGGAGCAGAAGGTGGATTTATTCCCTATGAAATTGATTTGCTGGAAAAAATGGGGGTTGATAGTGTTAGTTTGGGTGATAGAATTTTACGCACCGAAAGCGCAGTTAATGCGCTACTTGGTCGATACTTGGCTTAATTTTAATTAACTCAACCATCTTTATTTTGCCAAAAATGGCAAATGAATGCCAGGCTTGCCATGTAAAACTGCAAATCCAACTGTATGAATTTTTGGATTATGTTCTTGAACCACTTTTGCAATTGCTTGCAGCGTTGCCCCTGTTGTTACCACATCATCAAACAAAATCGCATGTCGAACTTTGGGTATGGTCTCCGCCAAATAAAAATCCTCTTGAACGTTTTTTAATCTTTGACTGCGACTTAATCCTCGTTGATGAATTTGATTGTCTTCACGCAAAACCCCTTGCCATAACGGAATCTGCCAGTGATATGCTAAAAATTTTGCCAGTACTAAAACTGGGTTAAATCCACGCTTTATTAAACGACTTTTTGTGGTTGGGGTGGGGATGATAATAGCGGTTTGAGCTGTTAGCCCTTTTGGTTTTGGAAGCCAACAAAGCAAATGATAAAGAACCATCAATGCTGACAAATCCTCATGGTCTTTATAAGCAGACATCACACGGTTAAATGGCACATCATAAAAACCACCAACAATCAAAGGCAGTTTATCATCAATTTTTAATATAGGAACTCTTTGAAGCTGCTGGTGGCAATAATCACATATTAAGACGCCTGACTTTTTGGGCTGACCACACAAGTGGCAATCACCCAAAAATCGTTGATAAGATGCAGCCAAAGCATGGGGTGGGAATTTTGGAGTGTATTTATTAAACACAAATGCTCATCCAAACACAATTACCCAAAACAGATTCATAAGCCAAGCCAATCATTAAGCATAATACCTACGCCTACCGCAGTGGTTTCATGGTTGTAATCAACAATGGATTGTCCATACCCTTGAAACACTTGCACATAACCACTAATGCCACGCCCTAAAGGATATACGTAATCCAATTGTAAAGCGCCTTTACCTGTGGCGGGATTTAATCGACCAAGTCCCGATATCTGAGAACCTTGACCTAACTGATAAATAAATTGTATATCACCATGACCGTAATAACGCTGGATATCAGGGTTATCATCTGGCTTATTGCTGTCTTTGTTAGCAAAACGTGTCCAAATTCGCGGAATGACGGTCAGTTTCCCCCACTCCATACCACCCATAAGATACGCCTTATTCCAAGAGCGCGACAACGGGTCTTTTTCACCATTAGAATGATGCTCTGCTCCCGCTCCAATCATGCGTAATTTACCACCAAAAGGCAAACGTGCAGACACAGGCTGAGTGACAAAAATTTCAGGACGATAATCAGAAGCACGAAATGGGCGAGAATTATTTTCATTATATACTTGCCAATGCGATTGTTGGGTGTAGCCCATCCATAAATCTGCATTAGTACCAAATAGGTCTTCTACCGCTTTAACCTTCATAGAAACTTGCATTTTAGTTTCTACACCGCGCATTTCATCAGTACTGTAATGTTTAACTTCCTGATTGGGAGTACTAGGATTGCGATTAGGTTTGCCATTAACAAACAATGGTAAAATATAGGTTGGGTTATGTGGACGCACCTTCCATAAACCAATAGGGCTGTTTTTATCTAAATCGTAAGTCAAACTAAGCGGTGTATACTTTTCAGCGTCTTGCTCAATTTTATCACTGCCGTAAGCGATCTGTTTTTGCACCAAAACTGCTTGAGGGTTGCCCTTGATAGTACTAACAACTGTTCTGGATAAATCCAAAGGTAATTTTTCTTTTAAAACACTTGGCTGATTGCCTTGAGCAACGTTATCAAAACACGCCAATCGCGCACTATCATTAACTACTGCGGCACATTCATAAAATAGAACTTGAGTGCTCTTTCGCGACGTAGTTTCCAGTATGTCCATTGCAGGCTTATCTTCTTGCACATTTAATGTCTGAAGAGTGTCTGCATGCGCTGATACCGATGTTATCAGCACTGCCAAAACCAAAGTTTTAAGGATAAATTTCATAAAGTTTTTCCTTGTTGATTCTTTGTCACACCCCAAGACAGGGATATGCATCATCTTGTAATTTATTAAAAAAATAAATCAATGTATTCTAACAAAAGGTTGATTTATTGTAAATTATAAGTAAATTAGCTATTTTGATGATTACGTAACGCTTTAGGTAGACTAAAGGTTACATTCTCTTCAATGCCTGATAATTCTTGAGGTGTTTGTCCACCCCAAGCTTGCAAGGTGTCTAAAACTTCTTGAATCAAAATTTCAGGCGCTGAAGCTCCAGCCGTTACGCCAACTTGATACACGCCATCAAACCAAGTTTTATCCATCTGACTGGCATTATCAATCAGGTAGGCTTTTGCCCCCAAACGTTCAGCAAGTTCTCGCAAACGATTGGAATTTGATGAATTGGGACTACCAACCACCAAAACAACTTGACATACTTTTGCCAAAGATTTTACCGCATCTTGACGGTTTTGGGTGGCATAACAAATATCGTCTTTTCTGGGGGCATTAATTTGGGGAAATTTATCCTTTAATGCATTGATAACTGTTGCTGTGTCATCAATAGATAAGGTCGTCTGAGTAACAAAAGCGGTCTTGCTGTGTTCATTTAATGGTAAATTAGCAACGTCTTCCACATCTTCCACCAAATGAATTCTTCCACCAAATCGGGTATCAAAACGCCCCATTGTACCTTCAACTTCAGGATGCCCAGCATGTCCAATTAAAATAGCATCCATACCTGATTTAGCAAACTTACCAACTTCAATATGTACTTTGGTTACCAAAGGACAAGTAGCGTCAAAAACCGTTAAATCCCGACGTAGCGCCTCATCTTCAACCGCCTTTGACACTCCGTGTGCTGAAAAAATTACAATTGCACCGTCAGGCACTTCATCTAATTCTTCTACAAAAATAGCGCCACGTCTTGCCAAATCCTCTACTACAAATTTATTATGCACGACTTCATGACGCACATAAATTGGCGGATTAAAACGGCGTAAAGCCTCATTAACAATAGCAATGGCCCTGTCTACACCAGCGCAAAAACCACGGGGATTGGCAAGTAAAATATGCATAATGCTCACTTTGGTTATTAAAATAAATTATGGATTAAATTACAAACACATTACAAAAAACAATTGTAAACAAGAAAAATGTAAAAACACCAAAAAGCCAAATGACAGATATCATTTGGCTAGTCATGCAAAAAAGCAATCAGCTGGATTTAGAAATAATGTAATCTACAGCATTTTTTACTTCTTCGTCAGTGATATCCGCACCACCGCGAGCAGGCATCGCATTAAAACCATTGGTTGCATGGTCATACAAAAGTGCTTTTCCTTTAGCAATACGCGGTGCCCAATCGCCAGTTCCTACTTTTGGTGCACCAACTAGACCAGCATCATGACAAGTTGCACAAATTGCCTTATACAAACTCTCACCATCGCGAGCCTGTCCTTCAACTTTTGGTGCAAGTACTGTAATATTAATATCGCACTCTTCACCATTAAAGCATACTTTGCCAACAGGTGCAATACGAGCAACCAAATCAGCATGCATTGCGATTAGTTTTTTTACCTGAACACTATCTTCTGGAATTACTTCCTTAGGTGCCTCTGGTGCAGGTGCTGCTTCAGCAGTTTGAGCGTCAGCAGGCGCATCACTAGTGGGCTGGGCTTCAGCTTCATTTTTTTGAACTTCTTGTTTTGCTTCCTCTGCTTGGCTGGTCATAATACCAGAAAACGCCAGTAGAGTCGCCAAAGATAATGTTGCGATTTTTTTCATGTCATCATCTCATTTAGCCTTGAGCATATGCTCTGGGTTATCTTACAAAATTACCCTGATATTATAAAGGAAAAGTCAAAGAAAATGTTATGTTTTTTATATATTTTGTAAAAATTTAGCAAGATTACTGCCGGATATTTCATTATTTAGTTATTTTTTCATAATTTTCAAAGAATCTTAAAAACAACTCCTATTTTTAATAAAAATATAGCTATTTTAAATAAAAGTTGGTAAAATTGTCAGCCTGTGCGCCCATAGCTCAGTTGGATAGAGTGTCAGCCTCCGAAGCTGAAGGTCGTGGGTTCAATTCCCGCTGGGCGCGCCAGTTTGTTAGCCATTTTTACCATAAAATGGCTTTTTTGTTATTTGAATTTTCGTTTAATACATTAAACAGCAACAGTAAGCCACCTAATCAAGGATGTATTAAAAGCAAAAACCTCTACTGGTTCTCACCAATAGAGGTTTTAGGACTAATTAGGAACTAGTCTTTTACG